>ENA-OQVM01000288-OQVM01000288.1-marine-metagenome-genome-assembly--contig:-NODE-288-length-82087-cov-5.611133_pt1 | contig 82087 bp, 83 predicted proteins | sample MGYA00237776_ERZ505498 | MGnify/ENA primary metagenome ERZ505498 (study PRJEB26159, sample SAMN06265151) | marine metagenome | isolation source: Helgoland LTER site | place: Germany:Helgoland, sampling... | reverse complement strand
CATACATGCTTTCTTCTGCACTTACTACGTTGCTCATGCCTACCATTGCTAGTAGTGCACTTGCTAGTACCGTTACTTTCATTTTCATTGATTTACTCCTCCTCTTTAAATAAAGAGGTCTTTTTGCTAGAGATTATTATAGTTATTTTGTGATCTTAAGAATGCATATTCGGCAGACCTAAAACCAAAACCCCAGTCATTGCTGAGCTGGGATCCTGAGTTCAGTGTATGCATAAAAGTACGGTTTGCCAACAAAAAAATTGCTTATAAATTAGTACTTTAGAACGCTCTAATGTACTAATTAAGTCCGTTTGAGATCAGCATTTTGCTAGCATTTTTTTTAGTGTAATGACTTTGCTAGAAGAGATTGACGCAGGTGGCTGATTTAAATTGATTTTAATATTTGATCTAGCTCGGTTTTCAATACCTCGACACCGATTTCACGGCTTTCTTCATCTGTTCGACCTTTGTATTCCAGCATCCCTTTTTCTAAATTTCGCTCACTGATTACGACTCGGTGTGGGATACCAATGAGGTCATGGTCGGCAAACATGATGCCTGGACGTGCTTTACGATCATCTAATAGTACTTCAATACCCTGTGTCAGTAGGTCACTGTAGAGCTGTTCACAGAAGCTGCGAACTTTGTCTGACTTATCCATATTGATGGGCACAATAGAGACTTGAAAAGGTGCTAGTGCGGGTGGCCAACAGATGCCACGGCCATCAAAGTTTTGCTCTATGGTCGCTGCAACAACACGACTGACACCAATGCCATAACAGCCCATAGTTACAACAGTCTTTTTACCATTTTGGTCTAATATAGTAGCGTTTAAGCGTTCACTATATTTTTTCCCTAGCTGAAAGATATGGCCTACTTCAATACCACGACGTATCTTGATCGTACCTTGACCATCTGGACTTGGGTCACCAACCTCAATATTGCGTAGGTCAGCGAATGTTGGTCGTGGCAGATCACGCGTCCAGTTAACATTAATAAGATGGAAGCCTTCTTTGTTTGCACCACAGGCAAAGTCTTCCTGTTGTATTAATGAGTAATCAGCAAGGACTGGGCAGTTGATGGCCAGTGGGCCGATAAAGCCTGGAGGACAGCCAATAAGTGTCTTGATCTCGGCTTCCTCAGCGAAGGTAAGCGGTGCCAATACGCCATCTAACTTCTCCGCCTTAAGCGAATTAAGTTCATGGTCGCCACGTAGTAATAAAGCGATTAAACCACCATCTTCGGCTTTAACTAATAGTGTTTTAACGCATTGTGCTGCCGTTAGATTCAGACTCGCTGAGACCTGCTCGATAGTCTTTGCATCCGGTGTTGAGACTTCACTCATATCAGCAGCCTGTGCAGATAGTGGTTTTTCCTCGACCGGTAGCAGCGGTGCTAATTCGACATTGGCGGCATAGTCACTCGTTTCACAATAAGCAATTGCGTCTTCACCTGATTCAGCTAGGACATGGAACTCGTGTGAGGCATTACCACCAATGGAACCGGTGTCTGCGTCTACTGCACGAAACTCTAAGCCCATACGGTTAAAGATTTGGCTGTAGGCTTGATACATGTCGTGATAAGTCTGCTCTAAGCAATCTTGGGTTTCATGAAATGAGTAAGCGTCTTTCATGATGAACTCACGGGAACGCATGATGCCAAAGCGTGGTCGTATTTCGTCTCTAAATTTAGTCTGAATTTGATATAGATTGAGCGGCAACTCCTTGTAAGAGCGGACTTGTTTGCGCACTAAGTCGGTAATAACTTCCTCATGCGTTGGCCCATAGCAAAATTCACGATTATGCCGATCATGCATGCGTAATAGTTCTGGACCATATTGTTCCCAACGGCCAGATTCTTGCCATAGCTCAGCCGGTTGCACCGATGGCATGAGTACTTCTAAGCCACCAGCCAAATTCATCTCTTCACGCACAATAGCCTCGGCCTTACGTAATATGCGTAGACCTAAGGGCAGCCAGGTATACAGGCCAGCACCTAGCTTCCGAATCATGCCAGTACGTAGCATTAATTGATGGCTAACGACCTCAGCGTCGGATGGAACTTCTTTTAGTGTATTTAATGGGAATTTTGAAACGCGCATGATTTTGCTTAATTGTGGGAGAGTGAGCCTAGTAAATACGAGAATGAAAACTGACGCAAGCGTGATAAATGAGCGTATGGCTCACTCGAATTGAGATGGATTTCAGTATGAAAATGATATACTGAGAAGCCCATTAAATAATTATTAAGCGATAGTGGATAGCGGACTGTAGGTATAAAAGTCTTTTATGCCGTAATACGCGTACTGAGTTTCACTAAAGTAGCAGTTGAAAAAGAACTCTCCCTGAAAAATCTAGCTGCGATACCATTAAACCCACCGTTGCCTAGACCATTTTTCTTAGTTCGTCGGAGACAACAACGGGTCATGGATAATTGATTAGATTTCGCTCGTGGCTTCTGTGATAAGGCCGACGCTAAGGAATAGGCTAGATAACAGGATGTTTTTTAAAGCTGGAGATACCGCATATGTTTAATTACTTCAAATCTTGGTACCAACGTAATTTTTCAAACCCACAAGTCGTCACCCTGAGTATATTTTTGCTAACAGGGCTAGGTGTTATCTTGTTTGCAGGTGAATTACTTGCTCCGGTACTCACCAGCCTAGTCATTGCCTACTTATTAGATGGCGCAGTAAATACGCTACAAAAAGGCCACAGCCCCCGCAGTATCGCTCTGCTGCTAGTGTTTGTAACATTTATTGCCGTACTATTTGGATTGATCTTCTTATTTCTGCCATTGTTCTCAAAACAGCTGTCACAGTTTATTTTGGAATTGCCGGTCATGATCTCCGCTGGACAGCAATTATTGTTAGAGCTGCCACAGCGCTTCCCTACCTTGGTTACGGAACAACAGATGATCGAACTCATCGGTATGATTCGTAGTCAGGTGCTGCTCTTGGGCCAGGGCTTGCTGCTGAAACCCTTTGCCTCTGTAGTGGGCTTAATCAGTATTTTGATTTACTTGGTCTTAGTGCCACTGATGGTTTTTTTCATGCTCAAAGATAAGGCTATGATCCTGTCTTGGATCGAAGGCTTTGTGCCGCATGATCGTGAGTTGAGCCATGAGGTCTGGTTTGAAGTGAACGGTAAAATTGCCAGCTATGTACGCGGTAAGGCGATCGAGATTGGTATCGTATTCAGTGTGACCTATATTACGTTTAGTGTGATTGGGCTTAATTATGCGTTGATATTAGCGGTGTTAGTCGGGCTTTCAGTGATTATTCCGTATGCCGGTGCAGCGGTTGTTACTCTGCCGATTATTTTTGTCGCCTATACTCAGTTTGGCGCCAGTAGCTTGTTCTTTTATAGCTTGTTTGCATATGCCGTGATTCAGTTCTTAGATGGCAATATTTTAGTGCCGTTACTGTTCTCGGAGCTGGTTAATCTACATCCAGTGGCGATTATCTTGGCGGTATTGTTTTTTGGCGGTCTTTGGGGTGTGTGGGGGGTGTTTTTTGCAATTCCACTAGCGACCCTCATCAGCGCTGTCATAAATGCTTGGCCGAGTGCTAGCCCGAGTTCGGTTTAACGACAGATAGTCGCTAAAAGCCGACTCAATACGTTAGCCCTCGCTTGTAAAGAATGGGCCTGCCTATTACTATGCGGCGATCGAATTTGAAGTATACGGAGCACGAAATGTTCACAGGTAGCATGGTGGCGATTGCCACACCTATGCGAGAAGACGGCGCGGTTGATTATGATGCCTTAGCCGGCCTGGTCGATTTCCATCTGCAAAATGAGACCGATGTCATCATTCCAGCAGGTACCACTGGTGAATCAGCCACTCTTAATCATGAAGAGCATTGTGAAGTTATTCGCTTTGTTGTCGAGGAAGTGAAAGGCCGAGTGCCTGTAGTCGGTGGTACTGGTGCGAATTCAACGTGGGAGGCTGTATCGCTTACTCGTTGTGCAGCAGATGCCGGCGTGGATGCCTGCTTATTAGTGACGCCGTACTATAATAAACCAACACAAGAAGGTCTCTACCAGCACTATAAGAAAGTAGCGGAAGAGGTCGACGTACCGCAAATCTTATATAACGTGCCAAGTCGCACAGCCTGCGATATGTTGCCTGAGACAATCGAGCGTCTATCGCATGTGGATAATATTGTGGGTGTTAAAGAAGCCAGCGGTGATATGAGCCGTGCAGTGACCATCAAGAAAAATTGCGGTGATAACTTTATGGTCGTAAGTGGTGAAGATGGACAGGCGATGGAGTCAATTTTGGCCGGTGGCCAGGGTGTGATCTCAGTAACAGCTAACATCGCACCAAAGCTGATGCATCGCATGTGTATGGCCGCATTAGCCGGCGACCGCGCACAGGCTGAAGAATGTAATGATAAGATCAAAGACTTACATGAAGTGCTCTTTATTGAGTCGAATCCGATTCCAACTAAATGGGCACTGCAGCAGATGGGTCTGATTGCTGCTGGTGTAAGGCTGCCTCTTACGCCGTTGGCAGAGCAGTATCATGAGGCTGTACGTAACGCTTTGATTAAAGCGGATTGTTTATAAAACTATTAGGATTAGCTAACTGTGATGAATTTCCGATCGGTAAAAATTGTATTGCTGTTAGTCAGCATTATGAGTCTGCAGTCTTGTGCTTTAGTGAACCGGTTTGCGGGAACTAAATACGGTGAAGCAGGTAGCATCGGAGGCTTGGAAGCACCACCTGAACTGGTCACTCCAGAATGGGACGACAGTTTAAAGATTCCTCAGACTAGTGCTGATCGTATCAGTGCCCTAGAAACATATGGTAAGGATATTGATGCCAGTGTAGCGCCTGATTTTGTCGACGTGTCTGTGCGCCGTGAAGGTGATCTGCGATGGTTAGAGGCCGAAATTGATCCAGTTAATATGTGGCCGTTATTGCGTTCTTTCTGGGCCAATCAAGGTATACCTCTAGAACGTGACGAACCTATGTTGGGTGTCATGGAGACAGACTGGATTGATGATATTGATTCAGAGAGTGCTGGTGTTAGTGGTGGCCGTGAGTTTACTGCGACACGTAGTAAGTACCGTATACGTTTAGAGCGTGAGCCTAATTCAATTACTAATATCTTCCTCAGTGAGCGTCGCTCAGAGTTGCAGGCGGTGACAGAGCAGGGTGCGGTTTGGACAGTAGTGGCGGCCGATCCAGAAACAGAGGCCGAAATGATAGTTAATCTCATGGAGCATGTAGGTCGCTCACGTGAGGAAGCCTTGTTTGAAGTGGCGAATACACAGGGCCCACGTCTCTACATAGAGATGCAGGATATTGATGGGGTGCCGGTCTTGGTTGTTGGTGATAGCTACAGTCGTGTCTGGCGTCGTACTGGAATAGCACTGGATCGTGCAGGTATGCCGGTTATTGAGCAGAATCGTAGTGAGGCCTATTACTCCTTCACGGTCGGTGGCTTAAATTTACCAGAAGAGATTGTTCTTAACGCTAAGCGTTATCAAGTGCATTTGCTGCCACAGGGTGACGTGACTCTGATCACGGTGCATGCAATGGGAGATGGTGTTTCTGAGATGATTACAGGTCAAGAAGCACGCATTTTATTGCAACAGATCTTGAATAGTTATCAGGTGTTTAGAACCACGGGTTAAGTGAATTTATCCCGACTACTGGTCGTTAAAAGAAATCGTTAGACAAAAAAAGAGCGCTGAATAAGCGCTCTTTTTTTGTATCGAATATCTACAAACAGGTAATTATTCGGCGCTTTTATCCTTTTCAATATAAGCATAGGCCGAATGGTTATGAATAGACTCGAAGTTTTCTGATTCAACTCTGTAAGACAGGATGCGATCATCGGCATTCAATTGAGTTGCGATATCACGGACTAAGTCTTCTACGAATTTTGGATTATCGTAAGCTTCTTCAGTCACATATTTCTCATCTGGACGCTTGAGCAAGGCGTAAAGCTGACAAGAAGCCTGCGCTTCTATCATCTCAATCAATTCTTCGACCCAAACAAAGTCGGCAATGCGAACCAGTAGAGTAATGTGTGAACGTTGATTGTGTGCGCCGTACTCAGAGATGCTCTTTGAGCATGGGCATAGGCTGGTTACTGGAACCAGTACACGCACATCAGTCCTAGTGACACCATCTGCAATCTCACCAAGGAATGTAACTTCATAGTCGAGCAAGCTTTCTACGCCACTCACTGGGGCTGTTTTCTTGACGAAATATGGGAATGTCATCTCGATATGTCCAGAATCAGATTCTAAACGGACAGCCATTTTCTCCAGCATCTCACCAAATGACTTAACCGAAATTTCACGGTCATATTCATTCAATATCTCGACAAAGCGAGACATATGAGTGCCTTTGAAGTTATGCGGTAGATGCACATACATATTGAAGTCTGCAATAGTGGCCTGCTCACCGCCAGAACGATCAAGCACACGGACTGGGTGCTTAATGCCCTTAATACCGACCTTGTCGATAGGGATCTTGCGGGTATCTTCTTTATTTTGTGTATCAGGAATAGACTGCACAGGGGTATCAGTGCTTGAGCTCATAATTTAGGTAACCTTCTTAATAAAAATAGGCTGGCGCGGGATTTCCGCATAAATATTGATCGAACGATACTACGTCAGCGATTTGCCCTTAGCAATCCCTAGACGGGTATATCTGCTGGACCTGTAATAGTATTGAGGCAGGCTCTAGGCCGGCATCAGCGAGTAACTCTTCTCTGGTGGCGTGTTCTTGGAAGCGATCAGGCAGACCTAGATTTAGGATTTTCTGGGACTTGCCGGTGCTGATCAAGTACTCATTTACGGCGCTGCCTGCGCCACCCATGACAACATTGTCTTCAATAGTCACCAACAGCTCGTGTTCGGCTGCTATCTGTGCGATCAAGGTGTGGTCTAAAGGCTTTATGAAGCGCATATTGACCACGCTAGCATTGATCACATCCGCGGCTTCTAAGGCGGCTTGTAGTGGACTACCAAAGACTAAAAAGGCCACTTTTTCACCTTTTCGACGTATTTCACCACGACCAATGTCTAAAGGTTCTAGCGTGTCCTCAACCTGGGTTCCAGGACCTACGCCACGTGGATAGCGCACGGCTGCGGGTGAGTCCATGAGATAGCCGGTGGATAGCATCCGCCGCGTTTCATTTTCATCGCTAGGCGCCATGATCGTCATATTAGGAATGCAGCGTAAGAAACTGATATCAAAGCTACCGGTATGGGTTTTGCCATCTGGGCCGACCACACCAGCGCGGTCTATTGCAAATAAGACGGGTAGATTTTGTACCGCAACGTCATGAATGAGTTGATCATAAGCACGTTGCAAAAATGTGGAATAAATCGCTACGACCGGTTTATGCCCACCGCAGGCCATGCCGGCAGCTAGGGTGACTGCGTGTTGCTCGGCAATAGCGACGTCAAAATAGCGGTCTGGATACTCTTTTTCAAAGCGCACTAGTCCAGAACCTTCACGCATAGCGGGTGTGATTCCGAGCAAACGCTCATCCTTGGCAGCCATGGCGCAGATCCAATCGGAAAAGACCTGTGTGTAGCTGACCGCACTATGAGCTTTCTTTTTGACGCCCTGTTCAGGATCAAATGCGGGAACCGCATGATAAGCCACTGGGTCTGCTTCAGCCTGGGCGTAACCCTTGCCTTTTTTGGTGATCACATGCAGTAACTTAGGGCCACGCATCTTTTTGATGTTGCCTAATGTCGTGATCAACGAGCTGACATCATGGCCATCCACAGGACCAAAGTAATTGATGCCCATCTCTTCAAATAGCGTGCCTGGCGCAAACATACCTTTGACATGTTCTTCAGTGCGCCGTGCGAGTTCCAGCATAGGTGGTACCGGACTCAAGAGTTTCTTGCCTTTTTCACGCATGGCATGGAAGAGGGGCTCTGACAGCATACGAGTCAGATAATTACTCATAGCGCCTACATTTGGCGAAATCGACATTTCATTATCATTCAGAATAATGAGCATATCGGCCTTGATGCCACCTAGATGATTGAGCGCTTCATAGGCCATGCCTGCGGTTAGGCCACCATCACCGATGATTGCGACTGCCTGTGCATCACTCCCCGCTAAGCGATAACTGATATTCATGCCTAGGGCAGCGCTGATGGAGGTGCTGGAATGACCTACACCGAAGCTATCAAATTCGCTTTCTTCACGACAGGGGAAGGGGCTCAAGCCGCCATTGCTGCGGATGCTGGTAATCGCATCTCGACGACCAGTTAAAATTTTGTGCGGATAGCATTGGTGGCCGACATCCCATACAAGTTGGTCGGACGGCGTGTTGTAGACGTAGTGCAGAGCAGTGGTTAATTCAACTGTACCTAGCCCGGCTGCAAAATGGCCGCCGCTTTGGGAGACAGATTGTAATAGGTAGCGACGTAATTCTGCCGCCACTGCAGGGATCTCACTGGCTGCGAGTGTACGTAAATCAGTCGGCTCGTCTATGCGAGCTAATAGAGGAAACTTATCTGTGTCCATGATGACTCTATATTAGCGATTACGGCTGACGATGAAGTCTACGAGTAGACGCAGAGAGCTATCGCTTAACTTACACTGCGATAGACAGTCCAGGGCTTTAGTGTGTAATTCCTGGCAACGTTTTTGCGCCTCATCTAAGCCTAATAGGCTGACATAGGTCGACTTATCTTTGTTGCTATCTGAACCCTGAGGTTTGCCTAGGGTTGCAGTGTCACTGATCTGATCCAAAATATCGTCTCGAATTTGAAAGGCTAAACCTATGGTTTCACCTAAAGAATGTAGAGTATAACGCTCATTATCCGTTAAATGCGGGGCACAGACAGCCGGCATAGTTATACAAGCCTGTATTAATTGTCCCGTTTTATGTTGATGCATGCTGTTGAGTTGATCAATTTCAAGTATTCGTCCGACCCCAGCTAAATCCATTGTCTGGCCACCAACCATACCATTTGGACCACTGGCACTAGCCAAGACTTGAATTAACTGCAGTCTGATATCGGCACTGAGTGTGGTTTTTTGCTCCTGTGCCTGCGATTTTTTGGCTAGGGTTTCAAATGCTAGCGCCTGTAGGGCGTCACCAACCAGTATTGCGGTGGCCTCATCATAGGCTTTATGGCAGCTAGGCCGGCCACGACGTAAATCATCGTCATCCATGGCGGGTAGATCGTCATGTACCAGGGAATAGGCGTGGATTAACTCGATTGCAACAGCGCTAGCATCGACCTGCTTGAGGTCTAGTTGCAGTGCATCTGCAGTACTGTAAACCAATAAGGGACGCATGCGTTTACCTGCCGCTAAGGCGACATAGCGCATGGCAGCATAAAGGTTTTCTAGGCTTTTATTCTGATTGGAAAGCGTGCTTTCCAGAATCTGATCAATGCGTTGTTGGTATGGACGCAGGGTTTTACTCAGATCCGTCAAGAAAATCCCCTACTTCCTGTTCAGAGGCCTTTGTAAAATCACCCTGTTCTTCGCTTAGTACGCTAATACGCTTCTCTGCTTGTTCTAGAGCAGTTTGGCAATTTCGAGTCAGCTGTATCCCCTGTTCAAAAAGCTGTAGCGCCTTTTCTAAAGGTTGGTCGCCAGCCTCTAATTGTTGAACAATTTGTTCTAGTTCGGTCATCGATTTCTCGAAATCAATGTTGCTTGAGGGGGCTTTTTTGGCCACGACTTATCTCCAGGATTATGTGCTTACCTCGCTACATGTTGGATAGACAAGTAAGAATTGAGGTAGCGGTTGACAAAATTATGCTGCGTATATGAGTGCTAGCGATAACTTAAATCGATTTTAAAGCGGCTTAGCTTCGCGTTAGATTATTTTAACTGGAGCTTAGGCTAATGTCTCTAAAAGCCAGCATGTTAAAAGATAATCCAAGAGGTAACTTGTGGATAAGCCGTTTATCGGGGTCTTAGCCAGGATTGCTCGGCGGCTGATCAAAGGTCATATTTTCAACGCCATTATAGATTAAGAAGGCTTTGCCCTTGGCCCTAGCAATCATGCTGACACCCAGATCCCGGGCTAAATCCAGCCCCATTTGAGTCACACCAGATCGGGATAATAAGATTGGGATGCCCATTAATGCGACTTTCATCACCATCTCTGAGGTGAGGCGGCCAGTGGTGTAAAAAATTTTATTAGCACCACTCATATTATCTAACCACATCGCACCAGAAATGGCGTCAGCTGCATTATGTCGGCCAACATCTTCAACAAAATTTAAGATTTGGTCACCTTCACAGAGCGCGCAACCGTGTACACCACCGGCCTGTTTATAGATCTCATTGTGTTTGTTGATGTTGGTCAGTAAGGCATAGATTGAGGATTGCGTAATTGGTTTTTGTTCTAAGCGCTCAGCATATAGTTTATCTAGTGTGCAACTGAATACCGTGCCTTGACCACAACCAGTGGTGACTGTGCGATTAGCAAGTTTTTCCTGCCAGTTGCTAATGCCACTACCGCTGTTGGTGGTGACATCGACGACCTCACGTTGCCAATCGACAGTAATGCTTTTGATCTCATCGAGATTATCTATCAGTCTTTGATTACGCAGATAGCCTAAGGCTAATAACTCAGGGTGTGTGCCTAAAGTCATTAAGGTGACGACTTCACGTTCATCCACCTTCAGTGTCAGTGGTGACTCGCCAGCAACTCGCACATCACGTAGTTCACCGTATTGGTCGGTAGCACTAACGGCATGGGTAGGGGTGAGCCCGGCCTGACTTAAACTGGGTTTATGTTGTTTTTGATCAGTCATTGTTTCAGTTTAACCACGTGCATATTCATTTAAAACCAACTTGATCACTTCCTGCAGACGGGATACGGCGTGGACTTTCAATCCAGCTATTTTTTCTTTCGGCTTATTGGCGCTGGGGATAATGGCGACTTTAAAACCTTGTTTAGCGCTCTCGCGTAAACGTTCTTGTCCGCTAGGCACTGGGCGGATCTCACCTGCTAGACCGACCTCACCAAATATAATCAAGTTGCGCGGCAGTACGAAATTCCGAAAACTGGATAGTACCGCGAGCAGGATAGGTAGATCAGCCCCGGGTTCTTGTACCTTGACGCCGCCCACCACATTAATAAAGACATCCTCATTATGTAGAGCGATACCGCCGTGTTTATGCATCACAGCAAGTAACATCGACAGTCGATTCTGATCAACACCCTGCGCTAGACGACGCGCATTTGAGCCATGATTTTCATCTACCAAGGCCTGAACTTCGATTAATAAAGGACGCGTGCCTTCACGCGTCACCATGATGCTACTGCCGGGTGCTGCTTGTTGATGGTTGGAGAGGAATAAGGCCGATGGGTTTTTTACACCACGTAGACCATATTCTTGCATATCAAAGACGCCTAATTCATTGACTGCGCCAAAACGGTTTTTACTCGCGCGTAGCAGTCGAAAACGTTCGCTGCTATCACCCTCAAAATATAAGACAGTATCCACCATATGTTCTAACACGCGTGGTCCAGCCAGTGTGCCTTCTTTAGTAATGTGGCCGACAACAAAGAGGGTGGTGTTGTTATTCTTAGCGTATTGCACCAGCTGCCCAGCACATTCACGCACCTGTGAAACCGAGCCCGCGGCCGAACTGAGTGCTTCGCTGACGATGGTCTGAATGGAGTCGATGATGGCTAAAGTTGGCTTGTTCTTTTGCAAGGTGGCCAGTACTTCCTCCAAAGAGATCGAGCTCAATAGTCGGATATGCTCGGTCTGCAGTTTAAGGCGTTCGGCACGCATCGAAATCTGTTGAGCAGATTCTTCACCGCTGACATAAATCGTAGAATGGTCCGCGAGTTGCGCAAGCATCTGTAGTAATAAGGTAGATTTGCCTATACCCGGACTACCACCCAAAAGCACAACTGAACCACGGACTATGCCACCACCCAGAACGCGGTCTAGCTCATCAATGCCGGAGGGTATTCGCGCCTGTTCTGCACTGGATATGTCGCTTAAGGGGATTAATTGCCCTTCATGTGCCGCGCGACTTTTAGTGCCGCGTGGACTAATCGATCGAGCTTCTTCCAAGGTGTTCCAAGCATTACACTCGGGACATTGGCCGCTCCATTTGCTAAATGCTTGTCCGCAAGCATCGCAGCGATATTGTGCCGCCTTACTCATTCTATTATTGGCCTTATGGAATTAATTATTAGGAATAAGCCTTTATGTTGAAGGTTTATTTATATTGGGGCGAATACGTGCGGTGCGGATACTGTTGTTCAAGATGCGCACAATCTCTACCGGATGCCCGTTAATTAAAATAGTGGTGCCAGCTTCTGGGATAGTTTCTAAGCGTTCTAGGACTAATCCGTTAAGTGTACGTGGACCGTTATCATCCAGCTTCCAGTTCAGCGTTTTATTGATATCGCGGATATGTGTACTGCCATCAATCACATAACTGCCATCACCCCGTGGGTGGATATCGACATGCAGGGTTGATGGGTCATTAGTGAATTCGCCAACAATTTCTTCTAGTAAATCTTCTAATGTAACTAGGCCTTGAATATCGCCATATTCATCAACAACCAAGGCGACACGTCTACGTTCACGTTTGAAGTTGAGCAGTTGTCGGTTGAGGCTGGTGCCAGCGGGTATGAAATAAGGTTCGCGCAAGACTTGAGTGAGTGTCTCTAGTGAGAGTTCACCTTCACTGATCTTCGGTAGTATTTTTCGTAGATGGACAAAGCCGACAACATTATCAAGGTTTTCATGGAAAGCAGGCATGCGAGTGAAGGGTGCATTGACCAACTGTGAAGTGATCTCATCCCAGTCGTCATCTAAATCAATCCCTTGTACCTCATGCCGTGGAATCATGATGTCCTCCACCGTAATAGATTCTAGGTCGAGTATCGAAATCAGCATCTTTTGGTGATCAACTGGAATCAGTTCTCCAGCTTCCTTGACCACGGTGCGCAGTTCATCACCATTCAGTGCATTTGAACTACTTTTATTTGCATCGACACCAAAACAGCGTAATAAGCCATTGGCCACGCTGTTAATTAATAAGACGACTGGAAAAGCAATGTAGAGCAATGGCTTATAAATATAAGCAGCAGGTAGGGCGAGCTTTTCCGCATGTAATGCAGCCAGTGTCTTTGGTGTGACTTCAGCAAAGAGCAAGATACTGATAATGAAAAGTGCCGTTGCAATAGCGACGCCACTTTCGCCATAGAGTCGGTAACCGATATAGGCCGCTAATGGTGAGGCCGTTAGGTTCACAATATTATTGCCGAGCAGGATCAAGCCGATCAAACGATCAGGCTTTTCTAATAGGCTCTGTGCTATCTGTGCGCCTCGATGTCCCTTGTTGGCAAGATGGCGCAGGCGGTAACGGTTCACCGCCATTAAGGCCGTTTCTGAACCAGAGAAAAATGCAGACAGTAGCAATAGTACGGCGAGTACTATCAGTAACGTACTGATCGAATATTCTTCCAAAAGCTGTTAGCGCTCCGCCTGAGAGTGAGACATGTTTTTTACTGTGTAATTGAGTGAATGATATATCGTGCTATATCTTGGATTAGACACGCTGCAAAATCAGTTCCAACACAAATTTGCTGCCAAAGTAGGCGACAATCAAAAAGCTAAAGCCTAGCAATGTCCAATGGGTTGCGGTGCGGCCACGCCAACCAAACTGGTTGTGGCCAAAGAGTAGGACGACAAACAGCAGCCAGGCCAAGCAAGATAAAATAGTCTTATGTAATAAGTGCTGTGCAAATAAGTTATCTAAAAAGATAAAGCCACTCGCTAAGGCCAGTGTCAGCATAAGCACGCCGAGCATAATCAACTGGAACAGGCTGGAGTCATTTTCTTGTAGTGAAGGCAGTGCGCGCAGCAAGGATGAGCTGTTGTAATGGCGTAGCTTGGCTTCTTGTATGTAGTTTAAGACTGCTTGCACTGCGGCTAAGCAGAGAAGGCTGAAGGCGATGATCGAAAACAGGATATGCGCCTGAATGCCTAGCGAGGGTGCTGTTGTGAGTATCTTGCTCTGATTGAAGCCCATGCTCAGCGCGATACAAAGTGCACTGGTCGGTAAAATAATGAGGCCAAGATAGTAGGTCGGCCGAAATACACTTAAGGCAAATGCGAGTGCAGAGATAAAGCAGGAGCTAATGGCGATGGTGTTATAGAAGCCGAAATCTAAACCACTGTTTAGTGTGATTTGTTGCTTAATAAAGACTGCGCTAACGATTAATGAAGACAGCCACAGCAACATGAAGCCGCGCCGAGTTTTATGGTCCAGCTGTGGCTGAGTGCTAGATTGATCTAGCGCATAGGCCTGTTTCTGCATGTAAAGCCAGATGCCGCCCGTACTCAAGAGGCATAGACCAAGGGCGATTACGCCAAAAACTGTCACACTGCTTCCTTTTGGTGATGCGTTTATATGTATTTCAGCATATTACCTGTTTGCTCGCTGAAGTCCTAGCGGGTCAAAGGCGTGCGGTAGCGTCTGATAGTGGGGTGGTTTGCGCTGACCTTGAGTGCAAACATGTATTACAATGGTCGTCCGCTTGAATTCGGGCTAGGCCTCGATTCCAGAAGTAACCATGAGTTAGTAGAGTATGTTCGATAATTTAAGTCAAAGACTGAGTAATACCGTAGCCAAGCTGCGTGGCCAGTCTCGTCTAACCGAAGACAATATTAAGGAAACCCTGCGTGAAGTACGCATGGCGCTGTTGGAGGCCGATGTTGCCTTGACAGTAGTGCGCTCGTTTATCGAGCGGGTGCGTGAGAAGGCGGTCGGCCAAGAGGTAATCGAAAATCTAACCCCTGGTCAGGCGCTGATTAAGGTCGTACAAGATGAACTTGTGCATTTAATGGGTGATGCGAATGAGCAGTTGCAGTTAAACGCTCAAGCGCCAGCCATTATTATGATGGCAGGTCTGCAGGGTGCTGGTAAAACCACCACCATCGCCAAATTGGCTAAACGCCTGAAAGAACAAGAAAAGAAAAAGATCAGTGTCGTCTCCTGTGACGTTTATCGACCAGCAGCGATCAAGCAGTTAGAGACCTTGGCTGGCCAGATTGAGGTCAATTTTATCCCAAGTGCTGCGGATGAGTCGCCCTTAGCGATTGCAACGCGCGCGGTAGAAGCTGCCAAGTTAAACCATGATGACGTTCTTTTCATCGATACTGCCGGCCGTTTGCACGTAGATGGCGACATGATGGGCGAAATTATTCAGCTGCATCAGGCCGTCAACCCGGTTGAAACGCTGTTTGTGGTCGATAGTATGAGTGGCCAAGATGCCGCTATGTCGGCTCAGGCCTTTAACGAAGCCTTACCGTTAACCGGTGTGATCTTAACCAAGACCGATGGTGACGCCCGTGGTGGTGCTGCCTTATCTGTGCGTGAAATTACCGGCAAGCCGATTAAATTTTTAGGTACGGGTGAAAAAGTAGACGGTTTAGAGCCTTTTCATCCAGATCGTGTGGCATCACGCATCCTCGGTATGGGCGATGTGCTGTCTCTGGTCGAAGAGGCGCAGCAAAAGGTCGACCATAAAGAAGCGGATAAGCTGGCGAAAAAGATTAAATCCGGCAAGAGTTTTAATATGTTGGACCTGCGTAGCCAGTTATCACAAATGCAGAATATGGGCGGTATGGCCGGGTTAATGGATAAACTGCCAGGTACAGCCAAGTTGCCAGCCGCCATGAAAAGCCAAGCAGGCGATAAATCGGTGCAGAGTATGATAGCCATTATCGACTCGATGACGGCTAAAGAACGTCGTTTTCCAGACATTATCAAGTCGACCCGCAAACAACGTATTGCAGCCGGTTCTGGTACGCAGGTGCAGGATGTTAATCGCCTGCTGAAGCAGCATATTCAAATGCAGAAAATGATGAAGAAGTTCTCAAAAAAGGGTGGCATGAAGAATTTAATGCGATCTATGCAGGGTCGTTTGCCGCCAAACATGCCAATGTAAGGTTTAGCGGTAAAAGATGCTTTTAATTCTCGGTGGTTTGCGTACAATGCGCGGTTCGCTGCGGAACAACCCGTTGCCCCAATAACTTTCACAATGAAACGTAAAACGTATGGTAAGTATTAGATTAGCTCGAGGCGGCTGCAAGAAGCGCCCCTTCTACCACATTGTCGTAACTGATTCGCGCAAGCGTAGAGACAGTGGATACATTGAGCGACTGGGTTATTTTAACCCACGAGCAACGGGTCAAGAGACTCGTCTACACCTTGAGCTTGAGCGTATCAAGCACTGGCAGAGCGTTGGTGCTCAGCCGTCTGAACGCGTAGGCACATTGCTTAAAGGCGCTGAGGCTAGCGCTAGCTAAAGTTTGACTGGCTACATCTAGCAGACTTGCGGTGAGCGACGACGACATAGTAGTAGGCCGTATTGTCGGTGTATTCGGTGTGCGAGGCTGGTGTAAGGTGTTTTCACACAGTCGGCCGCGAGAGCAGATATTAAGTTATACGCAATGGCACATCGGCCAGGATAAAAACCGGCAGGTGGTGACATTGCAAGAAGGCAAGGTCCACGGTGAAGCGATTATCGTTAAATTAGACGGTATCGATGACCGAAATCAAGCCGCAGCCCTGAAGGGTAGCCATATATGGATTACACCTAGCCAGTTAGAGCGGTTAGAAAGTGATGAATATTATTGGCGTCAGCTGATCGGTCTTGAGGTTATTGACCAAGCTGGTGTGCTTCTCGGTAAAGTTGACGGTCTGATTGAGACTGGAGCAAATGACGTATTGCTGGTCAAAGCTGGTAAGCAGGAACATCTGATTCCATTTATTATGGATCAGGTAGTGACGAAGATAGATATAGAGACAGGACAGATGTCGGTTGATTGGGACATCGATTATTAAAGGCGCCGAGCTATGAGCCAGAAGCCATTACAGATCGACGTTATTAGTCTGTTTCCAGAATTTACCGCGAGTATTGCTGAACAAGGCGTAGTAGGCCGAGCGATACAGCAGGGAAAGGCGAAGTTGAACGTGATTAACCCACGTCAATTTTCGACGCTTAGCCACGAACGGGTCGATGATAGACCGTATGGTGGTGGCCCCGGCATGGTGATGCAATTTGAACCTCTGCAGGCCGCGATTATGCAGGCGCGAGGTCAATCGAATGACGCTAAGGTTATTTACTTAAGTCCTCAGGGGCAAAGTCTACGCCAAGAATCGGTGCGAAGATTAGCAAAAGAGAGTCATTTGATTCTGCTTTGTGGTCGCTACGAAGGTATAGATGAACGTCTGATTGAGGCGGAAGTAGATGAAGAGTGGTCAATCGGAGATTATGTAATTAGTGGTGGTGAATTAGCGGCCATGGTGATGATAGATGCCATGGTGCGAACTTTGCCCGGCGCCCTTGGTGGCGAACAGTCTGCTGAACAAGACTCTTTTGAGAATGGTTTGTTAGATTGTCCGCATTACACACGACCAGAGTCAGTAGCTGGACGTGAGGTACCATCGGAGCTGCTGAGCGGCGATCATAAGAAGATCGCTCGTTGGCGTTTACAACAAGCATTAGTGCGAACCTATTTACGACGTCCTGATTTATTGGACGGGCGTGAGTTAACAGATGAAGAACGGCAGTTGCTAGAAGAGTTTTTAGCGGCCAGTGAATGAGATAAGACTATGACGAATATCATCCAAGAATTAGAAAACGAACAACTAAAATCAGATATGCCCGATTTTGGCCCTGGTGACACCATTGTGGTTCAAGTGCGTGTTAAAGAGGGTGATCGTGAGCGTTTACAGGCCTTTGAAGGGGTTGTTATCGCAAAACGTAATCGTGGTCTGAATTCGGCCTTTACGGTACGTAAGATTTCTCATGGTGAAGGTGTGGAGCGTGTTTTCCAAACCCATAGCCCACTGATCAGCAGTGTGGAATTGAAGCGTCGCGGTGATGTTCGCCGTGCCAAACTCTACTATCTTCGTGGACTTACTGGTAAATCAGCACGTATTCGAGAGAAGTTGAGTTAAGCCTAGCGCTGTAATACCTAATCAGTATCAAAACGCCCCGTTTTCGGGGCGTTTTGCTTTCCGCCAACTGACTTTTGCTTTCTAATGAACAGATGGAAGTCTGTATCCTTCAATCACCCCTAGGTCCTTTGCGTTTAACCATCAGCGCAAAAGGTTTACAGCGGCTAGAGTATGTTGCCGCTGACAGTCCTTTATTGATGCCTGTCAGCGCCCTGGCTAAGCAAGCCAGTCAGCAGCTGATGGCTTATTTTGAAGGTGATTGCCAAGCCTTTGACTTACCACTTGATTTGATTGGGACCTGTTACCAAAAGCAGGTATGGTCTGAGCTGCAACAATTGTACTTAGGACAAACACTCAGTTATGGCGAATTGGCTGGGAAGATTGCCAGTGGTGCGCGTGCGGTCGGTAATGCCTGTCGAAACAATCCCTTATTGATTATCGTGCCCTGTCATCGCGTGCTACGCAAAGATGCTGTTGGCGGTTATTCAGGGCAGCGTGATGGCATTATGATGCAACGCAAACTATGGTTACTGCAGCATGAGGCTGAGGTTGGCCAACAGAGTTAAGAGAAAGTCGAAGTTACATATTGAATTTCATCATCACTGCCACCATTTAAAGTGATAGTTAGTTAATTATTAAGGAATTGTAATGAGCGATAGTGCTAAGAAAGAGACCCTAAAGTTTGAATCAGAAGTGAGTCAGGTACTGCACCTGATGATTCATTCTTTATATTCTAATAAAGAAATTTTTCTGCGTGAGCTGATCTCGAATGCATCAGATGCTTGCGACAAGCTGCGGTTTCAATCCTTAGCCGATGATAGTTTGTTGGCGACTGATGCCGCCCTCAAAATCCAAGTTGAATTTGATACTGATAATCGCACCATTACGATTCGCGATAACGGTATTGGTATGACTCGCGATGAAGTGATTAATAATATTGGCACCATCGCTAAATCAGGCACAAAAGAATTTTTAGAGCAATTAAGTGGTGATCAAGCAAAGGATTCAAACTTGATTGGCCAGTTTGGTGTTGGCTTCTATTCTGGTTTCATTGTTGCAGACTCTATGGAATTGCTAACACGTAGTGCACATGTTGATGAGACAAATGGTGTGCGTTGGCAGTCGAATGGTACGGGTGAATACGAGCTGGAAGAAATTGAGCGAGAGGCACGTGGCACCGAAATCATCTTGCATTTGAAGGAGGATGAAAGCGAATTACTATCTGCTTGGCAGTTACGCTCTATTATTACTAAATACTCTGATCATGTATCGCTGCCGATTGAGATGTATGCGGAACAAGAGCCTGTAGAAGATGAAGAAGTGACCACTGTTCCAGAGTGGGAGGTGGTTAATCGTGCATCTTCATTATGGACACGTTCAAAGTCAGAGATCAGTGAGCAGGAATATAAGGACTTCTATAAGCATGTCGGGCATGACTTTGAAGATCCATTGGCCTGGACACATAACCGAGTAGAGGGTAAGACCGAATACACTTCTTTACTCTATGTGCCGGCTAAGGCGCCGTTTGATTTATATGAACCAAAACAAAGTCATGGTTTAAAGCTGTATGTTCAACGCGTCTTCATTATGGAAGATGCAGAAAAACTGATGCCACGTTATTTGCGTTTCGTACGTGGCATTATTGATTCCAGTGATTTGCCGTTAAATGTCTCTCGCGAGATTCTGCAAAGCAATAAAATCATCGATGCTATTCGTTCCGGCTCAGTGAAAAAGATCCTCAGTACACTAGAGCAAATGGCGCAGAAAGAACCTGAAAAATATGCTGACTTCTGGCAGCAATTTGGTCAGGTAATAAAAGAGGGCCCAGCTGAAGACCCTGCTAATCAAGCGCAGATCGCCAAGCTACTACGTTTTGCTTCAAGCAAAGAAGATAATGCTGCTCAAACAGTTTCTCTGAGTGACTACATCGCTCGTATGCCAGAACAGCAGGATGCGATCTACTACATCACTGCAGATAATTTTAATGCAGCCAAAAATAGCCCGCATCTGGAGATCTTCCGTAAGAAGGGGATCGAAGTGTTACTCATGTCAGACCGTGTCGATGAATGGCTGATGGGTTCACTGACTGAGTTTGAAGATAAGAAGTTCATTTCCGTGGCCAAAGGTGAACTCGATCTCGACAAGCTTTCAGACCAAGATGAACAAGAGCAGCAGAAGCAGGTTGAGGAAAATGCAAAGGGTTTGGTTGAAAGCGTAAAGCAGGGCCTAGGTGAACGCGTTAGTGATGTGCGTGTATCGCATCGTCTGACTAGCTCTCCGGCCTGTATTGTGCTGAATGAGCATGAAATGGCGCTGTATATGCAACACCTATTAAAGCAAGCAGGACAGGAGTTGCCAGATACTAAGCCGGTATTGGAGATTAACCCTAGTCATCCTATCCTTGAAAAAATGTCGAAGGAGTCTGATCAAGATCAGCTAGCAGCTTGGGCATTATTATTATTTGAGCAGGCGGTGCTGGCAGAGGGCGGGCAATTAGAAAACCCAGCGGACTTTGTTATGCGATTGAATAAGATTATTTTAGATATTGCAGCCTAAAGCTATGGATCAAACACCTTGGTGGCAACGACCTCTGGCTGAGTTGGATGAGCAGCAGTGGGAGCAACTATGTGATGGTTGTGGCAAATGTTGTATGGCTAAATTGGAAGATCCTGAAATCAAGACAGTCTATTTCAGTAATGTAGCCTGTGAATTATTTGACTCGACTAGTTGTCGCTGTGGTGATTATGCACAACGTGATCAAGTGGTGAGTAATTGTCGTCGCTTAAGCCTCGATCGTCCTGAGGAGTTTGCATGGTTGCCAAGTAGTTGTGCCTATCGCTTACGCCTGCATGATCAAGCGCTGCCTGAGTGGCATCATTTACTCACTGGCTCTAAGGACACAGTGCATGAGTTGGGTCTATCGATGCAAGGCAAAGCCATTGCGGCAGAAGAGGCGGGGCCGGTAGAGCATCACATTATCGATATGACTAGTGAATAATGAACGGTCATGGCCTGTTTTTTTCGATTTAAAAGAACAATAAGCTTAAGCCAAAGCTTATGCTCGTGTAGATAGCGAAAAGTAAGAAATCGCTCCAACTGCGATAAGCACCAGCGTCTATTGGTTTTTTTAATGTAAGCAACATATAAACTCCTAGATGGTTTGGGTTTGTTGAGATTGGGCGTAGCCTAGGCTTGAATTGCTTCAGTTTAATTACATAATTATTTTATTTTTTTAATATAACCAATCGTCTCATTAGATATGCTCGAATCCATTCGTATCGATAAGTGGCTATGGGCCGCTCGCTTTTATAAGACGCGCAGTATGGCGAGTAAGGCTGTAGATGGTGGGCGGGTGCATGTTAATGGGTCGCGGGTTAAGGCCGCGCATAAGGTCAAGATCAATAATATTGTGCAGATTTCTAAGGATCACTTGAAACAAGAATTTCAGGTGTTAGCGATTGCGCAACAACGACGTAGTGCGGTAGAGGCTCAGCAGCTATATATTGAGAGTGAGGCCAGCGTTGCGCGGCGAGAGCAAGAGCAGATGCAGCGTAAGATTTTAAATCAAGGTATGCCGCAATCTGTCGGCAAGCCGAATAAACACGACCGGCGACGGATACGTGAGATTATTGGAAAATCATAAGGCTAGTGCAAGCAGGACTAAGCGCTGTAATTTTTCTCGATATAGTTCTGCACTAATTGCTGGAATTCACCACTGATATTATCACCGCGTAGAGTGCAACTTTTTTCACCATCGATATAAACCGGTGCTACTGGTGCCTCACCACTGCCGGGCAAGCTAATACCAATATCGGCCTGTTTGCTTTCGCCAGGTCCATTGACGACGCAGCCCATGACAGCCACTGACATATTTTCTACGCCAGGGTAGCGTGAACGCCAGTGCGGCATGGAATCTCTTAAATAGTTTTGGATGTCATTGGCTAAGTGCTGGAAATAATCACTGGTGGTGCGGCCACAACCTGGGCATGAGGTGACTGCCGGAGTGAAGGCGCGCAGGCCGATGGATTGTAGGATTTCTTGTGCAACGATGACTTCTTCACTGCGGCTGCCACCGGGTGCTGGAGTTAGTGACACACGCAAGGTATCGCCAATCCCTTGTTGTAGTAATACCGCCATGGCGGCTGTCGATGCAACAATACCTTTACTACCCATGCCCGCTTCAGTTAGACCTAGGTGCAAGGCATAGTCACAACGTGTGGCGAGCTCAGAGTAAACGCTAATCAGCTGTTGCACATCACTTAACTTGCAGGAAATAATAATTTTGTCATGCGCAAGCCCAATACGTTCGGCTTCTTTTGCGCTATCTAAGGCTGAGGCCATCAGTGCCTCATGCATGACATGTTCTACACTCAACGGGTTTTTTAGGGCCTGATTTTGATCCATCATCTGCGCCAGCACTTGCTGATCCAGGCTACCCCAGTTAACGCCGATGCGCACCGGCTTGTTAAACTCGCAGGCAGTTTCGATCATGCTGGCAAACTGGGAATCACGTTTTTTACCGCGCCCAACATTGCCTGGATTGATGCGGTACTTAGCTAAGATCTCGGCACATTCACGAACATCGCTTAGAAGTTTATGGCCATTGAAATGAAAGTCACCAATTAAAGGGACATCGACTTGCATTTGTTCAAGCCGATTTTTAATCTCGACAACCGCTTCAGCTGAGGCTTGGTTATTTACCGTGATGCGAACCATCTCAGAACCTGCACGAGCGAGTTCTGCGATTTGAGCTGCGGTACGTATTGCGTCAGCGGTATCGGTGTTAGTCATGGATTGGATGACAATCGGGGCGTTGCCACCGACCTGTACATGGCCAATCTGAACTGCAGTGGAGTGTCTTCGGTTTCGCATTATTTTATAATTATCACAATGGATGAGTGCCGAACTCTAGTAGAATCACGTTATCAGCTAAGGCCGGTAGTGTAACTAAGAATGCCAGATGAAACGAACCTAAGTAAGTGATATGACACAAAATATTTATCATCAAGAGCAACATCGTATCGATACATTAGGCCGAAGTTCGATTGAGATCTCACAAACGCTACATACAGCAGTAGGTTCCGCTGGTGTTGTCAGTGGTCTATGCCATGTTTTCATTCATCATACCAGCGCCTCATTAATGATTTGTGAGAATGCAGCGTCAGAAGTACGTGATGATTTGGAAAGTTTCTTCTCTCGATTAATCCCTGATGGTGACCCTTTGTTTAGCCATATCGATGAAGGTGCCGATGATATGCCAGCACATATTCGTTCTGTGTTGACGCAAACTGAACTAAGCATTCCAGTTATTGCCGGTCGTTTGGCGTTAGGGACCTGGCAGGGTGTCTATTTATGGGAGCATCGTACATCGCCGCATTTAAGAGATATCAGTATGACGATTCATGGTCTCGGAGCTTAGATTGAAGGCCTTCCGCGACCTAAAATGTATTAGCTTTGATTTTGATGACACCCTTTGGCCGGTGCAGCCAACAATTCTAGAGGCTGAACAGAGGTTGAATGAGTGGCTGCATCAGTCCTGTCCACGTCTGATGCAAGAGCAGGATAGAGACAGTTTGCGCCTATATATGGCCGATTATGCTGAGCGTTTCCCGCAATATAATCATGATGTTACCTTGCGTCGGCTGAATGCCTTGTGTGAACTGATGCAGCAGTATCGTTATGAGACGGCATTGGCAGATCAAGCAATGGCTGTTTTTCGCCACTATCGGAATCAAGTCATACCCTTTGCAGATACCATCGCAACATTGGATCTATTGCGAGATCGCTATGTGCTTATAGGGATTACTAATGGCAATGCGCAGATTGAGCAGACAGCATTACAGGGTTATTTTGATTTCACCATCAGCGCTGGTGATGTTGGTGTTTTAAAGCCACATCCAGAGATATTTGAGCAGGCTATAGCGCAGGCAGGGGTAGAGCCAGCTCAGGTTTTGCATGTGGGTGATCATGCCCAGGCTGACGTTGTTGGAGCGTTGCGAGCAGGATGCAGGGCAGTATGGTTTAATGCTGCACGACGAGAATGGCCGGGCGGACAAAATCCAGACGCGGTGATTCATCGGTTGAGTGAGATTATCGATTTGCTGCAATAAGATAGAGCTTGTCGAAGTGTTAATTTAAAAGGGAAAGAAACATGGCAGAAAAAAACGTCACCGAAATGACCTTGGAAGAGCGCGTTAAAACCTTAGAACGCCTGCATCGAAATGCACGTATCGCGATCATTATTCTAGTGGGTTACTTTATCTATGATGTTATTTCTCGTGATAGTGGTTCCGATATCATCTATGCCTATAAGATTAAGGCGAAGCAGTTCGAACTGGTGGATGGTGTTGGCACTATCTTTGCCAGTTGGAAAGTATTAGATGAAGAAAACTCGGAGGCAGCTATTGTCTTGGAAAATGGTGAAGGCCAGAAGTTGCGATTAACAGCTTCTGAGATCAGTTTACTCAGTGGTGGCAGTAACCCCAGTCCAGATGTGGTTATCGATCGCCAGGGTTTAGATACTAAGCCAGCACCATAAGTCTAAGCAGGCCTGTAGGTAGACCCTAGCGATAGCACGCTACGATCTACCTTGGTGTAGTCGGCATTAACTGCCTTTTACGAATATCTCATGGTGGAGGGCAGCATGGAATTTGCGTCTAGCCTGCATATTCTGTTCGATACCATATAAAAACCGTTGCTGGTTTCCACTGCTATTCAAATAAGGTCGAGTTGCCGCTTCGATCATTTTTGAGTGTTCAACGTCCAAAGTGATATGACCGCTAAATAACTCTAAGGCATCTTCCGTTATACCGGGTATCTTTTTAAACCCTTCAAGTAGGCAGCTGTAATATTGAGGGATAGGCCATTCACTGGCAAAGCCGACTGCTGCTACTGCCGATAACCAGTCACCATTGCGCGTCAGCTGTTCCATGGTATCCATGTATTGGGCTAATTCAGGAAGGATTGGGTAATGCTCAGCATCTTGGATTTGGCAGCCGACTGCAGACATGAAATTACGGTACAACTGCATATGTGAGCGTGTGTTATCACCACAGCCATATTCATCATATAAAATATCTGAGAATACAAATTGAAGTTGCTCATCAGGGCATGAGCCTAAGGCGCTGGCTTGATACAGACGTGTTTTTAAAATATGAGGGTAGTACAGCGAAGCGAAGTGCTGCGCTTGGTCTAATTCAAATACTGTTATCTTTTTGAATTCAGTGATGTACGGATCATCAAATAGAGGGTGATTGTCTAATTGTAGTTTTACTTCCTTTAGGAAATTATCGGCACTCAAAGTTATCTCCTAAAAAACCATTATTTTATTCTGATTGTCGTATGCACTTCTCAACGCTATTTCTAGCTTGGCAGCTGCGACCACTGGAATCGACAAACGCAATACTGAGTACAATAAAAATTATAACACCTACGCCTACTCTCACTGCTAGATATCCTATTTGATTAGGTTGGTAACTCATCTGTGTCCAGTTAGATGGCTATCAATCTATGACCTTAATTATATTAAGAGCAGCCCTGAATTTGCGCGCTTAGATGCATATGCGCACTATGCTGGTGCGTTGCACCTGCGGAAAAGACCTGGGCGGTACTTAATAGACTCATATGGTAGTTAGAGCAATTCTCATGCCACATAATATCGCTGTGGTAGAGATTGTTTTCTAGGGATGATCGAGTCAGTTCAAATCGAATATGGCTAAGGTTTTATTTAGGGTACTACATAATGCTTCAGCAGTAAGCTATCTATGCTAGATCGAGGTCTATCGTGTACAGGTAGAGTGGAGTCGCTCACATCAGCAATATGGACTGCCGATGTGAGTAGGACTCAAGTGATCAGGCTTAAGGACTAGTGTTAAATAACCGATAGCATGGTTCGCGCTAGCGGCAGTCTTTAACGCCTTTAGCGTCCGATCTTAGTCAGGATGTTGCTACGAATGGTTGCAAGAAAGGCGCTAACAGCTTTTACATCTTTTGTTGTCATATCGGCAACGACTGTTTGTGTTACCTGCTCTAGACGAGCGGCACCCATGGTTGCAATCTTGCGGCCTTGGGCAGTTACATCGATCTCAACTACACGACGGTCATTAGTATTGTGAGTACGCTTAACAAGGCCACGTGACTCTAAGATATCTAGGCTGCGGCTGACAGTCGCACGTTCCATGCCTAGCTGCGATGCAACTTTTGATGGGCTATCAATATCATGTGAATTTAGGCAGTCTAAAATTAGCCACTGACTGTATTTGATGTCTTGTTTGGCTAAACGATCATTGATTTCTAGGCGACATAGCGTGTGCAGGTGATCACTACAATGTAGGAATGCACGGGTTAAGTCCTTAAGGTCAGTAGAGGCTGGTTTTTTAGCTCTGCTCATAATTTTACATCCTTGTAAATTGGGTCGCCGAGTTTCTTGGCGATATGTTGTTTATTTGCATTCATCTGCAGTCGCGTTTTATATCATTATTCTTTTTTGAATTGAAGTAAATGTTTTAAGCGTCAATGATTAACACTGATTAATTAAAACGGTGTACTTGCCTAATGCTACGCTCTACTGAAAATATAGTTAAGCAAAGTAATTTGATTAATTAGATGTGCACTAATAGGCAGCAATGTAAGGATTTTCATGGTGCAGCTATAAAGTAAATTTAATTAACTATACATAATCCAGAAAAATGATATTTGATTAAGTAAAATAAATTGATTATTTACTAGTGACCTTAGAAAATGAATCGAATGTTACTTAATTGGGAGACTAAAGTAGTTTTATGTCAGTTTGTATCGGACTAATACAGTCTGGTCTAGTGATTCTTACCGATAGATTTATGTGGGATGAATCACATGAAGTGGTGCCCCGAGTAGGAGTCGAACCTACGGCCTTCCCCTTAGGAGGGGGACGCTCTATCCAGCTGAGCTATCGGGGCGCTCTATCTAAGCCAGTATAGGATCTTAGATTCAGAGTAAGGACTACTAGAGTGTAGCAAATTGATGAAATTTGAGGCCAGCAGATAAAGCATAGGCTTATCTGGCACATAGGTGCCCAGCTCTACAGAACAAGTATATACAGAGGTCAGTAAGTATAAATTACAGCGTAGATTCAGTGACTCACCGATAAGATGCTGTAATTAGTAGTTTTTTCAAAATGATTGAGATCATTTGGTGCCGAGGGCGAGAATCGAACTCGCACTCTGTTGCCAGAACCGGATTTTGAATCCGGCGCGTCTACCAGTTCCGCCACCCCGGCATGCGATGAGGGCTAGGAAGTTTAACCGAATCCGACATAACATCAAGCGTTTGCTCTCTAATAAGTCGGCCAATTTACGGCTAAAGGCTGATTTGTAGGCAGCTAAAAGTCACGACGTGCAGACAGTGCTTAAGCCTAGGCCTCTATGGCCTTATACTCACGCTGCTTATGAATAAAGAAACCAATCCATTATCGCTAGATGACTTCGATTATGAGTTGCCCCCCGAGCTGATTGCCCAGCTTCCAGGTGAGCAGCGCGATCAGAGTCGCCTGCTCATTGTGCCGGCACAGGCAAATACCTTTACTGATCTAAAGTTCTTTAATCTGACCGGGCAATTTAAAGCTGGGGATTTATTAGTACTGAATAACACCAAAGTATTTCCAGCTCGACTACATGCAAAAAAAGAGAGTGGTGGGCAGGCTGAGATTCTAGCCGAGCGCTTACTGGACGGGATGCGAGTGAAGGCTCAAGTTAAGGCCAGTCGATCACCTAAGGTAGGAGGACGTCTGCTGATTGCAGAGGGTGTGCAAGCAACTGTTATCGGACGTGAAGATGCCTTTTTTATCTTGCAGTTCGAAGCACAGTGCACCTTGGCTGAAATATTTAACCGTTATGGGCATATGCCGTTACCACCCTATATAGAGCGGCAGGATGATGCGGCAGATCGAGAGCGCTATCAGACAGTCTATGCGGAACAACTAGGTGCAGTTGCCGCGCCTACTGCAGGACTACATTTTACGCCTGAGCTATTACATGAAATAGAAGCGTTAGGGGTTGATATTGCCTATATCACCTTGCATGTTGGGGCGGGGACCTACAAGCCAGTTAAGGTCGATAATGTGGAAGAGCATAAGATGCATGCCGAGCATATAGAGGTTAATGCTGAGGTCTGCCAACAAGTTAAGGCAACACGCGCTGCTGGTGGTCGAGTTTTTGCGGTCGGTACGACCTGTGTGCGAGCGTTAGAATCTGCGGCACAACAGACAGCCGCAGGGCAGGCTGAATTAAAGCCTTATACTGGTGATACAGATATTTTTATCTATCCGGGTTATCAGTTCCAAGTGGTGAATGGTTTGATTACTAATTTTCATTTACCTCGTTCTACCTTATTAATGCTGGTTAGTGCGCTGGCGGGGCAACAGACGATAGCAAAAGCCTATCGACACGCCGTTGAGCAGCGCTACCGGTTTTTTAGCTATGGTGATGCCATGCTAATACTAACTTGAGTTCATCATGGGAATAGCAAATTTTACAATTGAGGCACGTGACGGTCAGGCGCGTGCAGGTACATTAGAAACGCGGCGTGGTGAGATTCAAACGCCAGTCTTTATGCCAGTCGGTACCTATGGCTCGGTCAAAGGGGTAACGGCAGAGGAATTAAAGACGGTAGGCAGCCAGATTATTCTGGGTAATACCTTCCACCTTATGTTGCGTCCTGGAGTCGAGGTAATTGAGAAGTTTCAGGGCTTACATGATTTTATGCATTGGGATCGCCCAATTCTGACAGATTCAGGCGGTTTTCAAGTGTTTAGTTTGGCCGATCGGCGCAAGATTGACGAGCAGGGGGTGCGTTTTCAATCACCGATTGATGGCTCACAGGTACAGCTGGATCCGGAAATTTCAATGCGCGTGCAAAAGGCTTTAGGTTCAGACATTGTGATGGTCTTTGATGAATGCACACCATTCCCTGCAAGTCATGAGACAGCGGCTGAATCTATGCGCCTATCACTGCGTTGGGCAAAACGAAGCCGAGATGCGCATGGCGATAGTACGGCGGCATTGTTTGGTATTGTGCAGGGCGGTATGTATGACGATCTGCGTGAGGAATCCTTGCAGGGTTTAACCGAGATTGGTTTTGACGCCTATGCTATCGGTGGGCTTTCTGTCGGAGAGCCAGCAGAAGAGCGGGCTAAGGTGCTTAATTTCTTACAAGATCGGCTACCGCAGGATAAAGCGCGCTATCTCATGGGAGTCGGCAAGCCAGAGGATCTGGTTGATGCTGTCGCCAATGGTGTGGATATGTTTGATTGTGTGATTCCAACCCGTAATGCACGCAATGGGTTTTTATATACAAGTACGGGTGTATTACGTCTGCGTAATCAACGTTACCAGCAAGATGAGCGACCGATTGAAGATGATTGTCCTTGTTATACCTGTCAGAATTACTCTAGAGCTTACTTAAAGCATTTGGATAAATGCGGTGAGATGTTGGGTGGGCGCCTAAATACGATTCATAATTTAAGTTACTTCCATCGATTAATGGCTAGTATGCGCAGTGCCATACAGGCGGGTACCTTCCAGCAGTTTTCGAGGGAATTTTATGCCTCAAGAGAGAAAAGTCCGTCGACTGTGGCATAATACTTTGCTTCCAAGTTTAAGGTTTTACATTTAAGGAGTTCTGCATGCTATTCATCAACGATGCCTTCGCTGAAGCAACCCCTCCACCAGCCGGTGGCGGTACTGAAATGCTTGTGATGGTGGGGATTTTCTTCGTCATTATGTACTTTATGATTATTCGTCCACAGTCAAAACGTCAGAAGGAACAAAAGGCGTTGATGGCCTCGATTAGTAAAGGCGATGAAGTGGTCACAAGTGGTGGCATGATGGGCAAGATTAAAGGTGTGACTGATGATGTCGTACGCATTGAACTTGCTGAGAACGTCATAATCAAAGTGCAGAAGCATGCGATTAATAGCGTCTTACCCAAAGGCACGATAAGCCAAGACTAGTCCTAAGCTAGTTCATTATTAGGCAGACAGAGAGAACAGCATGATGAATCGTTATCCGATTTGGGGCTATTTAGCGCTGACCGCGGTCATTTTGATCGGCGCTTTATATGCCATACCCAATTTGTATCCTGAAGATCCTTCGGTGCAAATTTCACATGACAGTGGCAGTCTGCCAGCCGATCTGAAGCAGCGAGTAGAATCGATTCTTAGTTTGAATGAGATGGAAGCCAAGCAGATTGAGGTCAATCAGCAACAACAGCTTTTACTGCGCTTTGATAATACTGAGTTGCAACTTCAGGCGGCTGATGAACTAAAGAGTGGCCTTAATTCTGAGCATATCGTGGCATTGAATTTGGCACCGGCAGTGCCAGCTTGGTTGCGAGCAGTGAACGCTAGCCCAATGAGCCTAGGGCTTGATTTACGGGGTGGTGTGCACTTCTTACTACAGGTCGATATGACAGCTGCAGTGAGTAAGGCCTTAGATCGCTATGAGGCTGATTTCCGTTCGGTATTGCGTGAAAACAAGGTTCGCTATATCAGTGTTAAGCATAATGGCGATGTCTTAAACGCGACCTTTAAAGATGAAGAAAGCTATCAGCAGGGTTTAGATGCGCTGAAAGAAAACTTCCGACTAGATCTGGATTTTACAAAAATAAAGGCTGAGCGTGGGATTACCTTGGTAGCCGCTTTTAAACTGGCTGCACAACAAGAATTGCAGAATTTTGCCTTACAACAAAATATTACGACCCTGCGTAAGCGAGTGAATGAGCTGGGTGTTGCTGAACCGGTTATCCAGCGTCAAGGCACGGATCGTATCGTGGTCCAGTTACCTGGCGTGCAAGATACAGCGAGAGCAAAAGAACTACTAGGCGCAACGGCAACCTTAGAGTTTCGCTTAGTTGATGAGCAGGGTGATGCCTTTGCTGCCGAAAGCAGCGGTAATACACCTATAGGCGATAAGCTCTATTACGAACGTAATGGCACACCGGTGTTACTCAAGAGCCGCGTCATGCTAAGTGGTGAATACATCACTGATGCCGCTTCTGGCATTGATCAGGATACGGCGACTCCAGCAGTCTTTATTACCTTGGATGGTAAGGGCTCTCGGCTTTTTTCTAAGGTCACAGGCGACAATATTAAACGCTTAATGGCAGTGGTCTTTATTGAAAGTAAAACCGAATACTTCAAAGACGAGCAGGGGCAATTGCAATCGCGTTCAAGAAAGGTTGAAGAGGTGATTAATATTGCCCGGATCCAAGATCAACTGAGTAAGCGATTTCAAATTACAGGCTTAGACACTAGTCGTGAAGCACGTAAGTTAGCCCTGTTATTGCGTGCAGGTGCCCTGGCAGCACCGATGAACATCATTGAAGAGCGCACGGTCGGCCCAAGCCTAGGCCAGCAAAATATCGATCAAGGTAAAAACTCTGTAGTGCTTGGTATGCTACTAGTGATGATCTTTATGGTGCTGTATTACAGAGTCTTTGGATTGGTTGCGAACGTCGCGCTGATAACTAACTTAGTATTAATCATAGCGATTCTCTCGATGATCCCAGGGGCGACTCTGACCTTGCCGGGGATCGCCGGTATCGTGTTAACCGTTGGTATGGCGGTGGATGCGAACGTACTGATTTTTGAGCGAATTCGTGAAGAGTTAAGTAATGGCAACTCACCACAAGCGAGTATTCATGCTGGTTATGCCAAGGCCCTATCTACAATTGCTGATGCAAACGTGACCACCTTATTGGCTGCCATCGTTTTATTCACTTTTGGTACCGGGCCAATCAAAGGCTTTGCTGTCACCTTATCAATAGGCATCTTGTGCTCAATGTTTACCGCGATTTTGGTAACGAGAGCGCTGATTAATCTATATTACGGTCGCAAGCAAGCACCGTCACTGGCGATTTAATTATGCAACTGATTAAACAATCTCTAAATATCGATTTTCTGGGTAAGCGTAAGTTAGCCCTGATTATTTCCGCCGTACTGATTACTGTCTCGTTGGCTTCTTTGATGACGCGCGGTTTAAATTTAGGCATCGATTTTACTGGGGGGACCTTGGTTGAAATCGGCTATTCACAGCCGGTTGAGTTACAACCGATACGAGATGCCCTGGCACAGAATCAATTTAACGATGCGATCGTGCAGCATTTCGGTACTGCGCGAGATGTCATGATTCGCCTGCCATCACAAGCAGTTGCTAACTCTGAAGTCAGCAACCAAGTGTTACAGGCTTTGGCAAATACGGGTAATCCAGAAATGCGTCGGGTCGAATTTGTCGGTCCACAAGTAGGTGAAGAACTGCGTGATGATGGTGGTCTAGCCGTAGTCTATGCATTGATCGGGATTTTGATTTATGTCGCATTCCGTTTTGAATACCGTTTTGCATTGGGTTCAGTTGTGGCCTTGATTCATGATGTGATACTGACGATAGGATTCTTTTCTGTGACGCAGGCGGCGTTTGATCTTACCGTGTTGGCGGCCGTCTTAGCCGTGATCGGCTATAGCTTGAACGACACCATAGTGGTGTTCGATCGGATTCGGGAGAATTTCAGAAAGCTGCGTAAAGAAGAATCGATTGATGTGGTGAATATATCGATTAACCAGACTCTAGCGCGAACCTTGATGACGTCGATTACTACCTTATTGGTTTTATTCGCGTTATTTTTTGTTGGCGGTGAAGTGATTCATTCTTTCGCCTTGGCGCTGATTGTAGGTGTTCTAGTGGGTACTTACTCTTCTATCTATGTGGCTAGTGCGACATTGATACTATTGAATGTGTCAGCTGTCGATCTACTCCCTGATGAGAAAGAGGAAGTGCTCGACGACCTGCCGTAACGGCTTATTTCTTTGTGTTATGTAGCTGTTTCACTAAGGTTTTGAAGAGACGGCTATTAGACGCAATGATCTCACCAGACTTTAGATAGTCATGGCCACCCTGACGATCACATACCAGGCCACCAGCTTCTTGTACCAGTAAGACACCTGCAGCCATATCCCAACTGTTTAAACCGTATTCCCAAAAGCCGTCATAACGTCCAGCGGCAACATAGGCTAAGTCTAAGGCAGCTGCCCCAGCACGGCGGATGCCACAGTTTTGTTTGCTGATACTTTCAAAACCTTCTAGGTAAGCCGTATGATCTTGCTCAAGCAAGTAGGGAAAGCCGGTGGCTAATAGACTGCCTGAAATTTGATGATGGCTACTGACGCGCAGACGTCGATTGTTTAGCGTCGCACCATTGCCTCGGCTGGCACAGAATAATTCTTCCTTGATGGGATCATAGACGACACCGATCTCAAGCTTACCGTTTTGACGTAGAGCGATAGAGACACAGTAATGAGGAATGCCATGGAGGTAGTTGGTGGTACCATCCAAGGGATCAATGATCCATTGTGAATCTTCTTTACCTTCGGTAACACCTGACTCTTCGGCAATGATGCCGTAGTCCGGGAAAGACTTTTGCAGAACGTAGATAATCTCTTGTTCTGCCTTGTGATCAACCTCTGTAACAAAGTCGTTTGGCGCCTTTTCGTGTACTTTAAGGCTCTCGATACGCGGGATATTGCGTAAGATGATTTGGCCAGCGGCACGTGCGGCAGAAACCGCAATATTTAGTGTAGGCGTCATAACAGTGTGGCTCGGTGGAAAGGCGCAAAGGTTACCAGATGGATAGAGTCTTGTAAGCCATCTTTATAAGCTAAGGCAATATCAGTTAAGTAGCGCCGTTGTGTATCGCATCAGGCGTGGCAATAAAATGGAATTGGATATGAGTATTATAGAATCAAAAATTGTATTGGTTGAAACCTCTCACCCGGGCAATATTGGCGCTGCTGCACGTGCAATGAAGACCATGGCATGGACTAATCTAGCGCTGGTAAACCCACAGGATCTGCACGACCCCTCGGCTAGAGCGCGGGCAACACGGGCTTATGACATCCTAGATCAGGCACAAATCTTCACTAGTTTAGAAGATGCGATTGCGGATTGTCAGCATGTGATAGGGGTTACCGCGAGGACACGTGCCAATGCGGCCAAGGCATTTACTCCTAGGGTTCTACTAGAAAATTTGAGTGAGCAAGATGAAGCGGTGCGTGTCGCTTGGGTTTTTGGTCGTGAACGTAACGGCCTGACCAATGAAGAAATCGATCTTTGCCATAGTGTATGTACGATACCTGCCAACCCTGAATTTAGTTCGTTGAATATCGCCTCTGCAGTGCAAATTATCTGTTATGAGGCCTATTGCCGTGGTCTGCAGTCAGAAAACAGTGAGAATCAGCAGCCTACTGCGATTGCGCCATCACAAGAATTAGAGGGTTTTTATCAGCATTGTTGGCAAACACTTGAGAAAGTTGAGTTCCTAGATACAGAAAATCCGATTCCATTGCAGCGTAAATTCCGTAATATTTTTGATCGAACAGGTTTAACCTCTAGCGAAATCAATATCTTACGTGGAATATTCACGGCTATCCTCAAACGTTTTTAAGCTTTTTCTTGGCTTATACCTAGGCCCTGACCCGTATAGGCTAGGGCGTTGCCTCTCCCGTTGGCAATACTTGATTAAATTAGTCGGGTATAGCTACTATAGACTTAAATTCAAGGGGTGTATTGCAGCTATGAAGCTAAGTACAAAAGGTCGTTATGCAGTGACAGCAATGTTTGATGTTGCTATGCATGATGACGGCTCGCCAGTCGCATTGAGTGACATTGCACAGCGCCAAAGTATCTCGCTATCGTATCTAGAACAGCTGTTTGGGCGCTTGCGCCGCGGTGGACTGGTTGCGAGCACACGAGGACCTGGGGGCGGTTACCGCCTAGCTCGAGCAGCTGAAGAGATTGCGATCGCTGATATTATTGGCGCCGTGGACGAGACCTTGGATGCCACACGTTGTAAAGGCAATGCAGATTGCCATAATCATCAGCGCTGCCTAACCCATGAACTTTGGACAGATTTAAGTAGTCAGATTAATAATTTCTTAAGTGAGATTAGTCTGGCTGATGCGATAAATAAGAAACATGACGCCAATGCTAACTTGACCCAAGTTCAGCAGCGAGTTGTGCTTCAATCAGATATAAACATTTAGCGAAGGAAGTGAACGGTGAGCGAAAACAAACTACCTATTTATCTTGATTACAGTGCAACTACACCTGTGGACCCACGTGTTGCAGAGAAAATGATGGAATGCCTGACACATGATGGCAATTTCGGTAATCCAGCATCACGTAGCCATGCCTATGGCTGGTTAGCGGAAGATGCAGTAGATCAAGCACGTACAAACGTTGCTGCACTGGTGAACTGTGATCCGAAAGAGATTGTCTGGACCAGTGGTGCAACCGAGTCAAATAATCTAGCGATTAAAGGTGCAGCCCATTTTTATAGTAAAAACGGAAAGCACATCATTACGCTAAAGACTGAACATAAAGCGGTGTTAGATACCTGTCGCCAACTTGAGCGAGAAGGATTTGAAGTCACTTACCTAGAGCCACGTGAAGACGGCTTGGTTGATCTTGATGTCTTACGTGACACGATTCGTAAAGACACAGTATTGATATCGATCATGCATGTGAATAATGAAATTGGTGTGATTCAAGATATTAAAGCGATAGGTGAAATCGCACGTGAAAATAAGGTGATCTTCCATGTCGATGCGGCACAAAGTCCAGGCAAGGTAGAGATTGACCTGGAAGGCGTGAAAGTTGATTTAATGAGTTTTTCAGCGCATAAAACCTACGGGCCTAAGGGTATCGGTGCACTCTATGTGCGACGTAAGCCACGTGTGCGTATCGAAGCTCAGATGCATGGCGGTGGTCATGAGCGGGGTATGCGCTCAGGCACACTACCAACGCATCAGATCGTTGGTATGGGTGAAGCCTTCCGTATTGCGAAAGAAGAAATGGTAGATGAGAACAAGCGGATTAGAATATTACGTGATCGGTTGTTAGATGGACTCAAGGATATTGAAGAGGTCTACATTAACGGTGATATCGAACATCGCGTGCCACATAACTTAAATATGAGCTTTAATTTCGTAGAAGGTGAAAGTTTGATTATGGCGCTGAAGGATATTGCGATATCATCCGGCTCGGCCTGTACTAGTGCTTCCTTAGAGCCTAGTTACGTATTACGCGCCTTAGGTCGCGATGATGAGCTGGCCCATAGCTCGCTACGGTTCAGTATTGGTCGCTTTACGACAGAAGCAGACGTTGATCATGCAATTACTGTGATTCGTAGTGCGGTTAGCAAGCTACGAGACTTATCACCACTATGGGATATGTATAAAGACGGTATCGATTTAAAATCTATCGAGTGGGCAGCACACTAAGCTGGCACCGAAATAAGACTGGGGTCTGCAAAAGCAGTTACCGGCAATAAATAAACAGGAGAATTAGAAATGGCATACGGCGAAAAAGTATTAGACCATTACGAAAACCCACGTAATGTTGGCAGCATGGACAAAGAAGATACTACAGTTGGTACGGGTATGGTCGGCGCTCCAGCTTGTGGCGACGTGATGAAGCTACAGATTAAGGTCGGCGAAAATGGCGTGATTGAAGACGCTAAATTTAAGACCTATGGTTGTGGTTCTGCTATTGCATCATCTAGTCTTTTAACCGAATGGGTTAAAGGCAAGACGTTAGATGAAGCTGGCGAAATCAAGAACTCTGATATTGCAGAAGAGTTAGCCTTGCCACCGGTTAAGATTCACTGTTCTGTTTTGGCAGAAGATGCCATTCGTGCAGCGATTAGTGATTACCAAGGCAAGCAAGATTCAGTTACAGACAAGAAAAGCGCGTAAATCGATCTGATGTCAGTTTCTTTAACAGATAGTGCGGCCGAGCGCGTTAAAACCTTTATCGAGAAACGCGGTAAAGGTGTAGGCGTGCGTCTAGGTGTTAAAACAACAGGCTGTTCTGGTATGGCTTATACCATTGAATTTGCTGATGTCATCGAAGATAGCGATCAGGTTTTCGAGGACCAGGGTGTGACAGTAATCATCGACCCTAAGAGTCTGCTATACCTGTCTGGAATAGAACTCGATTTCACTCGTGAAGGGTTGAATGAAGGTTTTAAGTTTAACAACCCCAATGAGAAAGACCGCTGTGGCTGTGGTGAGAGTTTTACGGTTTAACCGTAAGGCCTTCAGACACCCACGTTTAGCTGTCTAAGCACATCTAATGCCGTTTGATTTCTCTCGAAATTACTTCGATCTTTTTGGTCTGGCCGTTGACTTTAATGTCGATCGTTCATTATTGAACGAACAGTATCAGACCTTACAAGGACAGCATCATCCCGATAAATTTGTACAAAGCGACGATGCCCAACGGCGACTTGCTGTGCAAATCACAGCACATCTGAATCAAGCCCAAGACACGCTTAAAGACGAGCATGCAAGAGCGCGTTATTTATTAACTTTGCGCGGTGTTAGCTTTGATAAGGAACAAGATACAACTAAGGACATGGACTTCCTGATGGCACAGATGGAATTGCGTGAACAGATCGATGAAGTGTCTAATGATGAACAGGGCTTGGATCATTTAGATAAGCTAGCACGACAAGCCAAGCAGCAGAAAAACGATCTGATTCAACGTTATCAAGAACTACTGGCAGACAATCAGCTAGAAGAGGCCAAAGAGCTTGTCTTAAAGCTGCAATTTTTCGGTCGCCTACAATCACAGATCAGTGCTAAACAAGAACAACTCGAAGATCAATTTCTATAGAATATTATGGCATTAATGCAAATTTCAGAACCTGGGATGTCCACTGCGCCGCATCAACATCGGCTAGCAGCAGGTATCGACCTAGGGACTACAAATTCACTCGTAGCTAGTGTACGTAATGGTCTGGCTGAGCCTCTCGCCGACCAACAGGGTGCCGTTATTCTGCCATCGGTAGTGCATTTTGCCGAACAAGATAAAGTCTTGGTGGGTATGTCGGCACAAGCATTGGCACTCAGTGATCCGTTAAATACAATTGCCTCCGCTAAACGCGTGCTCGGTCGTTCTTCGCAAGAGCTGGCCGCACAAACAAAATACCTACCATTCGAACTTGAAGCCGGTCACGACAGTGTGCCGCGTATACGTACGCGCGCCGGTGGCAAGACTGCAGTAGAAGTGTCAGCACAGATTTTACGCTGCCTGCGACAACGTGCTGAAGAGACTTTAGGTGGCGAGCTTACCGGTGTGGTTATTACCGTCCCAGCTTATTTCGATGATAGCCAACGACAAGCAACTAAGGATGCAGCGACCTTAGCTGGTCTAAATGTTTTTCGTTTACTAAATGAGCCGACAGCAGCTGCGATTGCCTATGGCCTTGATCAGGCGGCTGAGGGTGTTGTGGTTGTCTATGATCTGGGTGGTGGCACCTTTGATGTATCGATCTTGAGGTTACGCCGTGGCGTCTTTGAAGTCTTAGCAACTGGTGGTGATAGTGCCTTAGGTGGTGATGATTTTGATCAAGCGATTGTGCAGTGGTTGATACAAGAGCTTAAACTCGATGGCGATCTTGAACACCAGATGATGCGTCAGCTGATGCTGCAGGCACGTACCGCTAAGGAGCGCTTAAGTGATCTGGAAGCGGTAGAGATTAACATCGAAGGTATGGGTCAAGAGGCCTTATCCTGCACTCTGACGCGGACGCAATTTGATCAGTTAACGCAACCCCTAGTAAAGAAAAGTCTAGTGGCTTGTCGTCGCGCATTACGAGATGCCGATATCACACAAGAGGATGTCACCGAGGTTGTATTAGTGGGCGGCTCTACACGTGTGCCAGCAGTACGTGATGCGATTGAAGGTTTTTTTGAGCGTACAGCGCAGGCTGATATTGATCCCGATCAAGTGGTCGCTGTGGGTGCTGCTATTCAGGCTGATTTATTAGCGGGTAATAAGCCAGATGACGAACTCTTACTGCTGGATGTGATTCCATTATCACTTGGTTTAGAGACCATGGGTGGCCTAGTGGAAAAGGTGATTGATCGTAATACGACAATCCCAGTAACCCGTGCACAAGAATTTACGACCTATAAAGATGGTCAGACTGCGATGCGAATCCATGTCTTACAAGGTGAACGCGAGCTAGTCAGTGACTGCCGTTCTTTAGCTCATTTCGACCTTACTGGTATTCCACCGATGGTGGCAGGTGCAGCTAAAATTCGAGTCACCTTTCAAGTCGATGCAGATGGATTGCTTAACGTTGATGCAGAAGAAGTGAACAGTGGTGTGCGTGCACAAATTGAAGTAAAGCCTTCCTATGGTCTCAGTGATAATGAGATCGAAAAAATGCTGACTGATTCGATTGAGTATGCCGAGAGTGATATCAAGGCGCGTAGTCTGCGTGAGCAACAGGTAGAGGCCGATAGAGTCCTAGAAGCCCTAGATACCGCGCTAGCTAAAGATGGTGCAGAACTGCTTAAGCCAGATGAAATTGAAAAGATAGAACAATGTCGCCAGCAGCTTGCCGATGCACGTGCGCAAGCGGCCAATGTTGATGTTATTGTGGCAGCCATTAAGGCCTTGGAGTTAGCCTGCGAAGAGTATGTTGCGCGACGTATGAACCGCAGTGTCCAAGGCATGATGCAAGGCCATAAGATTGATGAATTTAACAACTGAGAAAACCCATGCCTACTCTAGTATTTCTACCACACGAACAAATTTGTCCTGAGGGTAAAACGATTCAAGTGGAGCCTGGTATTACTATTTGTGATGCTGCGCTACAAAATGGGATTCCGATCGAGCATGCCTGTGAAAAATCTTGTGCCTGTACCACCTGCCATGTGCATGTGCGACTCGGGCTAGAGGCATTGGAAGATGCAACAGAAGATGAAGAAGATTACTTGGATAAAGCTTGGGGCCTAGATACTGATTCACGTTTAAGTTGTCAGGCACTTGTGACAGATGCTGATCTAACTATTGAGATTCCGAAGTACACGATTAACCTCGTTTCTGAAAACCATTAAAGGCTAGCCGTTATGAGTTTGAACTGGAATGATTCATTAGACATTGCAATCGAATTAGATGAGCAGCATCCAGATGTAGACCCTAAGTTTATTCGTTATACCGATCTGCATGCCTGGGTTTGTGCATTATCTGATTTCGATGATGATCCACAAGGATCCAATGAACGTAAGCTTGAAGCGATTCAAATGGCTTGGTTGGAAGAGCGCGAATAGGCTATTACGCGACTAATCGCCAGCTATTTCCCCTTCAGCTTGATTCACTAGTTTGCGATCACTGGCTATAATGAGTGCTCGGATCATCCTTGGATTCGAGTCGATCGCCTGTTTTATTCAGATTTAAGGCCTAGTCAGGGCCGAAAAGCAGTAAATTCGTGAATAGACTGCGTTCACAGCACTGTTGATTGCGAGTAAACTCCGCGGACAGCTTTTTTATACATAATAATTCTATTATCTAGGAGATTTTCAGATGGCGCTCGAACGTACAATTTCTATCATTAAGCCTGATGCCGTTGCTAAAAACGTGATCGGTCAGATCTATACTCGCTTTGAGAATGCCGGTCTCAAGATTATTGCTGCAAAAATGGTACACCTAAGCACAGAAAAGGCAGAAGAATTTTATGCCGTGCATAGTGAGCGTCCTTTTTTCCCAAATTTAGTCTCATTCATGACTTCTGGCCCAGTCTTTGTGCAAGTGCTAGAAGGTGAAGATGCTGTCATGAAGAACCGCGACATTATGGGCGCAACTAATCCATCTGAAGCTGCTGCCGGCACCATCCGTGCAGATTTTGCAGCCAGTATTGATGAGAATGCTGTGCATGGTTCTGATGCACCAGAAACTGCAGCTGAGGAAATTAAATTCTTTTTTAATGAGGAAGAAGTTTGTCCTCGGACTCGCTAAATAATGCAGACGCTCCCAATCTAATAGGATTGGATCGGGAGCAATTAGAAACTTATTTCACCGCTTGCGGTGAAAAGAGTTTCCGTGCGCAACAGTTTTTGAAATGGGTCTATCAACGTGGGATTACCAATGTTGATGAAATGACTGATCTGAGTAAGTCCTTGCGCACGCTATTGAAAGAAAAAGCACAAATTAGCTTTCCACAGATCAGTAGCGAGTCTGTTTCTGATGATGGCACTATCAAATGGTTGCTAGAAGTAGGGGCAGATAACGGTATTGAAGTCGTTTATATCCCGGAAAAAAATCGGGCAACATTATGTATTTCTTCACAAGTCGGTTGTGCCCTAGATTGCACATTTTGCGCAACTGCACGGCAAGGCTTTAATCGTAATCTCACAGCGGCTGAAATTATTGGCCAGGTCTGGGTGGCTCAGAGTCGATTAAATCAGTTATATGACGGTGAAAGAAGAATCACTAATGTGGTCTTTATGGGGATGGGCGAGCCTCTGCTTAACTTTGATAGTGTTGTTTCAACCATAAATATTCTATTGGATGACTTTGCTTATGGTTTAAGTAAGCGCAGAGTCACCGTGAGCACATCAGGTGTAGTCCCTAAAATTGATCGCCTATCTGATGAGGTGGATGTCAGCTTGGCTGTTTCATTACACGCACCAACGGATGAGACGCGAAATGAATTAGTACCACTCAATCAGAAATATCCGATTGAAGTGCTATTGGCCTCTTGCCAACGTTATTTAGATCAAAAAAATCGTAAAGAAAGTATTACTTTTGAATATGTCATGCTTGATGGCATTAACGATAGTGTTAAAGACGCACAAAAATTGGCAAAGCTATTAAAGCCGCTACGTTCTAAAGTGAATCTAATTCCATTTAATAGTTTTGAGGGTTCAGGTTATGAACGATCACCTCAGCCCGTTATCGATCGGTTTAGTCAGATATTGATGCGAGCAGGACTAGTGGTCATCACTAGGCGTCCTCGTGGTGAGGATATCGCTGCAGCCTGTGGTCAGCTTGCAGGTCAAGTGCGTGATAAGGCACATCGGCAAAATCATTATGTCCGGTTATTTGAGCGCTCTAAACTGAGTCGACGTATCGACATAAATGCAGTAAAAACATAGTCCTACATTTTCGTTGCGAGTATTATTAAGTTATGAGCAGTGAGGAATCTATACAATCAGAAAAGCTTTCTTTCGGTAATCAACTGAAAGAAGCGCGTCAGTGCAAAGGTATTAGCGATATAGAGCTGGCCAGAAAAACGCACCTAGGCGTGGGTTTAATTCAATCCTTAGAGCGGGAAGAAGCCAGTGTTGTTCGCCGTGTAAGCTATGTACGTGGCTATATTCGAAGCTGTGCCAAAGTCTTAGAAATCGATCCATCCCCTATTCTTGATGCTTATGAGCAACAAATTGGAAAGCATGTTGTCGAGAAAGACAAGAGTGAGTTGCTGGCTATGCCGTTGCATCCCACGGGACAAAGGAAGAAGAAAGTAATATGGACTGTCGGTGTTATTACCGTGCTGGCACTGTTGTTGAGTTATCTATATTTTGAGCCAGAAGTGCAGTTACCGACATCATTGTCAGTTTTAGAGAGTTACCACTCGGTAGATGAAGAGGCCTTGCCGTTAGAGCAACAATCAGAGGTGGTAGCAGATACGGTAAACGAAAATACGCTGCAGCCAATTACTGCAGAAAGTGACATTGAGCCTTCCTTGCCGCCAGCTATAGAGCCCGAGGTGTCATCATCAGAGCCTGTAGTTGAGCGTTTGTCAGAGATTAGCAACGATGCTTTAGTAGACGTTGGTAGGACTAATCTTGAATTGATTATCCGCCTACGCTGTTGGATTGAAATAGTCGATGCACAGGGGCAGGTTCTATTGCGTGATGTATATGAACCACTGCAAACCCAAAGGGTTTCAGGTGTGCCGCCATTTGATGTTGTGTTGGGTCATGCATCTGGCATTAATTTAAAGGTAGATAACCAAAAATTTGATTTTTCACGTTATATACGACGTGATCAATCCGCACATTTTACTATTCGCAACCCTGATCTCTGAGTACTAAAAGCATGAGCAGTAATATCCAATCCATACGTGGCATGCATGATTTTGCGCCTGGCCCAACTGAGCTACTACGTTTGATGGAACGTAAGCTGATTACGGTCCTTGAGCAATATGGCTACCAAGAGATTCGTACGCCTGTTGTTGAAAAATTAGAATTATTTAAACGGTCTATAGGCGAAGTGACAGATATCGTCGAAAAAGAAATGTACGCCTTTGAAGACCGTGGTGGTGACTATTTAGCGCTACGACCTGAGGGTACAGCAAGTACGGTGCGTGCTGGGATACAAAATGGTTGGTTGCATAATCAACAGCAACGCCTCTGGTACATGGGCCCCTTCTTTCGTCGAGAACGCCCACAAAAAGGACGTTATCGTCAATTTCATCAGTTAGGTGTAGAGACCTTTGGTTTTGGCGGCCCCGATATGGACGCTGAATTAATCCTGTTATCACGATCCATCTGGCGTGTACTGGGTCTGCCACTCGAGCAGTTGGAATTACAAATTAATACTCTAGGTGACCCAGCAGCACGAGCTGAACATCGCAGTAAGTTGATTGAATACCTGAGTGATCATCATGATCGTTTAGATGAAGATGCGCGTGGTCGATTGCAAACTAACCCATTACGTATTCTTGATAGTAAAAATCCTGAAGTCCAAGCCGTGGTTAAATCGGCACCGTTGTTGATGGATTATCTCGATCAGGAAGCCTTAGAGCATTTTGAACAGTTGAAGACACAGTTGACTGCATTGTCGATTCCTTTCCATGTTAATCCCACTTTAGTGCGTGGCTTGGATTACTACAATCGGACGGTTTTTGAATGGGTATCTAACTCATTAGGCGCACAGGGTACGGTCTGTGCAGGCGGGCGCTATGATGGCTTAGTTGAGCAATTAGGTGCTCGTGCAACACCGGCAGCTGGCTTTGCTATCGGGATAGAGCGGTTATTTAGCTTAGTAGAAGACCAAATGGCAGATCAAGCCCCTAAACTTTCGGCCTATTTGGTCGCAGTTGGAGAAGGTAGTACTGCGGCTGCATTCGCGTTAGCAGAACGTATTCGCCAGCAGCAGCCAACATTTACTGTTCAGATGAACTGTGGGGGTGGTAGTATCAAGTCGCAGATGAAGCGGGCAGACCGCTCGGGCGCGCAAGTTGCCCTAATACTCGGTGAAAGTGAGCTAGAAAGTGGCTTAGTTACCGTTAAATTCTTGCAGCAGGATCAACCGCAACAGCAATTGTCGCTGGATCAACTAGTGATACAGATTACCGAGAACAGTTTAGGAGTATAGCAGCGTGGCTGAATACGAAACCGAAGAAGAACAAGTCGAAGCCCTGAAGGCTTGGTGGAAGAAGAATGGTAAATCCGTCATCGGTGGCGGAATAATTGGTATTGCTAGTATTTTCGGCTGGAAATACTGGGGTCAGCAACAAGACCTCCACACTCTAGCGGGTTCGGATAAATTCAATGAGATACGCGGTGCTATCCTACTCCAAGATCTAGAGGCGATTGCATTGCAAGCGACTGATCTTAAAGAAAATTATAGTGAATCATCCTACGCTACTTTAGGCGCCCTGATGCTGGCTAAAGTGTCGGTGCAAAAGGAAGATTACGCAGCTGCAGCTGAGAACCTACATTGGGTGGTTGCTAATTCAGATCAAGATGCATTAGTCACTGTTGCTAGTATAAGACTAGCTCGGGTATTGCTTGTAGAAGGTGAATTAGCACAGGTTGAAGCGCTTTTAAACCAAGATTACCCACAGGCCTATAGTTCTCTGGTGGCTGAATTGAAAGGTGATTTATGGCTGCAAAAAGGCGATAAGCAAGCGGCATACGATGCGTATCAAGAGGCACTTCAGTCAGCGGATAGCGGTGATGTTCGTTTTATCCAGATGAAACAAGACAATCTAGGTCTAGTCACTAAGTCTTAAGGACTTAGTCAGTGGTGAATACGGCAGTGAATATTTTAATAAAATCTTATCTTAGGCTGTCTATCGGCAGCATCGCGGTCTTACTTGTGTCCGGGTGTAGCTATATTCCCTTTTTCGGTGATGATGACGATGAAGTCGTAATCGAATTGCGTGAACCAGTACTGTTGGTTGATTTCACCAAAGAACGTAGTGTCTACGAGCATTGGGATCGGTCTGGTGGCGGCAGTAACGATACATCAGCCAGTACATTGACTCCTTTGCTAGACCCAAAAGGATTTTTCTTTGCTGATAATAATTCAAAGATCACACGGTATGACATAGCAACCGGTGAGACGCTCTGGTCTAACAAAATAGATAACGGTATTAGTGGTGGTGTTGGCGGTAATGCCGAGACTATTGTCGTAGGTGATGGAGAAGGTAATTTATCTGCCTATAGTGCAGCTGATGGTAGCTTACTTTGGGCGGTGGAGCTTAGTAGTGAAGTGCTTGCGGTTTCAGCGGCTGATTCCGACATAGTCGTAATTCGGACCAATGATAATCGAGTTTATGCTATCGAATTGCTTAGTGGTAAAAAAGTCTGGCAAGTAAACGAAACACCACCAGCTTTAACCATTCGTGGTGCAAGTCGTCCAGTTATTCATAAAGGCACGGTTTACGCTGGGTTTGATAATGGCAAGTTGTTGGCATTAGATCTACAAAGTGGTCGTATGCTCTGGGATGTACGGGTATCTACACCCTCAGGGCGTACTGAGCTAGATCGTTTAGTTGATCTAGACGGTGTTATTGCAGTTGATGATGATCTGGTTTTTGCTGCCAGTTACCATGGGAGAGTGGTAGCCGTTGCACGCACTACTGGTAAAGTACTCTGGACACGGGATATTGCTTCTATTTCTGGCGTGACCAGTGATGGGCAGCTTATCTATCTATCAGATCGAGATAGTCAGGTTTGGGCCTTACAGCGCTACACCGGCACGACTGAGTGGAAGCAAGAAAAATTATTATACCGACAGGCTTCATTACCGATTTCCATCGGTGCTGTTGTCATGGTTGGTGATTTTGAGGGCTATCTTCATCTATTAGCCAAAAAAGACGGCCGATTTGTTGGCCGAGCCAAGATTGCAAAGCGAGCCCTATCTAGCTTTGCTAGTCCCAGTGATGAAGGGATTGGATACATTACAGATATTACCGGAAGGTTTGCAGCTTACTCGCAGGCACCCAATAACTAGCCTATCGCCTAGTATTAGGCTCTAGTTATCTCACTGAATTAGTTATCATGCGCCCTTTAATTGCCCTCATTGGTCGACCGAATGTTGGAAAGTCGACTCTATTTAACTTTCTCACGCGTAGTCGTGATGCCCTCGTTGCTGATTTCCCAGGACTAACGCGAGACCGTAAATACGGATTCTGTGATCGTTATGAAAGGTCTTGTGTTGTTGTTGATACTGGCGGTATTGCAGATCAGGAAAATGAGCTTGATGAAGGCATGCAAGCACAGACTGATTTGGCGATTGAAGAGGCTGCCATCGTCTTGTTATTGGTCGATTCGAAGCAAGGTTTAGTCCCAGAAGATTTAAATATTATTGCTGATCTACGTAAGAAGAGCATTAATTTTTATCTGGTTGTGAATAAAATCGACAGTGAAAACGCAGCTACTGCTGCTTCTGATTTCTATCAAATCAGCGCCGATGAAGTGTTTCCAATTGCGGCTAGAACGGGCCGTGGAGTGCAGCCTTTATTAGAGGCCTTGCTGCCTGAGGCTAGCGAGGAAGACCTGCTGCCAATGACTGATTCTGGTGCTACTCGGATCGCTGTTATCGGTAGACCAAACGCTGGGAAATCTACCTTGATTAATGCCTTGCTGCGAGAAGATCGACTGATTACCTCAGCCATTCCTGGTACTACACGTGACAGCGTCACCATCCCATTTGAATTTGATAATCATCAATATGAGCTGATTGATACTGCTGGTGTGCGACGTAGGGTTAAGGTGAAAGAAACGGTAGAGAAATTTAGTATCGTACAGACCTTGTCTTCAGTGGCCTCAGCCCATGTTGTTATCTGTGTTGTTGATTTACTGGAAGGTCTGGCTGACCAAGACAGCACGCTATTAGAGATAGCCCTGCGTGAAGGGCGTGCTTGTGTGCTTGCGATCAACAAAACAGATAGTGCGAGTAAGGATGATTATACGGTCTTAGATTATACCGTGGATACCAAGTATCGTTATCTGACCTATGTGCAGAAGATTAATATCTCAGCGAAGAAAAAAATCGGGCTGAAAAAATTAATGCATGCCGTGATGCTGGCAAATAAAAGTGCCGCTCTGGATGTGACGACATCTGAACTGAATAAGGTATTGGAAAGAGCAGTCATTGCAAATCCACCACCGATGATTCATGGCCGACGTATTAAACTACGCTACATGCATCAAGGTGGATCTTATCCTCCAACCTTTGTCCTTTTTGGTAATCAAACTAATAAGCTGCCACCCACTTATTTACGGTATTTAGAAAACCATTTCCGTAAGTCATTTAAGTTGGTTGGTACGCCAGTCCGCTTCTTGCTGCGCAACTCGGAAAACCCGTTTGCTGGTAAGCGTAATATTTTGACTGCAAGACAGCTCAAAAAGCGCGAACGTATTATGAAGCATAAGCGTCGTTAGATTCATATAGGTTAAGTGTATGTCGAAGGTTCTTAGCACCAACGTACAGCCATTCCATGTGATGGATATTCTTGCGCGTTGCAAGCAAATGGAAGCGCAGGGTATCGACGTAGTGCATATGGAAATTGGTGAACCTGATTTCCCAACACCAGAGCCTATCATTCAAGCCGGCATGCAAGCACTGCAGGCAGGAGCGACTCACTATACCTCGGCGCAGGGCCTGCCTGAATTACGCCATGCGGTTAGTGAGTACTATCAGAGTCGGTTTTCAGCACAGGTCGATGCGGATGAAATTATCATCACGCCAGGTGCCTCAGGTGCCTTACAACTGTTGTTTGCAGCCCTACTGCAAGATAAGAAAAAAATCATGTTATGTGATCCTAGCTATCCCTGTTATGCGAATCTATCACGTATACAGGGTGCTGAGCGTGTTGCCGTGGCAGTGGATGAGAGCACTCAGTTTCAAATCACATTGGAATTGGTCGAGCGTCATTGGCAACAAGGGATTGCAGCGGTGATGGTGGCAAGCCCTTCAAATCCTACTGGCACCCTGTGTGATGCTGATGAGCTCAAACGCATTGCTAAATTCTTAGAACAGCGAGATGCTTACCTGATTGTCGATGAGATCTATCAAGGTCTAGTGTATGCCGGTGAAAATAACACCCTCGCAGGTGCTGCAGATAATGTCTTAGTGCTGAATAGTTTTTCTAAGTTCTTTGGTATGACGGGTTGGCGGCTAGGTTGGTTAACGGCAGCTAAGCAACATATCCCTGCACTTGATGCGATTGCACAGAATAGTTATCTGGCTGCCTCAACGATCTCACAGCACGCCGCTATAGCTGCTTTCAATCAAGACACGCAGGCTATTCTAGAGCAGCGACGAGAGCAATTTCATACGCGGCGAGACTTCGTCTGCCAAGCATTAGCGGATATGGGTTTGGCCGTGAGTTGTATGCCGCAAGGTGCATTCTATGTGTATGTGAATATCGCCAAATTGCAGGTGGATAGTTTTGTTTTCTGTCAGCAGTTATTACAAGAACAGGCCTTGGCGATTACTCCAGGTTGTGATTTTGGACAATACCGAGCGAATGAATTCGTGCGTCTTGCTTACACTACGAGCGAAGATCGCTTAGCTGAAGGGATGCGACGGCTAGCGCAGTTTATAGCTTCACTATCGGCTTAAACCCATCAGCATGTATTAATCAGCAAATCTTTGATCACTGGTCACTTCACTATATATCGCAGTTGCTGCAACCACTGCCGCCGGCATCAATAGAAAATTCAGTACCGGGATTAAGCTCAAGAGGCTGGCGCTAAAGCCAAAGCGCCAACAGATTCCACGATGTTGTTTGACCCAAACACGGCTTTGTTGGAAGTTGCGATCATGATTGGATAGAGGGTAATCCAAGTATTCTAGGCTGAGCATCCATGCTGAAAAAACAAACCACAGCAGACTGGCGATTAGGTTTAGCCCTGGGATAAAAAACAAGATAATTAAGGGGGCTGCACGCAATAAGAAATAGCGCAGCTTTTGAAACTCTTTTTGTATGTCAGAAAAGGCCCTTTTAAAGACAGACTGCTGATTAGTACTTATCTCTACTCCCTCTGGTCGCAAGAGATGCTCGGCACGTTCAGATAATAGATTATTGAAGGGCGCTGCAATCAGATTGGCAACCAGTCCAAACACCTGAAAAATAAAGAGACTGAAGCCGATAAAAACGACCGGCAGGATGAGCCATTGAGCCCAGGCTAACCACGCGGGTAATAGGCTTTCTAGGTAGCTAAATAATGAAGTCATAGCCCACCAGAGGGTGGAACCTAATAGCAGGCTATTGATCAGTAAGGGGATGAGTACAAAGCGACGTAGCTTAGGGTGTCGCAATAAGCCCAGACCTAGCAATAAATGTCTCATTCTAGAGCCATTTTCTAATGAATTAGCCTAAATCGCTCTGGGCTAACTCAACCAAATCTTCCGGTTTCCAGCCAGGCTTGCGATGCTCTACGGTGACAGAGGTATAAATACCGCCTCGGACGTTCCAGTTGGCCGTTAGGCGCATAAATCGAGGCTCCGTTAGGGTGGCCAAGTCATTTAGGATTTTATTTGTTACCGCCTCGTGAAAGGCTCCTACATTACGGTAAGACCCCATGTATAATTTCAGGGACTTAAGCTCTACATTGCGTTGGTCAGAGACATATTCGAGCAAAAATTGAGCAAAATCTGGCTGTCCAGTTAGCGGGCACAAACAAGTAAATTCTGGAATAGTAATCCTGATGGTATAGTCACGGTTTGGTTCAGGATTCTCGAAGGTATCTAGGATACTTGTAGACTCTTTTGACATTACATTCTCAACAGTTAGGTGAATCGCGCCTATCTTACTGGATTAGATTTAATGCGTCTTCGTAAAGTTAAAATGGCGGGCTTCAAGTCCTTTGTAGACCCAACAACTTTAGTTTTCCCTAGCGATATGGTCGGTATTGTAGGGCCAAATGGTTGTGGCAAATCGAATATCGTAGATGCCATCCGCTGGGTCATGGGTGCGAGCAGTAAACACATCCGTGGTGAAACCTTAGATGATGTGATCTTTAAGGGTTCTAGTGGCCGTCAACCGGTAGGTCAGGCGAGTATTGAGCTGGTGTTCGATAACTCAGCAGGTAAGGTTGGTGGTCAATATGCCTCCTATTCAGAAATTGCAGTGCGTCGCCAAGTCGCACGTGATGGTCAATCAAAATACTTTCTAAACGGAAGCAGCTGTCGCCGGCGTGATGTGGTCGATATCTTTTTAGGTACAGGTCTAGGCCCACGCAGTTATGCCATTATCGAGCAGGGTATGATTTCGCGTTTGATTGATGCGAAACCTGAAGAGCTGCGCGTTTATCTAGAAGAAGCGGCTGGTATCTCCAAATATAAGGAACGTCGTCGCGAAACTGAAAATCGAATTCGCCATACACGTGAAAACTTAGACCGCCTGAATGATTTGATCGATGAGATCACTAAGCAGATTGCCCGTTTAAAACGACAAGCCAATACAGCTGAAAGATATAAAACCTTAAAGGGTGAAGAGCGCCGTACCAAGGCCGAGCTATTACTATTAAAGCTGCAAAAACTGCAGAAAGAATTAGTCCAGCAGCAAGCCATTCTCGAATCAAAGCAGACCACCTTAGAAGAAAGTGTAGCGCGATTACGAGCGATTGAAGCGACTTTAGAGAAGCAGCGAGAACAGCACTCGACTAGTAATGAGAAAGTAAACGCAGTACAAGGCAAGTTCTATGAGATTGGATCTGAAATCTCACGATTAGAGCAAGCCATACAACATGCGACTGAAAGTAAGCAAAGACAGCAGCGTGAACTGCAAGACTTAACGTCACAAATTGATCACATGCAAGCTGAGTTAAAGCAGCAGCATGAAGAGCAGGCTAGCGTTCGAGTAATAACCGAAGAGAAGGTAGAGGCCTTGCAACAGCTAGAGATCGAGGTTGCTGCTGCATCTGAAAAGCTAACAAGCTCACAAGGCGCAGAGCGAACATGGCGTGAGTCATGGGATGCACTGATGTCAGACATTAGCAAGCCAAGTCATCAAGTAGAGCGACAGACACAACAAATGTCTTCGCTACAACAACAGATTGATCAAACCCGTCAACGCCAACAGAAATTTATTGATGAGCGGAATCTGCACTCACAAGACCAGCAGGCGAGTGATCTGGAGCCTGCTACAGCGGCCCTGAAGCAGAGAGAAGAAGAGCTCAACACACGTCAAACTGAATTACAGCAACGTATCACTGAGATTGATAATACCCGCAGCCAGCTCAATCAGGAAAACCAACAGTTAGAGCAAATGGAAACCGATAGACGTGGTTTCCGTGAAGAACTGACTACCTTGCAAGCGTTGCAAAAAGCAGCCTTACAGGGGCAGCAGGAAGCGACATGGATTGAACAAAATCAGTTAAGTGATGCACCGATCCTAATCGATCAGATCGAAGTGGAAGCAGACTGGGAGAGTGCGGTTGAAACAGCCTTACAAGGCTATTTAGAGGCCGTTTGCACCTCAGATATTGCAGCAGTCGCAAATAACATTCAGGTCGATCAGCCAGCTCAGGTGATGTGTTATGACAGTTCCAATACCTCGGATGGCTCGATTAATGCTGAAACGTTAGCGAGCAAGGTGAAAAGTTCACTAGCGCTGAGTTCACAACTAGATCATGTCTTCATTGCCACTAGTCTAAGTGAGGCCTTGGCGATGCGTAATCGTTTGGCGGCACATCAGTCAGTGATTACAGCTGATGGCATCTGGATGAGCGCCTCATGGCTACGCTTCAGTAAAGCAGATGATCAAGAACAGGGTGTTTTAAATCGCAAAGCCAATATTACTGAGCTGCAGTCTAAGCTCAGTACTCAAGAATCTAAGATTGAGACATTACAGTCTCAGCTGTTAGCGACTAAACAACAGCTACAGCAAAACGAACAAGCACGAGAGCAGGCACAGCAGGCGCATAACCAGGCCTTTCAGTTACATACTGAAAGTAAGGCTGGCCTACAAAGACAAAAGACGGCTATTGATCATTGGCAACAACGTAATAGCTCATTGTCTAATCTTATTGATGAGGCAAATGAATTACTCGCGGGTTATCAGCGACAACTAGAGCAGGCAACCGATGAGCGTGCCTTAGCGCAAACTAGTTTAGATGGTTATCTGCGTAATCGAGAAGAGCTTGCTGAACGCAAAGATGATTTGATCGTTGCACTAGAGCAAGCACGTGCACAGAGTACCGAATTGCAAAACCGTCGCCATGCACTACAGCTGGAAATTGAGTCTGGGCGTACGCGCTTAGCCACTTCAACCTCAGCGATTGAACGTATTGGCCAACAGATGACTCAGTCGAAACAACGTGTAGAAGAACTTAGCAGTCAGATTGGCGAAGTAGATAAGCCGATTGAGGAAATGAGTAGTCAGTTGAAATCTGAGCTTGCCAGTAGAGTTGAGGTTGAGCAGTCGCTACAGAAAGAGCGTGAGGCCTTAGCTGCCTTGGAACAGTCGATTCGTGCTGCTGAAGAACAACGAATGGCGATTGACCAAGAAATTGGTGAACAGCGTGAGAAATTAAATCAAATACAAATGGACTCGCAGGAATCTAAGGTTCGTGCACAGACTATCGAAGAGCAACTACAGGGCTTTGACTTCACGCATGAAGAACTAACTGAGCAATTAGCTGAAGAGGCTTCTTTAGAGCAGTGGGAGCAAAACGTTAGCGATCTGGAAGCTAAGATTAACCGTTTAGGGCCTATTAATTTGGCCGCTATCGATGAGTTTAAAGAACAGAGCGAACGTAAAGAGTATTTAGATTCACAGCATGAAGACTTAACTAAAGCCTTAGAAACCTTAGAAGGTGCTATGCGTAAGATTGACCGTGAAACAAAGGATCGTTTCAAGGATACTTTTGATCGTGTGAATGCGCATATTCAAAGAATGTACCCACGCTTATTCCCTAATGGCAGTGCCTATCTTGAAATGGTCGGTGACGATCTATTGACGGCAGGTGTTGTCATTATGGCGCGTCCACCAGGCAAGCGAGTATCGTCTATCCAGTTACTGTCGGGTGGCGAGAAAGCATTGACTGCGGTTGCTCTGGTGTTGGCGATTTTTGAATTGAATCCAGCGCCGTTCTGTTTGCTCGATGAGGTTGATGCGCCATTAGATGATGCTAACGTTGGTCGATTCTGTGACTTGATTAAGGATATGAGTGATCAAGTTCAGTTTGTCTTTATTACACATAATAAAACGACGATGGAGTACGCTGATCATTTGATGGGTGTGACCATGCATGAGCCTGGTGTTTCACGTTTAGTGTCAGTAGATATTGACGCTGCTGCTGAAATGGCAAATGCAAACTAAGTCTAACTACTGAGCGGGAGTACGTTGTGTCTGCGTTAGAGCTAAGACTATTAATGATCGTAATTGGGTTACTGATTATTGTCGTGCTGTATATCTGGTATCGCGGTAGTCGCAACGACGATATTGTGAATATCTTTGAAGAAGAAGATGACACCTTTCTTGATGATATACCGGACTTTGATTCCTTCGATGAGCAGGAACCTGTTGCAGTGCCTGAGGATATGCGAGATGAATTTCAGGATGTCAGTCAAGACTTGCGCGAACAGGCAATAGTTAAACGCCAAGAGGAGCGTAAGAACCCAACTGTTGAAGGTAAAACAGTGGTGACTAAAAGCCGTAATGAAGAGATCGATGACAGTGAGAAGATCGTGGTCTTACATGTTGTTGCGCTGGATGGAGAAGCCTTTAGTGGCCCAGTGATCGAACAAATGATGGTGGAGCTAGAGCTTGAGTATGGTGATATGGGTGCGTATCACCTTAATGTAAAACTGCAAGATCAGGCGCATAGCATGTATTGCGTTTTAAACATGTTTAAACCGGGTGCCTTTGACCCAGAAAATATGGATCTATTCATGACGCAGGGATTGATCTTTATCCTGCGATTGCCAGGGCCTGAAGATGGCCTGAAAGCCTTTAATATTATGTATGAGCATGCCTGTCGTTTTGCCACGTTCTGTAATGGTGAAGTGCTTGATGATCGCCGCCAATTAATGAATGACGATACCTTGATGAGTCTAAAGGAGCACGTGCAGTTATTTAGTCTGCGTGCCGGTTAAGTATCTGTGGGAGTTTCTAACAAACAAGCTCTAGAGCAATTGCGTAGTACGATTCGTGACTACGACTATCAATACTATGTACTAGATGATCCTAGTGTGCCTGATGCCGAATATGATCGCTTGATGCGAGAGTTGCTGACAATAGAAGCCTCTGATCCGACCCTGATTAGTTCAGATTCCCCCAGTCAACGCGTTGCTGGTCAGGCCTTAAATGCATTTCAACAAATCAAGCATGAACGCCCTATGTTGTCTTTGGGCAACGTCTTTAGTGAAGAAGAATTACAGGCCTTTGATGAGCGCTTGCGTAAACGCCTGGGTGAAGATCAAACGCTGGCCTATGTCGGAGAGCCAAAGTTAGATGGTTTGGCCATTAGTGTTCTATATGAAGATGGTCAGCTAATACGTGCAGCAACACGTGGTGACGGTCAGGTCGGTGAGGATATCACTGAGAATGCTCGTACCATACGTTCAATCCCTCTCTGCTTGCAGGGTGATGATTTCCCACGACGATTGGAAGTGCGTGGTGAGGTGTTCATTTCAAAAGGTGGTTTTCAGCGACTGAATGCACAGGCGCGTAAGCGTGAAGAGAAGGAGTTTGTAAATCCACGGAATGCCGCGGCAGGTAGTTTGCGCCAATTAGATCCAAGCATTACTGCAGCAAGGCCATTAGAAGTTTTTTTCTATTCTTTGGGGACGGTTTCAGAAGACTTTATTCCGCAGCAGCATTTTTCTGTATTGCAGCATTTGCAATCGTGGGGATTACGTGTGAACCCTTTGATTGAGCAGTTGAACGGTGCCGCTGATTGCTATCGTTATTATCAAAAAATGGCAGACAAAAGAGAACGGTTAGATTATGAGATTGATGGCATTGTCTACAAGATAGATTCAATCGCACTACAAGACGAGTTAGGCTATGTTTCGCGTGCACCACGTTGGGCCACTGCACATAAATTTCCAGCACAAGAAGAGCTGACACAGGTGCGAGAAATCGAGTTTCAAGTGGGCCGGACGGGGGCGATCACTCCGGTGGCACGTCTAGAACCAGTCTTCGTCGGTGGTGTAACCGTCAGTAATGCGACCTTACATAATATGGATGAAGTCCGACGTAAAGATGTCAGAGTGGGTGATAGTGTCATCGTGCGTAGGGCCGGAGATGTGATTCCAGAGGTGGTGAAAGTAGTCTTGGCGCGTAGACCAAGTAACACTCAAAGCGTGCAACTACCAGAGGCCTGCCCAGAGTGCGCCAGCCCATTGCAGCAGCTTGAAGGACTAGCTGTTGTCCGATGTAGTGGTGGTTTCACTTGCCCGGCACAGCGTAAAGGGGCGTTAAAACATTATGCTTCGCGTAAAGCGATGGATATTGAAGGTCTCGGTGACAAACTGATTGATCAGTTGGTAGAACAAGATCTTGTGCGTGAGTTGGATGATCTTTATCGCCTGCAGTGGCAACCATTAGCTGATTTAGATCGTATGGCTGAAAAGTCTGCACGCAATTTAGTGGCCGCTATTGCCAACAGTCGAGAGACACAATGCTCACGTTTCATTTATGCCTTGGGTATTCGTGAAGTAGGTGAGGCCACTGCAACTGCTCTAGCAGAGCATTTTGTGCAAGAACTGGATGCCTTGATGCAGGCTGATTTGGAACAGTTATTGTTGATTGACGATGTTGGGCCAGTGGTTGCTCAGAATATTGTTGATTACTTCGCTTTGGAAAAGAATAAAAACATGTTGCAGCGTTTAACGCATGATATGGGTGTTGTTTGGCCACGCTCACAGACAGTGTTGAATCCTACTGAAGCCTCCTTAGCTGGCTGTACCTATGTGATTACGGGGACTTTAAGTGTGATGTCACGTGAGCAAGCCGCAGAACGTTTGCGTGCACAGGGTGCTAAAGTAAGCTCCAGTGTTTCGGCGAAAACTACAGGCTTGATTGCTGGTGAGAAAGCTGGCTCAAAGTTGCAGAAGGCAGAGAAGCTTGGTCTACCCATCCTCTCTGAAGCAGATTTGCTGCAGTTACTTAACTAGGTATTGGGGCACACTCAAAATGAAAGGATTATTAGACCATGGCTTACGCTTAATCAGCTTGCGAGATACGCCTGCTGATAGTCCGTCCTCGAAGTTAACCCAGCGTAACTTGGTGTTGGCTTATGTCTTACTCGCGATACTATCTATCGCTGGCCAGTTTGGTTTAGCAGAGGCCATAGTGCATGCCATCTGCGATGTGGCAATTTTATTTGCATTTACCAAGCTATTGCTGATGAAGCATCCTGAACGCGTTGACCAGACCTTTAATGCATTTTTATTGGCAGGTGTTTTCATAGGCCTAGTACACAGCCTCATGATGACCTTGTTTATTAATGAGCAAACAGACCTCGCTCAAGCCCCCTTATTAAGCCTGAGTTTTATGGCACTTGCCTTTTGGCTGCTGCTTGTCTATGGACACATTGTGCGAAACGCGATCGATGTGAAATTATCCTCTGGTATCTTGATTAGCTTAGGCCTACTGACCTTGAATTTTTTAGCGATGATTACTCTCGCCAGTATTATCAGTTTCTAGTGTAGTGAGTATTTAATATGCATGTTCATATTCTAGGTATCTGTGGCACATTTATGGGCAGTTTGGCTGTTCTAGCTAAACAGCTGGGTTATCGGGTGACGGGATCTGATGTTGCTGTGTACCCGCCGATGAGTACACAGCTTGAACGTGCTGGCATTGAATTGATTGAAGGCTTTGGTGTTGATCAGTTGGGATTGAATCCAGATCAAATTATTGTTGGTAATGTCATGACGCGTGGTCATGCCGTGATTGAAGAGATGTTGGAGCGCAAGCTGGAGTTAATTTCTGGGCCGCAGTGGTTAGCACAGCATGTCTTGCGTGATCGTTGGGTCTTAGCAGTGGCTGGCACGCATGGTAAGACAACTACAGCCAGTATGTTGGCTTGGATCTTGGAGTATGCAGGGTTAAAGCCTGGATTTTTAATTGGTGGTGCAGTCAATAATTTTGATTATTCTGCACGCTTAGGTGAGACCCCCTTTTTTGTCATTGAAGCAGATGAATATGACACCGCATTTTTTGATAAGCGGTCTAAGTTTGTGCACTACTCGCCACGCACATTGATTCTTAATAATCTGGAATTTGATCATGCGGATATCTTTCGTGACTTAGAGGATATTCAGCGTCAATTTAGGCATTTACTCAAGTTGATGCCAGCGACAGGTCAGATGATTATTAATGCAGACGATAAAAATTTATCGGCATTGCATGAAGAAGCACAGTGGTGTGAAAAAGAGTTTTTTGGTCTTAAGTCTGTAAATGATCAACCACAAGGGTGGCAATTACTGACAGGCAAGCAAGATGCTAATGATCTGAACCAGGATGCTTTGTGCTTCACGCTGGATGGACAAGCCTATGCTGGAGAGCTGTCTCAGCCTGGCCAACATAATCAAATGAATGCCCTTGCTGCAATGGCAGCGGCACGACATGTAGGTGTAACGCCAGATATTGCCTTGGCAGCTTTGCAAGAGTTTCGCGGTGTGCGTCGACGCATGGAGCTTAAAGGCGTACATGCCGGAGTCAGTGTCTATGATGACTTTGCCCATCACCCAACGGCTATTCGTTGTACGGTCGAATCGTTTAGCAAGCGTCAGGATGAAAGATCGGGGCGTTTGATTGTGGTCCTAGAGCCACGCTCCAACAGTATGCAAATGGGTGTTCATAAAGACCAATTAGCGACCTCGCTCGCTGCTGCTGAGCACTGTTTTGTTTTTGATAACGGTAGTCTGGAATGGTCGCTAGCAGAGGTCTTTAGTGATTCTAGTGTAGTCATTCAGGATGATGTTGAACTGCTTGTGCAGTCTGTAGCTGATTTGGCGCAAGCAGGTGATAACGTGTTGGTTTTAAGTAATGGCGGCTTTCAAGGGTTTTGTGAGCGTCTGTGTAAGCAGTTATCTAAGATTAGTTAAGACTTTTGCCGGGTTGCAGTATCTGAACATCAATCTTACTTTATATTGATCTGTACAATTCGCTAGCAAGACGCAGGGTGCACGCAGATTATGCTACCATTCTGGTCATCTTAAGCATGGTGAATCTGCATGCAGTTGCCCATATTTCCATTAAATACTCTGGTCTTTCCAGGTGGCGTTTTAGCGCTACGTATCTTCGAGACGCGTTATCTTGATATGGTGCGAAATTGCGCACGGGATAATACTGAATTCGTGATTACTCTTGCTAGTGATCAGCGTGCAGCAGGGATGTCTTATGCCAAGACTGCGACCGTTGTGCGTATTGTTGATTGGGATACTTTACCGGATGGCCTGCTAGGCGTCACCGTTGAAGGGATGCGTCGCGTTAGTATTGCTGATGCCAAAGTTCAACCTGACCAGCTTCTAATGGCGGACGTTGAAACCATAGCAGAAGATGAAGATCTGCCCTTAGATGAAACATTTAAGGCGTGGGCCGATTTGATTAAATCAGTGTTAACTCATCTGGGCGCACCTTACAGCCAGTTAGAATTCCAGCTGGAGAGTGCAAACTGGGTGGCATCACGTATGACTGAAGTGTTGCCTTTGGAGTTATCTATTAAGCAAAAGATCTTAGAAATTAATCATCCTACTGTGCGACTTGAGCATTTGCGTGAAGCGTTGCAGGATGTTGAATACTACAAAAAAAGAGCCAAATTCATGAATAAGGAGGAATGATGGCAACCCTAGAACTGACCGCAGAAAACTTTAATGAAACGATTGAGAGCAATGACATTGTGATTGTTGATTTTTGGGCGCCCTGGTGTGGTCCCTGTAAATCGTTTGCACCTACTTTTGAGGCAGCTTCTGAAAGCCATCCTGATGTCGTATTTGCCAAGGTGAATACAGAAGATGAGACTGAGCTAGCACAGGGTTGCGGCATACGTTCGATCCCTACCTTGATGTTGTTTCGTCAAAAAATCTTATTATTTAATGAGGCGGGTGCATTAGCCCCTGCGCAGCTTGAAGATATGGTAGCTAAGGTAAAAGAGCTGGATATGGACCAAGTACGTGCTTCTATGGCGGAAGCAGAAGCGGAACAAGCACAGGGGGAATAACTCCCCTTGTAGTTTAATTAAGCACTTAATAATGGAACAAGCACCCAATTCATATTCGCTTGCTTACATTATTAAGCTTGCACTGCGGCATAAGCGAGAACTGATTAAGGCGAATATTATCGCCATTATTGCCGTTGCTGCTGCAGTGCCCATTCCACTCTTAATTCCCTTACTGGTTGATGAAGTGTTACTTGATCGACCAGGCAAGGTAGTGGCAACGATTCAACAAGTCTTTCCATTCCTGCCGCAAGAGTCTATCTACTATATTGGTGCGGTCACGCTATTTACTGCCGTATTGCGTGTTATTTCTGTACTACTGAATGTCTGGCAGACACGTAAATTTGTCGCTATATCAAAATCCGTTATTTACACCGTGCGGGCACAACTCCTGCGTCGTCTACGCCTGATTGCCATGTCTGAATATGAATCAATGGGCGGTGGTACGGTTTCCTCTTTATTAGTTACTGATCTCAATACCGTTGATCAGTTTTCTGGTGAAAGTGTTAGTAAGTTTCTGGTCTCTATGCTGACGATTGTCGGTGTTGCTATTGTTTTGTTCTGGCTGCATTGGCAGTTAGCCGTTTTTATCTTACTGATGAATCCTGCGGTCATCTACTTCACGATGAAAATGGGATCTTTAGTTAAGTCGCTAAAGAAAAAAGAAAACAAAGCGTTTGAAATCTTTCAACAGGCATTAACTGAGACCTTGGATGGTATCCAGCAAATCCGGGCTAGTAATCGTGAACATTTCTATTTAGGTCGAGTAGAGCGATTGGCCTCTAAGGTGCGTGATCATTCGACTGAATACTCATGGAAGAGTGATGCAACGAGTCGACTTTCTTTCGTAATCTTCTTGATTGGTTTCGATGTTTTCCGTGCGGTTGGCATGATTATGGTGCTCTTCGCTGGTTTAACTATTGGTGAAATGATCGCTGTTTTTGGTTATCTCTGGTTCATGATGGGGCCAGTGCAAGAAGTGCTGAATATGCAGTACAGCTACTTTGGTGCTAACGCGGCTGTAGCACGTATTAATCGCTTGCATGAATTAGCAGAAGAACCGTATTACCCACCAGTGTTGAATCCTTTCGAGGGTCAACGTGGGGTCAGTATTGAGCTGGAGAATATTTCCTTTGCTTATGGTGACGGGCCTGATGTCCTGAAAGGGATTGATCTTTCGATTGCAGCTGGTGAGAAAGTAGCGGTGGTCGGTGCTAGTGGAGGTGGAAAGTCGACCCTAGTGCAAGTGCTGCTCGGACTGTATCCACCGAAGGCGGGTGATATCAAATATGATGGTGTCTCAGTAACTCAGATTGGTTTTAGTCGTGTGCGCGAACATGTGGCCTGTGTACTACAGCAGCCAGCCTTGTTTAATGACAGTTTACGGATGAATTTAACCCTCGGGCGTGACATTGCTGAAGAGCAACTCTGGGAGGTGCTAGAAGTGGCCCAGATTCGTGAACTGGTCGAACAGTTACCAGAGGGTTTAGATACGCTGCTGGGTTTAAATGGGGTGCGTTTATCAGGTGGGCAGAAGCAGCGCGTGGCCATTGCCCGCATGGCCTTATCTAATCCAAATGTCGTAATTTTAGATGAGGCGAGTTCGGCCTTGGACGTCGATACTGAATCGCGTGTACACCAGTGCTTGCAGGAGTTCTTACGTAATCGTACAACGATCATTATTGCCCATCGATTAAGTGCAGTGCAGCAAGCTGATCGAGTCTTTGTGTTTGAGGATGGCGCTATTCGTGAGCAGGGTAAGCATCAGGAATTGCTGACTTCTGGGGGGCTATACGCCCAGCTCTATGGCGAGCAGGAGAGGACAGGCGAGTAAGAGTTGCATTTAGTAATGAGAATCATTATCATTAATGAGACATTATTTCTTAGAGGTGTGCGATGACTCAGACTGCAAGCAATATCCAGGAACAACCACCACTGGTAACCGTTGATCTTAAGCATCTACTGCGTGGTAAGCGCTATGCTTGGATTAGTCACGGCAGTGAAACCTATCTGTTACAACTGACCAAATCGAACAAACTTTTATTAACAAAATAGTCGATTACGATTATTTACGACTCCTGTCATCAAGATAATTCTTGATGAATTTACCCCAGCGAGAAGTCTTTCTCCTCAGTCGGTTTGTTAGCCAGGGTACTTTTTATTCACTTAAGCGATGCTGCTGAAGACACGATCGGCGTGTTCTAGAGTGGCTTCAATATCCGCTTCGCTATGTGCTGCAGAAATGAAGCCGGCTTCATAAGCGGATGGTGCGAGATAGACACCAGCAGCTAGCATGCCTTGGAAGAATTGATTGAAGCGCTCTAGGTTACAGGCTGTAACCTGTTCAAATGTTTCTACCGTGTCGACATCGGTAAAGAAAAAGCCAAACATGCCGCCGATATGATGAACTGCCATTGGAATATTATGTCTACGCGCGCAAGTCTGTAAGCCGAGTACCAGTTTTTCAGACTTTGCACTGAGTGATTGGTAAAACCCATCCGCATTTAATAAATTTAGAGTCGCTAGTCCGGCAGTCATCGCAATCGGGTTGCCTGACAGCGTTCCTGCTTGGTATACCGGTCCAGTAGGTGCTAAGTAATCCATAACATCAGCGCGGCCACCAAAGGCACCAACCGGCATGCCACCACCGATAACTTTCCCTAAGGTGGTGAGGTCTGGCGTGACTTGATATACCTCTTGCGCACCACCTTTAGCGACACGAAAACCAGTCATCACCTCATCAAAGATTAAAAGACTTTGATAGTCATCACAGACTTCTCGTAATCCTTGTAAAAAGCCATCTTTTGGTGGGATGCAATTCATATTGCCGGCAATAGGCTCAACTATAATGCAGGCAAGCTGATCACCTATTTCAGCGAAAAGCTCTTTTACATGCTCAATAGAATTAAACGGTAGGGTGAGTGTGTGTGCGGCTAATTCTGCTGGCACTCCCGGTGAACTCGGTGTACCCAAGGTTAGTGCGCCAGAACCTGCTTTTACTAGTAATGAGTCTGCATGTCCGTGGTAACAGCCTTCAAATTTTAAAATCTTTGAGCGATTGGTAAAGCCACGAGCTAAGCGGATAGCACTCATGGTGGCCTCTGTGCCTGAACTGACCATGCGCACTTTCTCTATAGAAGGCACAATTTCGCAAACTAGTTTGGCTAACTCTGTCTCTTTTGTGGTCGGACAGCCGAAGCTCAAACCCTGTGGCACGGCATCTTGTACCGCTTTAATCACCTCTGGGTGTGCGTGGCCTAAGATCATCGGCCCCCAAGAACCGATGTAATCAATGTATCTCTTATCATTGGTGTCAAAGATATAAGCACCCTGCGCTCGTTGAACATAAACCGGGGTGCCACCCACGGCCTTGAATGCGCGCACCGGTGAATTAACACCACCAGGGATATACTTTTGAGCTTCTTCAAATAATGATTGCATCGGTTCCATAACACTTCTCTAACAATTGAATGGGGATTATCTCACTGCGTGAAGTATACCTTGTTGCAGTGTATTGATTGCAGCCTGTGTTGGATTTTCTGCGTTGAACACATGATGTACGCAAGCGGCCCAATCTATTTTACGACGACTGATTAAAGCAATATTTTTTTCAGTGATGCCACCAATGGCGCAGATTGGCAGTGTTAGACGCTCTCTCGCTAAAGCCAGTTGGCTTAGACCGCAATGCACCGCCTGAGGTTTGGTGTTTGAGCGAAAGATGCGGCCAAAGGCAACATAATCAGCCCCTGTCTGCTGTGCCTTTAGGCCTAGCAGCAAACTGGCATAACAAGAGGCACCCACTAAGAATTGTGCACCAAGATAATCACGTGCTACTCGAATCGAGACATCACTGCGGCCCAGATGCACACCATCGGCGTGAATCTTTTTTGCTAGAGCTAAACGATCATTGATGATTAATGGCACCTGATAGGCCTGGCAGACCTCGCGTACGGCATAGGCGGTTGGTTCTAAGGCGTCATCACTGAGCTGTTTGTCACGTAACTGAATCAAGCCTGCGCCACCAGCAAGACAGGCTTCAACACGATCTGGCCACTCTGTATGTGGGAACAGGCTATCGTCTGTTAGTACATATAGGCCGTTAAACATGGGTTATGAAAAAGATTCTTTATTGGCTTGTATGCGATGAGGGATGTGCTGGCCCTGGCCCAGAGCTTGGCCACGTTTCAGGCTATATTGAACGTAATTCTGTGCCTGTTGTACGGCATCGACTAAATCTTCGCCTTGGGCTAGCCGGCTGGCTAATGCGCTACTTAAGGTGCAGCCACTGCCATGATAATGTGCTTTTAGGCGCGGCCAGACATATTCGATGGGGTCGCTACCTGGACGATAGAGTGTGTTCTGCACGTCGATGGTATCTTCATCTGCAGCGGTAACTAATAGGGCGTCTAGCCCATACTCAAACAACTGTTCTGCTTGTCTTGAAGGTGTCGTATCGAGCCTGCTTAAGCCTGCTAGTTCAGCCTGATTGGGCGTACAGATAGTGACCTGAGGCAGTAACTCTTGTTGTATTGCCTGCCAGCTCTCTTGTTCTGCGAAGTGGATGCCGACAGTTGCGCGCATCACTGGATCAAATACTACGGGAATGTCGTCTAGTTGGGATAAAAACGCTGCAACGATGGATGCCGTTTCGGCATTGGGTAGGACGCCAATCTTACAGGCATGGATCGGCATATCCGTCTGCAAGCATTCAAGCTGTTGCTGAATTAAATCGGCATCGACCACTTGCATGGCAAGTGTCTGCTGACTATTTTGTACAGTAAGGCAAGTGGCCAGCGTTAAGGCATGCGCCCCAGTTGCCGCTACAGCCTCAATATCAGCCTGAATACCAGCGCCACCGCTAGGGTCCAGCCCGCCTAAACAGAGTACACAGCTTCGAATATTTTGTTCTGACATATTTCTTCTTGCATAAGAGGCATAGGTGACTATGATCTAGCCATTCTACCATGTTGACGGTAGCCTAATAGACTTGAATAAAGGGGTTTTACGTGTACAAGAAATACATGTGTGTAATTTGTGGATGGATCTACGATGAAGAAAAAGGCGCGCCAGATGATGGTCTTGCTCCTGGTACACGTTGGGATGATATTCCGTTGAACTGGCAGTGCCCTGAATGTGGCGCGATCAAAGAAGATTTTGAAATGGTTGAAATAGACGAGTAAGCCTTTCTGTAATATGGCAATCCTAAACGCCAAACCCGAATCCAAGGAAAATAAATGACAGCGTTAATTTGTGGCTCTTTTGCTTACGACAATATTATGGTGTTCCCTGATCAGTTCAAGAATCATATCCTGCCCGATAAGGTGCATATGTTGAATGTCTGTTTCTTGGTGCCTGATATGCGGCGTGAGTTCGGTGGCTGTGCCGGCAACATTGCCTATAACCTCAATTTGTTAGGTGGAGATGGTAAGCCGATGGGTGCTGTAGGTCAGGACTTTGCACCCTATGCTGAATGGATGACAAAGAAACAGATTAGCCAAGAATTTCTGTTACCAGTCTCTGATGCATTTACTGCACAGGCGTTCATTACAACTGATCTAGACGATAACCAAATTACGGCTTTTCATCCGGGTGCGATGAATCATGCGCATGAGCAGGTTATACCTACTGACGCAGGCATTAGCTTGGGTTTGTTATCACCTGATGGTCGTGATGCGATGTTGCAGCATGCGGAGCAATTCAATGCAGCGGGCATCCCTTTTGTGTTTGATCCAGGTCAGGGCTTGCCGATGTTTAACGGTGAAGAGTTATTGCGCTTCATTGAGCTTGCAGAGTACGTCACAGTGAATGACTACGAATCACAGTTGCTGCAGGAGCGTACTGGCCTTTCTGAGGCTGTTATAGCGCAGCGAGTTAAGGCCTTGATTGTGACACGAGGTGCTGAAGGTTCTGTCGTTTATACTGCAGATGAAACGCTTCAGATCCCTGCGGTCTCGGTGGCTGATATTAAAGACCCAACGGGTTGTGGTGATGCCTATCGCGCTGGCCTCATCTTTGGTTTGATGAAGGGCATGGACTGGCAAACGACCTGTCGTATTGCCTCTTTAATGGGTGCTATTAAGATTGCCCATCATGGCACCCAAAATCATTACTTCACAATGGCAGAATTTGCCGATCAATTTGAGCAGGCTTTTTCTTACCGCTTCTAAAGCAAGCTCAAGACAGGTGTTAACGCAGAGATAGTAACGGCCAAGCATATTTCTCTGCGTGCGCACGCAATGTGTCATCTGGATCGACAGCATGAGGGAACTCCACTGTTTCAAGCAGTGGGATATCGTTACAGGAATCACTATAGCCATAGCTGCCACTCAGATTTAATGTGGTAGTTGCTAGCCATTCTTGCAGTCGTATCGGTTTGTCTGCTGCAAAGCAGGCGGCCTCTAATTCGCCCGTATAAACACCATCTTTCATGCTAGGGCGAGTCGCGATCAGTTGATCGACTTGATAAAGCTCTGCGATAGGCTGGGTGATGAAATTATTGGTAGCCGTAATAATCACTAGGGTATCGCCACGCTCGCGGTGGTACTGCAGTAATTCCTTACCCTTTTGCAACATGATTGGTTTGATCTTGTTCCCTACAAAATCTGCTCGCCATTGCTTTAATTTTTCCAGTGGGTGTTGGCTTAGAGGTTTAAAGGCAAAGCGACAGAATTCTTCAATATCGAGACTCCCTTGCTTGTATTGCTCATAAAATTCTCGGTTAGTTTGTTCATATTCGGTTTGATCGACTACACCTTGCTCCACTAAGTGTTGCCCCCAGAGGTAATCGCTATCACCACTCAAAAGGGTTTCATCAAGGTCAAAAAGGGCTAATGGCACGGGGTACTCCAGATATTTGGTTGGTTTTTCGCAGACGTTCAACTAGTTTTCTAACTATTTCATCAAGGTTTGCGCCGCTGTGATGGCTATGGAAGAATGCAATAAGAATCATAGGGGTAGTCTAGTACAAGATGATCGATCTGCAAGGGTATCGTGCGAATGTTGGCATTGTTTTGCACAACGCGGCTGGCCAGGTGTTCTGGTGTAAGCGTTGTGGACAGGATGCGTGGCAATTTCCTCAAGGTGGCATGCGTGAGCATGAGACCACAGAGGAGGCATTATTTCGTGAGCTGGAAGAGGAAACTGGCTTAGTTGCAAATGATGTAGAGGTCGTCGCTCAATCCCAAGACTGGCTAAAATATCGACTACCACCACACTTGATTCGTCGTCACTCGTTTCCAAAATGTATCGGCCAAAAGCAACGCTGGTTTCTTTTACGCATGAAATCAGATGAGAGCAGTATTAAACTGGATCAGTCGGAGCGCCCAGAATTTGAGCGTTGGACCTGGGTAGATTACTGGTTACCGATGGATGAGGTGGTGTTCTTTAAGCGTGCGGTTTATAAGCGCGCATTGAATGAATTTGCACCGATTCTCGATCGTGAGATCAAACAATAGGCTGCTGCCGCGAACCACTTACTGTCTGCGAGACCAGACGTAAACCCCTGATAAAGCTAGAAAAATTAGCGCCACTGCACTCAATGACATGAGTGTTTCCCCAATCTTTCCAAACAGACGCCCACTGTGTAGGTCTAGCAACATACGTTCTAGACTAATCTCATGAGTACGGGCATGACGTTGAATTTCTTTTGAGAGAACGCTCGGTGTTTCTATGGCGTCAGGCCAAGAGATATTCTTGCGGCTGATTTGTTGCCATGCACTGAGGTTACTATCGCTCTGCCAAACTGCATTTTGGCCCTTTAAGAGCACTAAGCCTAGGGTATCTACCATGAGTGCTTGTGGTCTCTCTGGTAAGCCGGAGTAGTCGAATAGCTGATCAATAACCTCTCCTTCCTTGCTGATTAACAACAAGCTGTTAGGCAGGGCAATGAGGATGTCTTGCTGTAATGCAATGCTACCGACTAGTGATTCATTCATTTCGCTAACAGCCTCATTATTGAGATAGAGATAGCGACCTGATTTAGAAACGATGGTATCGCTTGCAGCATAAGATTGGACTGGAAATTCGCCCAATGAATATTGTTTTAGTAACCATGAGTTTGAGATAAAGCGTTGATCCAGCTCAAGGTCGGTACTATTGAGTAGTAAACCGGTAATGCTGAGTATTAACACGAGGATGGCTGAGCCGACACCTGTGTAACGGTGGAATTTGTGAAGGTTTGACATGACTTATGGCGTGCTATTTTTTGATATCACCTCAGCATGTAATAAAAGTGCCATTCGCGCCAGTGTTTTCATAGCATCAACAGACATTGTGGCGCCGGTAATATTATCAACCTGATTGCTTAGCTTTTGTTTGTCCTTGAGATAAGCGTTATCAAATTGCTCAGTAAAGAATTCGTTATGAATTTCCCAGCCTCGACTTTCGCGGAAGATCAGGACTTTAAAAGAGACAATACGATTACCTTCAACAACGAAACCCGCTGTAATAGGACGCTCTTTGCCGATACGTTCAAGTATCCAAGCAGTTTTGTTACCTGACTGCCAATAGGGGATTCTAATCTTGCTGTAACGGCCACTGAGGACTTTGCGCAAGTTTGTTTTCAGATCACCTGTAATCAGTAGTCGATTGGCATCGGGGGAGATTTTAGGGAAACTTTGCGAGAGAAAGTCTCCTGGTTCTAAATAAACCCTCTTAGCATGAGCGCTAAGAGGGTTTACTAGAAAACTAAGAGTAACCAGGGTTAATACTAGATTTTTCATATTCATCCTTAAATTACTCTTAGCTCAGTGTTGAGGAGGCTCTAGAAGGACCAACCAACGCCTAGATTGTAACCGTCATAGTCACGGCCTTCAGCAGAAGTTACGTCATGCTTACGATCAGCCCAATCTAACTTTAAGACTACATTTGGGTGCAGCCAATAGTTCATACCGAGAGATACCTGCTCGAAACGATCTTGTGTGCGTGCACCACGAACTTCTTCAAAGCGTCCAAATAAGCCAACTTTTTCAGTTGCCTTGAAACTAGGCTCAATGTACCAACCATACTGCTTGTCATTGTTAGCTGCTTTAACGGCATCACCATCAAAGTCCCATTCAGCATAGAGCGCACGTAGACCCATTGCACCTTTATTGTAGATTAGGTGGGTAGTCCACAATACACCTTCTTCCATACCGTCATTTTTAACTTGGGTAACGTCTTCTTGGTACTGTATAGCGCCACCAACTTCTAAACCAGCGATGCCCGTGTAGGTTGCAGCAACTGTGTATGCCAACTCATGGGTGTCTGCGTTAGAAGCCTTTTGGCGACCACTACGGATGCGATGTGTGTTGTCCCCAGAAGTTGGAATCTTAAGACCACTATGAGCGGCTACTTCTAGTTTTAGACCTGAGTCAAAACGTTGGGTGATCATGGTACCGATTTCCCACCATGTGCCTGGCATAATCACATTCTCAACGCTATTACGCTCAACGCCGTAGAAAGTATCTGGCTCGTGAGTTTCATTCATGATGCCTACAGGTATTAAGAATACACCCGCTAATGCGCTGCTATTTTCAGCAAAATCCCACTCAATGAAGGCTTGCTCAACTTCAACTTCACCATTTTTGCCTTCACCGGCAACACCATGCTCAATCTCAAATTCTGAGTAAAAACGGATCGAGTCAGAGTATTCGTAACCAGCAAATAATACGAAGCGGTGAATGTCTGATTCTTCTTTGTCATACTGGGAGTCGTCGGCTTGTAGGTTGTTGTAATGAACTTCACCATAACCGCCTAGGGTTACTTTATTTAATGTGGAAGATAATGAAGATTCAGCAGCTTCGACTGCGGCTTCAGCAACGATAGTAGCTTCATCAGCTGACTTCTTCGCCGCTGTGGCTAGCTCGTGAGTCTTTTTGGCGTTAGCTTTGGCTTCAGCTCTTTCTTCCAGCATCATCGCTACAGCTGCCTTCAATTGCTCATATTCTGCACGGTCTACTGTGACTTGGTCGGCAGCAAAGCTAGGTGCCGATAATTGAACAAGTAGAGTTGTAGCAACCCCGAATAGGGTGATTTTTTTCATGTATAGGTCCTTTATAAGCTTCTGGGTAATGGGCGTATTCTCACCTGTATCATGTGATTTTGGTTACCCGGTAAGATTGTGATGCAGCAGACGATATAGTAAAGTTATAACTAATGCAAATCATTCTCATTAGCATTACTAGAAAGGGTGCGTTTAAATTTTTTATTGGCGTGTCATGCCGTTTGAAATGACATTTAATTAGAGGGATAAGGTAATGAAAAAAGCGTTTTTCTTAAGCTTATGTATTTCAGTTCACGTATTAGGTCTGAGCAGAACCGGTTTTGCCAATGAGGTTTCTGTACCCTCATCTGAAACTGTTACACAACATTATGTGGTCATGGCACACGCTATGTTTACTGAGGCTCAGGCTGCAGCTGCTGATTTAGCGCTGGCAACTGATGCCTTACTCAGATCACCGAATGAGGCGAATCATCTGCATGCTAAACAGGCTTGGGTAACCGCTCATCGTGCTTATTCACGGACTGAAGTATTTCGGTTTGGTAATCCCAATGTGGATGACTGGGAAGGACAGGTCAATGCATGGCCGATGGATGAAGGCTTAGTCGATTATGTTGCCGATGGTTATGTTTCTGATAGTGGTAATCCCTTTGCACAGAAAAACTTGATTGCTGATGCTGTCGTTTTAGATCAGGCTCTTTTACGTGATATGCATGAAGGGGCAGGTGCTGAAGCCAATGTGGCGACTGGCTATCATGTCATTGAGTTTCTTCTTTGGGGTCAAGACCTTAATCTAACAAAGGTGAGTGCGGGTACCCGCAGTTACCTAGATTTTTCGCAGAGCCAGTGTGCCAGTGTGCACTGTGATCGTCGCGCACTCTATCTAAAGGAGAGTGTGGATCTATTGCTAGCCGATCTTGCCGATATGGTACAGCAGTGGCAGCTAGGGCAAGGTGACTACGCCAAGACGTTTATGGCCTTGAACGTTGATACTCGTCTGCAACGCATGTTGTTTGGTCTGGGAAGCTTGGTCTATGGTGAGTTAGCCGGTGAGCGTATCCGCGTTGCTATGCTTGCACAATCACAAGAAGATGAGCAGTCCTGCTTTAGTGATATGACACACTTTGCAATTAAGGAAAATGTTGATGCAGTCGCTGATGTATTTAACGGCATCGTGCAAGCCAAGGGCCAGCGTGTTGCTGGGCCATCTTTGAGTGATCTATTGCTGGCAAATAATGCTAAAAAACATCAAGCACTGATGTTGGCCTTTACAAAAGCTCAAAATACCGTGGATAAAGTGGCGCAGCAGGCAAAGAATGGTCTACCATTCGATCAACAGATTTTGCTTGAGAATATTGAGGCTTACAGCACGCTAGAGCTGCTGATAGCACAACTCAGAGATCAAGCTATTTTAATAGAGTCAATTGATAGCCAGCAACTAGCTATGGTTAAAGTCATGCGATAAGGAGATGAAATGCGTCGTTTTTTAACGCTCATATTAATTTTAGTGAGTGTTCACGGGTATGCCGAAGCGCCTTATTCCGGTGGCGCAACAACGGTCTTCAAAGAAGATCATAATGCGTATTCTATGCCAGCGAAAAACCTATCATTAGTCTCGCGTGAATCTTTTTTTGTTGGTAATGCCTTTTTTACCAACCCGTGGGTGGCAGCCCCAGCGACGGTCTCTACTCGAGATGGTTTAGGTCCCTTATTTAATGCTAATGCCTGTCAGTCTTGTCACATCAAAGATGGCCGTGGGCGTCCCCCAGCAAAGGGTGAAGCCTTTGCTTCCATGTTAATAAAGATAGGCTCCACTGCGATTGGGCAAGGTGATAGCCGTTATGGAACACAATTTCATCTATTGTCTATTCCTGGAGTCGAGGCCGAGGGCTCAGTAAGCCTTGAATGGCAAAGCTATAGTTGGACTTCTGAAGCAGGTGAGACCTTCCATCTACGTAAACCCCATTATCGATTCTCTGAGTTGAAGTATGGTGAGTTAGAAGACACCAGTTTTTTCGGTGGTCGAACAGCACCGGCAATGATTGGCTTGGGCTTATTAGAAGCTGTACCTGAAGATAGCTTAATCGCCTTAGAGGCAGCTCAAGCTAGGCTTGGTGTATCAGGCCGGATTCATTGGTTATACGATCAAACGAATAATCAAAAAGTCGCAGGGCGCTTTGGTTGGAAAGCTAGTCAACCTAGTGTCAAAAAACAGGCGGCAATAGCCTTTGCCGAAGATATGGGGCTGACGTCTAGTGTTGTACCAGAATCAAACTGCCAACCACAACAGCTAGACTGTGTGGCAGCACCAGAGGGTGGTGATCCTGAGGTCAGTGATCAGATCTTAGAGTTAGTCAGTTTTTATTCCAGTACCTTAGCCGTGCCAGCGCGGAGAAATATAGAAGATCCTATGGTCATTGCGGGTGAATTAAGATTTCAGCAGGTAGGATGCAACTCCTGTCATACCGAAACGTTAATGACTGGTGACCAATCGAGTATTGCCGAGTTGAGGCAGCAGGAGATTCATCCCTATACCGATCTGCTATTGCATGATTTGGGAGAAGGTTTAAGTGACCAAAATAATGAAGGCAATGTCTCTGGCTTGGAGTGGAGAACGGCACCTTTGTGGGGGATTGGCCTATTGCAGGCCGTCAATGGTCATCAGCAACTGTTACATGATGGTCGTGCACGTGGTGTTGAAGAAGCGATCTTATGGCATGGCGGTGAGGCTAAGGCCTCACGCCGAGCGTACCTCTCTTTGGGTCCAGAGCAACGCCAAGAGCTGCTCCAGTTTGTTGAGAGTTTGTAGCTAGTCCAGTGTTTAATGCAGACTTAAATAGGTTTCACGATAACTAGAATGACCACTGCAACCAGTGCTAGCACTGGAGCTTCATTAAACCAGCGAAACCAGACATGACTGTGAGGGTTGCGGTCTTCTTTGAAGAGGCGGACATAACGGCCACAGTAAAGATGATAGATCACTAAAAGTGCGACTAGACCAAGTTTGATGTCCATCCAATAACCAATCATATACGCCTGCCAGCCTATGCTCAGTAGCCATCCACCAAAGACAATTGTAAGAATGGCGCTCGGTGTCATGATGCCAAAATATAATTTACGTTCCATGATTTTGAAGCGCGCGTTACTGGCTTCATCTTTTGCTTCAGCGTGGTAGACAAATAGCCGGGGTAGATAAAACAATGCGGCAAACCAAGTCACCATAAATATGACATGAAAGGCTTTGATCCAGAGCATAAAAATCCTTCTTATAAATATTGAAAAAGTTGTTGGCGACTAATAACACCTAGGCAGACCGCATTATTACTAGCATTAATGACATGTAAAATTTCAACGTCATATTGTATAAAATATGCGCGTGCTGTCGATAGAGTGGCGCGGCTATCAATAGCCATACTCTTGATAAGAGAAAGACGAGTTGCGACTGACTCCTCATCTGAATCAGCTATTTGATGAAATAGTGATATCGAGTCGTCAGTACTAGATCTGAGTAAAAGCCACTCACTGCTAATGTTTAAGGCCCCAGCTCTAATCGAGGCAAACTGTTCTGCATTAATAGTCAGAATGTCAGTGTTCATGATGTTGCTGACCCCGGTTCTTTGTAAGTTCTGTGTCAAAGGGTCTTCCACTGCATCTAAGCCTCGACTCTGTAAAATCACATCGATCACAGGGCCCTGTTTGAGTACTTGGCGAGTTACTAGCTGCGCCACCGCGATGCAGAGCATGCTTGGCCAAATAATATTTGGGTTGGCCGTAATCTCAAAGGCTGCAATTAAGGCGGCTAATGGGGCTTGTAGGCAGGCACCCATCATCGCAGCCATGCCAAGGATGGCGTAAAGGCCACTGCTCTCGACAGGGAGGTGTAGCGCTTGATCTAGGACTAAACCCATGAATGAACCGCCTACTGCTCCAATGACAAAGCTTGGGCCGATCAGTCCAGCGGGTAAACCACAGCCGACTGAAATAGAAGACGTAATTAACTTCATCACCAGAATAACGATGAGAGTGACTAACGAAAGTTGCCCTAAAATGGCCTGGTTTAAACTGTCATAGCCGACACCTAATACTTGTGGCAAAAAGATGGCTGTAAAGCCGGTAATAGAAGCAGCCAGGCTATAACGTTTGAACAGATTCCAGTTGGCGGTTATCTCGCTGCTGCGGCGAACAATATAGATGAAGCTGGCAGCAGCTATGCCAACCAATATGCCAAGTAACAATAAGAAGGGTATTTCTTGTAGTGAGGCTGAAGGCACTAGCCCAATCGAGAGAAATGGCTCGTTCCCTAAAAACCAACGACTGATACCAGTCGCAGCCACTGCTGAAATCATAATCGGAACAAAGCTGCCAACGGCATACTCTGCAATAATAATCTCCATTGCAAAGATGACGCCAGCAAGTGGTGTATTAAAAGCGGCACCAATAGCTCCTGCGGAGCCGCAGGCAAGTAGGATACGAAGCGTATTGTGTGGCAGATGCAGGCTCTTACCAAACAGGCTACCCAATGCGGCACCAAGGTGAACACTAGGGCCTTCTCGACCCAAAGATTGGCCACTGATCAAGGCAATGCTGCCGCCAATGAACTGCATGATAAAACCACGTAAAGTGAGGTCACTATTATGGTGATGTAATCGTTCACGCACATGGGCAATGCCTACGCCCTGTCCTTTTGCAAAAAAGTGAAACAGTGTGGCTAATAATAAACCACCTAAAATTGGTGCTAATACACGTGATAAGGTATTTAGGCCTTCAAAATTCTCAGGCTGAATATTTAAGAAGTAGGTGAGAGAAAACTCGACGATTAAGATAAAGGCAACAATAACAACACCGGTGGCGATACCCGTAAATAGGCCAGCCAGTGAGAGTTGGAGTAGTGCATCGGAGCTAGCAGACTGAATTCTAAGTCGTTCTAGACCAGTGGCCAGATTTTTTCTAAGCGACAGCTTGGACTTCATATGTGTATTATGCCACGTTAGTTAATACAACAAATTAATCTAAATTAGATAGTAAATATTATGAGCACTATAAATGTTGGCGTTGTGGGTGGTACTGGATATACCGGCATTGAGCTAATTCGCCTATTACTGGCGCACCCAAAAGCAAAACTTAAGGTGATTACCTCGCGATCTGAGCAGGGTAAATTATTAGCCGATCTTGTTCCTAGCTTTCATGCAGGATGTGATTTGGTTTTTTCTGAGCCTAGTCTTGCAGTCTTGCAGCAATGTGATCTTATTTTCTTTGCCACACCTAATGGCACGGCGATGAAAATGGTGCCGGAATTGTTGGCTCAGGGTAAGCGAATAATAGATCTGGCAGCTGATTTTCGTCTGCTAGATGCTGAACAATGGCAGCAATGGTATGGGCAAGAACACAGCTGTCCAGAATTATTGAAAGATGCGGTATATGGCTTGCCAGAATTAAACCGTGCGAAGTTAAAAGACGCCAAGCTGGTTGCCAATCCAGGCTGTTATCCAACCGCCATTACACTCGGTCTGCTACCTCTACTGGAGCTAGGCTGTGTCGATCTGAATAATCTTATTGCGGATGCTAAATCTGGTGTTAGTGGTGCAGGCCGAGGGGCTCAAGTGAGCGCTTTGCACGCAGAGGTGAGCGAAAACTTTAAAGCATATGGTTTGCAAGGGCATAGGCATTTGCCGGAAATATCACAAACGTTACAACAAATGGCAGGAGCAGCGATTGAACTCACTTTTGTACCACATTTGTTGCCGATGAATCGTGGTATTGAGGCTACAATCTATACTCGTTTGCTCGATGATCAGGTTATTGATTTGACCGCCTTATATCAAAAGCGTTATCAACAAGAGAGTTTTGTCACGGTATTGCCAGCAGGCACTGCGCCGGAAACACGCGCTGTGCGTGCAAGTAATCATTGCATGATGTCAGTAACTCAACTGGGTGCAGGTCGAGTGGTGGTTTCTTCTGTGATTGATAACTTAGTCAAAGGTGCTGCCGGTCAAGCGATTCAAAATATGAATATTATGTATGGCTGGGAAGAGTCGAATGGCCTGACAAGTATAGGTTTAATCCCTTAAGGCAGATGATTCATGGGTTCAGTTAAAGTTCGTCTACCCAAGTATCGATCAGTCAGGCTCAAGATTTATGAGCCGTTCCTGAAGCGGTTCCGCATTTTCAGTTTATTGCTGGGCTTTTTTATAGGAGCAGTAGCTTGTTATTGGGGCTTTAATTCAGAGCTACGTTCACTACTGTTGGCAGATGGGCGAACACTGGGTGAACTGAGTGCTACAGTTGAGCAGGCCAAGCTGCGCAATCAAGCACTCGCTCATGATCTATCTAAGATGTCTCGCTCAGTCGAAATTGAGCGGCAGACTGGCCAGCAGTTAAAAGAGATCCTATTGAAAAAAGAATTTGAGCTGGCCAAGCGGGATCAGGAGCTCATTTTATTACGTTCATTGGTGGCACCAGAAAATGCGGCATTAGGACTTCAAATACACGATTTTAAGTTGCGCAACTCTCCTCGTGAGCGAGAGTTTTACTACGACCTATTATTGACCCAGTCCAGCGTCAGCAAAAAGGCTGTTAAAGGTGAGCTTAATATCTATATTGATGGTTTAGTCAATGGTGAAAGGCAGCGACTAACGTTCGCTGAAGTATCACCAGAAAAGTTTAAGCGAGTGCCTTACCAGTTTCGGTTTTTTCAACGCTTGAGTGGCGTGATGCAATTACCAGAAGCTTTTGAAACTGACAGGGTTGAATTAAAGCTTATGCCTGCAGGTAAGTCATCCAAACCGATACAAATGACTTATCAATGGGCTGAATTACTCAGTGGGGACTGATATGTTTTCTAAGAATAAAACGCGAACAGCAAATATTGATACCGTGATAGGCCAAAATACGATATTAAAAGGTGATGTTCACTTTGCAGGTGGGCTGCATGTGGAGGGGTTTATTCAAGGTAACCTAATTGCGAATAATGAGGAAGAAAGCATCTTGATCTTGAGCCAGAAAGGTCGGATTGAAGGCGATATTTGCGGGACAGTGGTCGTTTTAGATGGCGAAGTGCTAGGGAATGTGACGGCTAGTGTGTCGCTGGAGCTGGCGCATCATGCGCGAGTTAAGGGTAATATCAGTTATAAAACCTTAGAAATGGAAGGTGGTGCCACTGTGAATGGCGTCTTAAACCAATTGCAGCCTACCGATCAGCTTGTAATAGAAGAACGACAGCCAAAACTAGGGGAAGTGTCACAAGACTGATGAGGTTCAATATTGAGATTGCACTGTAGCTGTCTCTAGCGGGTAGTTGACCCTGCCGAGGTGACTAGGTAGTCTCGCGACTTAATAGCTAAATTATGGAGAATAACTCATGGCATCAACTGAAAGTGTGACCTCATCTGGCATGCCAGTGCCATTGATTTTTACCGATGCAGCCGCTGGTAAAGTAAAGCAGCTGATTGAAGAAGAAAAAAACGATAAATTAAAGCTACGTGTTTTTGTCTCAGGCGGCGGTTGTTCTGGTTTCCAGTATGGCTTCACTTTTGATGAAGAGCTGCAAGATGGTGATACAGCCGTTGAGAATTCTGGCGTTACTTTGCTAATCGATCCAATGAGTTATCAATATCTAGTTGGCGCTGAAATTGACTACAGCGAAGGCTTAGAAGGCGCTCAATTTGTGATTCGAAATCCAAATGCTAAAACAACCTGTGGTTGTGGATCGTCTTTTTCAACCTAGTATCTAGTTAGGTAGTAAAACAGACGCATAAAAAAACCCGCTTTTTCGGGGTTTTTTATGCCGGATAGCAGGCGCCTAAGATGCGTTTTTGTTTGGCGCCAGTAATACTCTCGGCATTACCGCTTTGTTTGTTGATATGTCGAAAAGCGAGCCAAGCAAATGCAGTCGCTTCTACCCAATCAACTCCTATGCCGTAGTCCTCACTCAATTCTAATTGGATTGCTCCTAATCCAGCCTGAATACGTTGAATTAAGAAGTGATTATGGCAACCGCCACCACAGGCGATAAGTTTTTTGCAGTGGCCAGCATATTGCTTGACGGCTTGGCATACCGTGACGGCACTGAGCTCGACTAAAGTGGCTGCAACATCAATATCACTGATCTCCTTAAAAGAACTCAAGGCTATTTCTAGCCAAGCCAGATTGAATTGATTTATATCGGCCGACTTTGGTGGGCTTGCGGTAAAGAATGGGTGTTGTAATAACAATGCTAGCAACTGCTGATGGACCTGTCCTTGACGTGCCCAAGCACCATCTTGATCATAAGTCTTACCTAGTCTATGCCGCACCCAAGCATCTATGAGTGTGTTTGCTGGACCAGTATCAAATCCAAGTTGTGGGTCTTCTCCAGCGGCACCTAGTAGCGTAATGTTTGCAATGCCACCGAGGTTAAGTACGGCATCTATACCCTCGATTTTTTCTAACCAACTTTGATGGAAGCAGGGGACTAAAGGGGCACCTTGACCTCCAACTGCGATATCTCTGCGACGAAAGTCAGCAATCGTAGTAATTCCTGTCTCTTCTGCAATGATATTCGGATCACCAATCTGCATGCTATAAGCCGGCGATTGATCTGCGCCATGTAATAAAGTCTGTCCGTGACTACCAATGGCTACGATTTGTTGTCGTGCAATTTGATGGTGCTGTAAGACATGGTTGGCTGCCTTGGCAAAGTGCCTGGCAACTCGCACATCGAGTTGAGCTAAATGATGTAATGCTATTTGCTTGCTGGATACTGCATGAAGCAGCTGTTGTTGCAGTTCAGGTTCAAACGTTTCGTTATGACTAGCTAAGACATGGCATGTACCGCCTGAGCTAATCTCTACGACAACAGCATCAATACCATCCATGCTAGTACCAGACATGAGGCCGAGGTAAAGAGAGGACATGACGCTAGATAGCCTACTGCGCGAACTGTGCAATACGGGTAGAGGAGAATAACTCTAACCGTGCAAAGCGTTCGGCGGTTTCTTCTTTAAAACGTTGTAATGCATCTCGTGCCAGCGGTTTTGCATCGGGCAGTTTTACCGTTAATGGATTGCGGTGTACGCCATTAATGCGGAATTCATAGTGTAGATGTGGGCCGGTAGCGAGACCGCTACTACCTATATAGCCAATGATTTGCCCCTGTTTTACGCGACTACCTACACTCAAGTTTTTACCATAGCGTCGCATATGGGCATAGAGGGTGCTGTACTGGCTACCATGTTGCAGGATGATGGTGCGACCATAACCTCCTTTGTTGCCACGATGGATAATCTTACCATCGCCAGCAGCCTTGATAGGTGTGCCAGTGGCAGCGGCATAATCAACACCTCGATGTGCGCGGATGGTATTTAAGACAGGGTGCCGACGGTTTAAGTTAAAGCCAGAGCTGACTCTGGCAAAATCAACTGGGGTACGCAGGAAGGGCTTGCGCATGCTATGCCCGTCTTCTGAATAATAATCTATATTGCCACTAGCATCTGTATAACGGACAGCACGGTAACTTCGGCCGGCATTAACAAATTCAGCAGAAAGGATGACTCCGTCTCTTACTCGCTGATCATCTAAAAAGAGTTGTTCATAGACCACAGTGAATTGATCACCAGTACGAATATCAAGAGCGAAATCGATATCCCAACCGAAGATAATTGCTAATTGCATGATGACTTTATCGCTTAGTCCAACTGTTTGGCCAGCAAGGTAGAGTGAAGAGTCAATCGTTGCAAATGCCATTTTACTGCGTCGATCGAAGCTACGGCGGTGTTCTAGAACACTATAGTCATCCTCATGTCTAACAATCTCCAAGCTATGTAGTGGGTCTAAATCTAGTGTAATGGAGTCTAAGTTAGATCCCTTGGTCTTAATATGGATGGTCTGCCCAGGGTGAATTTTACGAAGTTGAGTGACCTGCTGCCCTAAGGCAAGGATGCTATGTAATTCAGTCTGGAATCCACGTCGTGAGAACAGTGCGGAGAGCGTGTCACCTTTGCGTATGGTGATCGACTCCAATGTGCCCTTTTCCTCGACATCGCTTGCTACCACACCCGATCTAGAATCAATACTGGTTAATGAGGCAGTAGTCACAGTGGGTTCTTGCGGTTGTGCCAGAGCGGTTGCGAGCAAGGAGTCTTGTGATGGCAATGCTATAATCTCATTCTTATTAGAGACTAGGCTTGATGTGTCGACAGTAAGTTTTTCGTCAAGCGGTGTATTTAGGCTGACGGAGGCGATGACTACTCCAGTTAGGATGATAATAATCAGCGCAAGTAAGGGCATTACTGCTGGGCGATGGCCGTCACGCTTTTTGAATCGCGGCTTTCGTTTATAATCCGCTTCGAATAGGGGTCGGTGTCGCACGTATGATTTGTTCCAATACGTCACCAGACTGAAAGTGTGGTGATCTATTTTATTAGGTAGGCAGTATAGACTGGAAAGCCGGATGAGTGAATCAGCTCGTAGGCTTTAAATTTTAGGTATTTATTGAGTCAATTATGAAAGAACTAGAGCTGTTTGAAGAATTAAAGCGGGGCTGTGAAGAGTTGCTGCTGGAGCAAGAGTTTAAGGAAAGGCTAGCAACAGGCAGACCGTTGAGAATTAAGGCGGGGTTTGATCCGACAGCACCTGACCTTCATCTAGGGCATACCGTATTAATCAATAAGCTGCGGCAGTTTCAGCAACAAGGACATCAGGTCCTGTTTTTGATTGGTGACTTTACGGGTGTTATTGGTGACCCAACAGGAAAGAATGCAACACGTAAGCCGCTAACGGCAGAGCAAGTTGCAGAAAATGCAGAGACCTACAAACAGCAAATCTTTAAGATATTAGACCCCGAAAAAACTGAGATCTGCTTCAATTCTGAGTGGATGGGGAAAATGTCTGCAGCCGACTTGGTGCAATTAGCGTCGCAACATACCGTTGCACGGATGCTTGAGCGTGATGACTTTCAGAAGCGATACAGTTCGAATCAGCCCATTGCAATCCATGAGTTTTTGTATCCATTAGTGCAGGGCTATGACTCTGTTGCTTTAAAGGCCGATGTTGAGTTGGGAGGGACTGACCAAAAATTCAATCTCCTAATGGGGCGGGAATTGCAAAAGGCGCATGGGCAGAAACCACAAACCGTCATGATGTTGCCGATTTTAGAAGGATTGGATGGCGTTCAGAAAATGTCGAAGTCATTGAATAACTATATTGGTATCAATGAGCCGCCAAATGAAATGTTTGGCAAGATCATGTCGTTGTCAGATGACATCATGTGGCGCTACTTTGAATTACTGAGTTTTAAGCCACTGTCTCAAATCCAGTCTTATAAAGACGCCATTGAAAAAGAGGGCGCTAATCCAAGAGATATTAAGTTTGAGCTGGGTATGGAGATCGTCGAACGATTTCATGATGCTGCGGCTGCAGAGAAGGCTAAGCAGGATTTTCTACAGCGCTTTCAGAAAGGCCAGTTACCAGACGAGGTGGCTGATTATGTGTTGCAGCCTGCAGCTGCACCATGGATGTTAGGGTCTGCATTGAAAGAGTCTGGCCTAGTTGCGAGCACCTCAGAAGCCATTCGTATGATTAAGCAAGGTGCTGTAAGGATTGATGGGGAAAAGGTGCTGGATACAAAAACGGTGCTTGAGCTATCACAGCCCGTGGTTTTGCAGGTAGGTAAGCGTAAGGTTGTTCGAGTTTCTCTTGGAAGTAGTAAATAAGGTTGGCTAGCAGTAAGAAGTGATGCTGATCGTGAAATACCTAGCATCAGAGATGGCTATATTTGTGCGTTTAATAACCGTTAAAAGCACAGAATGAAAAAAAACAAAATAAGGCTTGCCTTATATGCCAGAGTCCCTATAATTCGCCTCCTCGTCGCAACACGATGAGCGCTGAAACCAACGAGTTGAAGCGGTAAACATCTCACTTAGGTGTTGATTGTTTGCTGATTTCATAATAAGCTTGTCGGTTCCACTCTAGGCAAATGCCGGAGTCGATTTTTTACAAATTATCAAGAGACTTGTGTGGGCACTTGCGTTCGAAGTACAGAAATAAATGAGCGTGAGTGACCTGTAACAAAACAAACCTATAAATAGTATAGGCTTGGGTCATTAACTCTCAAAAAGATTTGTAGCCAAAAGCTACTATGTTTTTGAATTAAAGAGTTTGATCCTGGCTCAGATTGAACGCTGGCGGCATGCTTAACACATGCAAGTCGAACGCGAAAGTTCCTTCGGGAGCGAGTAGAGTGGCGGACGGGTGAGTAACGCGTGGGAATCTGCCTAGTAGTGGGGGATAACAATCGGAAACGGTTGCTAATACCGCATACGCCCTACGGGGGAAAGGCTTCGGCCGCTATTAGATGAGCCCGCGTCAGATTAGCTTGTTGGTAGGGTAATGGCCTACCAAGGCAACGATCTGTAGCTGGTCTGAGAGGACGATCAGCCACACTGGGACTGAGACACGGCCCAGACTCCTACGGGAGGCAGCAGTGGGGAATATTGGACAATGGGCGAAAGCCTGATCCAGCCATACCGCGTGTGTGAAGAAGGCCTTAGGGTTGTAAAGCACTTTAAGTTGGGAAGAAAGGTTATTGGCTAATACCCAATAACTGTGACATTACCATCAGAATAAGGACCGGCTAATTCCGTGCCAGCAGCCGCGGTAATACGGAAGGTCCAAGCGTTAATCGGAATTACTGGGCGTAAAGCGCGCGTAGGTGGTTTATTAAGTTGGATGTGAAAGCCCCGGGCTCAACCTGGGAACTGCATCCAAAACTGATTCACTAGAGTACGATAGAGGGAGGTAGAATTCACAGTGTAGCGGTGGAATGCGTAGATATTGTGAAGAATACCAATGGCGAAGGCAGCCTCCTGGATCTGTACTGACACTGAGGTGCGAAAGCGTGGGTAGCGAACAGGATTAGATACCCTGGTAGTCCACGC
>ENA-OQVM01000284-OQVM01000284.1-marine-metagenome-genome-assembly--contig:-NODE-284-length-82815-cov-7.189272_pt1 | contig 82815 bp, 75 predicted proteins | sample MGYA00237776_ERZ505498 | MGnify/ENA primary metagenome ERZ505498 (study PRJEB26159, sample SAMN06265151) | marine metagenome | isolation source: Helgoland LTER site | place: Germany:Helgoland, sampling... | reverse complement strand
TTCGATATCTCTGGGGCTTTGTAGCGAATCTCTTTGGCAATATTTTGGGTTGATGACTTTTCTTCGACGGCTCTAGTCAAAATGTTAGCGATTCTGTTTAGTACTTCTTCTTGATCTCTTATTGCACCGAAGTGTTCAATTACGCCATTAATTACATTGAAAACGCCATTAGGAACAGATCCAATTCCACCACACCGAGGGCATGGACCTGATGTATTTCCATAAAGAGAAATATTAACGCAATTATCTATAAATATCCCGGAGCTAAATGCTGCTCCACAACGATTACAAAACGCAGGTATCAGTGGCATAGTTTTTTCCTCATTAATATAAACTAACTTTCCGATAAGGGTTGCTGATTTATGATTAGTAGCGTGCTGTACTCATTGAGGAGAAATAACCACTACTTTCTGTAACTTTATTTGTCGTAGCCAATTAAAACTCATCCTCCAGACATTGAGTTGTTAGTAAATTTTGAGCCGCCGACTGTAAGGCTAGCTTCATCGCCAAATAGATTTAGCCCAAAAGGTCTAAGATCAAGCTGGCTTATGATGGCCTTATTGATGGATTCTGGCTGCACAACTAATACTTTTTTATTCTGTATTGTCACAATAATACTGCTATTCTCTTCTAGAACTTTAACTGACGAATGCTTGCTTACTGATGCCTCTATGACAGGTATGAATTTTTTTATATCTGAATTAGTTATGGCAGTTAGCCAGATCTTTGGTTTTTCCCCCTTACCGATCACTAGAGGAAGAACGTTTCCGATGGCCACAATATGGCCGCCCCCTATCATGGAATTACTGCAAATCACTAAATTTTCATAAGGGATATAACTAGAGGGTAGATTTTTTAGAGTGATCATTTCTCGCCATCCTGAACCATGTGACGTTTTTTTGGAGAGCTATCGAAATGATTTTTTAGTTGCTTCATAATTAATTTTCTATCATTGGGTAAAAGCAGGCCGATAAGGTAGAGAATGATCGATATTGTCAGGCCGCATGCTAAAGCAGTCCATTCGCCATGATATATAACTACTGTAGAGCCCTTATACTGAGAAATAAATTTCCCCATGAGCGTTAGCCCAATCCCGATAGACGCCAAAAAAATTGAGTTAGCCCAATTTAAAGTAATTGGTTTGCCATTACGTAAATGTTCGTAGTCTCTACCAGTCAATGGATAGTCAGCTTGCCAAGTTCCAATGTTTGTACCCGAAAGCAAATTGGGAACTATGACAGTTCGGTTTATTTTTTGATTAGCAATGCCACTGGTCATGCATCAGTTCCATGATCGAAGTCCAAAAGTCCGTTAATTAGGCATGCCACTTCATAGCTATAATCGTTCATTTCAATAACATTTTCGGGAAATATTATTGAAAAGTTCGCGAGCAAATAAGACTATTTATAAGGCAAATTTGCTCTGAAAAATAAGCTTGTTGCCTATCCATCACCATTCCTTGGCTCACATGGGGTGTACATTCTTGTACGCGATTCTTAACAAAGAACTATAGGTTCCTACTCGACGGGTATCAATACCGTTGGTCGGTTTCCGTGCTAGCGCAACTTCTCTGGCGTAAAACTCAAATTCTTCTCACCCGAATCCCAAGTCACTTCGCCGTCCTGCAAACTAATCTGCACATCCATATTTCGCTGTACTAGCTTGGACAGAACCTCAGTGGTCTCTGTGTCTATATGAAAAACACTAATATTCTTAAATCGCGCCAAGGGAGTCTGCATCTGCTTCCACCACATCTCGGCGGAGCCGCTGCCGTAGGTGTAAACCATGACTTGCTGTGATCTTCCACTGGCTTTCTTGAGGCGTTTTTCGCTGGGCAGGCCCAGTTCGATCCAGAGTTCTATGTCGTCGGTGAGGCTTTTTTGCCAGAGGTCGGGTTCGTCGTCGGTGCTGAGGCCTTTGGTGAAGCTGAGGCTATCGCTGGCTTGCAGGGCGAAGACTAGGAGACGAACCATTAGGCGTTCGTCGGTTTCGGAGGGGTGTTGGGCTAGGGTGAGGCTGTGCTGTTGGTAGTAGTGGCGGTCCATGTCGATGACATTGAGTTCTGCTTTGCAGATGCGTGCGCTGAGTGCCATGGGGGTACGACCTTTTGCCTAGTTTGGTAGCGCGCCAGTGTAGCCTATGTCTGTGGTCTTTGGTGGGCTGTCATTGGCAGCTAGAAGCCGTCGTCTTCTTGGGTCACTGCGACACTGACATAGTCGCCTTGGACTTCGGTTTGGATGAGGATGGGACGGCAGCAGACGGAGCAGTCTTCGGTGTAGAGTTGGGATTCTGAGGGGTCGACCAATACGGTGATGCTCTCCCAGCAGAAGGGGCAGGTGATCTGTTTTTCGTGGAGTTGAAAGTGCATGGGCTGCTCCTGTTACCTTCTACTGATTGTTAATCCTTTCCAGCTAATTCTTTCCACTAATTCAATCCAGCTAGTCGAGGTCTTTTAGCGGGTGCTGATCTGCCGGCCAAGGGCTGGTAAAAAATGGTTCGATCATGTCGCTAGTGATGTCTTCAATACGGGCTGGGTTCCAGGCTGGACTGTTGTCTTTGTCCACGGCTAGGGCGCGGATGCCTTCGACGGTTTCGCTGCTGGTGCCGCTGCGGCCCAGATGTTCTGTGTGGAAGCAGTGGTGGACTATATTGCGTTCCATGCGCAGGTCGTCGGCCATGGTCAGTTGGCGGCCGCGGCGGATCTGTTCGAGGCTGACATGCAACATGAGCGGTGAGCGTTGACGGAGGCAGGCTAATGTCTGTGCTGCCCACTCACCTTCAGCCTGTTCTAGGGCCTTGATCATGTCCATGACTGTGGGCAGTGCAAAAATTGTGTCGATCTGTGGGTCTTGCCAGGCGGGTGTGCTGACCGGTGAGGGTAGGCTGACCAGATCTGAGAGTTGCTCGAAGCGCTGCAGGGCACTGAGCTGGGTGTTGGCGGTGAGGCTGGCCCAAAGCTCAGGCATGGAGTCGCTGGCGACTAGGCCGTCGGCAAGATGTGCTGCTAGGGCGTCGCTGCCGATTAACATCTGGCCGGTGAGGGCGAGGTATTCACCTAGGTGACCTGGGGTGCGGCTGAGGAAGAAGCCGCCGCCGACATCCGGGAACAGGCCGATATTGGTTTCGGGCATGGCCATCTTGGTGCGGTCGCTGACGATACGCAGGTCGGCGCCCTGTGCCAGGCCCATGCCGCCGCCCATGATTACGCCATCCATAAAGGCGGCGTAGGGTTTGGGGTAGCTGTAGAGCAGGTTGTTAAGGCTATATTCGGCGGTGAAAAAGTCTTCCAGCGCCGGGTCTTCGGCGATGGCTGCGTCGTGGAAAAAACGGATATCGCCACCGGCACAGAAGGCACCAAATACGCCGCGTTTATTGCTGCCGCGTATGGCGACCACTTCAACATTGGGATCGTCGCGCCAGTCGGTGAACACTGCGGTGAGGTCGATGACCATCTGCAGTGACAGGGCGTTTAGGGCTTCGGGGCGGTCTAGGGTGATTAGGCCGACGCCGGCAACGATCTCGCTTTGAATCTGGCTCAAGGGGGTTCTCCTGGGATGCTTTTAAATGAAGTAAAAAACAAAACCGCCCAATAGTGACCTATTGAGCGGCTAGATATAAGCTGCAGAGGCCAGTTTAAACGGTTGTGAAATCAGCGGCCAGCTCTGTTTTGATTTCTGGTCTATCGGGTTTTTACATTGGCAGCAGGGGCGCCGATTGCAGTTTTTTGAGATTCTTACTGCCGGTTAAAAACATTGCCCAGCGCAGTTGCTCTCGGAGGATTTCAATTTTTTCAATAACCGCTTCGGTGGACTCCAGTGCTGGCTGTAAAAAGGGTTGCGCCATGGCGCTTATATTGGCGCCGAGTCGCAGGCTGCGGGCTATATCCAAGCCATCGCGGAGGCCGCCAGAGGCGATTAGGCCGAGCTGACTGGATTGGCTGCGTACTCTGGGAATCAATTGGGCGGTGTCCATGCCCCAATCTAAAAAAGGTGCGGCAATTTGCTGCTCACGGGTCTGTTCAATGCGGGCATTTTCGATGCTGGCCCAGCTGGTGCCGCCGCGGCCGGCCACTTCAATCCAACTGACTCCCACATCGATCAAACGCTGGGCAGAGCTGGGGCCGATACCGGATCCCACTTCTTTGATTATCACTGGCACGCTAAGGGTGGCGCAGCAGGCTTCGATGGCGTCGAGCACACCGCGCCAGTCGCGATCGCCGTTGGGTTGCACCAGTTCTTGCAGTGGATTGAGGTGAATAATCATGGCGTTGGCTTGGACGCTGTCGACTGCGCGCTGTGCCAGTTCGACGCCATGTTGTTGCAGTTGGGTGGCGCCAATATTGCCCAGCAAAATTGCCTTGGGTGCCCAGCGGCGCACATCTTGGGCCAGACCCTCTTGCAGTGCGGCGCGCTGTGAGCCCAATGCCATGGGAATTTGGCATTGCTCAGCGGCTTCGGCCAGATGGCGGTTAATGGCTTCGCCGTGTTCGCAGCCACCGGTCATGGCGCCAATAATCAGTGGCGCGGAGCAGTATTGATTGAGAAATACCGTTGAGCAGTCCACTTCATCTACATGCAGTTCTGGTATGGCGCAGTGCTCGAAGCGGATGCGGTCAAAGCCCGCCGAGGTGGCGGCTTGGTGCTCGGCTTGCAGGGCCAAATGAATATGGTCGGCTTTGCGTTGGCTAATCTCAGTCATGCTGTTTCTTCTTCTTGTTTTTGCTGGCCGTAAATAAAATCAACCAATAGCATATGGGGCACCGTCAGGGCGGCGAGGCCGATAAAGGTCAATTGTAACAGTGCTGGTGCCACAGCTGATACGGGTGTCACTGCTGATACGGGTGCCACAGCTGAAACGAGTGCCGAGCTACTGCTGGTCTGCCATAGAAAATAAATTGCTGCGGCCGCGTAGGCCAGCAGACTGTAAATTACCGCTTCCCGAGCACTCTGTTGACGCTGTTCTGGGGCAATATTGCGCCAGATACGCTGCATATGACTGCGGCTGTGCCAGAGGCAAAAATACAGGGCAAAGCTCACCAGTGGTGGCAGCAGGTAGGCCAGGGCAATCAGCACTGTCAGACTCAGCAGCGATCTGCGCCAGCGCGGTTGATACAGACTGTAGATTCCGTAGGCGACTAGACAGGCTGCCCATGGCAACAGCAGCAGATTAATTTGTTTGAGCAGCCAGAGGCTGTTGTCGGCGCCGACCAATACGGCAAACAGCGGCTCTACGGCGGCGCTTTGTAAAATCGGTATGGCGATGACTACTAGACCACCATGGGCAATCAGCGGCAGCCAGGTGGCTGGTGCTGAGGGCGGGCTGATATGGCGAATGTCGCTGCTGCCGAAATGCAGGGCTGAGATGGCCAGGAAAAAGATTAGACTGGGCAGGGGATAGAGCCACCAGAGGCCTGCCACAGTAGCGGCGAGCACTAGGTAAATAATATGGAATAGCATCCAGGGCAACAGACCGCTGGGCCAGCCCACCCGTCGCGCCACTGCGCCATCGAGACCGCCATGGGGCACGCCGATCAGTAGGATCGCGGCAATTGCCAACAGCGAGGCATTGGATAATAAAGCTAACTCAGGCACGGGATAGCTTCTGTGACAGTTGCTTGGCTGCTTGCTTTACAGCCTGCTTTATAAACGGGCCCTTGGGCATGGCGGCTATCACTCGCAGCCAGTCGTTGGCGGTTGCCTGGCCGAGCATAAAACGCGCAAATTGGTCGCCATTTAACGCCCTGGCCATGCGCATATACAGGGATACGGCGAGATCTGGCCGACTTAATAACACGCCGTTAAAAATACTGTCCATGGTGGTGAGGCGACTGGATACAGGCGTTGGCACGGCCATATTGCCCTGGGCAATACCAGCTGCCAGCTGGCCTATCTGCTGTTGAATATGTTGGAAGGCATAGCCTGACGAACGCCGCACTGCGCCGCTGGCCGCGCCAATGGTGGCGATCAGGGGCTGCTCTGATGTTACAGTCGAGGCATCTGGTATTAGGATATCCATGGGAATCACACCCATTTCTGCACTGATGATTTCCGCCACTTCAATATTATTCTCCTGCAACCAGCACTCGATGGCGTTGCGATACCAGGATTGGGGCTGGACGGCGATGGAAATTAGCGTCGATTCAATCAACAGATGATGGTCGGAAAAGGGCAGGGCATAGATAAAGTGCAGCCCTTGGGACTGATCCACACGAAAGTCCATAAGGGTGGCCATATCCGGATCTTTGATCGGCTCTTTGGTGTGGATATGCCAGCCGAGAAAATGCTGCCGCAAACCCTCTTCGGCAATGTTGGGCGGGCGGCTGTCATAGACGGTTTTGGCCCTATAACTACCCTTATCGGTCTCAATATTGGTGTGTTGCTGTTCGGGATGCAGTACTTTTACCGAGTCCTCAACCAGCTTCACTGGATCCTTTAACTGTGCGGCACAGCCGAGCAGATAGTCTGCTGAGCTGAGACTTAGGTAGTTGTATTGATTGCTGCTATGAACCACTCGGCTAGTTTCATCGATCAACTGCCAGCGGCGCCAGCGACCTTTTGTTGAATGGGCCAGTTGCTCCGCCTGTTGATCCAGCGCCCAGAGTGCCCAGCTGCAGTCACGCTGTGTAGCGGACTTGGGTTCAATCACCACTGTGGTCGGCGGGTTCTCTTGGGCTGCGAGCTTCGCTGCCAGCGTTAAGCCAGCATTGCCGCCGCCAATAATGGCGATATCCACGTCAGTCGACACCGGCTAATCCTTTTAGATGTTTGTGCAAGCTTGCCTCATGTTCAGGCACTTTTTTCCATCCCACTCCCGACAGCAGATCAATCAGGCTGGTGATACTGAGGCGCGCTTTGGTAAGTTTGTTCACCACTGTGCGGCCAAGCCACCATTGCAGTCCACTCCGTTTAAGCTTATGGCCAATCTGGCCGTAAACTCGCAGTGCCACAATAATCGAGAATCTACTGCGCCAGGGCAGCAGATGAATGCCTATCAAGGCGCTGGCGTAATATTGATCCGCCAACTCTAACAGCTGATTGATAGCAGCGGCCACTGGTATATGGCTGTTGTTGGATGCCCGGGCTATGTCCGCTGGACTGATCGACACGGCAAACCAGCTGGCGGGCAGGTAGCGTCGATCCATCTTGGCGTCTTCGAGGACATCTCGGGCAATATTGGTGAGCTGCATGGCAACCCCCAAATCAATGGCGAAGGCGTCGGCGCGGGCATGTTGGCAGTTGAGCACGCGGCACATCATCAGCCCGACTGTGCCAGCGACGGCGTGGCAGTAGCGCAGTAGTTCCGCTTCGGTTTCAAGTGCGGTGGGGTGCTGGTCGCGGAGCATGCCGTCGAGCAGTTCGCCGGCTGCGTTTAAGGGAATGTTGGATTCTGTGGCCAGGGCAATAAAAGCCTCAAGCTCGGGAATAGTTGCCACGGCGGGGTGCTGAGGATCGCTTAAACCAGCGCGAATATCTTCGAGAGAGTCCAGTCGATCCGGTAGATCACCGTCGGCTAGATCGTCGACAAAGCGGCAGAACTGATAGAGTCGAGCGGCGCGATCGGCTAACTCAGGGCCGAGAAACAGGCTGGCCCAATAAAACGATTTACCGTTTCGGGCGAGAACCTGCTTGGCCTGCGAGTTTTGCATTATTATCCGCCTGAACCTACCTCGACCCCTGTCAATAGTTCTTCAACCACCTTGGCTGAGCTGACGACGCCCGGCAGTCCCGCGCCCGGGTGAGTGCCGGCGCCGACAAAGTAGAGGTTGGAGATGGCGCGGTCGCGATTGTGAAAACGAAACCAGGCCGACTGCGTAAGGCGTGGTTCGATGGAGAAACCTGCACCGTGCATGGAGCGATAATCTTTGGCGAAGTCCTCTGGGGTCATCCAGAACACCTCTTCGATCACTGAGGAGAGTTCCGGCAATATGGTCTCTTCCAGGGACTGCACAATGCGGTCACGCAATTTTGGCCCTTCGGTTTCCCAATTCACATCACCGAGCAGATTGGGCACGGGGCAGAGCACGTAAAAGGACTCGCAGCCCTCAGGGGCAAAGCTAGTGTCCGTGGCCGTGGGCCTATGTACATAGAGTGAATAGTCTTCACTCATGGTTTTGTGATCAAAGATTTCCGTGAGCAGCTCTTTAAATCGCGGCCCCATCCAGATGCTGTGGTGGGCTACATCCGGGTAGAGTTTGCGGGTGCCGAAATAGAGCACATAGAGGCCCATAGAATACTGCTTTTTGATGGTCGGCATGCTGAAGGTTTTTTTCGCCGGCAGCAGATGCTTGTAACAGGTCTCGGGATCGCCGCCAAACACCACAATATCGGCGTCTAAGGTTTGCCCTGAATTCATTCGTACGCCAGTGGCACGCTTGCCGTCGAGAATGATTTCATCCACATCGGCGCCGAACTGGGTTTTTATGCCCTGGCGGTCCATCAGCTTGCCCAGTTCTTCAACCAGCTTGCCGGTGCCGCCCATACAAAAGAACACACCCCAGCGCCGCTCGAGATAGTGAATCAGCGTGTAGATAGCGGTGGTTTTAAACGGATTGCCACCGACTAATAGCGGGTGGATCGAAAACGCCTGACGAATTAGTGGGTGCTTGAGATGGCTGTTCACCATCTGTGAAACGCTGCGATAGCACTTCAATATCAGCAGTGCGGGGATCTGTTTGACCATATCCCAGACCCGGGTAAAGGGGCGGTGTACCAGCTCTTTAAAGCCCACATCGTAGACCCGCTTGGATTTTTCCAGCAGCTTTAAATAGCCATCGGCATCATCTGGATTAAAGCGGCGAATCTCGGTGAGGGTATCTTCAATGGAGGCGCGATAATCAAACTGGCTGCCATCGGCAAAGTGAAAGCGGTAAAAGGGATCTAGGGGCACAAACTGCAAATGATCTTCGAGCTTTTCACCGAACAGTTCAAACAGCTCATCAAACAAAAAAGGTGCGGTGATAACGGTTGGGCCTGCGTCGTGGCGATAGCCGCCGCGTTCAAACACCTGGGCACGACCGCCGAGGCTTTGCAGACGTTCCAATAAGGTGACTTGGTAGCCGAGCTTACGCAATCTCAGTGCTGTGGCTATTCCGGCGAAACCTGCTCCAATGACTACTGCTCTTTGTGCGTCCTGCTGTGGGGTTTGTGTCAAGCGATCTGCCCTTGGTGTTTGATGATATGAGTGTTGGTGGTCATTTGTTTAACTGAGGCGACCAGTCCGGCGCTAACCGACTGTAGTTGCGGTGGCGCAGACAGAACCAAAAGCTCTGCTTGAACCAGCCAATAATCAACCGATTGATTGGCCTGCAAAATCACATCACTAGTGGCTATACGTTTCTGCCAGTGACTCAGTTTACTCAGGTCATCAGACTGGTACCAGAGATTAAACTCATCGGCGCTGGGGCCCTGCTGAGCAAATAGACTGACCACTAAATTGGGCTTGCGGCCGTCGAGATCGCTGGAGCGGCGGCTTGAAGGAATAATGTCGTCGATATCGTTGCGACCCTGATAGGCCAGGCCACAAAATCCAACGAGTTTTTCAAGGCACTGTAGTTCTGTATTGAGCTTTTCGTTTTGTTCCGTATTCAAACCCGCAGCAATGGCAGCACCTTTGATGGGAGCAATTAACAGTGGCGCGGTTTTGCCTTTGGCAATGCGCTGCCAGTCTTCCAGGTTAGCGCATTCACGCTGAGTAATATCGGAAATTTGACCGCTGCAAGTCTCTTGCATTGCCTGAGCTAACAAAGCCACCAATTTGCCCCCATGAAGGGCATTTCTGGCGCCGAGCTCAAAGGCTTTGGCCACCATCCAGTCGCCGAGGCAGAGTGCCATATCAGCGCCGAAGTGCTGATGGATACTCTCTTGACCCCGTCGGTGGGTGCTGGCATCGCTGATATCATCATGTATCAGCGAGGCATTGTGCAGCAGCTCGCAAGCCGCGGCCCAATGTAGATTGTCCTGTGGGTTTAGACCTAGGGATAGACCACTGGTCAGCGCAAGTTGCGCACGAAAAGACTTACCGGGATTTTGAAAGTGGTAGCGAGCAGCTGGTGCAAGTGTGCTCTGGGCATCGGGCATCTCTGCCTTATAGAGAAGCTCTAGCTCTGCTAAACCCCTTGGTCCGGTAGAAGCGTTCGTAGAAATATTTTTAAACGGTGTTGGGGACATTGTTAGTACCCTTGTAATTTTTATATGCAGTTACTTATTTTGTAACTTTTTTGTTGTTGCTTGGATGCTGTAGCTGGTGCGCTGTGCCTGCCGAATAAAGTAGAGAGCGGCAGAGAGAGAAAGAGCCAGCAATGCTGGCCCTTTCAATTTCATACTCACTACTGGTTCAGATTACTCTGAATCAGCTACTGCTGCTGCCCAGATAACTACACCGAAGGCAATCTTGTTCCAGAAGTCAGCTACGTTATAAATAACGTTCAGCATAACTGGATCTTGGCTTCCCATGAAGTAGCCGAAGAAGTAACCCAATGGGTAGATTGACCAACCGACAGTGACTAACAGCGTCATAGTCTTATAGGCTTTTTGGACGTTAGCATTAGCTAGACCAGCATTGATCTGGCTTGCTTCACCTTTGAAGATTTCCCAGATGATGTAGAACCAAGCTGCCATTGATGGAATAAAGGCCATCTTCGCATCCATCCAACCAGCTTCACCAGCATAACCGAAGCCAAGCATAGCGATTGAACCGATCAGTAAGCGCCAGAAAACACCAGCTGGTACTTTAGTCACAGCAGACAGAATCAAGTAAAACTCGATCATCAGCAATGGCACAGTCAGTAACCAGTCGATATAGCGGAAGACTGTTGGAGAAGTACCAGTTGATACCCACACGTCACGCATATAGAAATAGTGCACTGCAGCGATCAGAGTAACCAAGCCAGATACTGTCAGAGAAGTCTTCCACTTGCCCGCGACACGATCGCGTTCAATAAAGAAGAATGCTGTGGCAGCAACCAGGGCCATAGAAATCAGCCAAAAGGAAATGCCAACGGGATCGCTGGCGGTTAAGTTGTTTGTCATGTGTAACCCCTACAGTTAGATATTGTTTTTATTATGGGCAAAGCATGCTTCTTATTATTACGGAGAACGAGCTGTACCCCATGAGCAGACCCTATTTTTCTAAGTCTAAAAAAATCTGCGTGGATAAATGTATCGCTATTTTTAAAAAAGTGCAAATGTTAGCTGTCTAGCGTTTTATAGGGTTAAACAACGATTTTAAGAATATACTCGACCAATAATAAAAATAAGAGACCAACATGATTCGATTTTATTTATCCATTTGTACTTGTTTCGTAGTTACTTTTACCTCTACTTTTAGTGTTGCAGAGCACCATGGCGAAGCCGATAGCGGCACTGATGGCAGTATGCTGCCGGTCAGCTTAGAGGCTGAATATCCGCAGCCGCAATGGCAGGTTAAAAACCCCGCAGAGCTGGGCGTTACAGAGGAGAAAGTCCGGCGTTTATTCGACCTATCTTTTGCTGATTCCGCCACCCAGGGGGTGGTGTTAATTAAAGATGGATTTCTGATTGGCGAGCGTTATGCCGAGGGTTTTGACAAGAGTTCTTACGGCACATCCTGGTCTATGGCGAAAAGCTTTTATGCCTCACTAGTTGGCATCTCGATTGACCGGGGAGAGATAAATAGCCTTGATGACAAGGTCGCCAGCTATCTAGACTACTTTGGTGACCAGCGCGCTGAAATTAGTATCCGTGACTTATTGGATATGACCAGCGGCTTAGAAATGCCCGACCATGAACATGAAAATATGTTTTTCTCTAGCGACCATTTAGCCTATGCCCGGGCTGTTGGAGTTGAAAAAACCGCTGGTGAAAAATTTGAATACAATAATGTTAACTCCATGTTGCTAGCGGAGATTCTCGAAGAGGCTACCGGACAGAAAGCGGATGTGCTGTTAAAGGAGCGGGTCTTCGATAAAATCGGTCTCACTGATGTGACCCTGTGGCAGGATAGTGTCGGAAATCCATTAACCTATTGTTGTGTCGATACCACGGCGCGACAGTACTCGCGCTTTGGTTTGCTGTTTGCCCGCAGTGGCAATTGGAATGGCGAGCAGATTATTTCTGAGGATTATGTCAATCAAACTTTCTCCAAAGTTTGGGACGGACTCGAGAGTTCCACCATAGAGCAAGACCGCGGCTACTCGCTGCACTGGTGGATTTCACGCCATGACGAAGAGGCGGTGATTTTTAATGCCAGCGGCAAGTTTGGTCAGTATGTTTTTGTCGACAGAGAAAACGATATTGTCTTTACCCGTATTACTAAATATTACCCCACCGGCGGCTCGGTTCAAGACTGGGGTCTGCTGAAATACATTAACTGGATAGGCTCAGTGGATTTTCGCCTAAAAGCGGCGGCATGGCTTGATTCCATGGGGGTTATAGAGATGAACAATTCGATCAAAACCCCGATCACCTATGAGAGTGGCACCTCAAAAGAATTTTTTGAAAACTACAATAAGATCATCGACGCCTTGGTGGATGTGAGTAAGTAGTTGGCAGCTTTATAGGCCTGCTTTCAGAGCTGGTCTATAAAGCGGGTCTTTTAAAGCTGGTCTAAATTGTTCAGACAATAGTCGGCTCTTGCCAGCAGAGCCTGCTTTACATCAGTGTCCATTTTATCCCAGGTGCGGTAGGCCATAGCAGTGCGTGGATTTCTTGAGAAGCGCTCGCTGTGGCGCTGCATAAAGCCCCAGTACAAACTATTAAACGGGCAGGCGTTATCGGTGAATCGCTCTTTGACACTGTAATGGCAGTCTTTGCAATAATCGCTCATTTTATTGATGTAGCTGCCGCTGGCGGCATAGGGTTTGGTGGCGATTAAACCGCCGTCGGCAAACTGGCTCATGCCTCTGGTGTTCGGCATCTCCACCCATTCAATGGCATCTATGTAAATGCCCAAATACCACTGATCTACTTGGTCCGGATCTATACCCGCCAGCATGGCGAAATTGCCGGTAACCATGAGACGCTGAATATGATGGGCATAGGCATAATCCAATGACTGATCAATGGCCTGTTTCATGCAGGCCATTTTAGTATTTCCGGTCCAATAATAATCCGGTAGATCCCGTTTCGCCTCGAAGCTATTGCGCTCGCCATAGTCAGGCATGTTTACCCAGTAGACAGCGCGGACATATTCACGCCAGCCGAGAATCTGGCGGACAAAGCCCTCAACCTGAGCCAGATCCACACCACTGTCGGGTTCGGAAAAGCGCTTTATCGCCGCATCGATAACCTGCATGGGATGAAGAATTTTACTGTTCAGGGCAAAGGAAATCCGCGAGTGGTAGAGACTCCAGCGTGATTCTCCCTGTTGGGTCATGGCATCCTGAAAGCGCCCAAAATTCGGCAGGCAGTACTCACAGAAAAAATCCAATAGCTGAAGGGATTGCTGACGATTTACTGGCCACAGCAGTTCCTCTGTGGCGCTTCCCAGGGTATCTATATTGTGTCGCTGAATACGTTCTAAATAATCGCCCACCGGATTGGCAAATAACAGCGGTTGGGGAACCTCCAGGATATCCGCGGCTTTTAATTTATTGCGGTTTTCGCCGTCAAAATTCCAGCGCTCGCCGAGAGGCTCAGCACCGTCCATTAAAATATCAAAGCGCTTGCGCAGCTTGCGATAAAAGGACTCCATGCGATTGTGTTTGCCGACATTGATATAGCTGGCCAGCTCGTCATGGGTGAGTAAAAAATGTTCGCTCTCATGGCAGCTGACGGCAATGCCTAGATCTAGGGTTTTCAACTGTTCCGCGAGACGATATTCATCCGGCTGCTGATACTCGAACTGCTCAATACTGTGCTCTGTGCAGAGGGCCGCAATCAATTCATTGAGGCCGGCAAAACCCACGGTGTCGTCTAGTGTCAGATGCTTGACCTGATGTCCGGCCGCTTTAAGCGCATTGGCGAAACTTTCTATAGCGGCAAAAAAAGCGCAGACCTTTTGTACATGATGACGCACATAGGAGGCTTCTTGATGGAGCTCGGCCATCAGGTAGAGCACGCCGTCGTCCTGTTCTCTATACCAAGAGTGGCTGGCATTGAGTTGGTCGCCGAGAATAAGCCGCAGGCTGTGGTATTTTTTCATGGGTATGGATACTTATTAATAAATGAATTTCTGGATGCAGCTTACCACGGCCCTAGATCGGCCAGTCAGCCGCATCCATAGAATCTAGAGGCTGTAGCGTTTGATCACCGGTCCAGCGCTGCACAAACTGATTGTTGGGATCATAAATTTGCGCCTGTTTGTGTAAATCAAAACGGCGATGCCCTCGGGGATCCGCTCCCACGCCCGCCAGATATTGCCAGTTTCCCCAGTTGGAGGCGACATCGTAATCCACTAACTGCTGTTCCATATAAGCTGCACCGTGCCGCCAATCCAAACCCAACTCATGGACAAAGCAGCTGGCGACTAATTGGCGACCGCGGTTGGAGAGATAGCCGGTGGCATTTAACTGCTTCATGCAGGCGTTAATAATCCCGTAGGGGGTGTTGCCCGCACACCACTTTTTAAACCGTTCGGGATAAAAGCTGGTACTCGGCGAGGATGTTCCAATGCCGGAAAAGGCGAAGAGGCGCTGCTGGTGTCTGTGTCCGTACCATTGGAAATACTCCCGCCAGAGAAGCTCAAAGACTATCCAATAGGTTGAATCATTGGCGCCTGCTCGGGCTTCATACTGTTTTAGCTGCTGGACAATGCGTCGCGGCGAGAGGCTGCCATTGGCCAACCAGGGAGAAAACTTGGTGGAGTAATCCATGCCGTCAAGACCGTTGCGGGTCTGTTTGTAACTGCTGGCGAGGTCCTTGGCGAAGTAGCCTTTAAGATGCTCTTCTCCGGCACTGGCGCCGCCTTTAAACAATGCTGGTGCCTGGTCATTGGCGCTTGAGGGAAAGTGTTTCCGCCAAACCGGTTGCCAGGCCATATCCGCTACCAGCGCGGGGGGCGGCAATCTGGTCGGTGCATCCAAGGGGGCGCTGATAACAGCATCCAGGTCCATCTTTTCCACCAGCTTGCGGAATTTCGAAAAGCTCTCGGGCAGTTGATCGATGGTGAAGGGCAACTGAGAGGGATCAAACAATGTATGGGTATGGCTCTGGAAAAACTGGAGCATGGAATAGCGCTTGTTCAGGGTGCTCCAGATATGCTTTTCATGGCTGCCCACATGGTTGGAGCTGTAAAGGTGCGAGACATTGTGTACCGTAATCAGCTGGGCAATGGCTTCCAGCGGCGACTGCATGCGAACGATTAGCTTCTGACCATATTGGCTGAGCTGGCTGTCTAGGTCTTCTAGGGATTCAAATAAAAACTCACGTCGTCGCGGCGATAGCTTGGCCGGTTGCTGCCAACCGGGCCCGACACTGGCGGTCTCCACGCAATAGAGGCAGATCAACTTGTCCACTTCAGCGGCGGCTTGCAGTAAGGCGGCATTATCGTCCATGCGCAGATCATGGTTAAACAGGAAAAGACCGACTTTTTGCATACTGAACTATCTCGACGTTGAGGGGTAAGAAACTAAGTGAATCAGGCTTTTAAATACGCTGGGCGGGTTGATTTAGACTTATCAAAAGGCCGGTTAGAATCATCTAAATTACCCTGGCTCGCGTAGTATTAGTCATCAAATAAAACCTATTCACTGAAGAGTCAAAGCGAACTTATGTCTGACCAATCCTCAACAGCCGCGGCAAAATATAACCTCACATCACTGCTAGGGGATCTCGGTTCACTGCCGTTTATTCTTTTGGCGGGTCTGATGGCGAATGCCCATTTTAGTGGCCCGGGATTGCAGAGTGCCTCGGTGCTGGGCCTCTATGCTCCCTATGTTTTTATTGCCTACAGCGCCGTTATCCTGAGTTTTTTGAGTGGTGCGCTTTGGGAGAGGGAAAGGGAGAGGGAAAGGGAGAGCGAGCGGGAACGAAGCAGATTGGCCGAGCCCAATAGACTGGCATCAGTGAGTATTCTGTTTAGCAATTTTATCGCCCTCAGTGCCTGGGCCTGTTTGCTGTTAATCTATGTGGCGCCGATTATGACGATCTTTGCCGTCTGTCTGCTGATGGCGGGCTTTTTAAGCTTGCTCTGGGTCGAACGCCTGACCGGAGCGGCGGAGCTGATTGGCAGCAGCTATTGGTCGATGCGCTTACGAATCACAATTTTAGTCCTGGTGTTGCACGCGCTGGTCGCGGCACTGATGCTCGGAGAGTTATCAATATGACCGAATCTTTACAGCCTGAGCTCACCATCTTTTACGACGGCGGCTGCCCCCTCTGTGTCTCGGAGATGCGTCACCTGAATCGCCGAGATACAGAGCAAAAAATTGCCCTGCAAGATATTCATGCGGAGGGTTTTGCTGAGACCTTCCCTCATATAGATCCAGTGCGCGCTGATCAGATTCTCCATGGCCAGCTGGCTAATGGTGAGATGATTTATGCCTTGGATGTGACCTATGAAGCCTGGGCGCTAGTGGGCAAGCGTCATTGGGTTGCGATACTGCGCTGGCCAGTGGTCAAGCAGGTATCCCATCAGGTCTATCTGTTTTTTGCCAAGCACCGTTCGCGGATCTCGAAACTATTGACCGGCAGCGAACGCTGTGAAGTCTGTGAGATTAAGCGGGGCGAGGTATGACTGATGTAACTGAAGGCACTGCGGCGCTGGTGCTGGGTGCTAGCGGTGGGCTGGCTCAGGCGATTATCGGTGAGTTAATGGCCGATGCCGACATAGATACCGTGATTGCTGTGAGTCGAAATGCTGCGCCGGAACATTTCTCTAATGGCTCTGTGACGCCGATGTGGATCGAAACCGAGTACAGCGAGCCAGCGATGGCCGCGGTGGTTGAGCAGTTGCAGTCTTTTGCCGGGCGCATCACCCGAGTGGTGATCTGTCATGGCATTCTGCACAGTGAGACATTGTGGCCAGAGAAGCGCCTCGAGGATATTAGCGCCGAGTCACTGCAAACCGTATTTCAAGCCAACACTGTTGTACCTGTGCTGTGGTTGAAATTGCTGCACCGTTTATTAAAGGGTAAGCAGCGCTGTGTTGTGGCTGCCCTCAGTGCCAGAGTCGGCAGTATTGGCGACAATCATTTAGGCGGCTGGTATGCCTATCGCAGTTCCAAGGCGGCGCTGAATATGATGCTGCGCACCCTGTCCATTGAATATGGGCGGCGGGTGAAAAACGTCAAAATTATTTCCTTCCATCCGGGGACTACTGATACGGCATTATCCAAGCCGTTTCAGGCTTCAGTGCCATCGGATAAATTGTTTACCCCAGAGTTTGTTGCCGAGCGATTGTGCGGAATTATGGCTGAGGCCGAGATCGATGGGCAGCTCTCTTATTTGGATTGGGACAATAAATCGATTCCTTGGTAGGGTCGCGACAATTGGTACACTGTTGTCCATTCGGTGGGCAACAGCAGGTTAAACCATGCACGTTCAAGTGAAATCCCTCAATCAATATCCCTGGTACATTCGTCCATTTTTCTGGAACCAAAAACGCAAATATGGCGCGGTGCTCGATCCCGGTCGTCTCTGGGGACGTTCGCCAAAATTGTTTGCCAGTGTGGCGCTTATGTATGGGGTGCTGGATCGCAAACACTCACCTTTAAGCCCAGTGCTGCGCTCATTGGTGACGGTGCGGGTCTCTCAGGTGAATGACTGCCATTTCTGTGTCGATATCAACTCAGCCACTCTGGCCCAGCGCAGCGGTTCCATGGATAAGATGCTTGCTCTCAGTGATTGGCGCAATCAGGATCTGTTTAGCGAAGAGGAGCGGGTTGTTCTCGAGTATACCGAGGCGGTGACCTATACCGATGGCGTGGTTAGTGCGGCGTTAATGACAAGGTTGCGCAGGTTTTACGATGATGAGGGGATAGTCGAGCTGACCGGGTTGATTGCCTTTCAGAATCTGTCGAGCAAATTTAATAATGCGCTGGATGTGCCGGCTCAGGGTTTTTGTCCGATAGAGAAATAGGCTGTTTGTTACGGGCCATTATTTACGGGCCATTATTTACGGGCTACTGTTTACGAGCTAAAAGCTGATAACTAATCTCCAGCCTGTCTTCGACTTTTAATAAGCCATTAAATACCGAGAACGGCTCTATGCCGAAATCGGTCTGCAAGATCGCGAAGCTGCCGCTAATCACAAAGCTATTACTGTTGGGCTGAGCCACTGCCATGATTAACTGTTGCTCTTGAAAGATGCCATGTAAACCAATGTTAGTCGCAACCGGCTGTCCATCCATAACCCCAGCGCAATCTAGACTCTGCAGTTGCACAAAGGGAAACTCCTGAGCTTGCAAGCTGATCAGCATATTGGTTTTGGTGCCAGCAATATCTTTTTCGGTGGGGGTGGTGAGCAGCTTGGCGTCGGAGCGCAAAACGGGATCGTCAACAATTAGTTGATTTAGGGGGGCATAGAAATCGGCTCGACAGCTGTTATCGTCCCCCAGTAATAGATACCCCTGAATATCCCGACTGGCCACTATATGGTCGTGACCGAACTTCGCCATAGCGCCGCCACGGAGGACTTTTATGCGCACTATTGAACTGGCACTGTCGACTTTGTACAGACTGTTCTGTGGAGCTGGGTTGGCGTAGATAGCGGTGGGGAAGTCTGCCGGTCGCTGGGGAGCCGCGGACTCTTCTCTCTGCACCGAGCAGGCGGTCAATAAGCTAGAGGCCATTAATGCAGTGATGATAAGCTTTTTAATTGTGCGGCTCCTGAAGCTGTCGCTGCATCACAACCGTAAAACTAACACTGACATCAATGCCAATCTGGTCGCCGCTGGACCAGTCGCCAATGCCAATAGAAAAGTCGCTGCGTTTAAGAACCAGCTGACCGCTCATGGTGGCTCTATTGGAATCCACAGGATCCTGCTGCCAGCTAAATGGCACATTGACCGGCTGTGATGTTCCCTTTAATTCAAGGTGGCCTTCGGCAACAAGCTCTGAATTAGAGCTATTGTTGGGAGCCAGGCTTTCACTGTTAAAAGTGGCTTCGCCAAAGCGGCCCACATCAAACCAATCAGCGCTGGCAATTTCACCATTGAGTTCATCGTCGCTCATATCGGCGCTGCCAATAGCCACTTCCACCAGCAGCTTTTCAGCAGGACTGTAATCCACAGAAAACTGGGTAAAGCGTCCTTTAATGGGCAGCCCTTGAAAGGTGACTTCATAGTTGAGTTGACTGTCAGTGAGCACTGACTGCCACTGATCAGCAGAGCTGGAGTGGCAGATTAAAAAGCAGCTTAGTAGGATCGCTTTAAGGCAATATTTCATCAGTTTAAAACCACATGCGTTTTAGCACAGTATCGCGAAGTTTAAAGTGATGCCACAGGGCTGCACCCATATGCACGCCTAAGACTACTAGCAGCAGTATCACCGATACCTCGTGAACCTCTTCGGCAATTTCTTTTAGCGCTTTATCGGGGCCGGTTAGTGCTGGCAACTGCATAACCCAAAACCAATTGATTGGGCGATTGGCTGCGGAGGACATGATCCAACCGCTGAGTGGCAACACTAACATTAGGCCGTAGAGCAAGCTGTGGCCGAGGTTGGCCAGGCGTCGCTGGATAAAACTGGCGTCCGGCAGGGTCGGGATAGAACCGGCCATGCGCCATAGCAGGCGCATAATCGCCAGCATCAATATAAGAATGCCAAAGGACTTGTGCCAGCCAAACAGCTCGAGTTTCAGCGGAGAATTGGCTAGGTCATCAGCATAAAAGCCGAGGGGAATTTGAATTAAAATTAGCACCGCCGTGCACCAGTGCAGTAGCTTGCTCGGCCAGCCCCATTGTTGCTCTGTATTGCCCATACCCATAAGAATCTCCCTTTGGTTATCTGTCCTGTCCTGTTTGATTATCAGCTCAAATTTGGGCTATGTAAAACAATCAAAAGCGATTACCTCAATCTGCTACTATAGCGCCCTTAAATTCGACCACACAAGATGCCGCTATGGCCAACGAAATTCCCTTGATCTGCGAAATTGTTGATTTGATTCACGATGGCCGCGGTGTCGCTCGTCCCGACGGCAAGGCCTGCTTTATCGATGGCGCGCTGCCCGGTGAAACGGTTGAGTTTCGTCGTCACAATCAAAAGCGCAATTACGATGAAGCTCATGTGCTCAATGTGGTCTCGGCATCCCCGAGCCGCGTCGATCCACTGTGCAAACATTTTCCTCGCTGTGGCGGCTGCACCCTGCAGCATCTCGAGCACGGCGCGCAGATAGGCTTCAAACAGCAGCAGTTGATGGATAGTTTGGAACGTGCTGATCTATTACCCGAAATTGTTTTACCCGCGTTGAGTGCCCCTCAGTGGGGCTATCGCCGCCGCGCGCGCCTCGCCGTGCAGCGGGCCAAAGACGGTCAAATTATGGTTGGCTTCCGCAATGCCGGTAGTCGCCGTATCGAGCCGATTACGGAATGTCATGTTTTGGTCGAGCCGCTGCCTGCAATCGTTGCCGCGCTGCCAGCTTGGATGGTTAATTTTCCTACCGGGATTCGCCTCTCTGAGGTTGAGTTGCTCAGTGCCGATAACGCCGTGGCCATCGCCATCGAAGCCAGTCGTGTGCCCTCGGCTGGCGAGCGTGAAGCCATGTTAGCTGAGCTGACATTTACCGATGCCCAGCTGTGGTGGAAAACTGAAAAGCAGACCGCCTTTAAGCGTATTGATGGGGGCGATGAACATTTAAATGTTGCGCTCACTGATAGCATCCAGCTGCAAGTAGAGCCCGGGCAATTTGTTCAGGTTAATGGCGAGATTAATCGCCAGATGATTGATCAGGTATTGGACCTGGTACGTAAGACTACTTCCGAAAGAGCGTCTGTTGCGGTGGATCTGTTCTGTGGTTCGGGTAATTTTTCCCTGCCCTTAGCGGCAGAGTTTGATCGGGTGATCGGTATCGAAGGGCTCACCGAGTTGGTGGAAAAAGCTCAAGAGAATGCCCATCGCAACAATATTACTAATACAGAATTTGTCGTCTCGGATCTGAGCAATTGGACCGGCATGCGAAAAATCAAAGGCAAAGTTGATCTGGTGCTGCTGGATCCACCACGAAGCGGCGCCGCTGGCGTGATGCCATGGGTTGTCAAAACCAAGGCCAAGCAGGTGATTTATATTTCCTGCCACCCCTCGACTATGGTGCGCGACCTTAAAGTGCTGGCCGAAGCCGGTTATAAAATGAAGGCGGCTGGGGTGATGGATATGTTCCCTCACACTGCCCATGTGGAAGCCATTGCGCTGCTAGAAAAATAGGTTATCGGGTGAGGTTTAAGCTGTTAGCTGAATACGCTTTCGGTTAAACTTCCCAGCTTTTTAGACTAGATACATTTTAAACTTGCTACATTCAGACTCTACATTTAACCGCCACCAGCTATGGGAATGTCCTAACCATGTTTGATAAAAACCAGACTATTGAGAATTTTGATGCCGAGGTATGGCACGCCATGCAACAGGAAGATCAGCGTCAAGAGCAGCACATTGAACTGATTGCCTCAGAAAACTACACCAGCCCGGCGGTTATGGCAGCTCAGGGTGGGCAGATGACCAATAAGTACGCTGAGGGTTATCCCGGCAAGCGCTACTACGGTGGTTGCGAATATGTTGATATCACTGAGCAGTTGGCGATTGATCGTCTGAAAAGCCTCTATGGCGCAGCCTATGCCAATGTGCAGCCCCACTCTGGCTCCCAGGCAAACAGTGCGGTATTTCTGGCGCTGATTAAGGGCGGCGACACTATTTTGGGTATGAGTCTGGCCGATGGTGGTCACCTAACTCACGGTGCCAAGCCCAACTTTTCTGGCAAGCTCTACAATCCAATCCAGTACGGCCTTAACGCCGAGACTGGTCTGATCGACTACGAGCAGGTTGAAGCTCTGGCTATCGAGCACAAGCCGGCAATGATTATCGCCGGGTTCTCCGCTTACTCTGGCATTATGGATTGGGCGCGCTTCCGCGAAATCGCTGACAAGGTCGGTGCCTATCTGATGGTTGATATGGCGCACGTCTCTGGCCTGATCGCCGCGGGTGTTTATCCGAACCCAGTGCCTCATGCTCACGTGGTGACTTCTACTACGCACAAAACACTGCGTGGTCCACGTGGCGGCATCATCATTACTAATGACGAAGCCGTGGCAAAAAAATGTAACTCTGCGGTTTTCCCTGGTGGACAGGGCGGCCCGCTGTGTCACGTTATTGCCGCCAAGGCGATTGCTTTTAAAGAGGCAGCCAGCCCCGAGTTTGTTGACTATCAAAAGCAGGTTGTGGCCAATGCTAAGGCTATGGCAGCGACCTTTATGAAACGCGGAATTGATATTGTTTCTAACGGCACTGAAAACCATCTGATGCTGGTGAGCCTGATCGGTAAAGAGTACACCGGCACCGATGCCGACCGCGCCATGGGCGAAGCCTTTATTACCGTTAACAAAAACGCTGTTCCCAATGACCCGCGCTCACCTTTTGTGACCTCTGGTTTGCGAGTGGGCACGCCCGCTATCACGACTCGCGGTTTTGGCATTGACGAGACTGTGCAGCTGACTGACTGGATGTGCGATATTCTCGACAGTCTGGAAAACGGCACCTCTGAGCAGGTTATTGCTGAAGTTAAGGCCAAGGTATTGGAAGTCTGTGCCCGTTTCCCTGTCTATGGTTAGCCTCTGATTATCGGCTTGTCATAATTAGCCTGCAATAAGCGAATCGAAAAAGCCCTGTTTACTACAGGGCTTTTTTGTTTTTAACTGGGGGCACAATAATAAAAAAATAGAGAGTCCACCTTGAGCGACAAGCCTGCCGATAGATTACGCAACGCCGCAACTGTTTTGATTATGCGCCAGGCCCAAACTGGCATGGAGATATTACTGCTGCGCCGCAATGCCAAGTTAGCCTTTGCTGGAGGTGCCTGGGTGTTTCCCGGCGGCGCTGTGGACGAGGCTGATGGCGAGGCTCTTGATGAGGGTGCTGGGGAGAGCGCTGGGCTGCAGAGTATTGGCTTGAGGAGTGAATTGCAGGCGGCCCAAACTGCGGCAGTGCGGGAATCTGCCGAAGAGTGTGGTCTGATCTTGGATTCAGGGCAGCTGGTGCATTTCTCCCACTGGACCACCCCGGAAAAATTGAAGCGCCGCTTTGCCACCTGGTTTTTTGCTGCGGTGGTTGCCGATACGGATTCAAGCGTGGTGATTGATGATGGTGAGATTCACGATTTCCAGTGGTTAAACCCAACTCAGGCGCTGGCAATGCATGATGCCGGTGAGCTGGATATGATGCCGCCGACTTACATGAGTATCAAATTGGTGGAGCAGTTTGTCAGTGCTGATAAAGCTTTGGAAAGCCTGCGTCATTTTGAGGCTTATTGGGTCACGCCACGATTCGCTCGAGATGGTGAAGTGGGCGTATTGCTGTATCCGGGAGACGCCGGTTACGAGACACAAAATGGCGTTCTTGCAGGCCCTCGACACCGCTGCATAGTCAGTGATCAGGGTGTCAGTTACATTCACTCTGGTGAGGATGTAGGAATAGCGGCTATGGATAAGCCACAATAGCTTTCAGAGCATTATCTTGTGTTAGAATGGCGCCCCTTTTTTTTGATCTAAAGCCATGTATTGTCCCTTTTGCAAAGCTGATGACACCAAAGTGGTGGATTCACGTCTGGTCGCCGACGGTGGTCAGGTTCGTCGACGTCGTGAATGCCTTAGTTGCAGTGAACGTTTTACCACTTACGAGATGGCCGAACTGGTTATGCCGCGGGTGATTAAGACCGATGGTACCCGCGAGCCCTTCGATGAGAACAAGCTGCGCGCCGGTCTCCAGCGCGCCTTGGAAAAACGTCCGGTATCCATAGAACAGATCGAAGTTGCGCTGACCCAGATAAGACATTTTCTTCAGGTCACCGGTGAGCGCGAAGTGCCGTCACGAATGATCGGTGAAGCGGTGATGGGCAAGCTGCGCGAGTTGGATGAAGTTGCCTATGTGCGCTTCGCCTCGGTCTATCGCAGTTTTCAAGACCTCAGTGAATTCCAGGATGAGCTCAATCGTTTAAATGCATTAAAGCCTGATGAGGCGGAAGACTGATGGCCTACTCTGTGGCAGATCGTGAATATATGTCTCGCGCCTTGGAGCTGGCTGCCCAGGGTCGTTTCACTACGACGCCGAATCCGAGTGTTGGCTGTGTGCTAGTTGTTGATGGCGAGATTGTTGGCGAAGGTTACACCCGTCCTGTCGGTGGTAATCATGCCGAAATTGAAGCGCTGAATGCTGCTTCAAGTGCTGCAAGAGTAAAAGGCGCGACGGCTTACGTCACCCTCGAACCTTGCAGTCATACTGGCAAGACTGGCCCCTGTGTTCAGGCACTTATAGGTGCGGGTATCAGCCGCGCGGTTATTGCCTGCGAAGATCCCAACCCTAAAGTTGCCGGTGAGGGTATTAAATTACTCGAAGATGCTGGTATTGAAGTGGGCTGCGGTCTCTATGAAGATCAGGCCAGAGAATTAAATAAAGGTTTTATCAAACGCCATGAACAGGGTCTGCCCTGGGTTGTTGTCAAGATCGCCGCCAGCCTCGATGGCCGCACCGCCATGGCCAGTGGTCAGAGTCAGTGGATCACCACACCGGCATCGCGCAAAGATGTGCAGCGCTTGCGCGCCGCCAACTGCGCCATTATTACCGGCATTGGTACACAGCTGATGGATGATCCCTCGCTGACCGTGCGCATTACTAATGAAGAGGTTGGTGTTGAAGACAGTTTGCGCCAGCCTCTGCGAGTGGTGGTGGATAGCAAATTACAGATGAGTCCCGAGGCGCGTATGTTTGCCCAGCCCGGTGACACTCTGATTGCCACAACGGATGGCCCCGAGCAGCGTGAAAAGGCGCTGGCCCTTGAAGCTGCTGGCGCTGCGGTTATGTTTTTGCCAGCTCGCGATGGCCATGTGGATCTCTATGAGTTATTGCTCGAGCTAGCGCGCCGTGAATGTAACAGCGTCATGGTTGAAGCTGGTGCTGGATTAGCCGGTGGTTTTGTCGCCGAAGGGCTGTTGGATGAGTTGGTTTGCTATTGGGCGCCGAAGTTATTTGGCAGCGATGCGCGGCCGATGTTTGAGTTGCCGATTCAGACCATTGATGCTCATTTGGCACTGGCAGTAAAAGATATGCGCCAGATTGGTGAGGATATCCGTATTACTCTCAGGCCGGATAAAGACTACTGATTTTAGCGCCATTGCAATGGCCCTAAAATCATCCTGAGAGAGCGGAGCGAACCGAAGGATCTCCTGCGGGATTGCAGAGGGCAAGGCAGTACATCGAGGAGATCCCTCGACTACGCTCGGGATGACAGGGCACTTTGCCCGGGATGACAGGGCACTTTGCTCGGGATGACAGAGCACTTTGCCCGGGATGACTCCATACACTGTCATCCTGAGAGAGCGTAGCGAACCGAAGGATCTCCTGTAGGATTGCAGAGGGTAAGGCAGTACACCGATGAGATCCCTCGGCTACGCTCGGGATGACAATTTTTTTGCTCGGGTAAAGGGTTTTTGCTCGGGTACAGGGTCTTTATTCGGGTACAGGGTCTTTATTCGGGATGGCTCCACAGGCTGTCATCCCAGCAGAGCAAGGCGACGAGGGATCTCAAAACCGACACTTGGCAGATGCTAGTACAGACCATTAACAAAGAGCCCCTCAACAAAGAGCTCATTAAAAAAGAATTAATTAACACAGGCAAACAATATGTTTACAGGAATTATCAGTGCCCTCGGGGAACTTACTAACCTCGAACCCCGTGGTGGCGACGCCAGGCTGCACATCAGTGCTGGCAATCTGAGCATGGCTGATGTCCAGCTTGGCGACAGCATTGCCTGCAACGGCACCTGCCTGACCGCAGTGGAACTCACCGACAACGGTTTTATCGCCGATGTCTCAGTAGAGACCCTGACCCTGACCACCACCGGTAACCTAAAAGTCGGCAGCCGCATCAATCTGGAAAAAGCCATGCAGGCCACAGACCGTTTCGGTGGCCATATTGTCTCCGGACATGTGGATGGCATGGGTGAAGTAGTCTCACTCCACGAAGATGCGCGCTCATGGCGCTTTCGTATTCGCGCACCCCGCGACTTAGCCAAATACGTTGCGCACAAAGGTTCGATCACTGTCGATGGCACCAGCCTCACAGTCAATCATGTGGATGGCGCTGAATTCGAACTCAATATCGTGCCCCACACCATGGTTCACACAATTATGGGCGATTATCAGGTCGGCACTAAAGTAAACCTTGAGGTTGATCTAGTTGCCCGTTACCTTGAGCGCCTATTGCTCGGTGACAAGGCCGCAGACAGCGCTGAGTAGAAAACAGGGCGCGATTAAGTAAGCCAAAGACGATTACACCAAAAGCTAAAAAACAGTCCAGATTGGAAGAGAATAATAATGGTACTCAACACTATAGAAGAGCTAATTGAAGATATCCGTCAGGGCAAGATGGTTATTTTAATGGATGACGAAGATCGCGAGAATGAAGGCGATCTGGTGATGGCTGCGCCGATGGTGCGCGCCCAAGATATTAATTTTATGGCCACCCACGCACGCGGACTGATCTGTTTAACCCTGCATCAAGACCGCTGCAAACAGTTAGAGCTGGCGATGATGGTTAACTCGAGCCAGAACAACGCCAGCCACGGCACGCCGTTTACGCTGTCCATTGAAGCGGCCGAAGGTGTTACCACCGGTATTTCTGCCGCCGATCGAGCCCGTACAGTGCAGGCTGCTGTCGCTAGCAGTGCTCGCCCTGAAGACATAGTTCAGCCAGGCCATATTTTCCCGCTTAAGGCTCAGCCCGGCGGCGTACTCAGTCGCGCTGGTCACACCGAAGCTGGCTGTGATATGGCAAAAATGGCCGGTTTTGAACCCGCTGCTGTGATCGTTGAAATCATGAACGATGACGGCACCATGGCCCGTCGCGATGACCTCGAAGTCTTTGCTCAGAAACATGATCTTAAGATCGGCACCATTGCTGATCTGATTCATCACCGCCTAGTGACTGAAAAGACTACCACTTGCATAAGCGAGCGTGAAGTAAGTACTAGCTACGGCGATTTCACTTTAAAAACCTACCATGACGATGTGCATGGTGAAAAACACTTTGCCTTGGTGATGGGTGATGTCAGCGGTGAAGAGCCGGTTTTGGTCCGTGTACATACCAACCGATCAGCTCGTGATTTACTCGCCATTGAAGATTCCAGCACCTTTAAAAGCTGGTCATTCCACAAGGCGCTTGAGCGCGTCGCCACTGAAGGTCGCGGTGTTGTGGTGTTGCTCTATTACCCCGAATCCTCTGAAGACATTGATCGCAGTATTGAGCAGATTCTCAATCCTGGTCAGGCTCGCGGTCAGCGGGCCAGCGAAGTGGTCTATCAGCAAGTCGGTACCGGATCGCAGATATTGCGCGATCTCGGCATTCAAAAGATGCGTCTGATGAGTGCGCCGTTTAAATTTACCGGTATCTCCGGCTTTGATCTCGAAGTCGTCGAGCATGTCGACTACGAATAATCACAGGAACAGCACATGAGTGAATATAGACCCGAAGAGGGAAGCTTTAATATCGGCAAAGTGCGCATCGCGGTTATCGCTGCGCGCTGGAATGCCGAGATCACCGATGGTTTGGTAGAGGGCGCGGTGCGCGCCTTTGCCCGTCACAATATCGAGGGTGATGCTGTAGATGTGTTCCGTGTGCCGGGCGCTTTTGAGCTGCCACTGGCCAGCCAACGCGCTGCTCGCACTGGGCGCTATGATGCCGTAGTGGCCCTGGGCTGTGTGATTCGCGGTGATACACCGCACTTTGATTATGTCTGCTCGGAAACTACTAGAGGCATAGGTCATGTGTCATTGACCGAAGATCTGCCGGTTGCCTTTGGCCTGTTGACCACTGACAATCTACAGCAGTCCCTGGATCGCTCCGGTGACAACCATGAGAACAAGGGCGAAGAAGCCGCTTTGACTATCCTCGAACTACTGACCGTATTTAAGCAAATCCAAGGCGCCGAATAGATGTCAAAACCGAAAATGCGTCAAAAAGCTCGCCGACTTCTCGCTCAGGCACTTTATTCCTGGGATGTGGGCAAGGCCGACCTGATTGATATCGAAGCGGAATTCCACGGCGATAATAATATGGCCACGGTGGACACTGAACTGTTCCATGAAATTTTGTTTGGTGTGCCAAAGAACCTGACTGAAATTGACGCCGCCTACGACTTGTATTTGGATCGCAATCAGGATCAGTTGGATCCGGTTTCACGGGCTATATTGCGCCTCTCAACTTATGAGATGCTCTATCGTATCGATGTGCCCTACAAGGTTGTGATTAATGAAGGGGTTAATCTGGCGAAAACCTTTGGTCCCACAGATGCCCATAAATACATCAATGGTATTCTCGACCGCGTCGCTATCGCTAAGCGCAGCATTGAAGTGACTGCCAACAGGCGCGCCTAGGGTTACTCTTTCTGGCGGGAGCGCTGCTAGGCGGCACCAGATCAAGAGTGTCGAGAGTATAAAAAGTATAGAGAGGGTTTAACCTGTCTGATCACCGCTACCAACCCAGCGAGTTTGAATTGATCGCTCGCTACTTCACCGACCTCACCGGTCAGTCCGGTGTTGCACTGGGCATTGGTGATGATGCTGCATTGCTCAATGTGCGGCCCGGTCAACAGTTGGCTATGGCCAGTGACAGCTTGGTCAGCGGTGTGCATTTCCCCGAAACAGCAACCCCCAGACAGATTGCCAGCCGTGCCCTCTGTGTCAATCTCAGTGATATGGCTGCCATGGGTGCAGAGCCGCGATGGTTTACCCTTGCCTTAACCCTGCCTCGAGACAAAGCCAATAGTGAATGGTTAACCGAGTTTAGCGCTGGTCTTGGCTTTATTGCCGATCAATATAATCTCGCATTAGTCGGTGGCGATACCACCAGTGGACCCTTAACGGTGACACTTACATTGGTCGGTGAGGTTGCCGCTGGGGCGGCGCTGACCCGTGCCGGAGCCAGTCCGGGTGACAGCGTCTTTGTCACTGGTACTTTGGGGGATGGTGCTGCAGCCCTAGAGTTTGTATCCAATATAAATAATACTCCTGACAACAGTGATCGCTTACTTCACAGATTTTATAGCCCCCAGCCACAGATCCAGGCAGGCTTGAAATTGCGCTCGATTGCCAGTGCCTGCATTGATATTTCTGATGGCCTGTTGGCTGATTTGGGGCATATCTGCAAAGCCAGCGGCGTGGCCGCGGTGGTTCAGGCCGAGCAGTTGCCCATCGCCGAAGATGTTCAACAGCTGTCACCACTGGATGCCCTCGAATGGGCCCTCTGTGGCGGTGATGACTACCAGCTGTGCTTTACCGTTGCTGCCGACCAGCTGCCGATGGTCGAGGGTTTGATTGAGCGGGGTGAGTTACATGCCAGCAGGATTGGCACTATTGAAGTTTCCGCAGGATCAGGCAACTTAGTATCAGTGATTGATAAAAACAATAATCTACTAACCATTGAAAACCCGGGGTACAACCATTTTGGCCACTAATCCGACATTTGCTCAACTGCTGCGTTCACCAACCCTATTGCTGGCCTTCGGTTTTGGCAGCGGCCTATCGCCCAAAGCCCCGGGCACCATGGGCACCTTGGCGGCGATTCCACTCTGGTGGTTGCTGGCCCAGTTGCCCTTAACCAGCTACTTAATCGTGGTGCTTCTTGCAGCAGTGGTCGGTATTACTATTTGCGGCCGTGCCGCGGAACAGATGGGTGTTCACGACCACGGCGGGATTGTCTGGGATGAGTTTGTCGGTTTTTGGATTGCCATGGCGGCCCTGCCAATTACCTGGCAGTCAGTGGTGTTGGGCTTTGTATTGTTTCGTCTGTTTGATATTTTAAAGCCTTGGCCGATTAGCTGGCTGGACAAAAAAGTCTCCGGTGGCTTCGGTATTATGATCGACGATGTGATTGCCGGGTTCGCGGCCGCGGCAGTAATCTATTTTCTTGGTTTCGTCGGCCTTATTCTGTAAGCAGTACAAAATAATCTTGTCTATACTTTTGCTTCAATAGAACGGCTTTCAACCGAATTGGCGACAAATAGGAATAGGAATAGGAAGCCGAAGAACCTAAGGACAAGCCCCCTCCGTGAAAAGGATTTTACTGCCAATAGCAATTGTTGGCACCGCTGTTGTTATCTCAATTGCCATGAATCTTCTCAAGCCTGCCCCAGTCAAGGCTGAAGCCCCAGACACCGCTGTCGCCGTCAAGACCCTTATTCTGCAAAGAGCGCAGGCGGTTCTTTCAGTTGAATCCCAGGGCACCGTTACTGCTCGCACACGAACGGCGTTAATCTCCGAAGTCTCTGGCCGCGTGCTAAAAGTCTCGCCCACCTTTGTTGTTGGCGGCACCTTTAATAAAGGCGATCTGTTACTTGAGCTCGACCCCACTGATTATGAAGTCGCCCTGCAACGGGCCAGTGCTAAGTTGATCAGCATGAATGCTCAGCTAACCTTTGAACAGGCCCGCGCGGTGCAGGCGGAAAAGGAGTGGGGTATGACCGGCCGTCCCGCCGAGGAAGCCCCATTACTGGCCCTGCGCAAGCCCTATCTGGAAGAGGCCCGTGCCAACGTCCTGCAAGCGGAGGCTGAGGTTAAGCAGGCGAAACTTAAATTATCTCGGGCCAGTATTCGTGCTCCCTACGCCGGTATGGTCGCCATTAAAGGGGTGGATGTCGGCCAATATGTGGCGGTGGGAGCGCCTCTGGGAGAAACCTTCGCCATCGATTTTGCTGAAGTGCGCCTGCCTTTAACTAAACGCGATCTGTCGATGATGAACAGCTTTTCCTCGGCGGATAGCCATAGTCACCTTGAGGTTATTCTTGAGGGATCAATAGATGACAGTATGAAACAGTGGCCAGCGAAATTAGTCCGCTCTGAGGGCGTGATCAGCAAGCAGAACCGTGCGCTTTATGTGGTTGTTCAGGTTGATGACCCCTACGGAAAGCTTAAATCAGATAATTCAAAATCGACCACGCCGCTATTAATGGGCACTTTTGTCACCGCCATTATCGGTGGTAAGACGATTGATAACGCCTTTGCCATTCCCCGCCACGCAATGTTGGAGGGCAATAAAGTGGCCTTGGTGGATGCCGAGCAGAGACTGCGCTTTCGAGTAGTAGAGCCAATCTTTGGCGATGATCAGTTTTACTATGTTACCGATGGCCTCGAAAATGGCGATGAAATGATTGTTAGCGCCATGGGTGTGCCTATCGAAGGGATGAGAGTTAGCGCTGATAATGCCGTTGAGGGAGACGCAGCCTTGAGCGAACAGAGAGCCCTCAGCGAGATAGAAGAGGATTTCAGCGATGCAAACTGAGCCGGAAAATGAACGTTTTGGTCTAATCGGCTGGTTCAGTAAAAACCCAGTAGCAGCCAACCTAGTGATGGCCCTAGTCATTGCCGCGGGATTAATCTCGGCTCTGAATATCAGTAAGAATATGTTTCCCGTGGGTGAACTCGACCAGATTTTGGTCTCGGCGGTGTATCCTGGCGCGGCACCGGTAGAGGTGGAGAAGGGTGTTATCCTGCCCATGGAAGCCGCACTTCAAGGGTTGAAAGGGATTAAAAAAATCAATTCCACCGCCGGTCGAGATGTGGCCAGCATCAATCTTGAAATCGAGAGCAATGAAGATATTCAAGAGGTTATGTCCCAGGTTGAAAACCGCATTGATAGCATTGTTAATTTTCCCGATGATTTAGAGAGGCCGACAGTGAAGCGCGCCACTATGGATGATGCGCGCTGGATTATGGGTATTGCCGTCTACGGTGATATGGACGAACGCACGCGCAAGGTGATGGGCCAGGAAATGCGCGATGAGCTGCTGTTATTACCTGAGATAAAAAGCATCACCCTGTGGGGGGTTGATCCCTATGAAATCTCCATTGAGGTGCAGGAAGATCGCCTCCGTGAATACAATCTAACCCTCAATGAAGTGGCCCAAGTATTGCGCAATTCATCTCTCGATTTACCCGCGGGTATGATTCGCAGCGCTGAGGGCAATGTTTTGGTGCGTACTCAGGGAAAGGCCTACACCGGGGAGAGCTTTGCCCGGTTAGTGGTGCGCAGCCAGCCTGACGGAACAAAATTATTGCTCAGTGATGTGGCCACTATTAAGGATGGGTTCGCTGAGTCTAATACGATAGTTCGCTTTGATCGTCAAAGTGCCTTTAACTTGGGTGTATTTGCCGTGGAAGATCAGGACATCCTAACGATTAGTAATATCGTAAAGCAATATATTCAGGAGAAGAGCAAAACCCTGCCCGAGGGACTTCAGATCAGCGAGTTTTTCGATACCTCCTTTCACCTTCGTGGTCGCCTTAATATGATGCTGGAAAACTTGGCTATGGGTGCGGTATTGGTGGCGATTGTGCTCGGTCTATTTTTAAATCTGCATGTGGCAGGTTGGGTGATGCTGGGCATACCGGTTAGCTTTCTTGGGGCATTTTGGTTGATGCCGGTTAATCCCTATCCGGTGGATATCAATGTACTCAGTCTGTTTGCGTTCATTATGGTGCTGGGCATAGTGGTGGATGATGCCATTGTTATTGGTGAGAGTATTTTCGCTCAGGCAAAAAAGGAGTTCAAGGCTAAATCCGCTGACAATCCGGGTGAGGACGTTGTTTATAAAAGCTCAGTGGCGACAGTGATTGCCGGCGCCAAAAAAGTTGCCACGCCCTCAACCATTGGCGTGTTGACAACTATGGCCGCCTTCGCGCCGATACTATTTGTTGGTGGTGCCGCGGCGCCATTCTTTGAATCAATTGCTGTGGTGGTGATTCTCTGTCTATTATTTTCGCTGATTGAATCGAAGCTAATATTGCCCGCTCATTTAGTTGGGTTGGAGTTAGGTCGGCCCACTAAGCCACGATGGGCATTTATAGGGCGATGGCAACGCAGTATTGGCGGCGGACTCAATCAATTTGTGGAAAATCGGTATATCCCGTTTTTAAAGCTCTGCCTACGGCATCGCTATGCGACCTTGGCCGGGTTTTTGGCCCTGCTGATTATTTCAATTAGTGCGGTTAACAGTGGTATAGCCCGCTTTGAGTTCTTCCCGAACGTGCCCGGTGATGGTATTCAGGCAAATATTAATATGCAAGACGGAGCCTCGGCGGAAAACTTGCAGGAAACTCTTTCTCGTGTAGAAGCGGCGGCCTATGAGGTTGATGCCGAGTATCGTCGCAGTCACCCTGAGGATAAGGGCCTGGTAGAACACCTTGTTTTCTTTACTGATTCTGATACTCAAGCCACTTTTATGATCTCGCTCACCCATCCGGAAGACCGCAGTATCAGCGCCTTTGAGATTGAGAAACTGTGGCGCGATAAAGTTGGCAACCTGCCCAATGTCCGCAAGCAGCGTTACTACTCTGGCACCAATGCTGGTGGTGGCGCAAAAATTAACTTAACTCTGTCAGGCTCAGATCCTGAACAGCTAACGCTGGCTGGAGCCGCCTTGGCGGAAAAGCTTGGAGAGTACAATGGTGTCTTCGATATCTATAACTCTCAGGGTGCCGGTAGCCGAGAAATTCTGATTGGCTTAAAGCCCAATGCCAGCCAGCTGGGCATTAGTCTCGGTGATATAGCCCGTCAGGTGCGCCAGGCCTTTTATGGTGAAGAGGTGCAACGCCTACAGCGCGGTGCCGATACTTTGAAGGTTATGGTGCGCTATCCGATTGAAGAGCGCAGTTCTATTGCCACTCTCGAGAATATGCATATTCGTACCGCCAGCGGTCAGGTGATCGCTATTGGTGAGGTAGCCGATATCCGCTTGGGGCTTGGTCTCACCGCCATAACCCGAATAGATCGCGAACGCACTGTGACTATTACCGCCGATGTGGACGCCAGTAAGGCCCAGAGTGGTGCCGTAATTGAGGACTTAACCACGCAATTTATTCCACAATTATTAGCTCGCTATTCAGGGGTGAAATTTGGCTTGGGGGGCGCCAGTGAAGAAGAGCAGACCTTAATGAATAGGATGATCCTGGGTTTTGTGGCGTCACTGTTTTTGATCTATGGTTTGCTGGCAGTTCCACTAAAGTCCTATGTGCAGCCTTTGGTGATTATGGCGGTTATTCCCTTTGGCTTTATTGGTGCGTTAGTGGGCCATGTTATTTTTGATGTCTCTATCAGCATGTTGTCGATTTTTGGATTGATTGCCCTGGCCGGTGTGGTGGTCAATGACAGCCTGATTCTGGTGGAATTCGTCAATCGTGGCCGCGCCGATGAGTTGAGTATTGATGAGGCGCTTGCCGGGGCTGGTAGGCAGCGCTTTAGGGCGATTTTGCTCACCACTATGACCACTTTTGTGGGGCTGCTACCGATGTTGTTTGAAACCAGTTTGCAGGCGCAGTTTGTGATTCCCATGGCGCTGTCACTGAGTTTCGGTATTGTCTTTGCTACCACTATTACACTGATTCTGATTCCCTGCCTCTATCGGGTTATCTACGATCTACGTGATTCGAAACGCTTTGTTGAACCGGTGTTAGCGACTGATTAATCTGCCTATCCAAGCTATTTGAAAAGCCTGCACAACGCGGGCTTTGCCGCTACAATACGCGGCTGAATACTATCTTGGAGAAAACCGTGGCGCTTCGCTTTATCGAATCCTCAAAGTTGCCCACCCGCTGGGGCACTTTTGACATTCATGGTTTTGAAGACCCCTTTAAAGGCAAAGAGCATATCGCCATCAGCATGGGTGACTGTGCCAGTGACGAACCGCTGCTGATTCGGATTCACTCTGAGTGTTTGACCGGCGATGCACTGGGCAGTTTGCGCTGCGACTGTGGCGAACAGCTGCAAGAGGCGATGAAGCGGATTTCCGAAAAGGGCCGCGGCGCGATTCTCTATCTGCGCCAAGAGGGCCGAGGCATTGGTCTGGTGAATAAAATCCGCGCTTACAATCTTCAGGATCAGGGTGCTGACACTGTGGAAGCCAACGAGCGTTTAGGTTTTGGTGCTGATATGCGTGATTATTCTATCTGCGCCTCGATGCTTGAGCATTTGGGTGCCATGGAAGTTCGCTTGATGACCAACAATCCCCGCAAGATTGACGCGTTAAAAGCCTTGGGTATCAATGTGGTTGAGCGTGAGCCGATTCAGGCTGATAGTAATCCCCATAATGTTCAATATCTGTCGACTAAGGCTGGCAAATTAGGCCATCTATTTAAGGACGAAAAATGAGTCTGGCAAAACGTATTATTCCCTGTCTCGATGTGGATAAAGGCCGTGTTGTAAAAGGCGTGCAGTTTGTTGATATTCGCGATGCTGGAGATCCAGTTGAGGTGGCCCGTCGCTATAACGAGCAGGGTGCGGATGAGATTACCTTTCTTGATATTACCGCTAGCCATGAGGCGCGGGATACTACGCTGCATACGGTTGAGCGTATGGCCGGGCAGGTGTTTATTCCCTTGACGGTTGGCGGTGGTGTGCGTGAGTTGCAGGATATTCGCAATTTGTTGAATGCCGGTGCTGACAAGGTGGCGATTAATTCGGCGGCGATTCACAACCCGGAATTTGTCCGTGAAGCGGCCCAGCGTTTTGGCTCCCAGTGTATTGTGGTGGCGATTGATGCGAAGCAGGTTGAGCAGGGCGATGAGTCGCGCTGGGAAATCTTTACTCACGGTGGCCGCAAGCCTACTGGGATTAATGCGATTGAGTGGGCGGAGAAGATGACGGCCTATGGTGCCGGTGAGATTTTGCTGACGAGTATGGATCGCGATGGCACTAAGAATGGTTTTGATCTGGATCTGACGTCGCGGATTAGCGATGCGGTAAATGTGCCGGTCATCGCCTCTGGTGGTGTGGGCAATCTACAGCATCTGGTGGATGGTATTGTTCTGGGCAAGGCTGATGCGGTGTTGGCGGCGAGTATTTTTCACTTTGGTGAGCATACGGTGCCTGAGGCGAAGCGTTATATGGCAGAGCGTGGGGTTTCGGTGCGGCTCTGATTTCTTGCCCGGGGTCTATCTGAGTTATCGCGGTACCTTTTTTGTCATCCCGAGCGTAGCCGAGGGGTCTCATGCAGTCCACTCGGAAATCCTTCGATTGCGCCTAGTACATGAATCTAGTCGATTGTCATTTTGACATAACGCAGTGACGAGAGATCTTTGGTTCGTTTTTGGCGGCTAAGTTGAGTGCCGGGTGCGAATAGACCCTGACCATACCCTTGCGATCGGTCCCATGGATGCCATGATTTTCAGCGTTCGCACAACTCGCTGGCGCTCAGACAAGTGCTCTCTTCTTCTGAAAATAATGGCACCCATAAGCGGGCCCTGATTGATCGCAAGGGTATGCCCAGGGTCTATCTGGATTATTGCGGTACAGACGTGAAACTGGTTCTGCTATCGCTACACCTTACTGATCATCCCGAGCGCAGCCGAGGGACCTCCCAGCAGGATTGCTCCGACGCCTAAATTTGCTCCAGTGGCACATAGTCAATATCAAATCCAAAACAGCGTGGCGCAACCACCTTCAACGCGTTCTCCGAGCGATAAAAATCCGGACAGCCAACGGCAAAAACCGCGACTCTTTGCCCATACCGCAGGCGTTCTGCATTAATTGGCGCAGAGGTTTCATAGTCAACAATGACAATCAGATCCGGTACGCTGGCCACTACCTTATCGCCCTGACGAGCAAGCAGGTATTCATTTTTAATGCTTACTTTTAGTGGTTTTTCGTCGCTACTAAAGGCTTCAATAACCGCTTCGCCAATATCGTAACCACCGACAATGCGAGTTGCCTTATCAGTTATTTTTCCAGCGAAAATCAGTCGGCATTCACCGTAAATTGAATCGCTAAATAATGTCTGTAATGGTTCGAGCATATCCCTGGCGGAGCCGCGATTTTCTCGCAGGGTCTGCCCCAGCTTAATCGAGAATGAGAGGGTGCCGGGAATAATTGATCGCTTCAGTTCAAGCCCGCTCATGGGGTGCTCGGCGGTGGTGATCATGCCACCTGCAGCTATCGCAAGACTGCGGATATGGCGTTCATAGACCTCAGTTGTCTTGGTCGAGAAGGCTGTGATATTGCCATCATAATCAAGGGCAACCGCGGGAGTGGGTTTAACCCCGGCGATGGCATAACTCATCATTTGTGCTTCCGGTAGGGCTCTGCCCATACCGTCGCCGTCGATAACGGGTATTCCTCTACCTGCTGCTGCTGCAATCGGGATCAATGAATTGCCACCGCCAATTTCAAAAGAGGCAACTGCGTCGATCTGTCGACCAACCTGCTGCTCAAAGGCTCTCAATGTATTAGCTGCTTCATCAATAGAGGGGAGTAGCTCCAAGCTAACCGTGGGTGCGCCCACGGCGCCAATGGCCACTACATAGGCATCATCGCTGACATCATCTGGCTGGATAATCTCGACAGGCCCAAACTGTTTGACCGCCTGCTCGGTAATTAATCGTGGGACATAGGGATCACCACCACCACCGGTGGCTAAAAAAACCGAACCCAGTGCGAGGTCTTCTAAGTGTTTAAGTTCGATTTTCATACCAAAGCCTCACTATTGTTATTGGCAGTTGCCGATATGGAGGCGGTTAATTCACCGATCACTTTGACGCGAATACAGGTGCTGGATTCATCCATATAGGGCACAGGTGTTTCTTCAATGTCCACGGTGCGCAGAGTCTTCGCGTCAGCGCCGGCGTCTATAGCCCGTTGCACAGCAATCTGGGTAACCTGTTTGATAGCCTCTTTTCGAGGTAAGGTTCTGTAGGAGACCATTTGCTCTGCTTCGCCGCCAATCTGAGCAATGGCGGCGCCAATTGCGTTGGCGACACCTGCATGTTCTGGTCGGTGAATATTGGATGCAGCCTGGAGTCCGTCGGTCACCAGCACTGCGCCACCGCCCACTAGGATCACGGGCATGGGTTTTCCGCCGGGCTTCATCATATCGATATTACTGTCGAGCATGGTATGTAGGGTTGCCTGGGCGTTACTAATAGTCTCTGGGGCAATATGCGTAATCTTACTTTTGTCGCCAATATCGGCATTGCCACTGGCGACTAAAATATCGGTTGTGGTTAACGTCTCACCACCAAACACCAAGCCTTCGGTCACCAGTCGATGGCCCACTGACTGGGGGCCTATTGAGCTGCCATCGGCGGAGACAATACTGCCGCCGCCCAAGCCGATCGCCAGAATATCGGGCATACGAAAATTGGTGCGCACGCCGCCGATTTTAATAATTACATTGGATTCCCGCGGGAAGCCATTTTGCAGTACACCAATATCGGAGGTAGTGCCGCCAATATCCACCACTACGGCGTCTTTTAATCCGGTAAGCTTATAGGCACCACGAAGGGAGTTGGTTGGACCTGATGCAAAGGTCAATGCCGGGTAGGAGCGGACAAAATCAGCGCTCATCAATGTGCCATCATTTTGGCTGACATAGACCGGACAGTGCAGCTGGCGCTTTTTTAATGCGCCTAAAAATGAACTGACCACTTTGTCGGCAAAGGGCAGTAGTGTGGTGTTGAGGATAGCGGCATTTTCACGCTCCATTAAACCCAGGCGACCAAAGCTATGGGAGAGAGTGATCTTCGCGTTGGGGATAGCCTCAAGGATTTTACTGGCTACCTGTTTTTCCGGTTCCGCATTGATCGGTGAAAATGCTGAGGCAATAGCGATGTTTTTAACACCGCTTTTAAGCATACTTTGAATCATGCGTTCAACTTCAGCATCGTCTATATCCGCCAGGGACCAGCCATCGTATAGATAGCCGCCGTGGAGCATATGGGTTTCGCTGTCGAGAGCGTCTTTTAGGTCTTGGGGCCAATCCAACATAGGTGGCAACCCATTACCTGATGGCAGGCCGATGCGCACGGCGGCAATCTGGGCCAGCTCGCGGCGCTCAATAATGGCATTGGTAAACTGAGTGGTGCCGATCATTACAGTCTCTATCTCAGACTGGGCTATACCACTGTCGTCTAAAATTACATCTAGGGCATTGGTGATGCCACTGATAACGTCGGCGGATGTCAGTGCTTTAGTTGAAGCTAAAACTTTATCGCCTTGCAGTATAACTGCATCTGTGTGGGTGCCGCCCACATCAATTCCAATTCTCAATGTCTTCGCCTCTAAGAGTTCGTTTTACTGTGCTTAGTACTGTGCTTGGAACTGCGTTCATTCCAAGATAAGGCGGTATAAACAATGGCAGCAAGTATGATTGCATCGATCGCGGCTATACCTGATGGGGTGGCAATCAACCCTTTGGTACTTAATACCGCAAAAGTGGCACTGATTACCCAGGCAATAAAGCCTTTGGGGGCTATAGCGCGATTGTCCGCTAGGGACTCAATGTTATAGGCCTGGGGGCGGATAAACAGGTAGTCGCTAATAATAATGCCGGCAACCGGAACAAAAATAATCGACAGATAAAAGATAAAGGTAATAAAGTTATCCAACAGATTGAGTAGAGCAACAAAGATGCCGAGCAAGCCGAGGCCTATAGTCACAGCAGTGCTATTTAATTTTGGGAAGGTCGCTGTGGTGCCGAGTACGGCGCTGTAAAGATTGAGTGAGTTGAGCACCCAAGTTCCGGCAATCACAATAATCGAGGCGCCTATACCTAAGCCCAGGTCAATCATGATATCTAAGATGTCGGCCTTTCCTGACGTAGCCCCTGCTAGACCGGCAGAGCCCATCACGACTAATTGCACAACAACATAGGAAATAAAAGCGATATAAATCGCGCTGGACCAATGTTTAACAAAGCGGGTTATATCCGGCAGAATAATCGCGCCGATAATGATGGCACCCACTACTGCTGAGATGCCGTCACCTAATGTCAGTGTCGCGACCTTTTGGGTAGCAAGAATTTGTTCAAATGATTTTTCGCTTAGCGCAGAGTAACCGAGCAATAGGGTGACTCCAGCCAAAACTGGCACCATCAAAGTGGCCAACCAGTTGATTGCTTTAAAGCCAATCACAGTGGTTAATGTCATGCAGAAGCTGGCAATAATGGCCAGAGTTAAAGGTGCTATTCCGAGGTTAAATACATCTATCGCTAAGCGCGAGACGGCGTCGCCGAATAAATTAATATTCAAGCCGAACCAGCCGAGCAGGGAAATAGTAAAGGCGATATTTACCACACTGGCGCCTTTGTCGCCAAAGGCTACGCGCACTAGCAGGTAAGAGCTCATGCGAGTGCGGGCACCAATCACGCCCATCACGCCACCAATAGCAAAAATAATAATCGAGCCGATAACTAGGGCCGAGAAAGCCTGTATGGGCTCGAGGGCTTGATAGACCTCAAGACCGGTAATAAACGTCGGTAACGAAAAGGCCACCATGGCCCCGACTGCTGCTACTCGGGGCCATGGTACCAATTGGTTGTCGCTTATTTTTACTGCGGAAAACTCATTGAGTTCCTGTTTCATAGCTGAGGGCTATTTAACAAGAGGCTACTTCGCAGTATCAAATCACGACAGATTAAGGGTTTAAAAGTCATAGTTGAATTCAACACCATAGCTCGATCCGGTGTTCGGGAATCGACCCATAGAGACAACAGCGTTGCCCATGAAGACTAAATCTTCAACTTGACGTTCATCAGTCAGGTTGTCGGCAAAGACTGTCGCTGACCAGCCATCGGCCTCAACTGTGGCTCTCAGATTCAAAAATGTCTGTTTGGAGGATTCGATCTCAGGCACATCAAAGCTAAAGATTCTCGGTCCAGTGTGATTAACATCAGCACGCAGAACCAGATTCATTGCCGATGACATTTCATGCTCATATTCGGCAACCGCATTGAGGTTGTAGTCGGCGACATGGGGTAGCGAAGAGCCAATTAGATCAGCACGCTCACCAAAGGCTTCAATATCGGAATCGATCTTACCGCCATTGACCATCAACATTAGGTTGTCGCTAGCCTGAACAGCCAGTTCAAATTCAATACCCTGAGTGCTGACATCATCAACCGAGATATTTTCCAGGGTAAAGGTATTGCCATTGAAGCGCGTGACCTGTGCGTCTTCTTGGTCAATGCTGAATACCGCGACATTTAAAGTGCCAAGACCATTCATAATCGTGGTTTTAAAACCTAACTCAAGGCTGTCAGAGAGCTCCTTGTTAAAGGTGCGGCTGATATCCGGATGCGGCTCATTGAAACCACCGCTGCGGAAGCCTCGGGAAAAGCCAGCATAGATCAGGGTGTCGGCATCCATTTGATAGGCTAGAGACAGTTTTGGCTGCACTTCAGAGAAAGTCTTCTCTTCATAAGTGCTTTCGATAAAGCGTGAGTCAAAAGACTCTCGTTCATCTCTGTCATAACGGATTGCAGCGGTCACTTCGAGCTGCTCGGTGAGATCATAGTTAAGCTGAGTTGATAGAGCCCATGCATCACTGCTGTTGTCATCTAAAATACTAAATACGACTGTACTTGGGTCAAAGTCAGACCGGGTCATGGCCTGATTGCCTACTGCGTCGTCGTAGTTGTGGTACTCACTATCACGGGTGCGATCCTGCATAAAGGCGGCCACAGCCCAGCGCAAACGAGTATCATCGTTAGACTTTAGACGCGCTTCGAAGGTGGTTGATTCAACCTTCAAAATATTTTCCTGAGCACCAGCATAATGGAAACCATCAAAATCACTTGGCTGACTAGAGTAGTCGGCATCGGAAAAACCGACCTGATCAGATTCACTGTAACCGGTCACTAACTCAAGCGTTGAAGAGGCGAAGTCATGGGAGAATCTAGCACTGAATTCAGTGAGATCACGCTTATCCAGCCCCGGCACGTTGTGTTCAGTAGTCAGTGAGAAATCTTCAAAGCTAGCTGCATCAACAGCTTGATAGTAACCAATACCCGTTTCTGTATTGGTGACTCGGGCATTTAAATCTAACCTTGAGGTATCAGACAGTTCGATATTTAGCGTACCAAATACTGAGCTCTCTTCATGGAAGTCAGCTTTTTCGTTGAGGAAGGTATTGCTAATCTGTCCATCGTAATCGCGGCTGTAAGCGCCGACGCGGAAGTAAACCTGGTCTTCAACCAGTGCGCCAGAGGCTACGCCAGAGACGCGCTTATCGCTGCCGCTGGCAAAAGAAGTGCTGACTCGCGCTTCAAAATCATTGGTTGGCTTCTTGGTGGTAATATTGACTGCACCACCAATAGCGCCGCGACCGTAGAGGGCGCCCTGAGCACCGCGCAGCACTTCGATTCGTTCGATATCAAATAGCTCTTGGTTCATAAATTCGAGATCGGAAGCGGTAATGCCGTCGACAACGAAGGCGATTGGGGCGTCACCCACCTGAGGTGTGATCAGTCCACGAATCTGGATGCGCGCTAGACCAGGACGGAAATTGCTCAGCTGGCTGAGGTTCGGTGTTAGGTCGGCGACATCGCGAAAGCTCTTGATACCGGCGCGCTCAATTTGCGCGGCATTAAAGGTGGTGATAGATTCAGGAATTTCCTGAAGGCTCTCTTCGCGGCCACGAGCCGTAACTATGACTTCGTCTATGGCCGCCTCTAGTGCTTCCTCGGCAGCGGTTAGCTGTGCAGTTGCACCAAACAGCAATGTACTAGGCACAATTAAACCGGCCAAAAATTTGTTTAAGCGGTATGACATGGTATTTACTCCCGGGGCAGTATTTAAGTAACTATTATTATTTTTTCCTTCTGCTGTAGTATATTACTGATCACGCAAAATACTTGATTGAAGAAATGCCTTAAACAACGCCTAAATTTGGTTGCAGGTCACTGTTACAAAATTATATTTTTTAAACCCTTCATGGCCCGCCTATGACCAGTAAAAAGAACATTAAGCTCGATGAGATCAATAAGAAGATAATAGCTATAACGCACACCCGAGCCGATATCTCTAATCAGGAGCTCAGTGAACGTGTTGGTTTGTCTAACAGTGCCTGTTTTCAACGTACCAAAGCACTTAAAGAAGCGGGGTACCTTATTACGTTTCATTCTGACTTGGATATTGATCGGATCGCTAGAAATGTTTTGGCCTATGTTGAATTTACGCTTGAATCAAATAGCCCCAGTGCCAGAAAGACCTTTGAAAATGCAATTGAGGTGATTCCGGAATTTATGGATTGTTTGCGGGTTACTGGGGATGTGGATTACATCTGCTTTACTTGCTGTTCCGATACCTCTGCACTCAATGAGCTCTGCGATCTGATTAGTGGTAATCCTGATTTGGGTGTGCAAAAGGTCAAGGTGCGGATTATATTGGAGCGCGCCAAATGGTATTTGGGTTTTCCATTGGACAAGCTTGAGTGGTTGGATTGATCTGTCATTCCAACAGCGCATTTTGATCCACTGTCATTCCACCAGAGGCCCCACTCTGTCATCCTGACGGGGTCCCGATTCTGTTATCCCGACAGAGGCAGCGACGAGGAATCTCTAAACTTTAATCACAGGTCACAAAAGCCAACCCTGAATGCGCTTCCAACCGTTTCAGCAACGAATCACCCATGGCAACCGATGGTGTAAGAAAACCACCAGCACGATCTTCTTTGGCAATATCCTGAGCTAAACAGAGTCCCGCCTGACCGAGCATTTTCGCGGTGGAGCCATAACCCGGATCACGGTCACCAGTCACTTTTACAGTCAGCTTATTACCCTGATCATCACAGCCGTGAACACGCACATCAAAGTAGCCATTCAGTTGCTCCTCTGGACTCGGACCTTCGCCCGGTGCTGGAAGAACAAATTTTTCCAGCAGTGCTCTGGTGGGACTGAAGTAGAGGCCCAGTCCTAGCAGGCCAAAGGCCGCCGTTGTCATCAAGGCGCCAATGCGTCCCTTCAAGCCCTTGCCAGTAAGCATGCCTTCGCTATAGGAAAAGTCGCGGCCATAGGCCATGTCGAGCAGGGCGTTGGAGTGCAACACGACACGGGAATTAATCGCTTCCATCACGAAGGGTGCAATCCAGCAATTAAAGTCTGGATCAAATTGTGGCCCGGAGACACTCTTGGCACGAATGCTGTACTGATGATCACTGCCGCATAAGAGGTAGGGATTGCCCATTTTCTTGCGCATTTTAGGATCGGCTTTGGCCGCTTTAAGGGCTTCGATCATACTCGCGATAGTGCCGCCAGAAGCGCCACCTTTCATGGCTTTTACTCGCAGCTTAGCGTGGGGCAGTGGATGACCAAACTGCTCTTGGGCGCGTTGCTGCATGGCAAAGACGCCCATATCCGAGGGGATAGAGTCAAAGCCGCAGCAGTTGACTATGCGTGCGCCGCTGGCCTCTGCGGCCTGGTTATATTTCTCTTTCATCTGCCCGATCCAATGGGCTTCGCCGGTCAGGTCAGTGTAGTCAGTGCCGGTTTCTGCGCAGGTTTTGATCAGCAGCTCGCCGTACAGTGCATAGGGTCCAACAGTGGAAATAACCACTCGGGTTTGGCTGCACAGTGCTTGCAGTGATGCTTCATCGTGAGAGTCGGCGATCAACACTGGCAGTTCGCTGGCAACAGTGCCGAGAGAATTTTTTAATATTGTCAGTTTGGATTCTGAGCGCGAGGCGATAGCCCAGGAAATATCGCCATTGACGCCAATGGTCTCGACTAAATAGTTACTGAGGATTTGGCCGACAAAACTGGTGGCGCCGAAAACGATCAGATCATAGGGTTTACTGGATACTTCGTTAGTAGACATAGGTTATTATTCTTATAGTTGCATACGGTTATTTTTATTGTTAATTCGCGGAGCGGTTGTGCCCACAAACATACCCATTTTATATTCTTTTCGTCGCTGCCCCTATGCAATGCGGGCGCGAATGACTCTGTTATACGCGAGTATAAACCTAGAGCTGCGGGAAGTCCTGCTGAAAGCCAAACCGGAGAAAATGCTGGCTATTTCAGCTAAGGGTACAGTGCCAGTATTAGAGTTGCCGGATGCGACGGTCCTCGATGAGAGCTATGACATTGCTCACTGGGCGCTGAATGCAAGTGATCCCGAGCAGTGGTGGAGTGCCGATCTCGCCCCGGCAATTGACGATTTAGTGGCCCGCAATGACGGCCAGTTTAAGGCCGATCTAGATCAGTATAAATACTGGGAGCGCTTTCCCGCGGAGTCACAGGAGCAGTATCGCGCTCGCGGTGAGCAATTTCTCGCTGAACTTGAAGTACTGTTAACCCGACAACCCTACCTGCTGGCAGAGCGAATAACCCTGGCGGACATTGCCCTGTTTCCCTTTATTCGTCAGTTCGCCTTTGTTGATAAAGACTGGTTTGATCAGTCGCCCTACCCAAAGCTGCGCGCTTGGCTGGAACAGTTACTGATATCTGAACTGTTTTTGTCAGCCATGAAAAAATCCCCACCCTGGCAGGATGGGGACTCTCCGATTTCTCTTTAGGAGTGGCACTCTATGTCGCGCTCTCTCACGACTAATCCCTCGCAATACTAATCCCAGTCAATAACCACTTTTACCCGTGCTTCATCCGGTGCTTCTGAGGATGGCTCACCCAGTTTAAAGCGCAAACCGACTTCCGGAATATTGGCACCGCCAAAGGGCAGTTTTGGATTCTGATAGCGGTTTGGTCGCGCATCGGAAAACTCACTGACGGGCGGGTAGGCTTCACTGCTCCGTTCAAGCACGCGATCACCATCAATGGAGTACACCGAGGTGCCCTTGGCAAAGCTCTCTAGGGCAAAGGGGGCATCACCGGAATGACGATTGCGCAGGGCGCGATCATAGAGCCGATACTCCGTTTTGCCACCGCGAATACGCAGGTCAAACAGAGAAGTAACACCTTTATATTTCAGGCGGTCGGCACCGGGTAATAGGCTATTGATCAATGTGTAGCCATACATTAACTGACGGCCCTCCCAGTTCAATGATTCCACCGCGGGCAGGCCATTAACCAGAGACTCATAGCAGCGCTTTCGATCCGTGACACTGACATCGCTGGAGTAGAAAGCCGAGCGGCGCTGATGGCACATCACATCGACATAGCTCTGCTGTAGCCAGGGCTGTGCGCTGTCATCGAATTGGTAAGAGGTCCAGCCCTGGTCGTCGACAAAATACTGTTCAGGCACGCTAGGCAGATTAAATTCCTGGGGGTTGGCATCCACCAGTAATAAGAAACCATTGCCGGGTCCGAACTGGGCTGGTTCATTTTGGCTCCAGAGATACTCGCCGTTGTAATACCAGGCCAAGACGCCGGGGCGATAGTTGGCACTGAAGGCCTTCATTTCGCCGTCGTTGTCTTTAAAGAAGGAAAATCCCGGCTTGGCGAGGCCCGCATCATAATTTTTCACTCGATCGAAACTGGCGTAGGGGTCGCGGTATTCAAGCAGATAATAGTGGGGCACGGCAATGCGATGCTCTCCGCCACTGAGGGTAAAGCCATCGCTGCTCCAGCCCTTTAAGACGCCAGATTCAAAATCTTCGAAATAAGCCACTGCATCGAGACGGATATTGTCGATTAATGCGCCATCTTCCACCGCCGCACCATCGGCGAAGTAGTGCAGGCGAAGCGATACCTGCTTGCCGCGATAGGCTTCAAGATCAAATTCTGCGGTGATCCACTGGGCCTCTTCGCAGGCGTCCTCTATGGTTTCACCCACTCGATCTTCAGCCAGCACTTTGCTCGCCGAGGGGTCACAGCCGGCGGCGATCTCGACTTTGCCATCACCGTCCATATCACCGGAACGGCCGCTAAATCCAGGTAGGGAGCCCTCGCCCTCATGGCCCTTTTTCGAGGGCATGGTGCTGTTTGTATCCGCGGCATTGTCTTTGTCGGTGGGTAGCAGGCGCTGATAGTCATCGCCATCGGTAGAGGCTTCTATATAGAGGTAGTCCCAATCCGATTCGATTTTAAACCAGGTATCGAAACTCAGTATCAACGGTTGCTCGGCAGCGACTTCACGGAGATCAACGCTGCGGCTAAGGAAGTGATGCAGATCGTTGCCCTGGCCGGTGTAGGCGGCATAGTTACCCTGATCTTTGCCAAGGGGCCCAAGGTGCAGTTGACGTATTTTTGGCGGCAGAATAATCATCGTTGCGTCGCAGACGCCACGACTGTTTTCAGTGCCGGCCTTATTCGACCAGTCATTCATGGTTTTTAAGTACATGGAGCTGCGCTTGTCGCCGCCAAAAGCCGGTGGGCGAACAATGCAGGGATTCATCCAGCCCAGTACCATTCGCGACCAGGCGCTGAGTTCTTGTGGCTCTGGAGAGGCGGTTGAGGACATGGCCTCCCAAGAGGCGGTGGAATTATTGGTTGAGCGAGCATAGATATCGGGCAGCCCTAAGGAATGGCCAAACTCGTGGATAAAGGTCGAGACCTCGGTGTACTCGGACTGCATATTGTAGTCGTAGAGCCACAGGCCCTCTTCAATTTCATGTCCGCCGCGACCATTGACCATACCCTCGAGAACCGGGCCTTTGCCAAGGCCGCGATTGAGTGAGCTGCGGTGGGGCCAGATGCGGTCGGCACAGTCCTGTTCATCTGCTGGCAGGCTGTCAAAGACGTTGCTTTCGGCATTGACGGTAAATTTCTCATTGAGCTTGTAGAGACCCTGGCAAGAAGACTGGGCTTTGCCAGCATAGACAATCACTAGGTGATCCAAATAACCATCGGCCTCGGCGCGATTGCCATCGCCATCAAAGTCTTCAGGGTCCCAAATATCGTAATCCTTCCAGGGAAACTTGGGGTTATCTCTATGGGCGGCCTGCAGTGCTTCAATGACCAGTTCCTCTGTATGGTCATCGTTGCGCCAGCTGCCATCGGCATTCTGTAGAGGGCGACCATAATAGGCCAGGGGCTTGCTCACCTTGGCGATGGGCATCACCTTGCCGGTGACGTTATAGAGGCCTTTTGATTGGTGGCGGTAGTAGTGGGACAGAGTGCCGGGCTTAGGGCGCTTAACACTGCCGCCAAACAATAGCTTTTGCAGATAGTTACGGTTTTTATTATTCTGCTTTTTGTCTCCGGCAAAGCGGTCATAACCGAGCTCAGGAAACTCCACGGCGATCACCAATAGGCGGTGGGGGCGTTCGATACCCGCCAGCACGGGTTTGATCGAATCGGTCTTAATCTGCGGGCTGCCAAGCTGGTCAAACTGCAGGCTGGCCAGTGAATCAATCATCCGTTCCGCCTCAAGATCGACGGCTGTAACCGGGATTGCGGTACAAATAACCGCAAAGCAGAGGATCTGCGCGTAAATAGAGCGTTGAAATGCCATTTGTTTCTCCTGACGGCCTCTGTAAATTGTTATTATGCCCGCCGCAAGTTCGTCTGACGAGTATGAACTCCACTGCTTTATTATAGGATCTTAAATGTTCGGTTTTTTTGAACGTCTAGTAGACCCCTTTCCGGCTGCTACGCCCCAACAACCTCCTCGCGGAATCTACCAATTCTGCCGCTATTATATGCGCGGTATGGAACGCTGGCTGCTGATAATGGGCATTCTTACGGCGATCACCGCGGTGGCAGAGGCCATGCTATTCGGCATTCTCGGTCAGGTGGTCGACTGGTTGGCCAGTAGTAACCCTGAAACCTTTTTGGCCGACACCTGGCCAACACTGCTGGGCATGACGATATTTATGCTGGTGGTGATACCAATTTCCATCACCTTGCATTCACTGATGGTGCACCAGACTCTAATGGGGAATTTTCCCATGTCTGTGCGCTGGCAGACACATCGCTATCTGTTAAATCAGGGTTATGGCTTTTTTCAGAATGAATTTAGCGGACGTATCGCCACCAAGGTAATGCAGACCTCGCTGGCCGTGCGCGACACAGTGATGAAATTGCTCAATGTGTTGCTGTTCGTACTGATCTATTTGGTCACCACTCTGCTGTTGGTCGCCACGGCTGACCCGCGCCTGGTTATTCCTCTGTTGGTCTGGCTGCTGTTTTATATTGCCGTGCAGCGTTATTTCGTGCCGCGAATGAAAAATATCGCCACCGTACAGGCGGATGCGCGCTCGCTGATGACCGGTCGCATTGTCGATAGTTACACCAATATAGTGACCCTGAAGCTGTTCTCTCACAGCTCCCGTGAGTCGGCTTACGTAAAAGAGGGAATGAACGAGTTTCTAAATACGGTGCACCCGCAGATGCGCCTGGTCACCAAACTCAATATTGTTCTCTGGACGTTGAATATGCTGTTGGTCTTCAGCACCGCGGCACTGGGAATTTACCTTTGGATCAATGGCGCGGTTACCCCCGGCGCTATTGCTATTGTTGTGAGTTTGGCGATTCGCTTGACCGGTATGTCGCACTGGATTATGTGGGAGATCAGCAGCTTATTCGAGAATATAGGCACGGTTCAGGACGGCATCAATACCATTTCAATTGCCCAGACTATCACTGACTCTGACGCCGCTACCGAGTTGCAGGTACCCCGCGGAGAGATCCAGTTTAAGGATGTTAACTTCGCCTATAACAACGATGAGATGGTATTTGATAATCTTAATCTCACCATTGCTGCTGGTGAGAAGGTCGGCATTGTCGGTCGCAGTGGTGCTGGCAAGTCGAGCCTGGTGAATTTGATATTACGTTTCTTTGATCCCCAGAGCGGTGCCTTGACCATTGATCAGCAGGATCTGCGCAATATCACCCAGGATAGCCTGCGCGCCAATATCGCCATGGTTACACAGGATACTTCTCTGCTGCATCGCTCGGTGCGTGAAAATATTATGTTTGGCCGCCCGGATGCTAGCGAAGAGCAGATGCTTGAAGCCGCCAAACAGGCCCAGGCCCATGAGTTTATTCTGGGTCTGCGGGATAACACCGGGCGTCGCGGCTATGACGCCCACGTGGGTGAACGCGGCGTAACGCTTTCCGGCGGTCAGCGTCAGCGTGTTGCCATTGCTCGAGTGCTGCTAAAAGATGCGCCGATACTGGTGCTCGACGAAGCTACTTCAGCGTTGGACTCCGAAGTTGAAGCCACCATTCAACAGAGTCTCAATCAATTAATGCAGGGTAAAACGGTGATTGCCATCGCCCACCGTCTCTCCACCATTGCCGCGATGGACAAGCTGATTGTGTTTGATAAGGGGGTGATTGTTGAGCAGGGTACCCATCAACAACTGCTTGCTGCCAATGGCCTTTACGCCAATCTCTGGAGTCACCAATCCGGTGGCTTCCTCGGTCTTGAATAATTTACTGGTAATAACTTTTATATGATTACATTAACTGACATCGAGCTGCGTCGCGGCACTAAAGTACTGCTGCAAGATGCCGAACTCGTCGTCCACCCGGGCCAACATATCGGCATTATCGGTGCCAATGGTAGCGGCAAGTCGAGCCTGTTTAAATTGCTGATGGGAAAAATTAGCGCCGATGCTGGCGAACTATTTATTCCCAAAGATTGGCGCGTTGCGCATATGGCGCAGGAGCTGGCAAACTCCGAGAGTACTGTTGCGGATTTTGTTCTCGATGGCGATCCGCAAATTCGCAAAATTGAGCGAGCGATTGAAAAAGCCTTAGCCGATGAAAATCATGATCGTCTGGCTCTCGAATACGAAAAATTAGATAACGCCAATGGCTTCGATGCCCATTATCGCGCCGAGCAGTTATTGCATGGTTTGGGATTTGATCAGTCGGAATTAGATCGACCAGTAAATAGTTTTTCGGGTGGCTGGCGCATTCGTTTAAATCTGGCCCAGGCATTGATGAGTCCGTCGGATTTGATGCTGCTGGATGAGCCAACCAATCACTTGGATTTGGATGCCACACTTTGGCTTGAACAGTGGTTAAAAAATTATACTGGCACTCTATTAATTATTTCTCATGATCGGGATTTTATTGATAATGTTGTGGATCGCATTGTTCATGTGGAGCATTGCAAAACCAATACCTACAAAGGCAATTATTCAACCTTCGAACGTGTTCGCGGTGAGCGTCTGGCACTACAGCAGGCGAGTTTTGAGAAGCAGCAAAAACGTCGGAAAGAAGTTGAAGAGTTTATTACCCGGTTTAAAGCCAAAGCTTCCAAAGCCAAGCAGGCTCAGAGTCGAGTCAAAGAATTGGCGCGCATGGAAGATATTGCACCGGCCCATATCGACTCGCCGTTTTACTTTAGTTTTGCCCAGGGCAAAAAAGCCCACAGTGCATTGGCCAATATTAGTCAGGGTAATTTGGGTTATGACGGCCAAACGATTTTAGCAAATGTTAATTTTGATCTGCACCCGGGAACTCGTATTGGTTTGTTAGGACCAAATGGTGCCGGTAAATCAACCTTGATTGCCAGCCTTACCGGCGACCTGGATTTACTCAATGGTGAAAGAGTTTATGGCGACAATGTCAAAATTGGTTATTTCGCACAGCATCAGTTAGAAGTTTTAGACTTACAGGCCAGTGCTTTTTTGCATCTCCAGCGCATCAGCCCAAAATCCACCGACCAAGAGTTGCGCAACTTTTTAGGCGGATTTGATTTTCATGGGGATAAAGCATTGGAGCCTATCAAGTCATTCTCTGGTGGTGAAAAAGCGCGGGTTGCTCTGGCCCTAATTGTTTGGCAGAAACCCAACCTGCTATTGCTCGATGAGCCCACCAACCACTTGGATTTGGAAATGCGTCATGCATTGACTCTGGCGCTGCAAAGTTATGAAGGTGCATTGGTGGTTATCTCTCACGATCGACATCTGTTGCGTAACACAGTCGACGAGTTTTACTTGGTGGCAGACGGTGCAGTTAAAGAATTTGACGGTGACTTAAAAGATTACCAGCAGTGGCTGAAAAACTTTAATCGTGTGCCTACAGTTTCAGGTCAAAAAGCTGTGGATATAGCTGCTCCTGTAATTGAAGAAATTGCCGCATCTGTTGAAGTGCTCAGTTCTGCCGATAAAAAACTACTTCGCCAGCAGTCTGCTGATGCACGTAAAAACCTCGCGCCTTTAACGAAAAAATCCTCACAGTTAGAAAAGGCTATTGAAAAGCTTCAGGCGCAGCTAAAAGAGATAGAAGATAGTCTTGCTGATAGTGATTTATATTCAGATATGAATAAACAATTATTAAAACAACAGCTCGGTTTACAGGTGGAGATAAAAAAGTCGATTGCTGATACCGAAGAGCAGTGGTTTGATATTCAGCAGCAGGTTGAGCAGTTTAGTCACGAAGTTTAGGTTAAATTTTTGAGTAGTCTGTCAATTAACGCTAGTTATTTAAACTGGATGAATTGGTATTAAATTGGTAAGGTGACCGACCCTGTAAATTTAATGATTGGGAATTTCGATGTTTAAATTCAAAAAAGACACTGATATAAGTGGTTCTGCAGTGAATAAACCGTCTCGTGGCTCAAGTGAAATTGCCAAAAGAGGTTCGGTATCTATTGGAGGTAAAACTATGATTGGTTCAACTGTTGTTATTGATGGGAATATTACCAGCGCTGAAGATTTAATTATTGAAGGCAAAGTCTCCGGCACTATTACTGCCACTGAGCATGAAGTGACAGTGGGTCAGGCAGGTCAGTTAAAGGCCAATATCAGCGCCAAAATTGTGCGCATAGAAGGTAAGGTCGAAGGCGATATTTCTGGCGGCGAAAAAGTAATTATTTCAAAAACCGGCAATGTGCTTGGCAATATTGATGCCCCCCGCGTGACATTAGAAGATGGTGCCAAGTTTAAAGGCAGCATTGCTATGGATCCGGATGAGCAGCCAGCGGTTAAGGCTGTGCGCAGCGGTAAGTCAGATCTTTTTCCAGCCAGTGCAGTAGCCGCTGATAATTCGAAAGCGTCCTAAACGGCGAGTTGAGAACAGCGGGCGGCAAGTAATGGGCAGCATGTAATGGAAAGCAAATAGTGTTTAGATCGCGGGTCGAAAAGGTAGCAGTTGCATCTGCCACTTCTCAGGACTACGCCCTGTGTACAATGTTGCATAGCAATCTTGCTGCTGCCATGTTTGACTCGCTACAGACTGACAAACGCCTAGTAGTCTTAGATGTGGGTATGGCCATGGCCGCCACTGTGGATTTTTTCAGTCAGTTTAAAAGCAAACTACTCTTTGTCGACCTCTACTCCGAAGCCTTTGTCTCCGAGATCAATGAGGAGGTCAGCCACCAGCAGCTGGTGGAGCAGTTCCGCCAGGCTTTGGCCATCGACGATAACTGCATTATTGATATCTGTCTGTTCTGGGACTTCTTTAACTATCTCGACGGCACCTTAATAAAAGCCTTTATTGAAGCACTACAACCCTATGTCGACGAACACACCCGTGGCTTTGGTCTCGGGGCGCTCAATTCTCGCTGCCAGCTACCAAACTCTTGTTACGGCCTGATGACCGAGGACAAATTGACCCAGTGCCCTCGCAGCGACGAACAGCGACCGGTCTACCCCCACTCCCAGCGCGATCTCAACAGTCATCTAGACTACTTTGAAATCAATAAAAGCCGCCTGATGTCCGATGGTCGGGTGGAATATCTGATTACCCGCTGCAATGATTCTGTACGAGTGAAAAAGCCGATTTTTTGAGCGCCAGCCTCTGCGGATTTGGTTACACTGCGACCCTCTTTTTTAAATCATATTCTATAGCTTTACCGATCTGCACTCAGCGGGCAGACCAAATAACAATAATAACCGTCTTAAAATGGGCGGCAGGGGAAATCTATGAAGCAGGCAATTATCGTTGGCGCCAGTTCCGGGCTGGGTTGGGAGTTGGCAATACAGCTGGCGGACAAAGGTTATCAGTTGGGTGTTATGGGCCGCCGTGAAGGCCTGCTCCATGAGTTGGTGGAGAAATTGCCGGGCACCCATTTTGTTCAAGCTACAGATGTCACCAACGCGGAACAGTCCCAGACTGAACTGGAAGAATTAATTACTCGCATGGGGGATGTGGAACTTATCGTCCTGAGTTCCGGTGTCGGCCTTTTTGAACATAAACTTGAATGGGTCGCTGAGCGGGAAATGATCGACGTTAATGTCCGCGGTTTTGCGGCTCTGACGATTGTTGCCATGGAGTACTTTACTCAGCGCGGCGCAGGGCATTTGGCGGGCATATCCTCGATGGCCGCCCACATATTTGGAGCTAAGACGGTCACCTATCACGCCACCAAAGCCTTTGTTTCAAACTATCTTGCCGGCATGCGTCAGCGCGCGATTCGCAGCGGGCTGCCGATTACCATTACCACCATTGAACCGGGGTTTGTTAAAACGCCGATGGTTCATGGCAACCCTATGTGGATGGCACCAGTGGAAAAGGGCGTTGCCCAGATGGTCACTGGGTTATTGAAAAAGAAAAGCCATATCTTTATCACCAAGCGCTGGCGCTATGTGGCGTTTGTGGTCGACCTAATGCCCCAGTGGTTGCTGTGTAAGTTTTTGTAACCGCTACGGCTATATTGGGCTATTGTAAAAGCCGATAGAGTTATTTTTGCATCCAGTAAGCTAGCGAGTCGATCATGAGTAGGAATAATCGAGCCCTGAAAGTTGCCACCCTGCGTGGCGTTATCGATATGCTACCTCTGAGTTTGGCCGTGCTGCCCTGGGGTATTTTGTTTGGTTCCCTGGCGGTGCAGCGGGGTTTTAGCTGGCTCGAAGCTCAGCTGTTTTCCGGGATTATTTTTGGTGGTGCGGTACAGATCGTCACCGTGGAATTAATCGCCGATAACAGCTCACTGCTGACGGTATTGGTTACCGCCTTTATTATCAGTTCCCGGCACTTTCTCTATGGTCTTTCTCTGCGAGAACGGCTCAGTCCACAGCCACTGCGCTGGCGTCTGAGTTTTGGATTTCTGCTCACCGACGAGCTGTTTGCTCTCTCGGGTCATCGTCGCGCCTATATTGGGAAATTACGTCTGTATTATGGCTTAGCTGCCGGTGGCAGCTTTTATCTGGCCTGGAACCTGTGGACCTTTATTGGCATTGTCGCCGGTGCGTCGCTGCCGGATCTAACAGATTTAGGACTCGACTTTGCCATTGCTGCTACCTTTATAGCCCTGGTGGTTCCCGGGGTTAAGTCTCTGGCGACCCTGTCAGCAGTACTAACCGCAGCCACGGCGTCGGTTTTTTTCACCCTCTGGCATTTTGAGCTGGGATTGATCTGTGCGGCACTGCTCGCTATGACGGTGGGTTATACAGTGAATAAACTCAGGGGCAACGCGGGGGATGGGCCATGATAATACTGACTATCTTGCTGTTGGCCTCTATCACCTTCGGTACTCGCTATCTATTCCTTGAGGGCCGATTGCCAGTCCGCCTCGGCCCCAATCTGCGCCTGCTACTCAGTTACAGTGGGCCATCTGTACTGGCGGCTATTCTTGCGCCGATTCTACTGGTGCGTAATGACCAACTCTACCTGAGTATCACCAACCCCTATCTATGGGGTGCAGCGGCGGCTATTACTGCGGCCTATAAAACCGGTAATATTTACTGGACGATTGGCGCTGGCATGCTAGTATTTATCGCATCTGGCCAATTAGTCTAGGGTCTGAGTTTTCAGAGTTCTAGCTTCTTTGAGAACGCTGTGGTCACCAAAATTCCCTGTTTTGTCACTGTAGATACGTCTTCACTGTGCGTAGTAAATCATACTGCTGTGAGAACAAGGCCGTTTTGTTATGAACGGCTTAAGAGATTAGTTTAACCGCTGGCCTAAAGGGCGAGCCTAAAAAGACCGAGAGATCCTGATTATGATTCCACGTAACCTATATGATTCCGACCACGATATGTTCCGCGACACAGTGCGTAAATTTCTTGAAGTGGAAGCAGTGCCACACCACGCCCAGTGGGAAAAAGATGGCATGGTCAGCGACGAAATCTGGTTGAAGGCTGGCGAACAGGGCTTTTTATGTCCCACTGTGCCTGAAGAGTATGGCGGTGTTGGTGTCGATTTCCGCTACAACTGTATTGTTAATGAAGAGATTGGTCACGCTGGCTGCACTGGCTTGGGCTGGACTCTGCACTCGGATATCGCGGTTCCCTATATAGTTCGCTACGGCAGTGAAGAGCAGAAGCAGCGCTTTTTGCCACGCTGTGTGTCCGGTGAGTTGATTACGGCGATTGCCATGACTGAGCCCAGCGCGGGTTCCGATCTCCAAGGTACCAAAACCACCGCAGTGCTCGACGGTGATGAGTGGGTTCTGAATGGTTCCAAGACCTTTATTACCAACGGTCAAAAATCCGGTTTGGTGATTGTGGTGGCCAAGACCGATGTCAATGCGGGTTCAAAAGGTATCAGTCTATTTTTGGTTGAAGCGGGTACGCCTGGATTCACCAAAGGTCAAAATCTTGAGAAGTTGGGTTTAAAAGCCCAGGACACTTCTGAGCTGTTCTTCCAAGATGTGCGAATTCCCAAAGACAATCTGCTTGGCGAAGAGGGTCGTGGCTTTATCTATCTGATGCAGGACCTGCCCCAGGAGAGACTTTCTGTCGCGGTGAGTGCCAATGGCATGTGCCAGGCGGTAATGCAGTCCACTGTCGACTATGTCAAAGAGCGCAAAGCTTTTGGTACCAATGTGGCGTCGTTTCAAAATACCCAGTTTAAGCTTGCTGAGTTATCGGCGGAAGTCAGTTGCGCGGAAGTGTATTTGGATCGTTGTACTGAGCTGTTGATTGAAGATAAATTGGATACGGTGACCGCTTCAAAGCTCAAGTTACTGACCACTGATCTACAGTGCAAGGTCGCGGATGAATGTCTACAGCTATTTGGCGGTTGGGGCTATATGTGGGAATACCCAGTTTGTCGTGCCTTTGCTGATGCGCGAGTGCAGCGGATTTATGCGGGTAGCAATGAGATTATGAAGCTGATTATTTCGCGTGATTTATTGAAATGACTGCTCACTCATAGCCATCTCGATCTCCGCTCCTGTAACCCTGGCCTCCACTCCTGTCATCCCGACCGCAGTGGAGGGATCTCCCACAGCTGGCAGCAGACTAATAATGTTGTAAGGTTTTTTCGAGGCAGATGCCAGATGCGGGAGATCCTTCGGCTGCGCTCAGGATGACAATATGGGGTGGCTAACCGACCCGACCAACCTCAGTCCTTATAGGACGAATCAATCTTATCAATAATCCGCGTCATAGCTTTAAACTCCAACTCCCCAGCTGGCCGCCCCATACTCTGCATCGCCATCAACTGCTCAGTCCGCGCTAGGACTTCAGCTGACACCGGAATCAGCGGCTTACCCGTCGCATCACAGGCTACCTGAACCTCACAGGAACGCTGTAGCGCCCACATATTCATAAAGGCCTCAGGAATAGTGCGACCACAGGTTAATAAACCGTGGTTGCGCAAAATCAGCATATTCTTGTCGCCCATATTGCCCAGCAAGCGCGGCTTCTCATCGTCCATCACGGTGATGCCTTCAAAGTCATGATAGGCAACTCGACCTCTCAGCAGCGCGGAGTAAAAGTTATCCGTACGCAACCCTTCCTCAGAACAGGCCACGGCCATACCGGCATCAGTGTGGACATGGGTAATGCAGTGCACGTCTTTGCGAGCACCATGAATGGCAGTGTGAATAATAATGCCCGCGGGATTAACTGCGTAGTCAGTAGGCTCAACAATATTGCCATCAATATCCACTTTAACCAGATTAGAGGCAGTCACTTCACTGTAATGTAGGCCGTAAGGATTGATTAAAAAATGCTCCTGATCGCCGGGCACTTTCATAGTGATATGGTTGAAAATCATCTCCGACCAGCCGAGATAATCAAAAATTCGATAGCATGCTGCCAGTTGAATGCGCAGTTCTTGTTCTGTTTGTCCTGCCATTAGCTCACCCTCTTTACAAACTTGGTTAAGATTACGATCTGTGTGCCGTTGACACGGCCTTCTATATGCTCAGGGTTGCTCTGCACCAGTGAAATATTACGCACTGCTGTTCCGCGCTTGCCGGTAAAGCTGGTTCCCTTAACATCCAGATCCTTTATTAATGTCACTGTATCACCAGCGCTAAGTACTGCGCCGTTACTGTCTTTATGAATAACCGCATCCTCTTCGGGCTCGGCTTCAGTCCCAGACTTTGCCCAGGCGAGAGTCTGGTCGTCCAGATACATCATATCCAACAACTCTTGCGGCCAGCCCTCGGCACTGAGACGAGTGAGCATGCGCCAAGCCATGACCTGAACCGCGGGTACCTGTGACCACATGCTGTCATTGAGGCAGCGCCAGTGATTGACGTCAACCTTGTCTGGATTATTGATCTGATCGATACAGATGTCACAGGCTAGCAGTGACTCTTCAGTGTTGCCGTCGCTATGGGGTGGCACTTCATAGGCAGAGAGATTTTCGCTGTTAGCGCAAAGTTCGCAGGCTGAACCGCTGCGGCTGTGAAGATCGGTCATAGGGGCGGGCTACTTGTGTTGAGTTATTTGGCCACAGTATAGGCGGCTTTACGCCAGCGCAGCAATCAAGCTCTTAGCCGCCGCCCAGCCGGATAACACTGCACCTTCAAAGCGTGGCCCGGCAAAGGCATCGCCGGCCAGAGCCAAGGGTGGCAGATCGGTAGATTCGCTGAGTAACATACAGGCTTCAGGGTCCACTACTGAGGGCTTGCTGTAACGCCAGCCGTGAACCTGATATTCAGTAACCTTTGCATTGCCGAGATAGGGTGCTGCTGCATCAATGAGTTTTTGCCCTATGAGTATTTTGTCGTCGTCATAATGTTCGGCACTAAAGCCGCCGCTGCCATGAATGGTCACTGCGGGAATCTTCGAGACACCTTTTTGCAGATTGTCACTGATCCAGCCAATTGGGCCTTCATCAAATGCGGTTGCACCGGGGGCTGGGATAGCCGTTGGGCCATCTAGCACTGCCATTACCGCAATGCAGGCTTCGTAGTCAATACGATCTAGGCGTGCCTGCTTGTCCGCTGGCACTGGGATATTCCCCGAGGCGAGCAGGTCGAGGGTCTGTGGCACAGGTGAGGTAATTAACAGCGCCTTGGCGCTTATGGTATCGCCATTATCCAATGCCGCTGACCAGAGTTGATTATCTTGGGTGATGCTGTCGACTCTAGTGGTGCGCAGCACATTCATATCCGTCGCCAGATATTTTGCCACCGCAGTCATAGTGGGCACGCCGCGATATCGTGGGTGGCCATTGGGATGTCCCGGGTAGCTGCTGTACCACTCTTCCGCGACACCGGCTTCAATCCACTCGGCCACGCTGGCTTTAAAGCGTGAATCTCGAGCGGTCATAAATTGCGCACCGTGATCAAAGGTGGCATCGCCTATGCGACGTCCCGCCAGACGACCTCCGAGGCCGCGGCCCTTATCGACGACCAACACATTGAGGCCCGCTTGGTGCAAATCATTTGCCGCGCTGAGTCCGGCAAGGCCGGCGCCAATAATAAGAACATCCCAAATGACGGGACTGTTGCTGTCGGTGGAGGAGGGCATATTTAAGAGTCTTATTGGTTAGGTCTTGTTAGTTAGAGTGCTCGGATTTGTTTCGCGCGGCTTTGCATTTAACCGAACAAAAGCGCACTTCATCCCAGCAGCGCTGCCACTTTTTTCGCCAGACAAAAGGGCGCTCGCAGACTGGGCAGATCTTGCTCGGGAGGTCAGACTTTTTACGCATACTAGGCATGGGCGGATTATCGCAGGTTTTGCTATTGGTTGACTGACCTATATATCTAGGCGGCTTCTAACTTGCTGCCCTGCAAGGTAATTCGATGCATCAGTCGCATCTGCCCCTGGTAATCGTTGTCGGCCTGATGCCAGGTGCAGCGATTATCCCAAAAGGTAATTGAACCCGGCAGCCAATTAAAGCTGCAAGTGAACTCTGGCTGCGCCACATGAGCATAGAGTTCATCCAATAACTCGCGGCTCTTATCAAACTCCCAACCTTCAAATTGAATAGTGTGGCCGGGATTAACATAGAGCACCTTGCGGCCGCTCTGAGGATGAATGATCACCACCGGGTGGGTGGCGTCGCCAACACGATCCATACCGCCCAGCTGATCTTTTAGGTCGGTAAATCGGTAGAGACCATTTTCGCCGTACAGGTGTGTATTGGAGTGAACCGCGCGCAAACCCTCAAGGCGTTTTTTAAGATTATCTGGTAGTGCGTCATAGGCCGCGGCCAAGTTGGCAAACTGGGTATTGCCGCCGGTCTCTGGGAGTGTTCGGGCGACCAAGATAGAACCCAGTGCTGGAATATCGTCATAGGAATGGTCTGTGTGCCAGCCGCCACCTATATTGGTTTGCTGGTTTTTTTCTTTGCGCACTTCGGCAATCAGCGGGGATTCGTCGGTGGTTTTGAAGAATTTATTCACCACGATCTTGCCGAAGCGGTTGGCGAAGCGCAGATGTTCTTCTGGAGGTAGTTCTTGATCGCGAAAAAACAGTAGGCCATGTTCAGTGAAGGCCGCGCGCAGCTGCTCTAGTTGAGTGTCACTCATGGTAGCCAGTTGCAGATCGCTGACAACTGCACCGCAGTTGGGGGAGAAGGGGGTCACTTTCATAGATGACTTCTTATTGTTTTTATTTGTGGGTTATTTGAGCACTTTTTGTTGTGCCTGTCATCCCAGCCGTCACACTGTTACCCCGACAGCCACACTGTCATCCCGACCGCAGTGGAGGGACCTCAGCCAGTTGGCAGGAGATCCTTCGACTTCGCTCAGGACGAAAAGCCTTTATAGAAAGAGGCCCTTCGACTCCGCTCAGGGTCACAAGCCTTTAGGCTTGTGACTTATCCAAACTCCATATGCCAGCACCGCGCACCGCAATAAACAAAAATGCAAAGCAGAACAACGCCGCTAATTCGCCCCTATTAATGATCGGGAAAACATTGTTCATACCATGAGCCATCCAGTAAGCCGCAGCCATGGTGCCACTACAGATAAACGCTGTGGGCCGAGTAAACAGTCCAATCATCACCAGCACACCACCTACCATTTCAATGGCGCCAGCGGAATACATCAATGGGCTGAGGGGGTAGGGAAATTCAACAGGAAAATTCAGTAGCTTCTGGGTTCCGTGCCAGATAAATAAAAACCCGGTTACGATTCTCAGTAGTGCGTAGGATTGCTCTTCACGTCCGTCTAATAGGTTGTCTAAAAATTTCATATACAGGCCTCTTTAGTTTTTCATTTTGGTTTGGCTTAATGGAATCACCCATACTCTATGGGATCTAGATCAGAACAACAATAATTATCAGGCACAGTATGAATGGCACTGAGATACAGCTGACAGCAAATATGAGTATATTGCCTGTGTTTTTAGTCATGGGAAGTGACCTCCTAGTGTTATTAAAACTAGTCACTAAATCCCACTTTTTCCACTGGGGTTTTACCTGCTATAGCTAGAGCCCGCGCTGCCATTCCTCCCGTAGGGGTATCATCCCTGGTTGATTTATCGCGGTAGTGACAATCGACAATAACTGCTCTTTGTCTTTGCCCAGCACACCTTTTAGTACCAGATAATTAGACGCGTGATCACTTCTGAAAATGGTTTTCTCCAGCTCCAGATTACTCAGCAATACCTGCATCTCATGAAATAGCTCCAGTTTGCCAAGCTTGCGCCAGCGGCCCTCAAAGGCCTCTTCAAAACGCTCACTGCCCGCGGGAAATTCCACCACCAGAGTGGAGAGATAATCCGGCTGTGCAGCATTCATCAGTTTGGCGGAGTTTAGCGCGTGTTGCTCGCTGAGTTCCGGGCCACCGAGGCCATTTAAAATCATCACTGAGCTTTTCATGCCCGCCTGTTTGATCTTTTGCAGGGCCACCAGCGAGGAGTCATAATCTTCCCCTTTATTGACCAGCCTCAAAACCTCGTTGTCGCCGCTCTCGCAGCCCACATACATCAGGCTCAGTCCAAGATCGCGCAAGTCAGTCAGCTCTTCAACGCTTTTCTTTTTCAGATTCCGCGGCAGACAGTAGGAGGAGACTCGCTGCACATCAGGGTAATACTTGTTAATCATCTGGAGAATATCGACCAGCCTTCTAGTACTCAGGGTCATGGCATCGCCGTCGGCTAAAAATACCCGCTTGACCGGATAGCCGGCCTTGGCAAGACCACGCAATTCCTCTTCAATCTTCTCGATGGGCTTGGGGCTAAAGCGCTTCTGTTGATCGGTGTACATTTCACAGAAGCTGCACTTATTGTAGGAACAGCCATTGGTAACCTGCAGAATAAGCGAGCGACCTTCACTGGGTGGACGGAAGACGGGCTGAATATAGTCGAGTGGGTACATAGTGAATAATTGCCGATTAATGAATGGCCCAAGTTTACAGGTTTTAGTCAGATTGCATCTGCCCAGGGTCTTTTATTGATTATTCATTGAATTAATCTAACTTTAGTTCAGTGAGGCAAAAGAATTAGTCTAAAATACTGCCATTATTTTGATTACCAGTGATCCTTTCCCATGCAAAAAAACACCTCTGACAAGCCATTCAAACCTGGCATCGGTATCGACTTTGGCACCAGCAACAGTGCTGCGGCAGTGTTTGATGGCGAGCAGGTCAGGCTGGTTCAGCTCAGTGAGCTCAATCCAATTATGCCCTCGGCTAATTATATCGATCGAGATTTCGCCTCGACCATAGGTCAGCTGGCGATCGATGACTATATTAGTGACAATCAGGGCCGCAAGGTGGAGCTCAGTGTCGAGGTGATTGGCGAGGCGCGCACCAGTGCCGGTACCGCCGATGGCCCGGCCAGTGAGTCGGAGACCAGCAAGGTTTATGGTCAGGCTTTTAATGACGCCAGTCTGCCAGGGCGACTTTTCCGCGGTACTAAGCGTTTGCTGGGCAATACTGCCAGTGATAAAACCGTGATTTTCAGTCGGCCGTTTCGTCTGGTGGCGCTGGTTACCCCTATATTGGTGGGTATCCGCAAAGCCTTGCGCCGCAGCGTTGATAACAGCAGTCAGGCCTGTATTGGCCATCCTGTCAACTTTGAGGGTATAGAGCAGGGCCGCAACAATATTGCACTTCAGCGCCTCAGTGAATCCTATCGTCACGCCGGTATTAGCCAGCAGAGTTTTTGCCCGGAGCCTACCGCGGCGGCCATTAGCTATCTGTATAACTATCCCCACAGCCGCGACCAGCTGATGCTGACCGTGGATTTTGGTGGCGGCACTCTGGATTTTTGTATTCTGCGCCGCAAGGGCACGGAGTTTTCCGTTGAAGCCACCCATGGTATTGCCCTGGGTGGCGACAAGATCGACCAGACTATTTTCCGCGAGCTGGTTTTCCCGTTGCTGGGCAAGGGCGAGCGCTGGTCGCGCCTGGTCGATGGCACTGAGGTGGATACCCTATTTCCCTTTGCCGAGTTTGAAGAGCTGCTGATCAACTGGCCGGTGAGCTATATGCTCAACCAGAACAAATACACCGCCTCGGTGATGCAGCGCATGGTGCTGCCGGATGAGGGGGCGATTAAGTTTAAGCGTCTCTATGATTTGATTAAGCAGAACTATAGCTATCAGGTGTTTGAGGCGATCAAGGCGTTTAAAGCGGAGCTCTCGGTGTCTGATTCCGCGGTGCTGGATATTCCCGAGATCGATATAGAGGTGCGATTAGATCGCTGGGAGTTCGAGCTAATGATCACTGATCGGCTGTTTGAACTGGAGCGGGCAATCAGCCTAATCCTCGATAAAGCTGGCTTGCAGGCTGATGATATTGATCTGGTATTGCGCACTGGTGGCTCTTCATTGATCCCCGCGGTGAAAGATATTCTCGAAAATCAATTTCCCGGCAAGGTTGTGGAACACGACCCCTTTACTAGTGTGGCGGCGGGTTTAGCGATTGCTGATTACTTTGGTTACGGCTCAGATATTCCTCAATAAGGCGGCTTTTTAGCCTTTCTTTACCATTTATTTTTTTGATCAAGGCCATCTGTGCTCTCTTCCATCTAAAAACTTACTTGCATGCAGCAAGCAAGATAACTAAACTCTCATCATTGCTAATCTAAACCGTTAATCTAAATCGCTAATCTAAATGGAAGATCCAATGACTACCTCTACTGTTTCCGCGAGCCCCACCTCAACTAGTGCTGTCGCCAATAAGGCGGTGCCGAAAAAAGGCACTCCCCTGCGTTTTGTGACCGCCGCCAGTCTCTTTGATGGCCACGATGCGGCGATCAATATTATGCGTCGTATTCTTCAGGGCGCCGGTGTTGAAGTTATCCACCTGGCTCACAATCGCTCGGTGGCGGAAGTGGTTCAGACTGCTTTGCAAGAAGATGCTCAGGGTATTGCCATCAGCTCTTATCAGGGTGGTCATGTGGAGTACTTTAAGTATGTGGTGGATCTGCTAAAAGAAGCGGGTGCTGAGCATATTAAGGTCTTTGGCGGCGGGGGTGGGGTGATTGTTCCAGCTGAAATCAAAGAGCTTGAGGCCTATGGTGTCGAGCGTCTCTACTCGCCCTATGATGGTCAGAATCTGGGCTTGGTGGGTATGATCGACGATATGATTGAGCGCTGTTCACTGGGGGCTTACAGCGATGTGACTGTGGCCGCTGGAGAACTTTCCGGTGAGAGTGGACGCAATAATCTAGCACGTCTTATCACCGCCATTGAGCGGGATGAACTCAGTGCAGAACAGCAGAGTTCACTCCGTGAGCAAGCGCAATTTCTTAGCACCACAGTGCCTGTTCTTGGTATTACCGGTACTGGTGGCGCTGGTAAGTCCTCACTAACTGATGAATTGATTCGCCGTTTCCGTCAAGATAGCGCCGACGAACTGAAGATTGCCGTGCTGGCCATTGACCCGACTCGACGCAAAACTGGCGGTGCCTTACTCGGCGATCGCATTCGCATGAATGCTATTTATCATCCCTCTATCTATATGCGCTCCATCGGCACCCGTGGAGCCACCGGTGAAGTGCCGGCGGCACTGAAAGATATTGTCTGTGCCATGCGCCTCGGCGGTTTCGATCTGGTGGTAGTTGAGACTCCGGGTATTGGTCAGGGCGATGCTGGTATCGTGCCCTATGTGGATATTCCAATCTATGTGATGACCCCAGAGTTTGGTGCCCAGAGCCAGTTGGAAAAAATTGATATGCTCGATTATGCCGAGTTGGCGATTATCAATAAATTTGATCGCAAGGGCAGCGACGACGCCTATCGTGATGTGTGCAAACAGGTGCAGCGCAACCGCGAAGCCTGGACTCAGGCGCCGGATGAGATGCCGGTATTTGGCACCATTGCCTCACGCTTTAATGATGACGGTGTCACCGCTGCCTATCAGGAGCTGGTGGTTCTTTTACAAAACCGCGGACTGCGCAGCTTTGATCAGCATCTGGCGAAAGTCGATCGCCGCACTCCATCGGAAAAAACCGTGGTGGTACCGGCAGATCGTCAGCGTTATCTGGCCGAGATTGCCGCCAGCGTGCGCAATTACCACAAGCAAGTTGTGGTGCAGGCCAATCTGGCTCGCCAACAGCAGCAGCTCGCGGCAACCAAAACCATGTTATTGGAAAACGGCAGTGATGCACCAGAGGCTATCGACAGTCTGATTGCCGAGCGCAAACAGGCCATGGATGCCAAGGCCAGCAGCTTGCTGGAAGGCTGGCCCGCTATGGTGGAAGCCTATAGCGGCGATACTAAAGTCGATATCTTGCCCAATGGCAAAGAGATCGTCACCAAGTTAAATACTATTTCTTTGGCGGGCAACAAGATCTCCCGGGTTTCATTGCCGCGCTTTGAAGATCATGGCGAACTGCTCAAATGGCTGATGCGTGAAAATCTGCCCGGTGAGTTCCCTTACACCGCCGGTGTCTTTCCGTTTAAGCGCGAAGGTGAAGATCCAGCACGGATGTTTGCCGGTGAGGGCGATGCCTTTAAAACCAATCGCCGCTTTAAGGCGCTGTCGGAGCACTCCGATGCCAAGCGTCTTTCAACCGCCTTTGATTCAGTAACTCTCTATGGCTTTGATCCCCATGAGCGTCCGGATATTTACGGCAAGGTGGGTAATGCCGGTGTTTCCATCTGTACTCTGGATGATATGAAAGCGCTCTATGATGGCTTTGACCTCTGTAATCCAACCACCTCGGTTTCGATGACTATTAATGGTCCGGCGCCGACTATCTTGGCGATGTTCTTAAACACTGCCATTGATCAGCAGGTTGATCAATTTGTTGCCGAACACAGCCGTCAGCCCAAGGATGATGAGTTCCAGACCCTGCGCAGCAATGCCTTGCAGCGTGTGCGCGGCACGGTTCAGGCAGATATTCTCAAGGAAGATCAGGGTCAGAATACTTGCATCTTCTCCACCGAATTTAGCCTGCGCATGATGGGTGATATGCAGCAGTATTTTATCAATGAGCAGATTCGCAATTTCTACTCGGTGTCTATCTCCGGATACCATATTGCCGAAGCCGGAGCTAACCCCATCTCCCAGCTGGCCTTTACCCTGTCCAATGGCTTTACCTTTGTTGAAGCTTATCTGGCTCGCGGCATGAAAATCGATGACTTTGCCCCCAACCTGTCGTTCTTCTTCTCCAATGGTATGGATCCGGAGTACACAGTTATGGGTCGAGTGGCGCGGCGTATTTGGGCCACCTCTATGCGTGATCTCTATGATGCCAATCCGCGAAGCCAGAAGCTGAAGTACCATATTCAAACTTCCGGCCGTTCCCTGCACGCTCAGGAAATGAACTTCAATGATATTCGTACTACCCTGCAAGCCTTGATCGCGATTTACGACAACTGTAATAGCCTGCACACCAATGCTTACGACGAAGCCATTACCACGCCAACTGAAGAGTCAGTGCGCAGAGCGCTGGCGATTCAGCTGATTATTAATCAGGAGTGGGGTCTGGCGAAAAATGAAAACCCCAGTCAGGGCGCGTTTATTATCGATGAGCTAACGGATCTGGTTGAAGAGGCGGTGCTGCAGGAGTTTGAGAAAATCTCCGATCGCGGCGGTGTGCTCGGAGCTATGGAAACCGGCTATCAGCGCGGTAAGATTCAGGAAGAATCGCTCTACTATGAGCACAAGAAGCATGACGGTTCTTTCCCGATTGTGGGTGTCAATACCTTCCTTAGTGAGACTGAAGAAGAGCCAATAGAAATTGAACTGGCCCGTTCAACTGAAGCGGAAAAACAAAATCAGATTAAACGTCTGCGGGCTTTCCAAGCGACCCACAGTGCCGAATCAGCGGAAGTGCTTAAACGCTTGCAGGATACAGTGAGCCAAGGCGGCAATGGGTTTGAGGTGTTGATGGAAGCGGTGCGGGTTTGTTCGCTGGGCGAAATTACCAATGCACTATTCGATGTCGGCGGACAATATCGCCGCAGCATGTAATCATGCTGGGTATTTTCCGCCAGAAGGGCGTTAAAAATGTACTCATTCGGTCATTTATTAACATAAACTCCCTCACTGCGTGCATTTTTGCCTACTTCTGACGCAAACTACCGGCGCATGATGCGGTAGTGGAATAAATCCAGGAACCGCTAATCACAAAACAGTTAATTTAGGACCCCATAGCTAATGCCCAAAGCCCTCCGACAGACTCAGGTTGAGCGCAAAGAAATCTCCGACGCCAAGATGCTTGAGGCGGCGGTGGATTTGATTGTCGAGCGCGGGGCGGGCCTGGTCACCTTAAAGGATGTCGGCGAAAAAGCCGGCTACTCTCGCGGGCTGGCTGGTTATCGCTTTGGCAATCGTGAAGGTCTGTTTGATTTTGTTCTCAGGTCGGTTGGCGATGAATGGCTCGGAGAGCTCACCCAGGTGACTGCCAATAGCTTTGGTTATCAGGCTATAGCCGCGGCCCTCGATGCCCATATTAAATTCTGTGAAGATGCGCCGAAACATGTGGAGGCCTTTTACCGCCTTTGGTTTGACTCCATGGCACCGGACTCTCAGCTTAAAGGCGTGATCTTAGGTATTCACCAGCGCCGCCGCGGCGATGTCGTCAGCTGGATTGAGCAGGCTATGGCTGCTGGGGAAGTGCCATCCACAGTGGATGCGGGAATGCTCGGGGATCACTTTACCGCCTCGGTTAGCGGCATCGTCTATCACTGGATGACCGATCCGGATAATCTGGACGAGATGCGCAATCTCCATGAAGCCTTAAAGCAGGTCATGCACAGTATGTTGCGCGGCTAGTTATTGCTCTTCTAAGCTGTGGATCTCCAATGCTTTGGTACCTCTAAGAATAGATATCGCGGGTCACTGATGCCTACCTCTAGTCCTTGTAGTTTCTCCTTTTAAACTGCAATCTGTGAAGCCTACTTTCGCGAGTTAGCCATACCATGATTAATTTCCAGCTGAATAATAGTCCTGTCGAAGTCGATATTGATCCGGATACCCCATTGTTATGGGTGGTGCGGGATCACTTTAAGCTCAAGGGCAGTAAATTTGGCTGTGGTATGGGTCTCTGCGGAGCCTGCACCATGCACCTCAATGGCGAGGCCGTGCGTACCTGCACTCTGCCTATTTCGGCGGTTCAAGGCGCTGTGATTACCAGTATCGAAGGTCTGGGTACGCCGGATAATTTGCATCCATTGCAACAGGCCTGGGTTGAGCACAGCGTTCCCCAGTGCGGCTATTGCCAGTCTGGCCAGTTGATGTCTGCCAGTGCGCTGTTAGCGAAAAACCCTAATCCCTCCGACGACGATATAGTGACGGCCATGAATGGCAATATCTGTCGCTGCGGCACCTACAGCAAAATTAAATCGGCTATTAAGTCGGTCAGTAAGTCTGGCGCCGAGGCGATGCGTAACCAGGAGAGCATGGTTGAGACTTTTGATCCCGCAACTGCGAATCTCAAAAGGGAGGCAAACTCATGAAAAAATCCTCCATGACAAGACGACTATTTCTCCTTTCTACTGGCGCAGCGGCTACTGGACTAATTGTGGGTTGCTCCACCGCAGGGCCTAAAGGCAAGGGTTATTCCGCCATTGCCGGTGCCTTTGAGCCCAACTCTTTTATTCAAATCACCCCTGATCATCAGGTGATTTTTTATCTCCCCAGCAGTGAAATGGGGCAGGGTATTCTCGATGGTTTGACCACCTTGATTGCCGAGGAATTGCGAGTTCAGCCAACGGCGATTGATGTTCGTCAGGCCAGTCTTCACCAGGACTATAAAAACCCCGAGATGGGCATGCAGGCCACCGGTGGCAGCAATGCCACTCGAGCCCAGTTTTTGCCCCTTCGCCAGGCGGCGGCTGACACCGCAGCGGCAATTCGCAATGCCGCCGCTAAGCAGCTTGATCAGCCTTTAGATAAAATTTTGTTAGCCGATGGCAATGTCGTCGTTGGCGATAAGTCCTACGGCTTTGGTGACTTTGTCGCCGTGGCGGCTTTGATGCCGGTGCCAGAAAACTCCCCTTTAAGAAGCCCAGCCCAGTTTGATCAAATCGGTCGTGAGCGGCCGCGTTTGGATGCCCTGGACAAGTCCACTGGAACCGCTGAGTTTGGTATAGATGCCGAGGTGGAAAATCTCTATCGCGCAGTGGTCGTTAGATCGCCTGTATTGGGCGCGGCATTGGAAGGTTTTGATGCCTCAGCCGCCTTGAAGCAATCCGGCGTAGTCGATGTGGTGCAGATTAAAAGTGGTGTTGCGGTTGTCGCCCAGTCTTACTGGCAAGCGCGAAAGGCCGCTGCTGCCCTTGAGCTGAACTGGGGAAAAACCGAACTCGGCTCCTGGTCATCCGACAGCATTTATAAAAATTTTACCGACAGCCTGAATGACAGCAGCCAAAAAGGTTTGGAGTGCTGCAATGAAGGGGAAGGCGATAAGTTGTTGAATCAATCTGAGACAATGGTTGCCGCAGACTATTACGCACCCTATTTAGCTCACGCCACCATGGAACCCCTAAATTGCACGGTTGCCGTGGAGGGTGATAGCTGCAAAATTTATGTGGGTACTCAGTCGGTGCAAGTCTCTGCCGGCGCTGCGGTTTATTACGGCGACTTTGATGCGGATAAAGTAAAAATGCACCCGGCCTTTTTGGGCGGGGGTTTTGGCCGTCGCTCTCTGGGCGATGATGTTGCCGAAGCGGTGGCTATTGCCAAACAAAGCGGGCGCAATATTCAGCTTGTCTGGAGTCGCGAAGATGATATGAGCAATGACTTCTATCGTCCGGCGTCCCTGGTGCGCATGCAGGCCGGTGTGTCTAAGCAGGGTCTGATTGAAACCTGGGCTGTGCGCCGGGTAGGCCCCAATATAATGGGCCATATGGTTGATGCATGGCTTGAAGTATTGGCCCCAGATTATCTCAATAAAGGCTTTACCGATTGGTTGAGCAAACTGGGCCATCCGCTGTTTAATCGCTTTGTTGCCGATGCCAGTAATGGCGATGGTATTTATGGGGACTATGATACGCCGAATAAAGCGGTGCGCCATGTGACTCAGGATCCGGGGTTACGCACCGGATTTTGGCGTTCGGTAGGGCACTCATCCAATGCCTTTTTTAAAGAATCTTTTATTGATGAGCTGGCCCAGCGCGCCGGTATCGACGAGCTGCAGTTCCGACTCGCCAATATGAAAAACAACCCGCGACTCACTGAAGCCACGGAGCTGGTTGCGGCCAAAGCCGGTTGGGGCAAGCCACTACCGGAAGGGCATTTCCATGGTCTGGCCACTCACAGCTCCTTTGGTTCGGCCGTGGCACAGATCGCCGAGGTCTCGATTAAAGGAACACAAATTATTGTCCACAAAGTCACCGCGGCGATTCATTGCGGCATGGTGGTGAATCCGGAAATTGTTCGGGATCAGGTCGAGGGAGGCATTATGTATGGCCTCACTGCGGCGCTTTATGGCGAGATAACATTGGTCGATGGCGTGGTTCAGCAGAGCAATTTTCATAACTATCCGATGTTGCGCATGGCCGATGCACCAGAGGTTGAGGTGCATATAGTGGAGAGTCAGGAGCATCCAGAAGGGGTTGGCGAACCGGGCTTGCCACCCTTGGCGCCGGCAGTGGCCAATGCGGTATTTAAGGCCAGTGGGCAGCGTCTGCGTGATCTTCCCCTCAGGCTTGGCTAGTTGACTGGACTGCTGCTAGTCTTAATGCCATGAATAATTATTTCACAGAGCTTTTAAACCATTGGCATCCACTGCGCGACGCGCATCTCTGGGTGCTGGCGACGGTGTATAAAACCGTTGGACCCTGTTATCGCAGAGCCGGTGCGATGATGCTGTTTAACGATCTCGGGCAGCAGTTTGGTCTGCTTAGCGGTGGCTGTCTGGAGGCGGATATTCAGCGGCATGCGGCCCGTGTTATGCATAGCAAGCGTTCGCTTACGGTCAGTTACGATGGCAGCGATGAAGACGATATTACCTTTCAATTAGGTATTGGCTGCGGCGGCACCGTGCATATTGTGCTGCAACCGATCTTGCCTGAGCACCACTATCTTCATTTAAATGAGGTTCACGAGCAGCTAAGTAACGGCGGCAAGGGGCTTTATTCTCAGCTTATTGCCGCTGATGGAGAGGTTGAAACTCGCTGGGAAATTTCTCAGCTTTCTAATGACCGCTCTACTCAAAGGTCTTCCCCAGAATTAATTGAAAAAGATAATCAGACCTGGTTGCTAACTAACCTAAGCCCACCGCCCCACCTGTTGGTGGTTGGCGCCGGAGTCGATGCTCAGCCCGTTGTGCAGATGGCCAAGACTTTAGGTTGGACGGTGACGCTGTGGGATTCGCGGCCAGCCAATGGGCGTCGTGAGCACTTTATGTCTGCGGATCAGATTCTGCGCCAGCCGTTGGATCTATTAATGCAGCATAAATCATCAGCACAGTGGAACGCTGCTGTGGTGATGTCCCACAATTTACAGATGGATGGCGATGCAATCAGAGCCTTGCAGGGCAGTGCCATAGAATATTTGGCGCTGTTGGGGCCGGTTGCTCGCAAGCAGCAGGTGTTGGCCCTGGCGCGGTTGGATGAGCGGAGTCTGACTGTTCCTATTGCCGGGCCAGCGGGATTAAATCTCGGCGCCGAGTTGCCTGAGGGCATAGCCCTGTCCATTTTGGCCGAGTGCCATGCTGTATTGCAGGGGGCTACAGGTCAGTCTTTGAATGGCCTCCTGACACCAGTTTCTGAAGCCCCATAATGGCACAATCTATAGAAGTGTTGATTCTTGCCGCAGGGGCTGCCAGTCGTTTTGGTTCTGCCAAGCAGTTGATTAGCTATCATGGCAAGCCGTTGCTACAGCACTGCATAGATAAGGCCAATGCTATTTGCCTCGGTCGGGTCTCCGTAGTTCTGGGAGCCAATCGGGAGCAGATTGAACCACAGATTTCAGGCGCTAAGATTATTCACAATAATCACTGGCAGCAGGGTTTGGGTGCATCCATTGCCACTGGCGTAGCATCTATTGACCACCATTCTAATGGCCTGTTAATTCTTTTAGCGGACCAAATTACCCTTACCACTGAGGATTTAAAGCTGTTGCTGGATGCCTTTGATGGCAGCAATACCGTCTCAGCCTATTACGCTGGTCGACGCGGGGTGCCAGCAATCTTTCCCCAGAGTCTATACGCTGATCTGACAGCACTGTCAGGAGATAGTGGCGCTAAAGCAGTTTTGCAGCGCGGGGATATCAGCCTTGTGGAAATCGATCTTCCCCAGGCCGTCATGGATATAGACACTCCTGAAGACTGGGCTCAATTCCTCGATTCGATTCAGTAATGGGGCACTGATTTTTCCGATTCCCTGTTTTCAGTTGCGTGAGAGGCCAATAAACTGATATTCAAGCCTAAAGATGCCCCCATTCAACGATTAAATGTTGAATATAGCCCTGTTGCCATTTAGGCTACGCCCAGAAAATTTCTTATAACAAAAACTAACGCACTTTATTCCATAGGGGGTCTCATGGCAGGTTCAACACCAGAAGCATCAACCGCAACAGTGGCAGGCGGTCAGGTTCAGGGAAAGCAAACTTTTGCGTTTATCGCGATGACATGTCTGTTTTTCTTTTGGGGCTTTATCACGGTTCTAAACGATATTTTAATTCCGTTCTTAAAAGAGTCATTTGACCTCAACTATACCCAAGCCATGCTGGTGCAATTCTGCTTCTTTGGCGCCTACTTTATTGTTTCACCCTTTGCTGGCAGATTAATCGACAAGGTCGGTTATCAGCAGGGCATCGTTATTGGTCTGTTGACCACCGCTGCGGGCTGCTGTTTGTTCTACCCTTCAGCCAGTCTGCACCTCTATCCGCTGTTCCTGTTTGGCTTCTTTGTGCTGGCCAGTGGCATTACTATTTTGCAGGTTGCAGCCAATCCTTATGTGGCAGCACTGGGGCCAGAGAAGACCGCTGCAAGCCGTCTTAATCTCGCTCAGGCAGCAAACTCCTTTGGTACCACTGTAGGCCCAATCGTCGGCGCTGCATTGATTCTCGGTGTTGTAGCCGCAGATGCTTCAGCGGTTCAGGGTCCTTACCTGATGATTGCCGGTTTGCTAATTGCTGCGGCATTGGTATTTCGCAGCATTAAATTGCCTGTTCTGACGCATATGGAAAGCGAAGAAAAAGCAGAAGGCAGTGTCTGGGAGCACCGTCACCTGGTATTGGGTGCGCTGGCAATCTTCCTTTACGTTGGTGGTGAAGTGTCTATTGGTAGCTTCCTGGTCAACTACTTCTCTGAGAGCACTATTGGTGGTCTGACCACCGCGGAAGCCGGTGAAATGGTTGCCTACTACTGGGGCGCGGCAATGATCGGTCGTCTGATTGGTGCTGTACTGATGAACTATGTTGCCGATACCAAGTATCTGGCGATTAATGCCCTGATTGCTATCGTTATGATCGTGGTCAGCATGAACACCAGCGGCAGTGTCGCTATGTGGTCTATTCTGGCGGTGGGCTTCTTTAACTCGATTATGTTCCCAACCATCTTTACCCTTGCGGTTAAAGGTCTGGGTTCCATGACCAGTAAAGGTTCTGGCTTTGTCTGTCAGGCCATTGTCGGTGGCGCACTGATTCCATTGGTTCAGGGTGTGGCAGCGGATACCATGGGTATTCAGCTGAGCTTTATCGTTCCAATGCTGTGCTATATCTATATCGGTTGGTACGCGCTGAACGGCGCTCAAAGAGCGTAAGACTGCAGTAATATCGTCGGGCGGGCCTAGTGATAGGCGCGCCCGATGATGCTTTAGATCATCTGTAAAGCCTCTCCTACACTTTCTTCCGCAACTTTTTCTCGTCACTCTTTTCGCACTTCGTCTGAAGCATCTTTTCAAAGATAGCCTAGAATTCCCTGTGGTTTTTCTGCGGGCAGCTTTTTAAACAGTAGCTATTAGATAGCAGCTCTTAAGTTACGGTTGGCACTAGGGGAATTATCTGAGGGTCTTATCAGAGAAGCTTAATGATTCACCGAACCAAGCACTGGGAGCCAGGCTTGATCCGGTGAAGTTGTCACTGGGTAATAAAGCTAACCGCCTTATCCCGCTTCTACAATACGCTTCATATCAGTCATATAGCCACGCAGTTCGTGGCCAATGATTTCAACATCATGGTCGCGAATGGCGTCGTTCACTTCGATCAAACGAAGGTTGTCGACGGCGTTAGAGCTATTAGCCAAACCGCCACCCAACTCTTCCAGAGTCAGTGAGCTAGCATGAGCTTGCAACAGTGGCACAGCAGCGTGGGTAAACAGGTAGTTACCGTATTCCGCTGTATCAGAGATCACTACGTTCATCTCGTAAAGCTTGTTGCGCGCAATACAGTTGGCGATCAGTGGCGTCTCATGCAGTGACTCGTAATAAGCAGACTCTTCGATAATGCCCGAGGCAACCATGGTCTCAAAGGCCAGCTCAACACCGGCTTTAATCATTGCGACCAGGTAGATACCTTTGTCGTAGAACTCTTGCTCAGTGATTTCGATATCGCAATCTGCAGCCTGCTCAAAAGAAGAGTCAGCAGTCTGTGCGCGCCACTTCAGCAAGTTGGCATCGTCATTGGCCCAGTCGACCATCATAGTGCGTGAGAACTCACCTTCAATAATGTCGTCCATATGCTTTTCAAACAGTGGACGCAGCGTGACTTTGAGTTCTTCTGACATATCAAAGGCTTTGATTTTAGCCGGGTTGCTCAGACGATCCATCATATTAGTGATGCCGCCGTGCTTCAGACCTTCAGTAACAGTTTCCCAACCGTACTGGATCAGCTTGCGAGCATAGGCTGCGTCGACACCAAGGTTGATCAGCTGCTGGTGACCCAGAACTGCACCGGTCTGCAACATGCCACAAAGAATGGTTTGCTCGCCCATCAGGTCAGACTTAACCTCAGCGATAAAAGAAGATTCCAAAACACCAGCACGATCGCCGCCAGTAGCAGAGGCGTAGGCTTTAGCGATTGCGTGACCGTTGCCCTGGGGGTCATTCTCAGGGTGAACTGCGATCAGTGTTGGAACGCCAAAGCCGCGCTTGTATTCTTCACGGACTTCAGTGCCTGGGCACTTAGGTGCAACCATGACAACAGTCAGGTCAGGGCGAATCTGCATGCCTTCTTCAACAATGTTAAAGCCATGTGAGTAGGCCAGAGTGGCGCCTTGCTTCATTAACGGCATAACCGCGGTGACAGCAGCGGTGTGCTGCTTGTCAGGCGTCAGGTTCAGAACCAGATCGGCAGTCGGAACCAGCTCTTCAGCGGTGCCAACAGTAAAGCCGTTCTCAGATGCCCAAAGAAACGACTGACGCTTCTCGGCAATTGCCTGAGGGCGCAGTGCATAGGAAATATTCAGACCAGAGTCGCGCATATTGAGACCCTGGTTAAGGCCCTGAGCACCACAGCCAATAATGACAATGTTCCAGTCTTTGATAAAGTTGCAGCCATCAGTAAATTCGCTGCGGTCCATAAATCTGCATTTGCCCAGCTGCGTCAGTTTGTCGCGCAAGCTCAGGGTATTAAAGTAATTAGCCATTTCCAGTCTCCGGCCACCGGGATCGGTGGGTTGTTAAATTGTTAAGGTCGGCAAGTGTACTTGATTTACTGTGTTGCTTAAAACGATATATATTCATCACAGTGTTGCGTATTTTGCAATATTAGTCGGGCGGGGTTAAGCTGCGTCCATGGATATTCGATCATTAACCTTGTTTCAACACCTGGCCACCAGCCTGCACTTCGGCAAAACTGCCGCCGCCTATCATGTCAGCCCCTCGACCCTGAGTCGCTCGATTCAGCGCTTGGAAGAGCAACTCGGGGCTCAGTTATTGATCCGCGACAATCGCTCGGTGCTGCTGACTAAGGAAGGCAAGAAATTACTCAGCTATGCAGATCAGCAGATCAGTCAGTTTGAAAGTTTAAAGCAGTCTCTTAATCAGTCGCAAAAAGAGCTTAGCGGATCTTTAAAACTCTACTGTTCGGTAACCGCCTCCTATTCTTACCTGCCGCCTCTATTAGAAAAATTTCGTCAGGCTCACCCCAATATTGATATCAATTTGGATACAGGTGACGCCGCTGATGGTATTGATCAGATTAAAAATCAGAAAGTGGATTTAGCCATTGCCGCACGACCAGATGAGCTGTCATCGCGGATTCACTTCCAGACTATTGCCACAGCGCCCCTGGCGATTACCGCGCCGACGATTAACTGTGCAGTAAAAAAAGCCCTACAGGCAGAGATCATCGACTGGGCCAATTTACCGATTATTCTCCCTGAGCACGGCGTGGCGCGAAAACGTTTTGAGCAGTGGTTTAGGCAAAAATATAGCGGCCGCCCCAATGTCTATGCCCAGGTCTCAGGGCAAGAAGCGCTGGTGAGTATGGTGGCATTGGGCTGTGGTATTGGTATCGCGCCCAATGTGGTGGTGGAGAACAGCCCGGTTAAAGATCGTATCGAACTGCTGCCGGGAACCCGTATCGCGCCCTTTGATTTGGGTTTATGCTGCTTTAAGAAAAAACTCAATGACCCTTTAATAGCAGAGTTTATGGCCATGGCTGGCCAACCTTAATGGACACTGCCAGCAGTCCTAACAGCCTTTTTTAGAATTGGAGAAGCCCCATCAACGATGAAATAGTTAGCTTACTCGAAGCCAATAAACACAATGCCTGGATGCTTATTCTACCCCTGGCATTTCTCGAAGCCTGCCCCGGTATCGGCCTGATGATCTCCGGCGCTGTTCTCTTAGCCGTAGCCGTTTTTCTCTACAGCGAACAGGTCCTAACCCTGTCACAGATTTTACCCCTGGCCTTTGCCGGCGCCTGCCTCTCTGATCATTTGGGTTTTTATCTCGGTCGCTGGTCCGGCGACAAACTGCATGACACCGCCTTCGCGAAAAAGCGCGCCGAGCAGCTGCAAAAAGCCGAACTATTTATACTCAAACACGGCACCGGCGCCATAGTACTCGGCCGCCTAGTCCCCGCCGTCAGAAGCCTAGTGCCCATGCTAGCCGGCATCAGCGGCACCAGCCGCCTAAAGTTCAGCCTAGTCGACCTGCTCGCATGCACTCTTTGGACCGCAGGCCTAGCCCTATTAGTCGCAAGCCTAGGCAACCTAGTCCCAAATTAATTGGGGCCGTATCGCTTATTTTTTGATCAATCCTTATCCCGCAGGCCTCTCGATTTCGCTAGATATAAGAATGATGCTCAACAATTAAGCGATACGGTCCTAATGAAATAGCCCGCTGTACAAAAAATAAGCGATACGGCCCTAATTAAAATTCTCGCGTCTCGCCTATATCTAGCACCCAGCTATTGGCTTGGCGGAGCTGGGTTTTCTCTGCGGCGGCTTTAAAGCGCAGTGGCGGTTCGGCTATGGGCTCATCAGAGAGATCAAAGGTGCCAAAGTGCATGGCAACTGCGGCGTTGGCCTGAACGTCCAAGGCTGCCTGCACAGCTTCTTCCGGATTCATGTGGGATGCCTCCATCATGGCATTGGGCTCATAAGCCCCGACAGGCACCGCGGCCAAATCAAAGGGCCCCAGTTTGCTGCCAATCTCTTTAAATCCGTCAAAGTAGCCAGTGTCTCCGGCAAAGTAAAAGCGTCGCTCTGTTCCCATAACCGCCCAGGATGACCAAAGTGCTTTGCGGGTATCCGTGAGACTGCGCTTGCTCCAGTGTTGGGTCGGCAGGCAGTGAATGGTGATCCCTTTATAGTCGGCGGTATCACCCCAATTCAATTCCCGCACCTGATCTATGCCATTGTCACGCAACAATTTGCCATTGCCCTGGGGTACAAAAAATACTGTCTCAGGGTTCAGCGTTGACAGTTTGCGCAGAGTTGGCAAGTCGAGATGGTCATAGTGATTATGTGAGATAACAACGAAGTCGATAGCCGGCAAATCCTCCAGAGCAACGCCGGGGTCAACCCAACGACTTGGACCAATAAGAGGCACTGGGCTGGGTGTTTGCGACCAGATAGGATCGGTTAAGAAATTCACCCCATCCATCTGCACTAATAGAGTGGCATGACCTATCCAAGTGGCGGTGGGGGTGCTGGTATTGTTACGCAGAAATTCACCGTCGTTGGATACTTTTTGGGGCGCTCCGGCATCACTGCGAAACATTGTGCCAAAGCGGCGCAGAAAGAATGACAGTCTTACGCCTAGTGAGCCATGCGACAGCTCGCTCTGATAATTGGTAAATCGACCCCGCTCATCTACGGGGGCAGAGTCAAACAGTGGCTTGGGCTTGGGCTGTGCCTCCACCTGCAGTGTGGCAATCGCAAGAATAAAACCCAGCGTGCAAAGTTGGTGAGATGTTTTTTTTATCATTATAAGCCCCCTAGTCAGAGCGACATTCTAACGGTGTTTAATTGGGGCCGTATCGTTTATTTTTTGATCAATGATGGCCTGCCAGGCTTAGCTATGCTCAATTTTCTACCCAGCGCGTTTTCCAACCGCTCTTGAAATCTTGCATCCCCAACCCAGCGATTGGTTTTAGTGGCAACACGGATGTCATGAATATCCTGATCTGCTAAAGGGGTTTGAAATAACTCACGGTAAGCAAAGCAACGCTCCTTACTGGTTTCGCCCAGATCCTTATAGTTCTGATGAGGTGTTAGCAGGTCATCCACCGCACCGCAGCCATTAGCTCTATAGCTACTCCAGCAATAGTCTTCGGGCATAACTACCATCCCGGCGTTCACTGGGTTGAGCTCAATATAGCGATAGCAGGCCAGTAAATAATTGTCTTCACAGACTAAACTGCCTCTATGTCGTCCCTCCCACAATGCCCCGGTGCGCCGATAGCTCTGGTTAATATGCTGCGCATACTGTCGCCCCATATGCTGAAAAATACGCTGAATACTATCCTCGTAAAGCGGTGTTAGTAGCAGGTGAATATGATTGCTCATTAGACAGTAAGCGTGGAGCGACCCGCCGTAGCGGCCCAAAGCCTCAGCGAGAACCTCTTTATACAAGACATAGTCATTATCCGCAAAGAAGCAGGCCTTGCGGTTATGTCCGCGCTGAACAACATGAGCCGGTATTCCCGGGATATACATCCGAGTTTGTCTCGACATTACAAACCTCCATGTTTGTAGGATAGGGTTGAACAGCTTTAAATCTAACAGATAGCTGCGGGAACGGCTTTTTGTACAAAAAATATGCGATACGGCCCCAATTAAACTCGCGAACTGGTGCCTATATAGCGTGCTCTTTTGTCCCTTCGCCTACTGCTATCCTCAATCGAATCCGAATGAAAGCATATCGTGATAAGCTACAGGTGCTGAGTCGTTAGGTTTTCAGTGGTGCCTGTAAAATAATAAAAGTGACAACAATAACCAAAAATATTAAAGGGGAGATCATATCTTGGGCCAACAAGAGTCAATTGATAATCAGCCTGCTGTTGCGATTACCACCGAGCAATCAGGGTTTTATGAAGGTTTCAATCGGGTTGTTGCTGTGGCGCCCAAGTTGCTTATCGGCGCGATGGTTATCTGGGTGGGCTTATCACCCTCCGCTGCGGGTGAGCTGTTGCTCAGCATGCAAAATTGGACCACGGCCAATTTCGCCGGTTGGTATATTTATGTCACCGCTTTTTACACTCTTGTTTGCCTGGTACTGGGTATTTGGTCTCGCACAGCCCATGTGAAGTTGGGCAAGGCCGATGAAAAGCCTGAGTTTTCTATGTTCACCTGGCTGTCGATGATGTTTGGCGCCGGTATTGGCATTGGAATGCTGACCTATTCCACTGCCGAACCGATCTTTCACTTTGCCAATAACCCTGACACAATCAAAGGCCTCACCAACGGTCTCAATGAAGATAATGTCCGTAATGCCTACAAATGGGCGCTGCTGCACTACGGTCTGACCCCCTGGGCCTGTTATGGCGTGGTCGGTATGTCACTGGGATACTTCTCCTACAACCGCGGTTTGCCGCTGACTATTCGCAGTGCGCTAGAGCCGCTATTTGGTCGAGCCATGTCAGGTGGCGCAGGGCATATGGTGGACATAGTGGCGATTCTGGCTACCATTGTAGGCCTCAGTGTGACTATTGGTTATGGCGTCTCTCAGCTGGCTTCAGGTTTTTTCAATATTAGCGGTGCCGAGTGGTTGGTGGATAACAGTGGCAAGCCGACTCTGATGGCTCAGCTGGTTGGATTGGTGCTTATTATCGGTGCTTCCTGCCTGTCGGCCATGTCGGGTCTGAAAAAAGGCATCAAGTGGCTCTCCAACATTAATATGGGCCTGTCGGCATTTGTGATCGCCTTCTTTGTCATATTTGGCGCCACCTTCTTTGCCCTGCAAACCTTTTTCTACGCGATCTGGGACTACCTAGTGGCAATGCCCGCCATGTCGACCACCGTATGGTCAGGCAGCGGGGCAGACCCTGCTTCCGCCCTGCAAGGTTGGCAGAGTGCTTGGACTATTTTCTACTGGGCCTGGTGGATAGCCTTTGCACCCTTTGTAGGATTGTTTTTAGCCCGCGTATCTCGCGGCCGCACCATTCGCGAATATGTGATTGGCGCGATGATTATTCCCTCACTGATCTGCTTGGTCTGGTTTGCCTTTGTCGGCGCCACGGCCATTGATCTTGAACTGTCTGGTGTTGCCCAAGGTGCGATTGTTAATGCCGATATTTCTGCCCAGCTATTTAAAACCATCAACTTGATACTCTCCCCTGAGCTGGCCGTTGCCCTGTCAGTGGTCATTGTGGTTTTACTGATGACCTTCTTGGTCACCTCAGCAGACTCGGGAATCCTGATTATTAACACCCTCGCCTCTGGTGGCAGTCAGAGTCAAAAGCAGGCTAAGCATGTGATTATCTGGGGAGTGATCTTTGCGCTGTTGATCGGTGTGTTACTGTCCGCCGGTGGCATGGATGCACTGAGGTCAGTGATGATTATTGGCGCACTGCCGTTTTCCGTGGTCATGGCGCTGATGGCGGTTTCGCTGGTGAAAACACTGTTGAGTGAAGACACTTAATTTAATTAGGGCCGTATCGCTTATTTTTTAACCAAGATTCGTCGGATCGGCCATATACCGAGTGTTTGCCTCGGTATTGGGTTTCAGTAAGAGCGATATAATTAGATAGATAGCGATGCGCGTCCGCTTCGATTCTACTGTACAAAAAATAAGCGATACGGCCCTAATAATTCGATTCTACTGTACAAAAAATAAGCGATACGGCCCTAATAATTGTTACAAGTGACACCTCCAATGGCGCCAGAATGCGAGACCAATCCAAAGCCTCGCTTCATAGGGGGCATGTTAGAAGAAGCTAGAGAGAGCTACCCTAACGCCACAGAAGAGGAGATCTTTGAGCTGGCAACCGGTTCAATAGACGCATAACTTTTCTATAGTAGAGACTATGTTTGAGCGGCTTATTAAACCTGCCCCTCAAATTGCACCGTTTCATTTGCAGTGTTTTTTACCACAACAGTTCCTGCCAATTTATCATGCCAACCTTGCTTCCGCTTATCGATGCCAACCCATATTATTCCTAGTAAAAGAGGAATCATTGAAATGTAATACGCGAAATAACGACCTATGAGTTGACCTGTAGAAGCTTTTCCCCCTGTTTTTGCATCAACGATGCTCAATTTTAAAGCCATCTTACCCGGCGTTGCTGCTTTGTATATCCAGAATAGAATGACCGCAATAGCTGGTAATATGTAATTAAAGACAATATCCCAGAACCCCATAAAAAACGATTCACCTGCCCAGTAATCTGAACCATAAATCAAAGTCAATATTGGCATAATAATTATGAGTATCAAGATTGTATCTATTAATGACGCTCCTGTTCTAACCCAAAATCCTGCATATTCTAAATCTTTCATTATTTCTCCTTAAAGGTTTAACATTTGTTTAGAAAAACATTAGCAATCAGGATTGCCGACTCGTCTAAACACCCGATTTGACTAAAGCCCTAAAACGTTTATTGGTTCGCATATTTAATGTTATTATCAGTGTTTCATTTACGAAGGGCAGTATCTGGAACCAAAGTATTGAGTAAATATTTCATCCCGAGCTTTATAAGTTCCAGTATAACCACTCTCTCCTCGAACCGATGAATAGGAATAATCACAGCTAATGAGCGATGCATAAACTCCATTAATTGTGTGAGAAAACGAGAGGCTTGGAGCTAAAAAAGCAAGAGTTACACAAACAAGTGTTATTTTTTCATTATATTCTACTCAGTCAGAGGATGGGTTTGACCAAAATCGCCACATGGCAAATTTGATATGCGATGGTAATTTATTATTCAGTGCCGAAATTTCTCTCTTGGATACTAATTTAGAAACTAGCATAATTAGTCTACATTATCTATTCGAATGTGAATATAGGTGAGCTAGTTTCCAAAATACTCTATAAAGTATCCACGCAGGTACAGTAACAATACCAGATAACCAAAGACTCCCCCCGCCCCCTCTAAAGGGTAGCTGTAGGAGAAATTAGTACAGTAGTTAGGGTGCAGGAAAAGGCTAAATGCAGTGCATATGCAGTGCAGGAAAGTTTAACTGAGGAGTAAGTTTAGATAAGCTATTGATTTGTATGGTAGCTACGGGCGGACTTGAACCGCCGACCCCAGCATTATGAATGCTGTGCTCTAACCAGCTGAG
>ENA-OQVM01000282-OQVM01000282.1-marine-metagenome-genome-assembly--contig:-NODE-282-length-82942-cov-4.664346_pt1 | contig 82942 bp, 66 predicted proteins | sample MGYA00237776_ERZ505498 | MGnify/ENA primary metagenome ERZ505498 (study PRJEB26159, sample SAMN06265151) | marine metagenome | isolation source: Helgoland LTER site | place: Germany:Helgoland, sampling... | reverse complement strand
AGATCTCAAACCCACGTCCTTCGCCTAAAATCATATTGTCTTTAGGTACGCGAACGTTGTTGAGCTTCACATGCATATGCCCGTGGGGCGCATCATCCATGTTAAAGACGGTTAGATGACGCAGAATTTCGACGCCGGGTGCATCCATAGGAATCAGAATCTGACTCTGCTGCTTATGCTTTGCTGCATCGGGACTGGTTTTTACCATGCAGATCATGATCTTGCAGCGCTCATCACCGGCGCCTGAGGTCCAGTGTTTTTCGCCGTTAATGACCCACTCATCACCTTCCAAAACGGCCGAGGTGCAAATATTGGTGGCATCCGAAGAAGCCACGCCCGGCTCGGTCATACCAAAACAAGAGCGAATTTCACCGCGCATCAGGGGCTCCAGCCACTCCGCCTTCTGAGCTTCACTGCCGTACTTATGGATGACTTCCATATTGCCCGTATCGGGAGCCGAACAGTTGAATACCTCGGCACCCAAATGAGATTTACCCATTTCCTCGGCCAGATAGGCGTACTCTACGGTATTCAAACCCGAGCCATGCTCACCCTGGCCTGTTAAAAAGAAGTTCCACAAGCCACGCTCCCGGGCACCCGCTTTCATCTGCTCCAAAATTTCATTTTGGCGAGGAGTCGCCTCCCACGGGCTACCCTTGCGCACTTCAGCAAAAAATTCGGGCTCCAGAGGCATAACGTGGTCTGTCAAATATTGGCCGACAGCCTCAAGGGTGGGGGCAATACGATCCGATATACCAAGATCCATGGTGATTTCCTTTTTGGGTAGTCTTGAAGACTTTAGGAGACTGAAAGACGATGCGAGTAGAATTTGAACATAGCGTATGTTTTCTTTACGTTCAAGTATGTTAGCGTTATTCCCTCTCCGCAGCAGGGTGCTCAGGCTTTGCCAATTGCCGCCAATATTCAAGCCCTTAGCCACAGTTTTGCAGACCGTCAGGTGCTTAGAAACGTCTCCTTTCGTGTTGATCAAGGCGCGTTTGTGGGCTTGCTGGGCGCAAATGGGGCCGGTAAAACAACGCTTTTCTCGATACTCACCAGACTCCTGAGAAGCTCGTCGGGTAATGTGTTTCTTTTCGGCCATGATTTGCAGCAATCACCCGCCGCTGCACTGGCGACACTGGGCATTGTGTTTCAACAACCCACCCTAGATCTCGACCTGTCGGTATTACAAAACCTGCAATACCATGGCGCCATTCAAGGAATGTCCCCGACCAACGTACAAAGCAGAGCACAGGACGAGCTAGAGCGCCTGCAACTTTGGGATCGAAGACATGAACATGTCCGCCGGCTCAACGGCGGTCACCGCCGGCGCGTAGAAATCGCCCGAGCACTGCTGCACGAGCCTCGACTTCTGTTACTGGACGAGGCGACAGCGGGGCTAGACCTCGAGAGTCGAATTCAGCTTCAGCGCCATGTCAGAACTCTAATAGAAACTCGAGGCTTAGCGGTATTGTGGTCAACCCATAGGGCGGAAGAGTTGGAGGCCAGCGATACCGTCATTTTACTCGACAAAGGCGCGGTTTGCGCCCAGGGCCAGCTGTCAAATTTGATCACCGCCGCTGGAGTGGAAGATACCAATCAGCTCTTGCTCAGCCTCTCGAAAACTAGGGCATGAATATTTCAGCGTATCTCTATTGTTTATGGGGTGTTCTCAAACGGGAGTTTCAACGCTCGGTGCAACAGCGCACGCGTTTTATCAGCGCGTTGGTCAGGCCGTTGCTCTGGCTAGCGGTATTTGCTGCCGGATTCAGAGGCTCCCTGGATAGCGTTGTTATCGCACTGTACGGGAGTCCTATCAACTACGAGGTCTATATCGCGCCAGGGCTCATTGGCATGATCATCCTTTTTAACAGCATGCAAAGCTCACTATCGATGGTTTATGACCGAGAAATGGGGAGCATGCGGGTACTACTCACCAGTCCTTTGCCACGCAGCTGGTTACTGTTTTGCAAACTACTCGCCATCGCCCTGACGTCCTTACTACAGGTCTATACCTTTTTAGCTGTAGCTTTCTTTTTCGAAGTGACCCCACCCGCACTCGGTTATTTGGCAGCACTGCCAGCTATTCTGATCGGGGCATTCATGCTGGGCGCCCTCGGGCTATTGCTAGCGTCACTCATAGAGCAGTTAGAAAACTTTGCTGGCGTCATGAACTTTGTCGTCTTCCCCTTATTCTTTCTTTCCTCTGCGCTTTATCCGCTGAGTTTTATGGCCAAAGCCAGTACAGGGGTTTACTGGGCCTGTGTCATCAATCCATTTACTTACGTGGTCGAGCTTATTCGACATGCGCTCTATCTCGACTTAAACACCCACGCACTGGTAGTGACTCTGGCTGCTGGCTCAGTGCTCACCGCTGGCGCAATTCTGGGTTTCGATCCGGCACGGCGAATGCTTTCAACCGGACGCTCAAGGGGCCACTGAGCGACGCAAATGTTGATTCACTCAACCCAATGGGTCAGGAAATGTTGGCGCCCATAGGTTGCAACTGAAGCTTTGGCCCTCGCCTCAAGGGCAATCGACCTGTCGTTGTTGCCCCGCGCCCCTTCACTATATTCACTCAAACCCCTGTAGAAACGAAGGCTTTAGGTGCTAGCACGCTCGCTGCAAATAGAGTGCTACTGGGTACTGGCTATGATGCTCTGGGACGCCGACCAAGTTCTGTATTGCATAGACGCACTTGTTGCGTTGTGACAATTTGCCGCTGTCAGTGCGGCATCAACCTGACTGCGCTGATCAGACTTGGTACAAACCGGATCAGGCTGCGATGCGTCCCCGGTCAGAGCAAACGCCTGACAGCGGCAGCCGCCAAAGTCCTGCTCTTTTTCAGGGCAACTGCGACAGGGCTCCTGCATCCAGTCAAAACCGCGATACGCATTAAAAGCTGGGGATTCATTCCAAATCGCAGCAATGTCTTGATCGCGAACATTTGGAAACTCAAGGGGCAAGCTTCTGGCACTGTGGCAAGGCAGCGCCAAACCGTCGGGAGCAATCGCCAGAAACATTTTCGCCCAACCATTCATGCAGGGTTTGGGACGCTCTTCATAATAATCAGGAACAACAAAAAACAATCGCATGTCATCGGGGTGGGCTTCCCGCCAGGCATTGGTGGTTTTTTCGGCGCGTTTTAGCTGCTCTCGACTCGGCATAAGTTCATCGCGATTTAACAGCGCCCAACCGTGATACTGCGCATTCGCCAACTCCAGATAGTCAGCACCCAATGCATGGGAGAGATCGATAATCTGCTCGATCTGATCAATGTTATGTCGGTGTAAAACAAAGTTCAGCACCATAGGGTAGCCCGCCGACTTTACCGCCTCAGCCATTGCCAGCTTGTGCGCGAAAGCCTTGCGACTTCCCGACAATAGTTCGCTGATATCACTATCTGTTGATTGAAAACTAATTTGTATATGGTCTAGTCCGGCCTCTCTTAGGGACCCGACACGATCGCTGGTCAGCCCTACACCCGAGGTAATTAAGTTGCTGTAGAAGCCCAATCGACGAGCCTCTGCTACCAGCAACTCCAGATCCTGGCGGACTAGAGGCTCACCACCAGAGAAGCCCAGCTGGGCTGCACCCATCTGACGGGCTTGTTGCAAAACACGAAACCAGTCGTCGGTACTTAACTCGGTCCCTGCAGAAGCCAGTTCCACAGGGTTTGAACAATAGGGGCATTGCAGGGGGCAGCGGTAGGTCAGCTCAGCCAACAGCCACAAGGGTGGGGAAACTGCTGGGAGGGAAGCCATACTAATAACTCAGGAGAATGCGACCCAGCGCTGTGCACTGGCTGTAGCCATAAATTCCTCAATGTCTGATGCGATACTATCGACTTGAGGAAAGCGTTCGGTAAGCTCCGCAATAATGTTGGCCACGGTTTTTACGCCATCGACATAGCTGAGAATCAGGCCGGCACTTTCGTTGAGTTTCACCATGCCCTCAGGGTACAGCAACACGTAACAGTCTTGAGCCTCCTCCCATTGCAGACGAAAGTGCTTATTGAGTTGAGGTATAGATACAGGGTCGATCATTTCTTCAGCACGGCTCCGACAGGTTGTGTTATTCGGGAATCGAATAGCTGCCGTTATCACAACTGTGATACGGAGGGGTATTGTGAACATAGGCCATAGACATCGCGTCCAACATGGTCCAAAGAATATCGAGCTTGAACTGTAGTATGCCCAACGCCTTTTCCTGCTGTTCACGATACTTAAAGTAGTCAAGGGTGACGTCGAGACCATGTTCAACGTCGCGCCTCGCCTCGCCCAAGCGCTTACGAAAGTAAGAAAGGCCTGCTTGATCGATCCAGCTGTAGTGCTGCGGCCAAGTGTTGAGACGGGATTGATGGATTTCTGGCGCGAACATCTCGGTTAAAGATGAACACGCCGCCTCCTGCCAAGTGGCGCTGCGGGCAAAATTGACATAAGCATCGACCGCAAAACGCACGCCGGGTAACACGTAGCGAAGATCGGTCACTTCATCCCGCTGTAACCCCACCGCTTCAGCCAATTCCAACCAGGCTTCAATACCCCCCTCATCGCCGTCAGCACCATCATGGTCAAGAATACGCTGGATCCATTTCACGCGGGTTTCCCGGTCAGAGCAATTCGCCAGAATCGCCGCGTCCTTTTGAGGGATCATAATTTGATAGTAAAACCGGTTGGCCACCCAACCTCGAATTTGCTGGGGGGTTAACTCGCCCGCGTACATCGCTTTATGAAAAGGGTGATGAATGTGATAGCGCGCACCTTTGGCACGTAGACGCGCTTCAAACTCAGCCCGACTCAGGGGAGCTTGATGAGAGTCGTCCCCCAATACGGGGCTATCAAGGGGCGACATCGCCGGAAATACCCCCTGCTGTTGGGCTGCCGCCCATCATTTGAACTTCGAATTCAAGCCCGTCAATCGCAACCTCAACACCCTGCGCTTCCACTTCAGCCCGCTCGGGTGAATCCTCGATCAGGATCGGGTTTGTGTTGTTAATGTGAATCAGCATTTTCCGGGGCCGCTCAACCGTTTGCAGCCAAGCCAGCATTCCGTCGTCGCCACTTTGAGGCAGATGCCCCATTTGGCTCGCCAGCTTGGTGCCCACTCCAGCACGGGCCATTTCGTCCTCGCACCAAAAAGTACCGTCAACCATGACCAGATCAGTCGTTTTCATGAGCGCAACCAGCTCGGGTGTCATCTGTCCTAAGCCCGGCGCGTAGAGTAGTGAAGTGCCCGCTATCGTGTCGGTGACCAGGTAACCCACGTTATCGCCCCGGTGAGGATCGTTGCGATGGGGTGAGTAAGGCGGGGCTTTACCGTCTAGAACCACTGCGGTCAGCTGTAAGCCTTCCACGCCGTCTACAGAAAAGGACGAGCCGTCAGTGGGTACCTCGTGGTGCTCTACTCCCCCATCCCAGCTCTCGAGCATGCGGAAAATAGGAAAGCCGGTGGATAAATCTTCAGCGACCATATCGGTACAGTAAATTTGTAACGGGCAACCCTCCCGAAGCATTAAAATGCCAGTGGTATGGTCTATCTGGCTGTCGGCCAAAACAATCCCGCGGATCCCTGTATCTCGCATCCCTGTCCGCGGCTGCAGGGGCCTCGCGGATTCGAGTTGACTGCGCAAATCTGGCGACGCATTAAACAAAATCCACCCCCTGCCATCTATGGAGATCGCAATGGATGATTGAGTTCTGGGGGTTGCTAATATCGTGCCCGAGCGAACGCCTGAGCAGTTGTAACAGTTACAATTCCATTGGGGAAAACCTCCCCCAGCGGCTGATCCCAGTATTCTAACTTTCAACGTGCCACACCTCGGAATACGGGTTCGTCAACAATGGGCCGCCGGGTGTCAGCAGCCCAGCATGTATCAGCGGACGCTAAAATACATTGTCACTTCGAAGCCAACACGCAAATCTACAAATTCAGGCTTAGTCCACATTTTTCTTCTCCTCGTTTTGAACAACATCACTTCTGTGCGCAGGCACTATAGCGCCGTTTCACCCTGGCTGCCAACCGGGATCGTTTGAATCGCATCGGTGATGATAACTCGCAGGTAGACCACGGTGACTTTCTGCTGAACGAAAAAGAAACCCCAAGGGATTATCGTCAAAGCTTACGCTCAAGGGCCTGATCTGCCGACGGTATTCCAAGGCGTACTGCAGGGCTTGTGCCCAAGGTCTGAGCCTCATGGCTAAAATGGGCTGTCTGAGCACTATAGGCGCAATTTGCGCTGTTTTAAGGGGATGGTCGTGCCAATGCTTCGACCATTTCATCTAGCACCGCAGGGTCTTCTATGGTTGAAGGCGGCGTAAAAGGTGCGCCGTCGGCAATGGCACGTAATGTACCTCTCAGAATTTTTCCTGAACGGGTTTTGGGTAATCGATTTACAACTAAGACTCGACGGAAACTAGCCACCGGCCCGATAGCCTCTCGCATTTGCTGAATCAATTCGTTCTCGATGGTCGCTGTTGTCACCTCAACCCCGTCTTTTAACACCACTAAACCCACAGGCACTTGGCCTTTGAGCCCATCTTGAACGCCGACAACGGCACATTCGGCCACCGCCGCGTGGGCTGCGACCACCTCCTCCATCTCACCGGTAGACAACCGATGTCCCGCCACATTGATGACATCGTCTGTTCGCCCCATGATAAACAGATAACCATCGGCGTCGATGTAGCCACCGTCCCCGGTCAAGTAATAACCGGGGTAGGTGTTGAAGTAGGCTTGCTCAAATCGTTTGTGATCTTGCCAAAGCGTGGGTAGACAAGCCGGTGGGAGCGGACGCTTTATGACCACGGCGCCTTGCTCACCCGCAGGCATTGGCAGGCCTTCAGGGTCGAGTATCGCTACCTGATAACCCGGCAGCGGCTTGGTCGCTGAACCTGGCTTCGGTTCAAGTTGTTCAATGCCCAACGGATTGCCTGCGATAGCCCAACCTGTTTCCGTTTGCCACCAATGGTCAACCACCGGGCAATCGATCAGCGATTCGAGCCAGTTTAACGTAGGTGGATCCAGCCGTTCTCCCGCTAGAAACAAGGCCTTTAAACAATCAAGGTCGTAATCTGCCAAGCCATTTCCTGCCGGGTCTTCCTTGCGGATGGCACGAAAAGCCGTGGGTGCCGCAAACAAAACGCCTACCCGATAATCACTTACGACACGCCAAAAAGCCGCGGCGTCCGGTGTCTTTACAGGCTTCCCTTCGTATAAAACAGTCGTACAACCCATCAGTAGCGGGGCATAGACAATGTAGGAGTGTCCTACCACCCAGCCAATATCGCTGGCAGCCCAAAACACATCACCGGGAGCGGCGTCATAAACCGCTGACATGGACCACGCTAGGGCAACCGCATGACCGCCATTATCTCTGACCACACCTTTTGGCTTGCCCGTTGTACCCGAGGTATACAAGATATAAAGCGGATCTGTAGCCGCAACCGACGTACAGGCTGCGGGCTTGCCTATCTGCATAAAGCGATGCCAACTCAAATCGCGCTCTGGTTGCTGAACCAACGGTGATTCAGGACGCTCTAAAACAATGACTCGGTCAATGGTCGCTTCGGCTTGCTCCAGTGCTGCGTTCACAATTGGCATGTAGTGAACTACCCGATCCACTTCTATGCCACAGGTGGCGGTGATCAATAACTTGGGGGTGGCATCGGTTAATCTTACAGCCAGTTCCGGCGCGGCGAAGCCACCGAATACAACACTGTGAATGGCCCCAAGGCGTGCGCAGGCCAACATAGCAATAATCGCTTCAGGCACCATGGGCATGTAAATGACCACGCGATCGCCCCGCCCTACCCCTAAGTGTTTTAGACCACCTGCCGCCCGCTCGACCCGCTCAAGCAGATCACCGTAGGTAATACATTCTCTAGTGCCTGTAACCGGCGAATCGTAGTAGATGGCCGCTTGCTGTCCTCGGCCATCGCGCACATGTCGGTCGAGGACATTAAAACAGGTGTTCATCATGCCATCGGAAAACCAGCGCTCGTTACCCGCGTCATCCTTAGCGACAGCCAATGAGGGTTTTACATCCCATTCGATCAGCTGCGTCTTGTCCAACCAAAACCCCGCAGGATCCTCTTGCGCTGCCCGGTAAGTCGCTAGATAACTCATAGTCTCTCCTAAGAAGCCGGTCAATTTACGCCCACAAGGCGCGGATATAAGCTTTAATGTCGTCTTCAGTGATCAATTTTTTCGATCGAACAACTTAAAACAATCTATTTGCCGATCATACGGTGAAGGCCTAGATTAGAGGTCTACTGCGCCGTCTGTTAGTTCAGACGTCAAGGGTTTGCGCCCCGAAACAATTTTGCAACCGAAGAAGAGGAAATTCCGATGTTTAATATTAAAACACTGGCGGCAGCCATAGCGGTATCTGCATCCCTAGTCGGTTCAGTTCAAGCCGAGAATACCTTTGCCAAGCCCCCCACATTTTGGTGGCCCGATAAAATCGACTTAACACCTTTACGACAACACAACCCCGACTCAAACCCTTACGGCGCGGACTTTAATTACGCCGCAGAGTTTGCCGAGGTCGATATGGAAGCCTTAAAGGCCGATGTTCGAGCCACATTGACTGATTCTCAGGACTGGTGGCCTGCCGATTACGGTCACTACGGTCCTTTCTTTGTTCGCATGGCATGGCACAGCGCGGGAACCTATCGTGTTGCCGACGGCCGAGGGGGTGCCGGCGGAGGTCAGCAGCGCTTTGAGCCACTTAACAGCTGGCCCGACAACGGCAATTTAGACAAAGCCCGGCGACTGATGTGGCCCGTGAAGCAAAAGTACGGTCGACAGGTTTCCTGGGCTGATTTAATGATCCTCGCGGGTACCGTAGCGATGGAAGACATGGGCTTTGAGTCATTTGGTTTCGCCGGTGGGCGCGCTGATGATTGGGAGCCTGATTTGGTTTACTGGGGCCCAGAAACGGTCATGTTGGCCGACGAGCGTTACTCGGGCAAACGCGACCTCAAAAACCCTTTAGCGGCAGTGCAAATGGGTTTGATCTATGTCAACCCAGAAGGCCCCAACGGTAATCCCGACCCTGCACTTGCAGCCCATGATATCCGCGAAACTTTTGGCCGCATGGCCATGAATGATGCTGAAACTGTGGCGTTAATTGCTGGGGGCCATAGTTTTGGTAAGGCGCACGGTGCGCACAAACCCGCGGGCTGCCTCAGCGTTGAACCCGGCGGTGCCGGGGTTGAAGAGCAAAGCTTTGGCTGGAAAAACAGCTGTGGCAAGGGGCACTCAGAAGATACCATTACTTCGGGGTTTGAGGGCGCCTGGACCGCAACTCCAACCCAGTGGAGCATGATGTATCTGGCAAATCTGTTCGCCTACGATTGGGAGGTGACCAAGAGCCCCGCCGGAGCGGTGCAGTGGATTCCCACAGATGACAATGCCGCAGACACAGTCCCCGATGCCCATATCCCAGGCAAAAGTCATGCTCCGATTATGTTCACCACTGACTTGTCTCTCAAGGTAGACCCCGCCTATCGAGAAATCTCTCAGCGGTTCTTAGCGAACCCCGCGGAGTTTGAAGACGCCTTTGCCCGCGCCTGGTTCAAGCTAACCCATCGCGATATGGGTCCCAGGGCCCGCTATGTCGGTGCCGATGTGCCCAGTGAGGTTCTCCTTTGGCAAGATCCCATCCCTGAGATTAACCACCCACTGATTTCTACAGCGGATACCGCAGCGTTAAAAAGCGCCATTTTGGCCAGTGATCTGTCCGTACCGCAGTTGGTTCGAACGGCGTGGGCGTCAGCCGCCAGCTACAGAGATAGCGATATGCGCGGAGGCGCAAACGGTGCGCGTATTCGATTAGCACCCATGAAAGACTGGCCAATCAACAACCCCAAGGAACTGAGCGCGGTTTTGGCTGAGCTCACGAAAATCCAAGCGGCATTTAACAGCCGCCAAAGCGACGGAAAGCAGGTATCGATGGCCGATATGATCGTGCTGGGCGGATCTGCCGCCATCGAAAAAGCGGCGGCAGACGCAGGATTATCTGTCACCGTGCCCTTTAATGCGGGTCGAATGGATGCGAGTCAAGAATTCACCGATGTCGCCTCATTCTCGCACTTAAAGTCGACGGCAGACGGTTTCCGCAATTACTATGATCAAACCGCCAATTATCTCTCACCCATCAACGCGATGATCGACAAATCAAATCAGCTGGACCTGACTCCCGCTCAAATGACGGCGCTGGTAGGTGGTCTGCGCGTACTCGGTGGCAGCAGTGATAATAGCGACAGTGGCGTTCTTACTGAACGCAAAGGTATGTTAACGACAGACTTTTTTGTGAATCTTCTCGATATGGGAACTGTCTGGCAGCCATCCGGTGACTTTGAAGGGCAGTATGTCGGTACAGATCGTAGTACGGGTGCGCGCAAGTGGACTGCAACGCCAGTTGATCTGATGTTTGGATCGAGTGCTGAGCTTCGAGCGATCTCCGAGGTCTATGCAGCAAACGATGGTAGCGAGAAGTTTGTCAGTGACTTCATCGCTGCTTGGGTTGAAGTGATGAATAACGACCGTTTTGATCTCGAGCTTGCTAACAATCCCGGCGAGTCCATCGTAGCGCGATAAGGGCACCCTGCGCCTCAGTACCACCCGGCAGCATCGCTGCCGGGCTTTCACTGAACTCTCCAAGCCACCAAGTCCAGCTAACCCTTGACGGGCTTATCGTGGGCCCAGTTGCCCTAGCCTATCAGTGCGCCGCTGTGTGAAGCTTGGCGCTAGTTTTCGACGGACCTTGCCCGCTCGTACGGCTTTTGGGTGGGGGACCCCGTCATAGGTTTGAACCGCAATCCACCGGTCTCTTCACCCTCTGGGCCGCTCGGGCTCTCGGCTGGTTTGCCGTCGGTCGCCGCCGTTGGCTGGGTGTCAGATGAGATACCAACCGACTCCACCAAAAGGTCCTCGCCATACCGACCCGATGCCGCTTTCAAGCACGCCGATCCCGCCGCAGACCTTGCTAAGTCAGCATGAGTTGCGGTCCACTCTGACGTAGCTCCCAGAGCCAACTCATCCAGGGTTGCAGCCACAACGGCCTGACAATCTATCTCGGCAGTCACGGCACTGGTTGAACAGGTAAACATTAAACCCAAAATAACGCGTTTCAATTAACTTCTCCCTAGTGAGGTCAGTGGTTGTTTTTGGCTGTTACGCACAGACTCACGGTTTAGTCTTCTCTTTCTTCCCATCGCCACCCGCTTATCTCTCACCACACTTCGAGCTACCGACAAGCACCCCAAAACCGCACAGCGGAAGCCAACCTTTAAGCGATGATGACGCTCAGTTTTGGTGCAGCCCCGCCCTAAAAGGGCGCCCGTAATCACCTAAATCTGCGGGTCTGAAAAAGCCGAAAATATAGCTTTAGTTATATTTATCAACAGCTTAAAAAAGTTGGCAAGGTCTATGCTAACTCTTGGGTGTGCCACGAAGGGAGTTGTTTAGCTTCCCCCGAACACAGAGTTTCACTCTTTCATGCTGTTTACGAGGACCCACTATGAAATTCCAGTTTTCCCCAAGCTCATCCCTTAAAACCCTGTCTGCTGTATCTGTTCTATCGCTGAGCGCACTCGCCCTTCCCTCCCAAGCCGGTGAGTGGAGCGCTAACGCAGCCGTGACCAACAACTACATTTGGCGAGGCCTCACTCAAACCGAGAACAACTCAGCGGTGCAAGGCGGCATAGACTACGCATCGGATGGCGGGTTCTACGCCGGTACTTGGGTATCCAATGTCAATTACGGTCCATCGGATGTGTACTCCTACGAGCACGACCTTTATGCGGGATTCGCCTTTGAAACAGGCGGCGTCAGTTGGGATGTGGGATACCTTTACTACAACTACGACAAGGAAGCCGAGTTCGATTTCGGCGAGGTGTACGCCAAAGTTGGGTTTGGTGGCTTTAGCGGTGGCGTCTGGGTACTCACCAACACAGAGGCCGACGAAGCCCCCGGCCAGGATTTTGACGCGGGAAGCACTTATTACGTCTCTGCTGACTACGGCTTTGAAATCAGCAACGGCATAGGCATAGGCCTTCACGTGGGATATCACGACGGCGACTTTGCTGAAGCTTTCAACGGCACCACGGGTGGCTACTACGACTACAACATTAGCGTGGCCAAGGATGGTTTCGCCTTTATGATGAGCTCGACCGACGTCGAAGGTCCGGCGGCTGATGGTGGCTATGACAACGATCAGATCAAGTTCGTCGTTAGCTACGCAGTTGATATCTCCATGTGAGATGCGCACAAAGAATAGGGCCCGCTGCATAGCGGGCTTTTTTTTGCCCTCAGTTTAATTTGAATGTCTAGACTTAACCTCGAAACAGGTTTCACGCGCTTTTTAGTCACTACTGAAAACCTGATCTGATGCAAACAATCCTGAAGGCGTGAGGTTTACTCCCCGGCGCCACGCTAACGTAAGCTGGGCTGCGAGGGAGTACAACGCATTCATAGGCGTACCCTTGCAAATACAACCGCTACAAGCGACCCTCGACGCCTGCTGACTAAGGAAGAGTTCGATGGCTGATCTAGGAATTGACGCAACGGTCGAAGCGCTACTGGCACCCGTTGCTTCAGCAGTCTCCGGCTTTGTTTTCTATGCCGTTCCCATAGGTGATAACGAGCTGCCCCTCATTGTCTTATGGCTTGCAGCCGCCGCCGTATATTTCACCGTGTACTTACGTTTTATTAACTTTAGAGCACTGTGGCTCGCTCTGCGTCACGTGCGCGGCGATTTCAGTGACCCAGAAGCAAAAGGCGAGATCAGCCACTTTAAGGCTGTCGCAACAGCGGTATCCGGCACGGTAGGCGTGGGTAACATTGGCGGGGTAGCCGTTGCAATAAGCTTGGGCGGGCCAGGTGCCGCCTTTTGGTTGCTGATAGCAGGGGTTTTATCGATGTCCACCAAACTGGTGGAATGCACGCTGGGCGTGAAATACCGACGGCACAATCCCGATGGCAGCGTCTCGGGCGGCCCCATGTACTACCTTGAACACTGGTTTCAGCACAGACAGTGGCCTGGGCTGGGTCGTTTTATGGGCTGTTTTTATGCCCTCGCCCTGGTTATCGCGGGCTTTGGTATTGGCAATATGTTCCAAGCCAATCAAGCCTATACACAATTCCTGGTGATCACCGGAGGGGATGCTAGCTGGCTTAGTGATCGCGGTTGGTTTTTCGGTTTGGCACTCGCCATTGTTGTTGCACTGGTGGTGATTGGCGGCATTCGCTCCATCGCTAAAGTCACTGTAGTTCTCGTGCCATTTATGGCAAGTCTCTACATTATTAGCGCTGTGATCGTGATCGGTTTGAGTGCTGAACATATCCCAGGGGCCCTACAAGCGGTGATGCAAGGTGCGTTTACACGTGAGGGGGCAACCGGCGGTGCGCTCGGCGCCATGGTGATCGGGTTTCAACGGGCCTTATTTTCTAATGAGGCGGGGCTGGGGTCGGCGTCTATTGCCCACTCGGCCGTTCAAACCGATGAACCGGCATCTGAGGGTATTACCGCACTGTTAGAACCCTTCATCGACACCGTAATTATTCTCAGCTTAAGCTCGTTGGTCATTCTCACCAGCGCTATTCCCAATGGCCTCATGGGTACCGAGGTCGCGGGTATTGAGCTCACATCGGCAGCTTTCGCGGTGCATTTCGATTTCGCACCCTATGTTATCGCCGTCGCGGCCTTATTGTTTGCTTTCTCCAGCCTGCTGGCTTGGTCTTACTACGGGCTAAAAGGTTGGACGTATTTATTTGGCGAAAGCCGCGCGGGACAACTGTGCTTTCAACTCTTGTTTTGTAGCTTCATTGTTATCGGATGCATGTTACAGCTTAAAGCCGTGCTCGATTTCTCAGATGCCATGATTTTTGTGATTGCCATACCCAACCTGATCGCCCTGTACCTGTTCGCTCCCGAGGTAAAAGCCGACGTCACGCAATACATTCAAAAACTAAGATCTGACGCGCGATACTAAAAAATCAGTAGGGTTGGTCGCCTTCGCTAACCACACGATGCAGGCAACGCGGAGCGGGCAAAAAGTCATTAACAGGCTTGTGTTGCGTGCTGCGGTTATCCCAGAGCACCACACTGTCCGGCGTCCATTGAAAGCGGCAGGTATGTTCGGGCAGCGCTGCATGCTGACACAGAAATTCTAACAAAGCCGAAGACTCCAACGGGGGTAAGCCCTCTATATGCGTCGTGAATAACGCATTAACGAAGAGCACTTTTTTCCCAGTCTCAGGATGCACCTGAACCACGGGATGTCGCACCGGCGGATTCTCCGCGAGGGCATCGCCCAAACGCTCACGTCCCCCGGGCTCGGCCAGGCTTTCTCGAAACCCCTGAGCAAAATCGTGAACGGCAACCAGACCGTCGAGGTAAACTTTCATACCGTCAGACAGCGCGTCGTAGGCACTGGTCATACTTGCAAACAACGTATCACCACCCACATTTGGTATCACCATTCCGCGCAACACGGTGACCGAAGGGGGGTGCTGGCGGAAGGTCATATCGGAGTGCCAGACCTCAATCTTAGAAGGCTTGTCGGCGGTACTCTCAAGAATCATCACCTCGGGTATGCCTTCAACCGTCCCGTACGCGGGGTGCGTTTGCAAAGGCCCAAAGATAGACGCTAAGTCACGCTGCTGAGCCGGCTCGATGGCCTGTCGGCGAAAAAACAGCACCTCATGCTCGTTGAGCAAATCACGAATGACGGATGAGACCTCCGGCGTCAAGGTTTGTCCCAGATCAACGCCCTTAATCTCGGCTCCCAAAGCACCAGCGATACGTTTAACTTGCATGGCCTCGCTCTCCTCGCTTCTTTCTACATTCAGTTTCTACATTCAGAACCCTATGGCCCAGATAAGCAGGTTAACCCGCACTTAAGCAGCATAAGTAAGGCCACAATGTTAACACCTAAAGTTTTAACCCCGCGTACTCAAGGGCGACTATAGAATTCCAGAAACACAGTGCCAGTAAGGGCTAGCGATAGCAGCCCTGCGCGATGCGATACGCATGTGGTGACACTAGTGGGTCACCGAGCTTGCGTTACCACATGGCAACCGGATTAATGATCATTTGTACGGCGCCTTTTAACCGGGCCTGACCCAAAACAAACATGAACTCAGACACGGACTCTTGGGCGAGTCGCCCCGTGTTCATCGTCTCGAGAATATAAATGCCGTTGTCTTTCAACAACACCACATGATCATAGAAGGCGCGGTCCCCTTCAGCGGGGGGCACAGCCGCTAACCCCCAGGTATCGGCGCCTACGGCAACCGGCTGCAAACTTGCCAAAAATACGGCCGCCTCATTCGTTATGCCCGGAATAGTGCTCCCCCAAAGTTCTGGATTGGACTTTAACGTGGCATCGGTATAGCCCGTATGGATCAAAATCACGTCGCCACTACCCACCGTAATATTTTGGTCTGCCATTGCCGCTTTTAGCTCTTCACTGGTGATCGGTTGACCCGCGTCTAGGGAAGCAACTTTGAGGTGCTTCGCCATATCGATGAGCACACCTCGAGCTACAATAGGCGGCACCTGACTGGTATCGAGACGGGTAAGCCCTGTGATGTCGGCAAAATCCTCGCCTCGATTGCAGTTATAAAACATGCCCGCTTCGCCCATATGGCCCAACCCATCGAGCTGTGGGCCCGTGCCCAACCACATCTGCACCATGTCGTCGTTCCAACTGGCTTCCCAGCCAAAAGCTGAAGCACCGTTCTTACCAAACTGCTGGCTGGGCTGGACAACTTGTAGTTGGGTGTACCGCGGCGGATACGCGGGCATCCCCGGCTCGATCACAATACCAAGCGGGTGCGTTTCACCTTTTTTAATCAAGCTGGCAGCAGCTAAAACATTGGCCGGCGATAAGCGATTCGCCGCCCCAATTTGGTCATCAGCGCCCCAGGGCGATACTTCGCATTCCTGCGCACTGACTGTGGTTGCAACGATGACAGAAACTATGAGTAGAAGACTTTTATTTAGCATGATCCTAGATCCCCCATTTGTAGCCTTATGAATCGCTTAGTGAATCATAAGCGGCAAGGACTTAGGTAAAAATTTTCTGAGCCCCGTCAACATCAAGCCAGTGTCATGGCTAGTGCGCCGCAAAACCTATTTAATCTAATGACATTGACGCCCTCAAATTGTCCGACTTGGCCCGAAAATAAGGGGTAATGGACAACAGCACTTTACTGCCAGCCAAAGACACAAAAGCTTTACGCGTTTACGTCGCTGATTCGCTCATAAATAGAGGGTCGCAGCGGGTTTGGAAGTAAGGTGATTAGGATTGCCTGAGCCCAATAAATGCGACCTCAGGAAGCTCAATCTCAGCTATTTTTCAGAAATCGTCAAAATTCCAAGTGTAAAAATGCCAATTTTTCTAATCCGCCGACATTCTGATGCCGTAACTGTCCACATGTTCGGGTCAATTGAAGAGGCTTCAGGCTCTCTTACCCCTAAAAATTAGAAATGTTGGCTATAGCACAAATCTGAAATCGGTATCGCTAAACCCTAGCGATGCCCTCTTATGAACGGAGCCTTAGGCGCTTCACAGGGAGTTTTTCACATGACTGTAGGAGTCGCTTGGGAGCAGCTGGGCTCACAGGCGGGGGAGGATGCCCTTCGCCGTTTGATCAATGAATCACCACAGGACTTCTTTGGTGACGTCGCCCGGCGCAATATTCATTGGTTCGATGCTCAAGCGCAACAGTGGGTCAATTTTGACCTTACCGCACAATGCTGGGCGGGCTTTGCCGCAGATTCTGGCGAGGTCGTCGCCCGTGGCGCTCTAGACGAAGACGAAAACCCCTGGAGTTCAGTCCTCGATGAGAGCCAAACACCTTATCTGCGCTGGTTTGTAGGTGCCCAAACTAACGCTTCCTTTAATGAAATTGATCGCCATATTTTACAAGGCCGAGGGTCGAATACCGCCTTAATCTTCGAAGGAGATCGCTGGGACCCCTCAAAAAATAAGGGCCGTGGTGGCCCCGTGACCGAGCAGCAGTTCAGTTACCGGGCGTTACTTTTAGAGGTGGTAACACGAGCCCGAGTGCTGACCAATCTGGGATTAAAGACGGGCGATCGTATTGCGCTCAACATGCCCAATATTCCGGAGCAGATCTTCTATATTTTGGCTGCACAACGGCTGGGCATTATTTATACGCCCGTATTCGGCGGGTTTTCTGCGAAAACCCTGTCGGATCGCCTGCATGATGCCGGGGCCAAGGTTGTTATCACCGCCGATGGCGGCTACCGAAATGCAGAAGCCGTGGCCTTCAAGAGTCAGTACACAGACCCCGCACTGGACAATTACGTTCCCAGGGAAGCCGCTCTGGAGGCTCTCGCTGCGACCCTTGCGAACTATCCTGACATGGCCGATAGCACGGCACTGTTAGAGGCTGTCAGCAGCGCACTCGCTGGAGAGATAACCCTTGAACGTGCCGATATTATGCGAGAACTTGGCGCTATTTTAGCCGATCTTGTAGATATAACTCCAGAAATGAGCGCAAAACTGCGCACCGAAGTGGCGATTGCCTTGTCTCAGGTAGGGCACGACATTAGCCACGTTGTGGTGGCCCGATATACCGGACAAGAGGTCATTGAATACGACCGGGACGCTTATTCTGACGATTTGGTGGCAACGGCCAAGCAAGAGTTTCTCACCGAGCTCAATGTCGATGATATGGCTTACTTTGAGAATTTGAGCGACACCGAGTTCCAAGCCACTTTGTACCGATTGCAAGCGGTGGTTCCCGTGGAAGCCAACTGGCCGCTGTTTATCATTTACACGTCTGGCTCTACCGGTAAACCCAAAGGCGTCGTACACACCCACGGAGCCTGGCTCGCAGGGGTCACGCATTCCATGCATGCCGTATTCGAAGCCACCCCCGATGACGTCATGTATGTCGTCGGTGATCCCGGCTGGATTACAGGCCAGTCGTACCTCATCGCCGCACCGCTTTCCATGGGCATGACCACCGTCGTTTGCGAAGGGTCGCCGCTCTTTCCCCATGCAGGTCGGTTTGCCGCAACCATTGAAAGATATGGCGTGACGCTCTTCAAGGCAGGCTCTACCTTTTTAAAAGCGGTCATGACAGACCCTGCAAGCACTCGAGATATGGCCGCTTTTGATATGACCTCACTACGCGCAGGCACCTTTTGCGCGGAGCCCGTGTCGCCTGCGGTACAGCAATTTGCCATGGAGAATATTTGCTCTCATTACATTAACTCCTATTGGGCAACCGAGCACGGCGGCATCGTTTTTTCCTGCCATTCGGGTGGCTACAAAGATTTGCAGCCTGACGCCAAAACCTGGGCACTCCCCTGGATACAGGCCCAGGTCAGAGTCTCAGAATCCGATGGTGGCGATACCGTTTCCCAGTGGCGTGAGGCTGAAGTAGGAGAGAAGGGTGAGTTAGTAATCACTAGCCCCTACCCCTATTTGGCGCATACGCTTTGGGGTGACAAGGAACACTTTGGCAGCGAAGCTTGGTGTGGCGATATTGAGCGCTTCAAGGCGGTGTATTTCGATCGCTGGACCGAGGGCTACAGCTATACTCAGGGTGACTATGCCCGGCGTCACGAGGACGGCGGCTTCACGCTCCACGGTCGCTCTGATGATGTCATTAACGTCTCTGGCCACCGCATTGGTACCGAAGAGATTGAAGGCGCCCTCCTTCGTGATAAGACCCTTCGGGAAGACTCCCCCTTGGGCAATGTTGTGGTTGTCGGCGCGCCTCACGACGAAAAAGGTGAGACCCCGGTGGCCTTTTTGGTCGCCGCTCCTGGCCGTAAATTAAACGACGATGACTTTGCTCGCCTACAGGGCCTTGTACGCAGTGAAAAAGGCGCTACCGCTGTGCCCTCAGACTTTCTTGTCGTGCCCGCATTTCCTGAAACCCGATCGGGTAAATATATGCGCCGCACCCTGAGGGGATTGCTGCTCGATGCCCCACTGGGCGATATTTCGACCCTTAAAAATCCTGAAGTCGTCGACGTCATCCGCGACGCGATAAGCCAGTGGCGAGATCATGGCGCACTGGCGCAAGCCAGGCAGATCGTCCAAACCTGGCGCTACATTAGACTTGAAATACACCGCCTTAATGACAGCCATACTGTGGCTTTGCTCGCCATAACCAATCCCCCAGTGAATGCACTGAATGAGCGTGCTCTCGATGAGCTACACACCGTTATTCATCAAATTAAACACCAAAGCGACATCGATGCATTGATCGTAACGGGGGCACGGGGCACTTTCGTCGCAGGTGCAGACGTCAAAGAGTTACTGAAAATTGGTGAGGTGGGCGATACAGCATCGGCACTCACACCACCCCATGCGGCGCAAGCTGCATTTGCGGCTATCGAAAGCCTTGATATGCCAGTCATCGCCGCGATCAACGGGCCTGCATTGGGCGGAGGTAACGAACTGCTCCTGTCCTGCGCTTATGTCGTTGCCGCGGATCACGCTACGTTCGGCCAGCCCGAGGTCAACCTCAACTTGCTCCCCGGATACGGGGGCACACAACGTTTGACCCGTAAGCTACAGAATCGCCAGGGTGACGAGGGCATCGCCAACGCACTAGGCATTATGCTCCGGGGCCGCCCCATTGATTCGCACTGGGCGCAGCGCATTGGCTTGGTTGATGAAGTCGTGCCCGTTGGCAGTGAATCTGCACTTAATCGCGCCATGCTCCGGTTGCGTGAGCATTTCGCCGGCAACAGTCACATTGCCAGCGTTCTGGACCGCCACAAAGCACTGCTCGCGCAACGTGAAGAAACGCTGGCGCCCAATAGCGAAATTAAAGATCATCCCGAAGTTGCTGCAGCCCTGGAACAACTTGCAGCAGGGGGACGCGAACATGTGGCGCAGCGCATCCTCGAGGCTACCTTTACCGGCCTAGAGCAGGGCGTCACTGCGGGCTTCGACGCCGAAGCCCGTTTGTTTGCAGAGTCGGTTTGTGACCCCGCCTCAGGGCCTGCAGGGATTACCGCGTTTCTTGAAAAACGCAGCTCCCCCCTGCCCTGTCAGCCAAAGGCTGTGCCACCCTATCCCGGTGAGCAGCAATTGCATGAACTCGAGTCGTCGGGAAACCTTTTACCCGTAGGGGCGAGTTTTTTCCCGGGCATTACACCCATCCCCAGTCACCAGTACGGCTGGGGCGTTGCAAGGTCGAGTGTCGATGGCGCGCCAGAGCACGGCGACCCCAATATTGCTGAACGCAAATTGGTTTACCCAACGCCCGAACCCGAGGCCGCGGAAGCACTGATCTACGTGTTGGCTTCAGAGGTTAACTTCAATGACATCTGGGCGATCACTGGCATCCCAGTTTCACCCTTTGATGCTCGAGAATCTGACGTTCAGGTCACCGGGTCCGGCGGCGTTGGTTTGGTCGTTTCACTGGGTGCCGAATTGGTTTCCGAAGGCCGGCTCTCCGTAGGCGATTTGGTGACGGTGTATTCTGGGCAGAGCGAACTCATGTCACCAGACCAGGGCTTAGACCCCATGGCGGCAGATTTCCGCATTCAGGGATATGAGCGCAATGACGGTTGTCACGGCCAGTTCTTAGCCGTCCAAGGACCTCAGTTGCATCCCAAGCTCAGTTCGCTCACGTTCGAAGAGGCGGGCTCTTATGGTCTTACCATGGGCACCATCCAACGGGCGCTATTTACCACCTTGAATATTGAAACCGGTAAGAGGCTCTTTGTTGAAGGCGCCTCAACGGGTACCGGCTACGATTGCCTGAGAAGCGCTACCGCTAGCGGTCTATCTTGCTTGGGCATGGTGTCCAGTGACCAACGGGCTACCCGAGTCACGGCAGCCGGCGGATCACCCATCAACCGAAAGGACGATCGCTGGAAAGATATTTTTACGGCAGTACCAGATGATCCAAACGAATGGCAAGCTTGGCACGAAGCCGGGCTACCTTTTGTCGCTGCCGCAGAAGCCGCTGTCGGCGGTAATATTGATTATGCTGTTTCTCATGCTGGAGAGAATGCGTTTCCTAGAACTTTTCAGCTGTTGGGCGACAACGGCGTGCTCGCGTTTTATGGCGCATCCTCTGGATATCGGTTTACCTTTTTAGGGAAGCCCGGCGCATCCTCCCCCGCCACCATGTTCCGTCGAGCAGGTTTGCGGCCGGGACAAACTATTCTCATTGTTTATGGGCCAGGGGCCGAGGATGGCATTGTCGATAACGTCGCCATTGAAGCCATTGAAGTAGCCTGCCAAAACGGTGGTCAGGTGGCTGTACTGGTCGACACCATCGCACAGAGAGAGTTCGTCAGCTCCCTAGGCTTCGGTCCCAGAGTACGGGGCGTCGTTAGCATTGAGGAAATTGCAAAGCGGTTGGGTGATGACTTCATGCCCCCAGGCCCGTTTCCAGGCATGCCCGACCCCTTTACAGAATCGCTGGCTTTCCGTGAGGCGGTAAGAGAGTTCTCGGACAAAACCTTAAAACCTATTGGCTCTGCCATTGCTCCTGCGCTGAGAAATACGCTGGATAAACGCGGCTTGCCCGATATCGTCTTTGAGCGACGAGGACGAGACGGCCTTGCACTAGCTTCCGCATTGGTGAAGCCCAACACAGGCCGAGTCGTTTATGCCGAAGATCTTGAGGGACAATGTTTTAGCTTTTATGCGCCTCAAGTCTGGACGCGCCAACGACGCGTTCTCATGCCTACAGCGGAGATCAGAGGTACGCACCTCAATACCTCACGGGAATTCGCTGAAATGCAGGAGCAAATCGCGTCGGGACTGCTCGCGGTACTCCCGCCTACGCCAGTCACCATGGAAGAGCTCCCGGAAGCGCACCAAGCCATGTGGGAGAACCGCCATCAAGGTGCTAATTACGTTGCCGTACATGCCTTGCCACGGGAAGGCCTGAAAACCAAAGACGAGCTTTATCGAGCCTGGGCATTGCGAGATGCGGCAGAGCGCGGTGAGCAAATTACTCAAGTAGAAACCGGCTCAGCAGGAGCGCTCCGATGAATGATTTTGTGCAATTCGCCGACGGCATTGCCAGTCAGTCCAAGTCTGGTAAAAGGCTGGAAAACAAGTCGATTATTTTGACCGGCGCCGCCGGCTCAATTGGTCGATTCATTACCCGACAACTGCTCTGTGAAGGTGCCAGAGTCATGATGACAGGGCGTGACATCAGCAAGCTCGAAGAGTTTGTCGATTCCCTGTGTGACGACGGTTTTGATAGAGAAAACATGGTGGTTACGGTGGGCGACTGCGCCGACCCTGAGGTGTGCCGACGCATCGTTGCCGATACGGTAGCGGCCTTCGGAACCATTGATGTGCTGGTGAACAATGCCGGCGCTGCGGGCCCCAAGTACACGCTGAGAGATATTCCTTTTTCAGATGTAGAAATGAAAGCTGCCGGGTCGGATCAAACCATGTTCGACTCTGCCATGAATCTATTGGGCGCACCCTGGAATATGGCACGCGCCGCAGCACCCCACATGTCAGTGGGCGCATCGATTATTAATGTATCGACCATTTTTTCTCGAACGCACTATTTTGGCCGTATACCGTACGTGGTGCCCAAGTCGGGTCTGAACGCACTGTCTAAGGGACTGGCTCTGGAGCTTGGCGAAGACAAGGGCATTCGTGTCAACACCGTATTCCCCGGCCCTATCGAGTCTGAGCGCATCGACACGGTGTTTGCCCGCATGGATGAGCTTCAGAACCTTGAGCCAGGCAGCACGGGCAGAGAATTTCGGGATCTCATGATTACCACTCGCGATGGCGAGGACGGACTCGAATACCGCTACCCCACACCGACCGATGTGGCGTCTTCAATTACCTGGCTGGCTTCAGAGGAATCAGCCGCAGTATCTGGCCACGCAGTGGAGGTAACTAACGGCATGCAGGTGCCCGCCCAAAGCCGGTCACAATTGGTGTCCTGGCCAGACAAACGCCTTGAAGACTTATCCGACAATATTGTTTTGATACTGGGCGGAGCCGACTACGAAGAGGCCGTTACTTTCGCGGAGCGACACACCGAAAGTGGTGCCCGAGTATTACTGGCCTTTAGAAACCTTGAGTCGGTAGGTCACGCACGCTCTATTATTCAGTCTCGGGAACTGGAATCTGTACAGCTGTCACACCTTGATCCGCTGCGCCGGGAATCAGTTGACAGAACCATGCAATTCATCGACGACCACTTTGGACGACTTGACGGTGTCATTGTTCTTCCACAGAAGAAAAACGGTCAGTATGGCTACTCGATCTCTACAGCAAGTGATGATGATGTAGAAAACTTCGTCAAAGACGAGGTCGTCGCACCGGTTGCCTTTGCGTCGACTCTCGCAACCAACCTTAGCCGCTGGTTTGGAAAGTGTGAGCCCCCCGCCATCACCTATGTTACCAACGCTAGCGATGGCCACGGCAATTTGTTGAATGAAGTGATCCGCGCCTCAAATGAAGCCCTCATCCGCGGATGGCGCCATGAAGATGAAACCCTAAAAGCCTCGGGTGATCTGTCATGGTCGGTTCAGCCTAACCAGTTAGTGCGCTACGACACTGAAGATCGAGACGCCCTACCCTTTGCCGCCGATTGGGCAGCCACACTGACCAATCGCGTGCGACAAATGGACCCAATCAACCTGTGGATTCCTAAAGATATTAAGCGCGCTACCGGCAAAGGGGCCATGCCCACTGCGCTCATGCGCGTGCTACCGGGATTGCACAAAGGTAAAACCGCGGTCATCACGGGGGGAAGCCTTGGCATAGGCTTGCAGCTTGGACGCTACCTTGCCATCGCCGGTGCCAGAATCCTATTGAGTGCACGCAGCGAAGCCAAGCTCCTAGAAGCAAAAGCCGAAATCGTTGAGGAACTTCGAGGTATCGGCTACCCCAATGCTGAAACGCGTATTCATACCCTGGCCAACATCGACGTGGGCGATCCATCAGCCTTGGACCAACTCCATCAGCATGCGGTTGATCTGTTTGGTCAGGTTGATTTCCTGATTAACAACGCCGGCATTTCCGGTGCCGAAGAAATGGTTGTCGACATGACCCTGAAAGATTGGGATCGCACCATGGAAGCGAATTTAATCTCCAATTACTCGTTAATTCGCAAATTTGGCCCACTGATGAAAGATAAGGGCCGGGGTTCAATACTGAACGTCTCCAGCTATTTTGGTGGTGAAAAATACGTTGCTGTGGCCTACCCCAATCGCGCCGACTACGCCGTGTCAAAAGCGGGACAGCGCGTTCTCGCCGAGATTTTATCTCGACATCTGGGCCCGGAAATCCAAATCAACGCCCTGGCCCCAGGCCCTGTTGACGGCGCCAGGTTGCGAGGGTTGGGCGATGCGCCTGGGCTGTTTGACCGCCGCGGTCGACTCGTCTTGGAAAATAAGCGCCTCAATCAAGTGCATGCGGCAATTATCACAGCAGTGGCAGAGGGCTATGCCATTGAAGATATTAAAAAGCTATCGGCAAACGCGATGGAGGTCTTACCCTCTCGTAATTTACCTCAGGGCCTTAGCCGACTGTTCACCCAAGTAAAGGATTCTGGAGGAATGGGCAGCTCAAACAAATGCCTCCTCCACATGGGCATGGCGGTGAAGCTGGTGGAGCGTTTGGTCAATGCCGGGATCTTTACGGCAGAAGACAAAGATGAGTTTCTGGGCTCCTTTGTCGATGCACCCTCGCCCTTTTTCGATAAAGATGCCTGCAAGCAATCAGCGACTCAAATCGAATCAGGAATTCTCAACAGACTCCACTTACATAAGATGCCCACAGACGAACAGGTAGGTTTGTCTACCGTGTTTCACCTTGCCGATGAAATCGTCAGTGGTGAAACCTTCCACCCCTCTGGCGGGCTGAAATTTGACCGTTCAGTAACCGAAGGCGAGTTACTGCTGTCTCCCAGCGAAAAAGATTTGGCCCGACTCAATGGTAAGCGGGTGGTCATCTTAGGCGACTGTATGCGCAACGAAATCGCCGAGATCGCCAGGGGCTTTCAGGCTAACGGCGTTGAAAAACTTTGGGTGCTAACGCGCAGCGAAGAGACTAAAACTGCGCTTTTCCACGCCCTGGAGTGTGAGAATGCTGAAAGCCTAGACGTTCGCTGCATTGGCGATGACATAGAAGGTGCACTCGATAACCTGCTGCGCAATGAAGGGGGCTTTGATGTGGTGGTTAGCAGTCCATTTGAACGCCTTCCTCTCAACGCTCTGGCAGGAGAACGTGGGGGCGACTGGGATCGCGTGCTGTCAGACGAGCAGTTTCGGCAACTTGTCCACCAGCAGCTCACGCATCACTTTCGCAGTGCAAAAATCGCAGCACTCATTCCCAGCTGTCAGATTGTCTTGCTAACGCCCGATACTTCTTTGGCGTCAACACGCGAAGAATTTGCTCTGGCGCTGTTCGTCAAAAACTCACTGCATGCATTTACGGTGACGTTAGGGGTGGAAGGTGAGCGCTTACCGACCGTTCCTGCAGTCAATCAGGTGCAGTTAACTCGACGGGCCCACACCGAAGAACCTTCAAACGATCAGGAGCTCTCTGAGGAAATGGAACGACTGGTTGCAGCGGTTATGCAATGCTCTGTCCCTGCTCCGTCGCCCAAGGAAAGCCGCTACCTCTCGAAAATCTTCCGAGGTAATGCCGTTACGGTATGACAAAGTAGCAAGTTAGGCGCCTGGTCTACAGGCAAACTGCATAAAGGGACCTCAACGGGTCCCTTTTTTTAATGCTTTAAAAAAAGTAGAGCAACTTAGTCTGTCGGGGTACTGCGTTACTGTCTGCCGGCTGCTGTCCCAGCCTGCCCGCAACTCCGTAAAAAGCCTCTAAACAATCGTCAATTTTCGATACGACTACCGCTGCAACTGTGCAAGATTGGCCTGATGACGCTCACGATCAATACGGTAATAAAACAGTGCCCACAGCATTAGCGCCCACAAAATACACTGGCTGGGAATAAGCGTTGCCCCTAGATTCCAAAGCACATCAGGACTGACCTCGCTGGGAGCAGAACCCTCCGGAAAGTCGACCCATTGCAGCATCAATCCCGCAAAAAACACCCCGAGCCCCTGATTGGTTTTGCGAACAAAAGTCATGGCCGCAAAAAACACGCCCTCACTGCGGCGCCCTGTCGTCACCTGGGCTTGCTCAACCAAGTCTGCAACCATGGAACCCAGAACCGCCTGCATCGCTATGATCAGCCCAAGATCCAGCGTATTGATGGTTACGATAATCGGGAACAGACTTGGATCGCCGTTTGCCGGCAGGACATCTAACAACCGAAGCAACACAGGGAGGGGCTGGATGGTAAAGGCCAGCACGCCGAGAACCAATACGGCGCGTTTCTTCCCCAGCAACCTTGCAACTCTTGGAGCAATGAGCATACCCAGAACAGCTGACACCACGACCAAGGCCGTCCAATAAAAAATCTGCAGCGAAGAAAACTGCCAGAAGTAAGTGAGCATCAGAAATGACAGAGCCGCGGTAAGCCCGGTGGCCACAGATCCGGAAATACTGGATAAAATCAGGGCGAAGAAGTTTTTGTCGAAAAGAGTCTCTTTGATCTCCCCAAAAGCCCCTGCCAATGAACCCCGGGTAGGCGCTTGCTCAGGACCAAAATAGCGAACGTATTTTTGAGTTCCCAAGGTTGAGATCATAATCGACAAAAACATAAGGCCGGCTGCCAGCCAGCCATAGATTTCATAGCCGTCACGATTGAGAGTACCAATGGGTTGTGATGCCGTTGGCACGAGAAGGAATCCAAACATAATTACCGCGAGTGCCGTACCACCCGTCCAGGCAAAAAACAATCGCCATGACTGCACGGCAGTGCGCTCGTCATAGTCAAGGGTCAACTCCGGCAACAACGACGAACTGGGCGTTTCAAACAGGGTAATCAGGGTCCTGATAAGAACTGCCATAACCAGCAGGTATAAAAACAGCCCTTGGCTACTCCAGTCGGGCGGACTCCATAAAAAGGCATAACAAACGGCAACGGGAAATGCCGATGCATACATAAACGGATGACGCCGACCCCAGCGGGAACGCGTCCGGTCCGACCAGTAGCCTATCACTGGGTCACTGATTGCATCGAGCACCATGGCAATCAAGAGTGCCGTACCCACCAAAGCAGACTCAAGGCCTACAACCGTGCTGTAAAAGAGCAGCAGAAAATAGGCAAAGCCGTTGTCTTTGATGCCATAGGCCACAGCCCCCACACCATGCAGAATTTGGGCGCGCAGTGGTAGCGGTTGATAGTTGTTCGCGGCGTTTATTGTCATTTTTTTCGTCCATGCCCAACTCTTTCTGCCCGGGCTCGATTACTTAAGCGATATCTCAGGGTGTAGATCAGCTGCAGATCATATGGCGCCTTCAGCACTGATATTTTGGTGTTTCAAGCACAGCGGCTGCTCTTAACAAGCTCGGGCTAGAGCTAAAAACCTTGGCAAGTGCGGTAATATCACCGCCAGCACCTAATCAGTTCTCAGTTTGGAGAGGCCGTGTTTGTAAGATGCTCACTGACCAAGCTGAGCACGTCGCCATCAAGTAATCCTCTACGGAGAGCCTCATCCTGGTATTTTTTCAGGGCGGGTATACCCAGCGCTTGAAGCTGTGCAAAGGGGCCTTCGGAAGAGCCAAAGGATAACGTCCAAGCCTCGTCCACCTTCCAGGCCTCAGTGACCCCGTTGACTTCTAGCGCTAGTGCGTGAGTGAGGAAAACTGCTATTAGGCAGCTTTCTATCGTTTTATCGTTTGTCGTTCCCACCAAAAATTCTGCCTGTGCATAGGCGGGGTCTGGATAGTTGTAAAACCCCTGTCCAGACTTTATCCCCAACGCGTTGCTTTCAATAAGCGGGGCAAGTTGGGCGAGGATACGAGGACGCAAAGGGTGATTACGCCTTCCCGGTCGCTGCCAACTGTCAAAAATAACATCCAGTCCAAACAGATCCATGAGCCCTACCGGGCCTATCGCTACAGACTGGCTGCGCATCCACGCTCGATCAATCACCTCAGCAGACACCACTTTCTCTGTCATTAGAAGCAACGAAGCCGTCAGCAAGGGCCCCAGTATTGAGTTGATCACATAGCCAGGATTTTCCTTGGACAGAAGTAAGGGATAACCCCCCAAACACCTGACATAGGCTTCCAATTGCTCAAGCAGTTGGGGATCCGTGCGGCTCCCACCAACGATATCAAACACCTTCGCCCCGAGGTGGGAGTGCAGCGCCGCAAAGCGCTCGGGCTTTGCTAGGGCACCCTCAAGCTCAGAGGGCAGCAGTGTCGATGTATTGGTTGTAATAATGACATGCTCCCCACACAGGCCGTCGAGCTCTGCCAATACGGCTCTTTTAATCTCGGGCTGTTCGGGCACTGATTCACTGACCAGCGTCGCACCTGCGAGCGCAGCCCGAAGGTCATCGAAAGGCGTGATCCCATCCAATGCCCTAATCAGGTCGTCATTGGAAAAAAAGCCTTGCTGACAAAGGTGCCCCCCCATGGCGCGCAAACGCTCCGGAAGCGAAGTCATTGCAGCCTGGGAAGAGTCGTAGACTGAACAATTCAATCCCGCTGCGCCAGCCACAAGCGCATTAAAGCAGCCCATGGCTCCTGATCCCACGAAACATACGGACTGCACTTCCTCATACAGTGGCATGGATTAAGCGTGCGGCTGCATCGGTAAGAGACTGCGGGTCCACTTCTCAGGCAACGCCAAATTCGTGCTCCCTTGAGTAACGATCGCCGGCAAATACTCAATGACCGGCAGCGCACCAAGGGTGTTAACAATATGGAACTGCGTAGGGTTCTGCTCCCAGGTCAGTGTTTCCCAGCTCAACATTCCATCTCCCACCATGACCTGCTTGAGTAGGTTTTCTGATGGAAACGTGATGGGTTCGCTCACTGACGGAGGACCGTAACCGCCGGGTGCGGGGAGGTACCGCCAGCTCATAGGGTGTGTTTTGTTCGCTCTCGCCAATTCTGCGGCAGCCACATCCACAGGCGGGACGTCGACAAGATTTTTTATGTCGATATCGACAATCCTGTTACCAAAATGACTGGCGCTGCAGCGCCAACCCCCGTCATCAATGACGTGGTCAGGAATGTCTGCGTATATCTTGGGAATGCCCTGCACTTCTCTTCCCACCAGTATGGGATCGGTTAGGTTTTCCCAAATGACCAAGGTGAAATTCCCTTCGAGCTGCTCATCAGCACCGTTGAAGATCGCTGAGGCGTTGACGCCCACCATGTTGTAACCGCGGCCGGCTAGCCAATCGATATTTTTATTGCAGGCGTAGTAAACAGTAATAATGGCATCGTCAGCGAGCTCGAAGCCCGCCGGCAGTAGCGCCGCCAACTTATCGCGATCCGTTCTGTAGGGCACAGCCATCACGGTAACGTCATGGTACCAACCGCTGGTCTTCTCCCCTGTGTATCGGGGGCCAAAGTGCGCTGGCATCATGTACGTTGCGCCTGGATCTATTGAAAACATGGAACTCCTTTAATGACAGGCTCGTTTAATGACAGGCACACGTTGCAACTCGTGGCGGTATTTGACGTGTTGCCCCTACGAATGCGACAACCTCAGTGCCACAGCATTGCTAATAAGCGTCCGTTGTTTCAGCCTTTGAACATGTAACGTGGGCCGGGTTTATAGCCCGGCCAAAGCCATCAGAAAAATACCGCTACCTCGACACCGTACGTTCGAGGGTTGATTGGCGTACCGGTACGACGAACCCCATCGGCGAGGGCACTGACCGAATAATCATTGGCAAAACTGACCTCGTCCGTGAGGTTCAAGCCATAAAGGGCAATCTCAAATCGCTCACTGACGGGGCGCCAAGCTGCCCGCGCGGTCAGTTGATGGTAACTATCGATGGTTTCAATATCATCATTGAAGACCGTCACGTACTGCGTATCCACCCAACTGTAGTTACCGCTAACCGTAGCTGTACCACCGGCCATCGACCGGGTATAGATTGCTGACAGGCTTAACTTGTTGTTGGGTGTCCGATTCAGTTCATTGCCACGAACATTCCTCACCTCGTTGGACTTGTTGTCCGATACGAAGAAGTCGGCCTTGTATTCAGACTTGAGATACGAATAGTTACCCAGCAGCAGCAAGGCCTCGCTCACTGCCCAGGTGGTCTCGAGCTCAAAGCCATAAATGTCCACATCGGGGGCGTTGGCCAGTCGACTGGTCACGATGCCGCTATTGGGATCGAGAATGTCGAGCTCGACCTGCATGTCCTGGTAGTCGTAAAAGAACAGCGCCGAACGAACGGAGAGGTTTTCTCCCAGAGTTCCCTTAAAACCCACTTCGTACGCTTTAACTTCTTCATTGTCGACCGTGGATTCATTCTCCGGCGTCGCTTCGTCGTCTTGCAGCCCACCCAGCCGGAAACCACCTGGCTTGTAGCCTGTTGAAAAGGTGCCGTAGATCATTCCCTGATCAGCGACATCAAACGATGCACTCAGGCGAAAATCCGTTGAATCCCATTTTTCTTCATGACTGTCCTCCAAGTCTGATACTAAAATACCCAGTCGCGGACAGCCCGATGGGGTGAAATAGGGGTCGCCGCTGGCGATCAACTCAGGGAGGCGTTGCTCACCGCAAAAATCAAGAACCGAGTCATAAAAGATGGTCTGTGACTCGTCGCCAACTTTCTCGTCTTCACTGTAGCGTAGACCAGCAGAAAGCCTCAGACGGTCGGTTACATCCCAGTCAATCTGTCCATAAACCGCGGTCGATTCCACTTCAAGCTCACCACGCTGGGCATAAAACACACCCTCTGGATTCGCAGCCCCTGAAATGTTTTGAATAAGAAACGGGTTGTTGGCATCGGTGAGCACATAGGGCTGATCAAGTTCATTTTTTAGATAGAAAGCGCCCACCAACCACTGCAACCCACCGTCGTGGGTAGAAAACAGCTGCAGTTCATGCTGCGTCGTTGTTTCGGCTTGGCCAATAGTTTCAACAAATGACGCAGGGCTGGCCGTGCCGTCAAAATCCTTAGCGCCGTTCCAGCTGTAATCTTGATAGCCGTTGAGTAAGCGAATAGACAGACGGTCTAGATCAATAGTCAATGTTGACTGGTAGGTCTCCTGATCATCGACCTCTACAAAGCCCTGGAAGTCGGAACTGCGCTTGAACGGGTCTGACTGTTCAGGCGCGATAGCCACGGGTGAAAATAACTCCGGGTTTATCACGATTTCGCCGAGCTTAGAGGGTGCGCCGGGTTCATTTCGATACCCACTCAATTTGGCACGCTCCAAGGTTTCATTGTCAAATGTCGCGCTGAAATAGCGCATATTCCACTGAATGCTATCGGTGAAATTGACGCTGACCTGCGCTTCAAATCGCTGGGAATCGGTACCAATAGGGTCCGGTCCTGACACATTTTCGGTGAAGCTGTCGGCGTCCTGCTGGCTGTAATGAACGAGGTAACCGAAACTATCGTTGATCGGGCCACTGCTGGTCAGGGCAAGTGTTTTCCGACCATAGTTGCCTATGCGGCCACGGGCAATATGTTCAAGCTCAGTACCTGGCTTCTTCGTGATCATATTAATAGCGCCGCCGGTTGTATTGCGGCCAAACAACGTTCCCTGGGGACCACGAAGTACTTCGATACGCTGGGTCAGGTCTACCGGGGCTGATAGTACCGCGGCTTCGCTGGCGTAAAAACCATTGTCGTAGACGCCCACGCCAGGTTCCGTACCCGTAGTATTGGTCTCTCGGCCAATGCCCCTCAGATAAACCCGGTTACCCTCACCACCGCCGGCGGTCTCCTGATAAGACATGCTGGGCGTGAAATTAGCAACGTCCTGGGGCGAATAGATCCCCAGAGCTATCCGTTGCTCTCCCGACAGTGTAGTAATTGCGATAGCCGTATCAGCCAAACTTGATTCGCGCTTTTGGGCGGTGACCACCACTTCCTCGAGAAGTGGCTGTGTGCTGCCCGTTAACGGGTTGACCAATGCAAACCCAACCATCAACCCCAATGCTGTCTTTTTTTGCTTCATCTGCTCATCGCTCGCTGTTAAACTTACTTATTAGTAGTTTTTTTATATTAAAACCTACGCATAAACTAAATTAAATACTTTTTTTATGGCAGTCAACACAATAAATGAGGCAAAAGCAGAATTTTCATCCTATATACTGAGTCTTCGGGAAGGTACTTTTGGGGTTGGAATGTCAGGAACGGTAAAGGTGGATGAACAGGACACCAAGCGGCGCAGGCGGCCACAAGAGCGCACCGAGCTTACGCGTAACCGGCTGATCAAGGCGGGGCAACAACTTTTCCCTGAGCGGGGTTTTGATGCCGTATCGGTCAGGGACCTTGAAGCCACTGCTGGCGTCAAGCGCAACGTCCTTGCCTACCACTTTGGAGACAAGGAACATCTCTGGATGGCGTCAACCGATGCCATATTCGGCGAAATGAAAACTGAATTTGAACAGCGACTGGCCATAATGAAAGAGGTATCAGGTCAGGATGCCCTAGCGTTTATTGTGCGCTTCTATGTGTACTTTCATGCACGCAATCCCAGGCTGAGCCGATTAATGAGCCAGGAAGCAACGCTAGAGAGTTGGCGGCTAAGCTATCTGATAGACCGTCATATTCGCCCGTCCACACAACAGATGGAAAAGCTGGTTCAGGAGACGGAAGGCTTATCGAGGGAAGCGTTTGTACATTGGTACTACATCATGATCAGTAGCACCTCGACCATATTCTCATTCGCTGCTGAATGTGAAGCTTTGTTTGGGGTGGACCCCTGTAAAGACGATATGGTCGAGAGGCATGCAGAAATGCTGGTCTCTATGCTCCTCAACAAGCGCTGACCTGCGCGTTACCACAAGCAACCCAAACACCTTTCTTTAAGGATGACTAAAGATTCAGGAATTTGCCGATTCGGGAATAGCGACCACACAGCGTTGTTTATCGAGGAACTGCTGCACCGCCTCATCGTATTCAAAGTTTTCACGGTAGTCGGCCATGTAGCCGCGGGCATGATCCCGAAGGCGTTTGCGTTGCAGCGCCGCACAGTAACGCCGGACATCGTCCACCGTTTCAAGAATGAGTGGCGGCACTGTAACGGTATCGCCCTTGGCATTCTTGGCGACCATGGTGAAGTAACAGGTATTGGTGTGTCTTCGCGCACCCGTCTGAATGTTTTCAGCTACCACTTTAATACCGACAACTAGCGACTTGGTACCCACATAATTCACCGAACCCATGAGTGATACCACCTCCCCGACCTCGACCGGCTCAAGGAATTCCACGGCATCGACACTGACGGTAACGCAATAATTGCCGGCATGTTTGCTCGCGCAAACGTACGCAACCTTGTCCATGGTGGACATGAGTGTGCCCCCATGCACCTTGCCACCAAAATTTGCATAGGCAGGGACCATTAACTCAATAATGGTGCGTTGTGAATAAGAAACGGGGTGACCTTCTTGCATTGGCTTCTCCACACTAGGGCCTCAGAACTCAAGCAATGCTAGATTACAGGGGTACAACACAGGGGTACAACACAGGGGTACAACACAGGGGTACAACACGGTCATTTTAATAACCCCGAATCAACCCCCTAAGACTGGCCGCCACCGGCCTAACTACCACGCCCTTAGCGGGTACGTTGACTGGGACAGCGGTGTCGCCCTACGGCAAAGCCTCGCAGTGCTCTATGTTTAGTTTTTCTACCCGTAACGCGCTTACGCCATACATTAAATGAGCGAGGCTTCAACTCCCTACGCATGAGTTCAATGACCTTAGACTCATCGAGCCCATACTCGGTCTCAATGACCTCAAAAGGTGTTCGGTCCTCCCAGGCCATTTCGATAACGCGACCAATATCATCATGAGACAGTGTGTTGCTGCGCTGGTTCACAAATCTCCTCTGTGTGTCGCTTCGCTCTAGCGTAGGGCCGCTAGAAACCTCTAAAACAAAAGATGTAGACCTACAAGCTCAGGCTTTCACAACCACATTGATCAGGCACAAAGGGCTGCGCGCTCTAGGTTTGGCTTATACCGTTTTATGGCACTAACTAGATCACCAAAACAGGGGCAAAAACCCTACGATTAAAAATATCTAAATGACCGCCAAAAGCAGCCAATTTCATGGCAGTATGGTTGCAAAAAAATTACAGCGGATTGCATAAAAATTACAGTGGGTTGCTGAGTTTAGGCGCCTTCAACATCATGAGGATAAAAACAAGCATGAAATCTCTCTGCGCTTACACCCTTATCGCCGTCTCACTAATATTTCTGAGCGCCTGCTCCGATTCTAATAATCCGTCGCCGCCTCCACCTCCGACACCGTTACCCGAGCCCGAACCCGAACCCATTCCTTTTGAAACGCTTTATGAGCAGGGTGTCGATCAATATCTTGGTGAGTACACCCCTATGATGTCTGAGACCACTGAAGGTATTGTTCAGCATACTTTTGGTACGGGAGACGGTCCGTTATGCCTACGAGGCGGGGAATACACCATGGCAACCCGCGAGGCCGCTGGAGAAGACCTAATGATCTTCCTGGAGGGCGGCGGCGCCTGTAACAGTGAATTCTGTTCAGCCACCGAGGTAGCGGCGCCGGGGATACCAAGCCGAGGCATACTCAACCCGGAATTTCCAAATAACCCGGCTACCGACTTCAATGTCGCCTACCTGCCCTATTGCGATGGCTCGGTCTTTTCGGGCGACATAGACTATGACGAAGATGATGATGGGGTTATTGATCGCTACCACCGGGGTCTGAAGAACCTATCGGCTTCTATTGATGTTATTGCATCGACATTTCCTGCACCCGCGCGAATACTGCTGACGGGAAACAGTGCAGGTGGTTTTGGCACCGACTACATGCTGCCCTTGGTGAGGAAGCTCTATCCCGATACGCCAATTGACCTCGTTAATGACTCAGGCGTGGGTGTTACGAAACCCGGCTATGTTGATTTTTTAAGTGAAGAATGGAACTCAGCTCGATTCATTCCTGAAGATTGTGATGACTGCATCAGTGAAGAGGGTCATACAACGGGCTACCATATTTATCAGCTCAATGAAGACCCGAACTTACGAATGGGCTTTATGAGTACCAAGAATGATTTTGTCATCGCAGATGTTTTCGTTGGTATTGGTGGTGAAGCCTTCGAAGCCGCACTGATTGCTGAAATGGCCGCACTTGAAGAGGCCCACCCTGAGCGCTTCCGTAGCCTAATTGCCGATGGTAATAGCCACACTTTTATTCAGGCTCAATTTGATCGGGAAGTCGGAGGTGTGCCTGTCTATCAGTGGGTCACGGATATGCTCGATGGTTCTGCTGATTGGCAAAGTGTTAGTGATTAACTAGCATTTTGGCCTTTTCTGCCGCTGGTCTCCTGTGATGATGCGTGCATAGCAGCATCTCATAGGAGGCTAATCAGAAGCCCGCGCCTATCAATGAACCACTCTGCAGTACCCGAAACCTATCTTCACTCCATGTGGTATGGGTAATTGTTCTTGGGGAGCGGTCATCGTTTTCAGACCATCACTTAAATTTTCGCGTCATGAAAAATGTTTTGTACATCTTCACAGGCATTTAAAAGGCCCAGTAATTTTTCAAATTGCTCAAGCTCGTCGCCACTGATGGGCGTTTCACCTTTTGGCACAAACTGAATCTCGTCGACTTCAAAATCAACATTGGGGAATGCTTCTGTCAGGGTATTACGCGTCTTGGCATATTCAGTATGTGGCGACAATACCGTCAACAGGCCCTCCTCGCTCTCGACATCGGTGACATCAACGTCGGCCAACAACAATGCCTCTAGCACCTCATCTTCATCGCCGGGAAATACAAACACCGCGGCATGATCAAACATATGCGCGACAGTACCAGGAGTCCCCATTTTTCCCTTACCTTTAGTAAACGCAGGTCTCACATCACCAATGGTGCGGTTGGCATTGTCAGTAAGACACTCAACCAGCAGCATGGTCCCACCGGGGCCAAACCCTTCATATCGTGCAACATGATAGTCCTCGCCCACACCTGACTCGGCCTTTGCAATTGCCTTATCTATCACATGGGAGGGAACCTGATCTTTTTTGGCTCGATCAATGAGTGAGCGCAGCGATAAGTTAGCTGCCGGGTCTGTACCACCCGCCTTTGCACTCACATAAATTTCACGACTGTAACGGGAATAAACCGCCGTCTTTACAGCAGCGGTTTTCGCCATCGACAGTTTGCGGTTTTGATAGGCGCGACCCATTTAAGACTCCAAGACAATACGCTAATCTAATAGTTTACCGCGAATTAGAGTCTGCAGAGCACTCCATGGGGCTTTGACATCAAATTGAAGCGCGAGACATTAGCCAAACGGCGCTACCGACGGCGACACCTCCCACTAATTGCATGGGCGCAAACGTAGCGTTTAACACCGGCACTGAAAGGAGCGCTGTAAATAGAGGTATCAAAAAAAGGTAGCCACTGGTGACCGCAGCACCACCCAATTTAAGCGCAGTAAACCAAAACCCAAAAGACAAAATAGACGCGGGAACGACCAACCAGGCAAACAACAGTAGGTCATTCATTAAGACCAACTCAATACCCGGTAAATCCATAGCAACTGCAATAATAAGCACCTCAACCCCCCCCACTAACATCTGCCAGGCATTGAGACTCCAGCCCGTTATCGTCAACCCAGCGGTTTTAGTAAATACCGTTGCCGAGGCCCAGCAAGCCGCCCCCACTAACGCCAAAGCAAACCAACGCAGTTCGCCCATGCCTGCCTGATTGACCCCAGAACCAATGATTAGCGCAACGCCGCACATTCCCACTGCAAGGGCAATCAATTGCCGAAGTGGAGGCAGCTCTCGGGTGACCAGCGACAAGATAGCCGTCACCCAGATAGGCATCGTCAACGTCAAAAGCGAGATTGTGGCCGCACTCAGGTGTCCCATGGCGATAAAGCCAGTGCCAAAAAGCACCGCGGTTTGCAGTGTCCCCACCACCAGGAGACCACCCATATCCCTCAGGGTTTTGGGCGTCTCAAGCTGTCGACGCAATAGCAGCCAACAGACGGCCAAAGCCCCTGCCAAAGTGAAGCGACTGGCCACAAGAACGAGGGGATGTATGCCATCGATAATGAACAACTTGGAAACCACAAAGCCCGAGGCCATCAGCAAGGTAGAGGCTAGCAGTAGCCAGTAATAACGCCTGGGAACCATCTTATTTTGACTCGTCATTTTGCCCGAGACGTTGGATGAAAAAATGATAGCTTGTAGGAAATACTTTAGTCAGCCAATGCATGATGCGGGCGTCCCAACCCACAAATATTCTAGGCGTGCCTGCAGCCGCTCGCCGCAGAATAATCTCTGCCGCTTTCTCTGGGCTGGTTTTGGCAACCTGCCGAAATTGGGCATCTCGCTCATCGGCATTACTGAGCGCCCACTCTCCGTCGGCACGAGCACGCCTGGCGATGTTGGTAGCCACGCCGCCGGGGTGTACACAACTCACTTTAATTGAGCTGTTTCGGTACTCTGCTTGCAGCGCTTCGGTAAAGCCTCGCACAGCAAACTTGGCCGAGTTGTAAGCACTTTGCCCCGCAACACCGATCATGCCAAAGATGGACGATATATTGACCAGATGGCCAACCGGAGCGGCCTGCAGCAGTGGCAAGAAAACGCGGGTTGACCAAACGACACCCCAATAGTTAATGGCCATTAACCACTGAAAGCTTTCTTCGCTGGCGGCGGCAAAAGGTGCACCATAGGCGACGCCCGCGTTGTTAAAAACAGCATCGACACTGCTGGTTTCAGCAGCCACTACCCGCCCCCAATCTACAATGGCATCGTGATTACCGCAGTCAACGAGATGGGTATGCACCGCCGCTTTCAGTTCATCGAGGGTTCCCACAGTCGCGTCCAAGCGGTCCGAGTCGATATCGCATAGCCACAATTCGCAGCCCACCGCATTGAGCTGCTGGGCAAGTGCTCGCCCAATGCCATCACCTGCCCCGGTGATAATCGCTTTTTTCCCCGCAAAATAAACCGCCGCCATGCTACTCATCCAAACCCAATTTTGCGGTTACACTAGGCCATGACAGGGTTGGGTACAAGCGCCAATAGGCATGGAAACGGCATATACCTCGCCCCAAAACCCATGGTTTTAAGCTGGCAAGCTGACACTTCAAACCCCAATCTCAAGGCGCGCAAATTATGATCCCTGCAGACGAAAATTTTGACGGTACTTGGCCATTTATGCCCCACTTTTCAACTGCGGCGGGCTTCGAACAGCACTACGTTGATGAGGGGCCACGCGACGGAGAAGCTTTGGTCTTGCTTCATGGAGAGCCGACCTGGGGTTACCTGTACCGAAACATGATTCCCGGCTTGGCCAAAAAGTATCGTGTGATCGTTCCCGACCACATGGGGTTTGGCAAATCAGCTACACCTCAAGACAGAGAATACACATTACGCTCTCACGTAGAGAACTTAGAATCTCTTGTCGACGAACTGAATCTCACGGACATCACTTTCGTAGGGCAAGATTGGGGCGGCCCAATTACAGGCGCGTTTACAGCACGAAACCCTGAAAAGGTTCGAAGACTCTTTTTGATGAATACCGTGCTCGGATATGGCGGGGGTCAGGCGAGTGGCGGTAAAACCCCTTGGTTCCAATGGATAGAGAAACACGCCAACAATGGCACTCTAGAGGGTATTTTGGGGGAAATGGGGAGCACAGTCCTTTCTGTTATGAAGATTATTGGCTTCCAGAACTCTAGTGGCGTTTCTGACACTTGGATACGCGCCTATTCAGCGCCCTTTCCCGACAGAGCCAGCTGTATTGGTGCCATCAATTTCCCACTGGATATTCATGAAGGACGATTTCTAGCCTTTGTACGGGAGACTCTGGAACAGGGCGATATAGAGGCTATGCGACGCAAACCCGCCATGCTGGTATCCGGTGACAAAGACTTTGGCATTGCTAAGGACCATGCCGTCAGCGACTTTCGAGGTTTATTTCCCACTGCCCCAATCGTTGATGTTGAGGGCGTTGGGCATTTTTGTCAGGAAGACATCCCCGATACACTGGTAGCCTTGATCGACGGGTTCGTACAAGCTAACCCCTGAAAATTTTATTTAACCCTACAAAAGAGATTTACAACATGACAACTGCTATCACGCTTCTAGACGGGGGCATGGGACAAGAACTTATTCGTCGCAGTAGCGCGGCAAAGCCACATCCACTGTGGTCACTGCAGGTCATGATGGATGAGCCCGAGCTTGTGGCGAATGTACATCGGGATTTTTGCCTCGCAGGCGCTAGGGTTATTTGCCTCAATACTTATTCAGTCACCCGCCATCGGCTGCAAATGGGATCTGCACTGCCTGATCTACCCGAGCTACTAAAGCATGCTGGAGATCTGGCACGTGCTGGCATTCAAGCCTCAGGACTGAGTGGTATCGATATCGTTGCGTCACTGCCACCCCTAACGGCCTCTTATCTGCAGCAAAGCCCTCTTAGCCCCGAGCAGATGAAGGATGAATACAAAGAGCTCATGGAATTGCAACGCTACCATGTAGATGGATTCCTGGCAGAGACATTGAGCTCTATAGCCGAGGGTGAGGCGGTGCTTCTAGCAGCGCAGGAGGCAGACACCGGTGTACACCTCGCATTCACGGTTCAAGATGAAGACGGCACTCGCCTGCGCTCTGGAGAATTACTGGAGGACGCGTTGCGTGTCTGTGTACCCCTTAAGCCGCTGTCCATCATACTCAACTGTTCAGTGCCCGAGGCGATTGATCAAGGCTTGCCCCTACTCGCCCTTGCCACCCAAACATTTGGTGCCTATGCGAATGGCTTTCATTCCATCACAGCATTGAAACCTGGGGGCACGGTCGATGTTCTGTCGGCTAGAGAGGAGCTAACACCTGCCGTATATACCGAAATGGCGCTGCAGTGGTTAGACCTTGGCGCGTCTATTCTAGGCGGCTGCTGTGAGGTGGGACCTGCGCACATTGAAGCGCTCGCAGCCGGTATTGTAGGGAGAGGCCGGGAGCTTTCTGGGCTACCGGCAACCCCTTAGCGACATTCAGGTTTTATTTCTGCAGCCAGCTATTACACCAGCCAGCGGCGTGTACCCGCTTGCCAGCGAAAATAGGACAGGCTCCATACTCCTCGTCAATCGCCTGGTAGATAGCGCAACTGGTGCACTGCTGTGCTGCCCCGCCGGGACCGGCCTTTTTCGCCCATTTCGCCGTATCCACGGTGGTGTGGTCGGCTACGTAACCTAATGCTGTAGCAGTCGGATCGTCTGCAGCCACTATGGCACCCTGGGCATGTGCGAACCTCGCTATCAGTAATGCTGATGAAGCAGCGGCAGCGCCTTTGATAAATGTTCTTCGAGAAGTGTGCTGGGTCATTCTAAAACTCCAAGTTTAAATGGCTTACCCCTACCTTACGCAGGGATATTCTAACTAGCTCAATATCGTCTATATTCTGTCGTGTTGTGCGTCACCCAAGCGTTAACCCTCGCGGCTCCAGTCCTAGCCCTAGTGGTAAACCCAGCCTCATCAAAAGCAACGCTGGGGTATCTCAGCAGGTCCCTGAAAAACATTAAAATATAAATATAAAGAATGTATTGTTTATTTTATATGCATAATATGGAATATTAACAACTCTGATACGTAGTCTAAGCTGCAATAGCCCTCGTAAGACCTCACAATAAACCGACAACATCTTTTTTTAGGAGAAATTTTGTGAGCAATTCAGCTTCCGACTTACTGACCGTAGCCATTGGCGCCGCTTTTATAGCCCTTCCCTTATTAATATCGGCAATATGATATCTAAAATGAATATTATAGTTTGCTCAGCCCAGTGCTAAAGCAGTGCCTCTCAGAACCTCCCCTAGGGAAAAAGCGGCGTGAAAAACGCTTCTAGCATGACCTAAAAGTACGGAGTGCGTTTATTGCATGTTGGCCTCAAGTTTTCTGAAAACGGGCCGCTAATCACATTAGATCTGGGTTTTAGCCAACATGTAATGTGGAGCAGGACATGCCTTGCACCTTCAACGGAACCTCCGGCAAAGCGGTCGCGTTGATCGGCTTTTTACTATTGGCCGGCTGTCAGCATTTCGCACAGGGCAATCGCACCGCCGATTACCCCATCGGCACACAGTTTCCTCAAATCTATCAGCAGCAGCTTCAGGCCAGCGCACACTGGCAGCTCATTGCCCACAACGAAGCCCACTTGCTGGTAACGCGCTTTGACGAAGCGCCCTCACTACGACTCAACCCTCGAGGGAGCGACGGTGAGACGGCGTTTGATCGGGCTTACCACGACTTTCTGGCGGAAGGCCTATTAAACGAAGGCGCGCTTTTATTTGACGCAGGAGAAGATGCAAGGGTTGAGTACGACATTGAAGTTATCGATTTTGCAGCGCGCAGCCAGCTGAATCTCCCCCCTGGCTTTATCTCCACTACCGTACTGTCGGCCTATATTATTGGCCATGCGATTGAAGCCTGGTCGAACCCCGCAGCCTTGCTCATACCCGCCGCTATCGGTGCCGATTTTTATCAGTACATGAATGCCGACTCACCGACACCGGACACAGAAATCATTTTAACAACCCGTGTCAAACAGGACGCGCGGCTCGTTTACAGCCATTCATCCATTTATTACCTGCGCACTGCCGACGCCGGGCTTTATCAAGGCGGCGGAGCTATTAAGGTCCGAGGGCCTGTTGTTTTATGAACATCAAGCAGTCAAAACGGGTTTTACCACTGCATAGAGCGTTTGTTCTTGTCTTGGGGTTCGCTGGGCTCTCAGCCTGCAGCAGCAACTACTACGGTGGTAACGCGGCAAGCCAAAGCATTTATTCAACCCAGCAGGAGACGATTGATCTTCGCGCAGAGGTCGAAACGGCCTGTGCAAAACTCATCCGTCGCGCCAAGCACACCAATAAACGCAAGGACACACTGCTAGTAGTCAGTTTTGCTGACCTCAGTGCACTTAATCAATCTTCACAGCTTGGACGCCTCATGGGGCAGGACTGCAGCACAGAATTTGTGAGCGATGGTTACCAGGTTACCGAGCCACTCTTTGCCGACGCGCTAACGATTGATCCATCTCAAGGTGAACTCATGCTCTCGCGTGACTTAGAAGCCCTTGCCCAAAATCATGAAGCCACCGCCGTAGTAGTGGGCACCTACACCGTCGGTAGCAATACCGTCTATGCCAACGCGCGGCTGATCCGCTCTAAAGACGCATTAGTGCTGTCAGCGGTCTCATTTGAGATTCCCCTCACCCGCGAGGTCAGTCAACTCATTGCTCAGGGGCCTCGCTAACCCGGCGCCATGGCCATAAAACATTAGTTTAGGTCTCCCCGGATACGAACCAGCCTCCAATTAGGTATCCAGGGTTGCTTGTAGGCGTCGTGGGAATCACCTTGATGCTCCCATCCGCGGCAATGATTCAGCTCATGCCGCAGCACGCTCGGGTCCTCCGGAAGCAATACATGCACCTCACAGGTCGCCCGCTGCCAACGAGCCCTTCGGATTGCACAGGCATTACTGCGCTCATCACCACAAATGCTCATTACCACAGACCGGGAGACATGCTTATTGATCCGTATTTCAGCCTTAAGGAGGTCAGGGCAAAGGTCATAACCCGCGCGCGCACAAACCTCTGGCCTTGTGCTTTGGTGCAACCCTGCTAAAAGCAGAACCAAGGTCAGCACACTCAGTAACGAGACCCAATACAGGTACACCCCGCTGAAACATGGCACAGCAGACTGCGCCATACTCAGAACAACCCTAACGAGGTATTCGCCAAAAGTTGGGTGCTAGAGGTTTGGCTCGCCAACACCCGTTCCCACAACGCCCCGTCGGTAGCAAATATCCCACGCTGCACTGCGTTTTGGTAAAAGACAAAAACCATCTCTGAAGATCCATCCACGGCAAGCCAAAGGCATGTGTTTAGAAGCCTAAAAATAATAGCACCGCAAATAAGTGGCAAGTAGTGGTGACAACCTATGCCCTATAGCTCAGCATGGCTACTTTAGACATTGTGTTACCGAGGGCCACAACGCATGCGCATCGCCAATAAAACAGCTCTAGTCACCGGGGGTGGCTCAGGCCTGGGAGAAGCTAGCAGCCTGCGCCTTGCCCAAGAAGGCGCGCGAGTTTTTGTCACTGATATTTCCCACGATTCGGCAGAACGCGTCGCTCACAGCATTCGTGAAGTTGGGGGAAAGGCAACAGCGCTCCATCATGATGTCACCGAGGAATCAGATTGGCTGCGCGTGCATGACGCGATTGCCAAAGAGTGTGACTCTCTGGATATCCTCGTCAACAATGCCGGCGTTGCTTTCTCAGGGAATATTGAGGAAACCACCCTCGCCGACTGGCGCGCCGTAAATAGCGTGAACAGCGACGGCGTGTTTTTAGGAATGAAAAGCTGTCTGCCACTCATAACCAAGCCCGGCGGATCAATCATCAACATTTCCTCCATTGAAGGTATCATTGGTGATCCGCAGCTAATCGCCTACAACGCCAGTAAAGGTGCCGTGCGCATCATGACAAAATCAGCCGCACTCCACTGTACTCAGGCAGGCTACGGTATTCGCGTCAACTCAATTCATCCCGGTTTTATCGAAACCCCTATGGTTGCCGCCGGCGTCGCCGCCATGGGCGATGCAGCTGAGGAATTTCATCAACGGATCATTGCCGCCATCCCAATGGGTCATCTTGGCCAAGCTATTGATATTGCCAATGCGGTGCTCTTTTTAGCGTCAGATGAGTCGCGCTATATGACGGGCAGCGAGCTGGTGGTCGACGGCGGTTATACGGCACATTGAAGCCGTGCGACAGGCCTACATTGCTGCTTCATAGGGCGAAGGCCAGCCCATCCCCTACAGCACGCCGCCCGCCGCTGTAACTTCGACATAACACTACCTGGGCAAGCTACATTCCGTTAGCCAACCCGCCATATCTCGGGCCGTCATACGCGAAATATCGGGCATGAACGCACCAAATATTTCGTTAGCATGGACGGTACCCATCGCTTGTCTGCACTGCGCTAAAACACCCGCACGTTGGAGCAGCCGGTAGAAAGCAATGCCTTCATCTCTGAGTGGGTCGCATTCATTGACGCTGATCATTGTCGGAGGAAAATCCGCAACCTCTGCCTCAGTCGCAAAGCCAGGCCATGCCATCGGGTCCCCAGCCTCAAAGGCCTCAATGCCGTAAGCCATCGTAGGATGATTGTTGGCCACACTAATCAACACACCCTCATTTTCGCTTGACGACGGCGCTGCGTCGGCGGGCCAGGCGCCCAGAATGTAGGGGCATAGCGCATAAAGGCCCACCGGCTTAATCGGAACCCCTTCAGCAATCAAACGCATCGTGGTGGCAATCGCCAAGTTGCCGCCGCCACTCTCCCCTGCCACCATGATCTGGCCACCATGAATACCCAAGGTTTCCAGCTGCTGCGTGACCCACTTATACCCAGAGACACAGTCATTCAGACCAGCAGGATATGGCGCCACTTCTGGCACTGATGAAGGGCGAAGGGAGTTCCGGAAATCGACCATAACAACACAGAGATTCTGGTGCGCTATGGTTTTGCCCCAAGCCCGATAGTTAGGATCGAGGGCAGAAAGAATGGCCATGCCCCCGCCGTGGATATAATAAACGCAGGGCAGTATTTCATCGGTATCCGGACGAATAATTTGTACATTGATGGTATTCCCGTCGGGGTGTGATACCAGTGATTCACGAGTTATTCGCAGCCCCGCTGAAGGGATAACGTCTTCATTGTCCAAAACCCCCAACAACTCAGACATGGCCTCCTCAACAGCCAAGGCTTCTGGCGTGTTTGCCGCCGCTAATGCCTCCTCCCGAGTTGTCGCATCATCAGTCTGAGATAACATAGGCTCATCGAATCCCGCTAAAAGTGCGCGGTTGCGCATATCCAGGCGGTCATCCTGCATGGGGTCGTAGGTCATCGTTATTGCTCTCCAAACGAGGCTATTGTTCAGCCCGACAAAAACTTATTGAATATCAAACCCCGGATAACCCTGCGCTTGAATATCATCACAAAGCTCACGGTAAACGTGTGCGCCCCCAATATAAGAAAGAAGACGCCGCTGTTTGCCGGCAATATTGGAGCCCGTGTACCAGGAATCAATGGTCATCATTAGCGTTTCATTTGCCACTTCATCATGGTGCTGAACCCACTCTTCTTCGCGTTCAGCGGTGGGTTCCATCGTCGATTTACCAGCGCCAATCACGTGTAAAATAGCGGCCGTCACCCAGTCCACCTGCTGTTGGGCGCAGGTTTGAACATTGCAAAAAGCTGCAATGGGTGACAGTGGCCCACCCACCAGGAAGAGATTTGGAAATCCATGCACCTGCAGGCCCAAGGTTGTGCGAATATCCTGACGCCATAGCGCTGTCAGTGACTGCCCATCACGACCCTCAACGCCCATTCGTGACAACGTGCCCGTACCCGCATCAAATCCCGTCGCCATGATCAGGGCATCAAGTGGGTATTCTTTGCCCCCGACAATCAGGCCCTGCTCAGAAAATCTCTCAATCGGCGTTGCCTTAATATCAACCAAGTGCACATTTGATCGATTGAAGGCTTCGTAGTACCCGTTCTCTAGAGGCACGCGTTTTAGGCCATAGCCATGGTCACGAGGGATCAGTTTTTCAGCCATTGCAGGATCGTTAATTTGAACGCGAATTTTTTCACGAACAAACTCGGTGACCTCCTCGTTCATCACCGGATCCACCAGAACCTCAGGAAATGTACCAACAAACATACGCAATGATCCGTCAGCCCAGCACTCCTCGAGCACTTCGCGACGTTGCTCTAAGGTGAGGGTTGCGGCATGACCTTCCTCGGCAGGATCCCAGGGAAACCCGCCAAAGGTGTTGTGAACGAGCTCGCTCAAGCGCGGGTAGTCGGCCCGCCATTCCGCCATGATTTTTTCATCAACCGCATAGTTTTTCATGCGCACTGCGTACTGGGGTGTGCGCTGAAAGGCGATCAACTCTTTCACCTCAGGCGCAAGGGTTTGAATCACTTGAATACCGGTCGCACCATTGCCAATCACGCCAACCCGTAAACCCTTGAGATCAATGGGCTTCTGTGGCCACTGCGCAGTGTGGTAAACCTTACCCTTAAAGGACTCTTGATTAGGGAAAGACAACACCTTTGGCGTTGACAGTAATCCGACACAGCTCACCAGATATTTGACCGAGTACACATCACCTTCATGTGTGGTCACCTGCCAACGACCCTCCCGCTCGTCCCAATTCGCAGAAGCCACCCTCGTAGATAATTCAATACTGGAGTAAAGATCAAATCGATGCGCGACGTGCTGTAAATAGCGTTTAATCTCCGGCTGAGCAGGGAAGCGTTCTGACCACTCCCAATCATCGAGCAACTCTTGAGAAAACCAGTACTGATAGATATTGGCGGGGGAATCAACGCGACATCCCGGATAGGCGTTCCAGTACCATGTACCACCCACATCGGGAGCCGACTCCAGCGCAACAACACTCAGCCCGGCCTCACGCAGCTTATAAAGCTGATAGAGACCCGAGACCCCTGCACCCACCACAAGCGCATCCAACTGACGATGACTCACACTTCCCTCCAGAATAACTGAATGACACTCTCCCACGTCTACCGTGATCACGTGACATCACTGACCAAAAACCCGAGACTACCTAGGTATCACTGGGTACAGCCTTACCCACAAAAACGCAGAGCTGTCAGAATTGCCGGCGACCTGCTAGGTTAAAGGTAACAAACAAAACAATAACAGGGGTTTGTAACATGCTAAATACTGAAATCATTTTTGCGCTAGTGCTACTGCTCATTCACGTTTGGTTGGTACCTATGGTCTTTAGCCTTCCACATGCTAAATGGCTGTTAGGCGCCCGAGATGACGCTGTAGAACTGCCTGTTTTAGCTCAGCGTGCGAAGCGGGCGGCCGCGAATTATATGGAATCATTGCCGGCATTCTTGGCGATAGCCCTACTCCTTAAAATAGACGGTATTGATGTTGGCAGCCTTGCACTCTACTGGCTCTCGCTGCGCGGGGTCTATCTCGTACTTTATGTCTTGGGAACCCCTATGATCCGCTCTGCGGTTTGGATAGGCTCTGTCGTGATTTTAATTCAAATGGCCCTTGCCTTGCTGTAATCGCACTTTTACTTGGTGCCCGGCGCTCAGTCACACTTAAAAGACTGAGCGTTGTAACCACCTAACAAGTCCTCTTGTGAGCGCTGTGAGGGAATTTTGAACAGGTTATCCTATCGCTCCCATACCCATGCGACTGGACGAGCCGAGCTCCTCAGGCGACACTGTAGGCCTACAGTCTATGGAGTCTTACTGTGTCAGACATTTATCAAACTCACGGCCGAGGACAACGCTACGGTGACATCACCCGTACAGTCGGCGACACACCCTGCGTCAAACTCAATCGCATCGCACCCGATCATGTCGACATTTATGTGAAGGTCGAGTCTTTTAATCCACTGGGTTCGGTAAAGGACCGACTTGCGCTGAATATTATCGAAGCGGCAGAGCGCAGCGGACAACTCAAGCCCGGGCAAACCGTCGTCGAAGCCACGTCGGGAAATACCGGTATCGGGCTGGCGATGGTTTGTGCCGCCCGAGGGTACCCTCTGGTCATCACAATGGCAGACAGTTTTTCTATCGAACGTCGTCGACTCATGCGCTTTCTAGGCGCCAAAGTTGTGCTCACCCCCAAAGCCGAGAAAGGCATCGGTATGTACCGCAAGGCCCGTCAGCTTGCCGCAGATAATGATTGGTTCTTTGCGGCTCAGTTCGAATCGAAGGCCAACGCAGATATCCATGAAGCGACAACGGGCCCAGAAATAGTGGCCGATTTCGCCGACTCCCGGCTTGATTACTGGGTATCCGGCTACGGAACTGGCGGCACCGTGTCAGGTGTCGCACGGGTGCTACGCAGGGCCAGGCCTGAATGTAAAATCATCCTTTCAGAGCCCCATACTGCCACCCTCATAGGATCGGGAGAGGCACAGGCTCGCAATGACGACGGATCTCCCCAGGGCAGTCACCCCGCTTGGTCACCTCACCTCATTCAAGGCTGGACCCCCGATTTTATTCCTCTGGTGCTGCAGGAAAGTATCGACCACAACGGCTTCGATCAAATTCTCCCGGTTGATGCGGAAGATGGCATGATTTGGGCCAAAAGACTGGCAACCGAAGAGGGCATACTCACCGGTGTCTCGGGTGGCTCAACAGTAGCGACAGCCATGGAAGTTGCTGCCAGTGCCGAAGCGGGATCCGTCATGCTGGTTATGCTGCCCGATACCGGTGAACGCTATCTTTCAACGCCACTTTTTGAAGCGATTCCGGCAGAAATGACGCCAGAGGAACAAGCGCTGGCCGATAGTTAGTCGCAGGACATACTCATGATTGGTAAAATTATTGAACTGTTTTCGGCGAGCCAGGCGCAACCCGAAGACACTAGCAACGATGCACGGCGGCTCGCTTCGGCCGCCCTACTCATTGAGGTGGCGAAGGCCGACGCTGACTTCAGTTCCGATGAGCGCGCGGCGCTCCTAGAACTGCTGCGCAATACCTTTGATCTGGACGATGAGCCCCTAGCAGCCCTAGAGATTCTGGCAGCTGAGCGCTCGAGTGATGCTGTATCACTTCACGAATTTACCCGGGTCATCGTTGATGCTTGTGACCCTGAGGAAAGGTGTGAATTGATCGGCCTGATGTGGCAAGTGGCTTTTAGCGACGATCACCTCGATAAATACGAAGAACATTTGATTCGGAAAGTAGCAGACCTGCTGTACGTGTCTCACTCCGATCTCATGCGTATGAAGCATCGGTTCAAGCCTAGTCAAGGAACTCCATAGCTGCACCCCTTGAGTAGAGCACCAACCTCGCCAGAGTTTTAACTAGGCCCTTCACGCCGGCTTTGTGACCATTGTGATGTCCTAGAACTTTGTGTCAAAGGCGAAATGAGCCTACTCGCATCCTAGCGCCATTCAAGGGGCCGTATACAAATCAGCGCGAGCCTACAGTCGCATCAATCAAGATCTTCCAGTGGAACTCTCGTCACAACTCGAACAATAACGGGCCGCCAGGGCAGCAGTCGAAATGACCGTATAAAGAAACTCTGGAAAAAACCAATGCCTAACCAGATAAGAAACGCTTCATAACGCCACTCAGCCAGACGACTTTGCACCGCCCCCAGCCATCCTTGGCGCTCAGGCAGCCCTTCAATACTCACGTTAGCTTCGCAACGCTGTGAGCCGCAGTTGCTCACCTCGTCATAGGTATCGAGCAATTGGGTAATAACGCCCGAGACATCGAGCAAAGGCATGACAAAAGATAAAAGACAGCCAACTATGGCGACAAAGCCCGTCCACGCGAGCACGTCGCTGATGCGTCTTTTGACTGCATTAGGAAACATGGCTTTAAACCTTACAGCTCAGCGTAAACCCGCGTTTATTGAGTCTAGGAACCGTGGGCCGGGGCACAACTGCTGCTCGTTCATCGAGTTAAGAGGGCGCCTAGCCGTGTCGAGAACGTCATGCAATTCCTCGCTATCTCGTTGAATATAAAGTAATCCCGTAAGAATTTTTCCCTCTTTGGCATAGTGGCTGGTCGCCTCTAGGGCCGACTGCCGGTCTTCAATATCGTAGTCGTTGTCCTGTTTATACAGACGCACTACCGAACCGTCGTGCATGCACACCTCGCAGGTCGCCCCAGAATCGTAGGTCGCGGTAATTTCCTGACGCATAGGCACAAAATCAACCGGCATATCGGTATTGGCGCTGCGCATATGCTCATAACTCTTCGTCGACTCGCCGTGGTTGTTAAAGGTGACACAGGGAGACACTACATCGAGCAGTGCGAAACCACGGTGGCTAATGGCTGCTTTAATCAAAGGAATAAGCTGCTGTTTGTCGCCTGAAAAACTTCGACCGACAAAGGTGGCGCCTATTTCTATGGCCAGCCGCGCAAGGTCGATCGGTGAATACATGTTCAGGTCGCCCTTTTTATTGGGGGTCCCTGTATCCATTGTGGCTGAATCTTGGCCTTTGGTCAGACCGTAGCAGCCGTTGTTCTCAACGATATACGTCATATTAAGGTTGCGTCGTACGACGTGTGCAAACTGTCCCAGCCCGATAGAAGCGGTGTCTCCATCTCCCGATATACCAATGTAAATGAGGTCCCGATTAGCCAGATTGGCACCGGTTGCTACCGAGGGCATACGTCCATGGACAGAGTTAAAGCTGTGGGAACCCGACAAAAAATATGCAGGGGTTTTCGAAGAGCAACCAATACCAGACAACTTGGCCACCTTGTGGGGCTCTATATTGAGCTCAAAACACGCATCAATAATTGCAGCGCTCACTGAGTCGTGTCCGCAGCCGGCGCAAAGTGTCGATAAGCCGCCCTCGTAATCTTGTCTAGAGCGACCCAACTCATTCCTGGGTGCATCGGGGTGTCTAAAGGCAGGTTTTACAAATGTCATGCGCTTAACTCCTCAGCAGCTGTGCGCCGCGTCAGGGGTGTGACATTGCCATGGGTCACATAGTTTCGAATCATTCCTGCAATTTTTCGTGCAGTCACAGGCAGTCCGTTGTATTCAAGAATAGGAATCAATTTCTCCTTCGCGGGCACGCTGGTTTCATTGAGCATCAAGCGTCGCATCTGACCGTCACGATTTTGCTCAATAACAAAAATACGATCGTGTTCCCGAATAAACTGCTCGACCTCATGATTGAATGGAAAAGATCGAATACGCATGGTGTCGAGATCAATGCCCTCTTTCTCAAGAATCTCAATGGCCTCGTAAGCCGGGGATGCGGTGGTGCCAAAAAACACCGCGCCATAACGGGTTTCCATTTCTGACTGCTTAATTTTTGGCTCGGGTACGAGGCCTTTCGCGGTCTCAAACTTTCTCAGCAAACGATCCATATTGCGGACATATTCATCGCCGTCTTCGGTATAGGCCGCATACTCGTCACGGGATGTCCCTCGGGTAAAGTAAGCCCCCTTATCTGGATGCACTCCCGGGTAAGTTCGATAGGGAATACCGTCTCCGTCGACATCTTTGTAACGGCCAAACCGCTCTTCCATATTATCGAGATCAGCCGCACTGAGTACTTTGCCGCGGTCATATTTAAAGTCGGCGTCAAACTCTAAGGGCGGCGACATCCACTCATTCATGCCAAGATCAAGATCGCTCATGATGATGATGGGAGTCTGCAAACGCTCTGCCAGATCAAACGCCTCAACTGTCATGCTAAAGCACTCAGCGGGTGTCGCTGGAAATAGCAATACGTGCTTGGTATCGCCGTGGGAGGCGTAAGCGGCCATTAACACATCAGACTGCTGAGTGCGGGTTGGCATACCCGTCGATGGCCCTGCACGTTGAACGTCGATCAGTACCGTAGGCACTTCGGCAAAATAGGCAAGCCCGAGAAATTCACTCATGAGCGAAACCCCTGGGCCACTCGTTGCAGTAAAGGCTCGGGCGCCGTTCCAGTTGGCCCCAATGACCATACCCAGGGCAGACAGTTCGTCCTCTGCCTGAATGATGGCGTAATTCTTTTTGCCCGTACCCGGGTCTATACGAAGACGCCGACAATACTTATCGAAAGCATCCACCACAGAGGTTGATGGTGTAATGGGATACCAAGCGGCTACCGTCGCACCGGCATAAACGGCCCCTAATGCCGCCGCGGTATTACCGTCCATTAATATGTTGTCAAAATCCTCAATGTGCTTGGCAAGCTTATGTCCCCGTTCCAAATGAATGCCTATGGGACAATCAAAGTGGGTAACGGCGTACTGATAACCCAGCTCTAAAGCATAAATGTTGGGCGTTATGAGCTTTTCCTTACCCTTGAATTGGTCGGCGACAAGGTCTTTGAGCACGTTAAATTCAATATTGAGTAATGCAGAGAGCGCTCCTACATAAATCACATTTTTAAATAACAGCCGCTGCCGTGCATCGGTGTATTCACGCAGACAGATATCGGTGAAGGGAATGCCAAAGTAGTTAATGTCATCTCTGACCAAACGTAAGTCTAGGGGCTTCGTAGAGTCATAAATAAAGTACCCCCCAGACTCCACCTCAGCCACATCACGCTTAATGCTTTGGGGGTTTACGCACACCATAATATCGATGCCGCCGCGTCGGCCCAGATAACCATCCTGGCTGACACGCACCTCATACCAGGTAGGCATTCCCTGAATGTTGGACGGAAATATGTTTCTGGGGCTGACGGGAATTCCCATCCGAAAAATCGCTTTGGCAAACATGCTGTTGGCACTGGCGGAGCCTGTGCCGTTGACGTTGGCAAATTTTATGACGAAGTCATTGATGGACTGCTTTGCTTGCATGAGCTTCCAGCCTTGGTAACGCTATAAAAGAATCGCTGCATATCCCAGGCACCTGTGGGACATCGTTCTGCACAGAGACCGCAGTGCAGACAGACATCTTCGTCTTTCACCATGACCCGTTTGGTTTGAGGCAACGCGTTCGAAACGTATAAATCCTGATCCATGCGTTTTGCGGGGCGTCGCAAAGACTGGCGCAGCGCAGGTTCAGCTTCGTTATGAATAAAGTTAATGCAATCTGTCGGGCAAATATCGACGCAGGCATCGCACTCAATGCACTTAGACGTCGTGAACACTGTCTGCACATCGCAATTTAGGCAGCGCTCGGCCTCCTGATAAGCCACGTCGATATCGAAGCCCAGCTCAACCTCCAGCTTACGATCTCTAAGGGCCTTTTCTTTGCTCACATGGGGCACCGGATAGCGATCGTCGTTTGAGACCTCGCTGTCATAACTCCATTCGTGAACGCCCATTTTCTGGCTCACCAAAGTCACCCCGGGTGCCAAGCGATTTTCAACCCGCTCACCTTTTAAAAACAGGTCGATAGAAATAGCGGCCTGATGGCCATGGGCCACGGCCGTGATGATGTTTTCAGGTCCAAATGCCGCATCGCCCCCTAAAAAGACTTTTTTCAAGGTGCTCTGAAACGTGGTTTTGTCGACCACGGGCATATCCCATTTCCCAAATTCGATGCCAAGATTGCGCTCGATCCAGGGAAAGGCGTTGTCTTGACCGATAGCAATAATGATTTCATCGGCCTCAAAAAATACCTCTTCCCCGGTGGGCACTAACTCTCGATTGCCGTCTGCGTCATAAACGACATCGACCACCGTAAAGCGCATACCCTTAAGGACACCGTCCTCATGAACAAACTCTTTAGGCACGTGATTATTAATAATCGGAATATCTTCAGCGGCTGCGTCTTCAATTTCCCATGCCGATGCTTTCATTCGGGAAAACTCTGAGCGCACGACAACTTTGACGTCCTCGCCCCCCACCCGTCGGGCAGTGCGGCAGCAATCCATAGCGGTATTGCCACCACCAAGAACCAACACGCGTTTGCCAATCTTGTTGACGTGATCGAAAGCCACCGAAGCCAACCAATCGATACCCACATGAATCGATTTATCACAGGCCTCGCGACCCGGGATGTCCAGATCACTGCCCCGAGGTGCTCCAGTGCCAATAAACACCGCGTTATAGCCTTGCTGCAAAACAGATTTCAGGCTCGAAACATAGGTTTGAAAGTGCTGGCGAATGCCCATGTTAAGAATGTAGTCGACCTCTTCATTCAGCACCTCCGGCGGCAATCTAAACGCCGGAATTTGACTGCGCATGAAGCCACCGCCCACGGGCTGATCGTCATAAAGATCAATCTGATAACCCAGTGGCGCAAGATCTCTAGCCACCGTCAAAGAAGCCGGCCCTGCACCAATGAGCGCAATGCGTTTGCCATTGCCCTCTGCAGGTGCCGTTGGTAATAGGTGAGAAACTTCGTCTTTATTGTCAGCGGCAACGCGTTTCAGGCGACAAATAGCGACCGCTTCTTCTTCAATTCGGCCGCGGCGACAGGCCGGTTCGCAGGGCCGATCACAGGTGCGGCCTAGGATTCCCGGAAACACATTGGATTCCCAGTTCACCATGTAGGCGTCGGTGTAACGGCCCGCCGCGATGAGACGAATATACTCCGGCACCGGCGTGTGAGCCGGACAGGCGTACTGGCAGTCCACGACTTTGTGGAAATATTCGGGATCTTTAGTATCAGTTGCTTTCACTGCATATCTTCTTTTTATGTTCCCCCGCAAACCACCCTACACACCGCGCTGCAGAAAATAAAGCCATGAATCTGAAAGTTTTTTCGCTGCCAGAATCTAGCGCTCAGAGAAGCCTAGGGCATCGAGGCTGGCCATCGTGAAATTTTGATCTGCCGGTAGCGCCGGGGTTTTCCCCCAGAGCGCCTGATTGGCCAATGCCGTGTCGAAGCTTTCGATCAACGTCAAAATCTGCCCGTCAAGGCATTTGAAAACATGCAGGTATATTTGATCGTAGCGCTTCCCAGTGAGGGCCTCACCCTTGTTCATGGCCAATGCGACAACCGTATCTTCACTAGCGCAGAGAATGCGGTGCTCAGCACAGAAAAGAATGTTGTCAGGGTTCACACAGCCAAAGACACAAGGCAGAACATCGTCAAAAAAGCGGGCTTTTGTTTGATAAACGCCTGACAGAACATGATCCCTTGTGGGGCACACTAGGGTGAAGTTTTCATGTACCAAGGACCCTAATAGGTCATTGTTCCCCGTGTTGATTGCGCTATAAAAACTATCGACTACTGACTTCATTATTGTCTCCTTAATTTCTGCACCCATCTCTCAGGAACATACTCATTCAAATGACAGATAGCCACCCAACCAATTTACTCGCGTCTTTTCGCCACATAAAATTATCAGTATCTTAGAGCCATGAAACGTAAGGCCGGCTTATCTCGCTGCAAAAACTATCGATACTGGCTTTATCGACGTTGGCGCGATGGTCCAGAGCTTGTAGTTATTGGGCTTAATCCCTCCACAGCAGATGCCCAAACCGATGACCCCACCCTACGAAGGATTATGCGCTTTACCCATGAATGGGGTTTTTCAGCAGTAACCGTTGTCAATCTCTTTGCCTGGCGCAGTCGCTTTCCTAAGGAATTGCGTGCAGCTACCGATCCTGTGGGACCCCGAAATGACTACTGGATAAGAAGACTGACTCGTGGCCGCGCGCCGGTTGTGGCGGCGTGGGGTAACGGTGGCCGCTTGTTACAGAGAAACCAACAGGTGCTATCCAGTATTCCAGAAATTTACTGCCTGGGCACAACGCGGCTTGGGCATCCAAGACACCCACTGTACGCGCCCGCTGCTAGCCAACTGATTAAGATAGACAAAGCATCCTACTTGCACTACAAATCACCTAATAGCTTTTCAGGACGGCCATTTTGATGCCATAAAAGGCGGAGGAATATACGATGCAAGGTACGGTTGAAACCCTACACACAGAGGGCGATCTCAGAGAGGAGCGCCAAGATATGGCCGCCGCATTTCGTTGGGCAGAGCGGCTCAATATGAACGAGGCCGTTGCTAATCACTTTAGCCTTGCGGTAGATAGTGCGGGCAGCAAATTTTTAATGAACCCCAACCAGGTTCATTTTGGGCGTATTACAGCCTCCGATCTCATACTCCTCGACGCCAACGATCCCACGGTTATGGAGGGCCCCGAGGCCCCCGACCCCACGGCTTGGGGTTTGCATGGTTCGATTCATCGACTGTGCCCGCATGCGCGCTGCATCATGCACGTGCACTCCAAAGCAGCGACCGTGCTGGCAACGCTCGCGGATAGCGCACTGCCCCCCATTGATCAAAACAGCGCGATGTTTTTCGAACGCCATATTGTCGACGCTGATTACGGCGGACTGGCGTTTGAGGCAGAGGGTGTGCGCTGCGCTGGCCTCCTGACAGACACTAAAATACGCATCATGGTTATGGGTAATCATGGGGTTTTGGCACTGGGCCAAAATGTTGCCGACACCTTTTTTCAGCTCTACTATTTTGAACGCGCTGCCCAAACCTACATCAGTGCGCTACAGACCGGACAGCCACTGCGCGTACTTGACCCAGACATCGCTAGAAAAACCGCCGAAGAATTGGACGCGTATCCCAACTCCGCCGACTGCTATCTCCGAGATATTAAATTAATGCTCGATAACGAAGGGGCAAACTTTCGGCAGTAACATCTTTGAGGAGCACAATAAGCGGGCATTGGATAGCCAGAGACGCTCTTAAACTGCGTTAGAGCAGCTAGGAATCCCCCGCCATTGCCCGGATTGCCGTTGCGCTATGTCACTGCGCCCAAACCAAATGCGTATAGTCACTCCGCACATTATTTCCTTGCCGCCAACGTTAAAAAAATAAGGTATATCGCGACTATGTCATCGTTTTCTCTGGAAGAAGCCGTAACGCATTTGACTCAGGAAGGTTCGCGTTTTGCCCTAACAAAGGCCATGGTTAATGGCTCATCACTTCCAGTATTTGCCAACGCCCCCCACTCCCTGACCGATTTGCTGCAACAAAGTACCGCAGAGTTTGCCGACAGAGAGCTATTGGTTTTCGAAGACGAGCGGCTTCACTACAGGGAGTTTTCGGAACGCGTGGCACGCTTCGCGCAAGTCTTGCGTGAAGACTTTGGTATCTGCAGGGGTGACCGAGTGGCCATCGCCATGCGCAATTATCCCGAGTACGTGATCACGCTTCTCGCCGCAGCCTCCCTCGGGGCCGTGGCGGTTCATATGAACGCCTGGTGGACAGCTCACGAGTTGGCTTACGGATTTGAAGACTCGGGAGCACGGCTCGCCGTAGTCGATGACGCCAGAGCCGAGCGACTGCATGACACGGCATTGAGGCTGGGAATTACGGTCATTCGAGTGCGGCCTCAAAACGCAGTGCCCCACAATTTCGATACCCTCATGGCCCAATATCCCACGGCAGGTTCATACCCAGATGCCACCGATCCTGATGATGATTTTTCGATTATGTATACCTCAGGATCTACCGGGCACCCCAAGGGGGTCATCCTCACCCATCGCAGTGTGATTACTGCACTGTGGTCATGGCTAATGATCCTTCCCACCTATGAAGCCATGGGTCACCCAATCCCTGCCCCCAAGGATAAGACCGGGCAGCCCCTTGGCCAATCTAATCTGGTTACCGTTCCTTTCTTTCATATTTCAGGCACCAACAGCTGTTTTTTACTGACCCTAGCGGCCGGCGGTAAAGTCGTGCTGATGCCACGCTGGGACCCAGCGCTTGCCGTAGAGCTCATCGAATCTGAACAGATCACCCGCTTCTGGGGTGTTCCAACCATGTCCGCTGATATTCTTGATGCTGCCGCTGCGACCGGTGCAAGCCTGTCTACGCTGAATTCCATCGATGCCGGGGGTGCGAAACGCCCACCCAGTCAGGTCGGGAAAATTGCCCAACAATTTAAGCAGGCCTCCCCAGCGACCGGTTTCGGTATGACTGAGACCAATGGCTTAGGTTTGCGCCTATCCGGAAAGGATTATATCGATCATCCCGGTGCTGCAGGTTTACTGATTCCTCCGGTTCAAGCCCTTAAGGTGGTCGCCGAAGATGGCTCCAACGCCAATACCGGGGTTGTAGGCGAGCTCGCCCTCAAAAGTGCGGCCAATATGCGCGGTTACCTCAACAAAGCTGAGCAAACCCGCGAGGCTCTCCGTGACGGCTGGATGTTCACGGGAGATCTTGCCTACCAAGATGGTGATGGCCTGATTTATATCGTCGGCCGCAAGAAAGATATGATCATTCGCGGTGGTGAAAACATTGCCTGTCCCGAAGTTGAAGGTGCCTTGCACCAGATCGATGGCATCTTGGAAGCCAGCGTTTTTTCTATTCCACACGAACGGCTTGGTGAAACTGTTGGCGCGGCCGTTTATGCCATTGAACCGCCCAAACTACTAGACGTGCAGCAAGGACTCGAAGCTACACTGGCTCGCTTTAAAATTCCTGAGAAGCTATGGATTTATACAGAGCCCCTGCCCAGAGGTGCCACCGAAAAAATCGACAAACGAGGCATTCGCGAGGCTTGCTTGGCAGGCACTATCAAGTCTTTTGTGTGAAATAACTAATAGCCGCTATTGGGGTGCGGGCACACTCACCAAATAGGCATCAATGCGAGCCGTTCTGGCCTCACGACAGGCCTGCCGCTCAGTGGCCACGGCTGAGCTAATAAACAACGTATTTCCTTCGGGCCCTCCCAGGGCACAAGCAATAGCTTGGCGCCCGGTCTCTATGACATCCAAGACCGAGCCTCCTTCACCGAGTCTCAACACCGACCCTGTGGTGGGTGAGGCCGCCCAAATAGCGCCCTCTGCATCGGCGCAAATACCGTCGGGCACTGCCCCCTCAGGGCATTGGGCCCAGACCCTTCGGTTGATGAGGTCGGAGTTTGAGGCAATATCAAAAGCCGTGAGACAGCCTCGGAAAGTCTCTGCCACCACCAAAGTCTCTCCTCCAGCCAGCAGTGCCATACCATTGGCAAAAAGCAGGTCTGCAGCAGCGGCATGCACGGTGCCATCAAGGTCCACTCGCGCCAAAGTGCCAGGACCCACGGGCTCGCCCTCAGCAAGATCAAAGCCGAAGTTGCCCACCCAGGCCCTACCCAATGCATCGACAAGCATGTCATTAATACGCCGCTCAGCCACCGCTGACACGTCGGCATGGGTCATTAGGTCACCCGAGCCGGTATGTCTTAGGATCTTGCGATCCAACATGGACGCAATTAGAAGGTCCCCGTTGGGTAACCAACCCAACCCCGATGGCCGTTGAGGAATCGCGACGACCCGCTCTGGAATGCCACCCGGCACCACCCGAAACACCGCTTCATCATGCATATCCGAAAACCATAAGGCGTCGTGATGCCAGCGGGGACCCTCAATAAAAGCAAAGCCATCACAAACTCGGGTGCTGTTGCGTTTCAATGTGTCTACCCCGCAGCTGACTTAATGAAGAAATACAGTGGGTTATATTAGATGGGGTACGGCGGCGCCAAGAATCAACGCCGTGCTCATTAAGGAGCGACAATACCCGCTCGAACGAGTGCCGGCTGTATATCTTGGGCAAAGCGCTCAAGATCCTCACGGTACCGGGGAAACGTTAGCATGACGGCATCAACACCCAATCTGTGGGCTTCAATAAGCTGCTCTGTAATATCGGCAGCTGTTCCCACCAAATGAACTCCCCCGCCAGAAGCGGCCAGCATATCTTTGGTAAAATCATCAAAAGAACCGCTACCTGCCGTTAAATCGTGAAGCCAGTTATCTGCGGCCTCAGAATCTTTCGCTGCGATGATTGCTGCTAATTTGTCCTCGGCCTCACTTCTACTCTCAGCCCACAGCAGGAAAGGAAAAATTGCCGTCTTAACCCGGCGGTGGTGTGCAGCGGCCTGAGCCGCAATACCCGCAACTAAAGCGCCAACGGCCTCAATCGATGGGGTTGAAATAAAAGCCCAGTCACACAGGCGTGCCGTCATGCTCTGAGCATCGGCTGAAGTACCGGCATTGGCAATTTGTGGCTGTCGATACGGAATCGGTGACGCCTCGCCATCCACTACGGAGTACCAGTCACTTTTGTGATTCAGCGGCTGCTGGGACGAATCCCAAAGGCCCCTGAGAATTTCAATGAAGGCAGCTGTGCGCTCATAACGTCGGCCGTGTTCGGCCAACTCAACACCCATCATGCCAAATTCTCTAGCACTCCAACCGCTCACCACATTGAGTCCCCAACGATCACCGCTCATATGCGCCAATGTGGCACCCATTTTGGCGACCACAAAGGGGTGAAATAACGGTATGTGCACGGTAGAAAAAATATTGATGCGTTCGGTGGTCCGTAATAGCGCGGCGGCCCAGGTGGTTGTTTCCAGTGAGGTTCCCAGGAAATTGGTTTCGCCGCCAAATCCACGCCAGCGCGATACCGGAAACAGATAGTCGAAACCCAATGCTTCGGCACGCTGGGCCAACAACTCATTCTCAGCATAGGTCCACTGCTCTGAAACAACCTCGTGCGTCGATATAGAAGGCATGTTCGAGCAGTTGGGCATAAACAGGCCCAGTGACAGTAACCGATCTATTGCAGGGTGCGCTTCGACCACTAAAGCGTAACTCCCAGATGCTCAAAGCCCCTGAACAAAAAAGCCTGCCGAAGGCGAGCCGATTCGGTGTCGACCTGAAAGTTTGGGTAGGTCGAAAACAGCTCCTCCAGAAACACCCGGCCTTCCAGGCGCGCCAATTCAGCACCAACGCAATAATGAATGCCACCGCCAAAGGTCAGCGGTTTTTCCTGACGGGCATCAATAACAAAGGATTCAGGCTGCTGAAAGACAGCGGCGTCACGGTTAGCCGCCGCAACAATCGTCAAGATACGCTCACCCGCCTGAATAGGTTGATCTCCCACCACCGTGTCGGACAGCGCTGTACGGTAGGTAGCCTGCAGTGACGACTCAAACCGCGTTATCTCCTCGGTTGCAGCACTCGCCAAACTCAAATCAGCGTTTAACTTAGCCCGCTCAGAAGGGTGGGCACCTAGCAAATACAGCCCATTACCAATCATGTGGGCCGTTGTCTCAAAGCCCGCGCCAAAAAGCCCAATTACCGAGGTACTAAGCTCCTCGGGAGACAACGAATTGCCACCCTCGTTTGCCATGGCCAATGCGGTACTTAGATCATCCTTTGGGTTGAGGCGACGCCGGGCAAACAAGTCGTCAAAAAAAGCCGTCAAAAACTCCATCTGTCGATTGGCCAGCGCCAACTCGTCATCGCTAAGGGCTCGTGTTTCAAAAACCGGGAACGTATCGGCAATGGCCTGATTTAATTGCAAAAGGAGTTCATCCGAAAACTCGCTCTCTTCTAACCCCAACATGTCGCACATGACTAATGTGGGAAATCGATAAGCAAAGGTCTCTATAAAATTAACACCGGGCTGACCTGCTATGTCAGACAATAACCTGCGAGCCAGTTCCCGTACTCTCGGCTCCATAGATCGAATACGCTTTAAGGACAGCGCCCCCGCAATCAGGCCGCGTAACCGGGTGTGCTGCGGCGGGTCCTGCATAACGAACACCCGGGATAACCAGGCATAAGCGGGATGAGATAACACGTCAAAATCGGCGTCATAGAACAGCTGAATATTACGAACAAAATCGCCTTGGCCAAAGGTTTTGTCGATCAGCACATGGCGACAGTCGTCGAAGCGGGTCATTACCAAAAAGCCAAGATCTGACCGATGTACCGGGTCATTCTCACGCATTTGGCGAAAAATAGGGTATGGATCCGCAAGCAGCTGCGGATCCATAGGATTGAACGAGAACGCACTATTCACGGCAAAACTCCGCCGGCACGCTTAGAAATCGAAGCTAACCGTTGCACCATAGGTACGAGGTGGCAACATGGAACCCACCCGCAGCGAGTTATACAGCGGTGCCGTAATAATGTTGTTAGAGATCACTTCCTCGTCGGCTAGATTGCGCCCCCATACCGCGAAGCTCCAGCGATCCCCGGGCAACGTATAGACAGCCCGGGCATTGAGTAGTCCGTAACCCTCTTGGTAAGCATCGGTACGGTTCCATTCGGTGAAATACACATCGTCCTGGTAGTAATACTCACCGCGCAACATAACGTCACCACCCATCATTGACGCCCGATAGTTCAAGCCCAATTTAAAGGTATATTCCGGTGCATTGGGTAGCGTGTTGCCACTGAGATCCTTCACCGCAAAGCCATCAGAGTAATCACCATTGAAGAACTCTTTATATTCAGCGCTCAGGTAGGTTGCGTAGAAATCCATTGTGAACGCATCAGACAGCGCGGCGTCAATCTCCACCTCAATGCCGTAGTTTTCAGCTTCTGCAGCATTAATAGTGCTGACCGTGCTCGTTTCGTCAACAAAGGAAATCTGCAGATCCGCATAATCGTAATAGAAGCCCGAGATGGCATAGCGCATGCCCCCATCGGCCGTAGAACCCTTTAATCCCACTTCAAAAGCATCGACTGTTTCGGGTTCCAGTGCTGGGCTAGTGCTACCGGTATTAATCACCCCTGACTTAAACGCTTGATTGTAGGTAGCGTAAAGCAGCATGTTGTCGTTGGGTTCGAACTCCACCGTTAACCGAGGCGTGACATCGCTCCAGTCCTCACTTTGATTGGTGGGAACATCGAGACCCGCAGCATCAAAAACAAAGGCACCGGTACCACTGCGCTCTTCGTAGTTGTAACGTACGCCAGCAATGATCTTAAAGGCTTCGGTAAGCTGGTAGCTCGCCTCGGCATAGATACCATAGGCTTCGATATCAACATCGCCATTTTGCTCATAGCGACCGGTGCTGAGAAAGTCTCCCACCGGTGTGCCACAAAGCTCTGGGGCCAACAGCGCGCAGATATTGGTGAGGGGCACCAAGACCTGCCCGTAGAGTTCTTCTTCAAAGTACATGGCGCCTGCTAAAACATCGAGGCGATCGCCAGAGAAGTTATAAGTCACTTCCTGACTCCAGGATTCACTTTGTTCTGTGTAGTTGTTCTGACCGAAAAGATTAGCGTCAGTGGAATCGAGATCGTCTCTTAAAAAACGATCCATTTCCTGAAAGGACGTGATCGACTTTAAGGTCTGATTGTCTGCGACATCAAATTCCAACGTAATAATCCCGCTCTCGCCATCGCGGGTGTTGACGGCCTCTTGATCAGAATTGATATCGTAGATGCTGCCCCCCGCCTGAAAGACCGTTTGGCCACCAAAAATGGGCACGGCCAGAGGGCCTAGCGGATTACCCTCTGAGGGACCGAAGTAGTGAAAGGCAAAGTTTTGATCGTCTTCTTCATAATGCTGGTAAGCGGCTGTAGCCCTGAACGAGCCACCATCGTCGTAGGCAAAAGTTACGCGGTAGGCTTGCGCATCACGATCGTCAACTTCTTCCCCAGAAAACAAATTGGTGCCGTAACCATCACGATTCTCAAACTTCCCTGCCAGTCGAACTGACAAGGCATCACTGAGGGGCAGATCTACCGCTCCTTCAATATCGAGCAGGCCGTAATTACCCGCCGTCGCACGAATGTAGCCGCCAAGATCCTTACCGGGCTTCGCCGTCACCATATTAATAACGCCGGCCGTAGCGCCACGCCCATACAGCGTCCCCTGAGGCCCGCGTAATACTTCAAGCTGGGCGAGATCAAACATGCCCATCAACTGGGCCGCCGGTCGAGGAATAATGGCCCCGTCTTGCAAAAAGGCAACCGCGCCCTCACCACCAATATCAATACTGGTCATACCAATGCCGCGCATGAATACCCGGGCAAAACCAAATTGATCACCGATGGAGAGGTTAGGCACATCAACAATCATGTCGCGTACCGACTGCACGCCTCCGGGAACAATGTCCTCACCGCCAATCACATTTGCGGCCGCTGCTAGATCGGTGACCGAAACATCTTTTTTTGAGGCCGTCACCACCACTTCTTCAAGGGTGGGTTGAGCCAACGCCTGAGCTGTCATAACAGCCGCACTGCTGAGCGCCAAAAACCTGGGGAAATATTTTTTTATTTTCATGGGCATTACTCCTCGCTTCACAACTTTAGATTTATAACCCTTATTGGGCCGATAGTGTTTCGCGTTTAAACTGTAGGCCGATGGCCGCTCTGTCCCAGGTATCACTAGTAATACCCTCGTTTCTTAATACATGTTTCATCACTTTTGATGACGGCGTTTTAGGCAGCTCGTCAAGAATCCGTATGTACCGGGGCACCATGAAGTGCGCCATACGCTCACCTAAAAAGCGCACCAGCGTTTCAGCATCGATAGCCTGTCCCTCGACTGGTGCAACCGCCACCATGACCTCATCTTCACCCACGTCACTGGGTACCGCATAGGCAGCAGCTTCTCGGACAGCTTCATAGGCGACAACTTCGGCTTCAACTTCAAAAGATGAAATATTCTCACCTCGTCTGCGGATGGCATCTTTCATGCGATCGACAAAATAATAGTAGCCGTCGTTATCAAGGCGAAAACAATCTCCCGTATGAAACCAACCGTTACGCCAAGCCTCTGCCGTGGCATCGCTTTGCTTGTAGTACCCCGAATTCATTCCCCATGGACGGTCGGTGCGAACGATCATTTCGCCGATTTCGCCGACAGGCACCTCGCAGTCGTGTTCGTCTACCAGTCGCACATCGACGCCGTCGCGTTTGCGACCACAAGTGCCACGCTTAGTGGGATTCGCTTCAGAGACAATGGGAGAACTTACCTCTGTCATATTGAAAATGGTGTAAACATCTGGCCCAAAACGTGTCTTAAAGTCTGCACAGGTTTCCGTCAAAGGCACTATAAAAACCAGCCGCACATCATGATCTTGGTCGGTATCCGCTGGCGGCTGCTTCAACAAAAACGTACTCATGACACCCAGCAAAAACACCACCGTCGTTTTAGATGAACGCACAAAGGGCCAAAACGTGTCCGTTGAAAAGCCGTCAGAAACAGCAATGGAACCGCCTCTCGCCAACATCACGAAAATCACACCCATACCGCCAATATGAAAGATAGGCATATTGATCAGAAAGCGATCCTCACCCGTCACGAATGGCCAGCTCTCAGGGCCTGCGTTGGTAAAGATGTGCAGATATGACGACAACACCCCTTTTGAGGGGCCGGTCGTACCCGAAGTGAAAATAATGGATTGGGTATCCCAAGGTTCGATAGGCCGCTCAAGCTCCGGGGGCGTCGCATTAGCGTCACTGACTGCGGACCAGGACGTGCCTTGGTAACCCTGAGGAACCGAGTCGTCACCCAAGCACACCACCTGATTAAGGTTGGGACAGGTCACCTCTCCAAGGCGTTCTAAAAGTTGTGTGTGGGCCACCAAAATCTTGGCGTCAGAGAGGTTAAGCGTATGCTCCAGCACCTTACCCTTGAAGGCTGTATTCAGGGGTACAAACACGGCACCTAAATAATTGACTGCAAAAAAGGTAAGGATTGCCTCCTTGCCGTCGAACATCCACACCGCAACATGATCACCACGGGCAACCCCCACTTGCGCAAAGCCACCGGCCAACTGCTGGACGCGAGTGAGTAAATCTCTGTAGGTCCACTCTTCGCCATCTTGAAAAACCGCAAAAACCTGCTCAGGTTTTTCGTTAGCCCAACGCTGCAGTAAATAGCGTGTTACGCAATGATCGCGCCCAGGAATGCGCGGATCTGAAGTTGATGTTTGCGCACTCATAGTTTCCCTACCCCTTTGACACCGCCCTCTTCATGTCGCAGCGGTAAAATATCGCTCTGGACTTTCTGGGCCGCGCCCACTGCCGAAAACACCATCCTAAGGGTATGGCTAATAATTTGGTGCCTGGTGCGCTTACCACCCGCGCGATACCACAAGGCCACCCACGTCATCATTCCACCAATGGTATTGGCAGTGAGTACCGCGTCGAACACCTCAAATTCTCCAGTCCTTCGACCTTGCTCTAGCAACGTGGCTAATTTGTGATCGAACAGACTTCGGTGCTCACGAATTTCTCTAGCCTGCATTTCGTCAAGATTTTTTTCTTCCCGCTCGTAAACAACAATAAATTCTTGATAGTCAAAAATAATCGCCAAAACCGCTTCTACCAGGCGGCCTAACCGTTCCGTCGCGGTCGCCGTGCTGTCGTCGAGGATGGGCTCGATAGCGGCCAAAGATTGCAAAATACCCGTTCTGCAAATGTCATATAGCAGCTCAGCTTTGTTGGCATAGTGGGTATAGAGAAAGGGTTTGGTGACGTCGAGGCGTTGGGCAATAGCGTCAAGCGTAGTGCCTTCATAACCTAGCTGAAAGAACAGATGACTGGCTTCCTCGCGGATACGCCGGCGCTTGAAATCGGTGACCTCATGCTTGAGATTACTTTGCGCAAGTTTCACCGCAGCTGTCATGTTTAGCGAACCTGTTCCAAGATACTTCGCACATCGGCGGGACCCGTTATTTCACGGGGGTTGGTGCGCGACCAAAAATCCAACATGGTGTACTCGGCGATCAGGTCGAGTTGGTCATCAGTAACACCCACCTCTCCTAGGGTGCGGGGCATACCAAGACCACGAATAAAATCATCTAAAACGGCGCTGGCATCGTCACCCGGCCGGCCAAAACTGTTGCTGATTTTATTTTGCTTAGCTCCAGTGACTGTTTTGTTAAATGCGAGGACTGCCGGCGCCATAACACAAGAGCAATAACCATGAGGAACATCGGCCGTGCCACCTAAAACGTGACCAATAGCATGGCTAGCCCCCATCGGAACCCCACCAATAATTGGGATCATTGACTGCCAGGCACCTATTTGACAGCGCAAGCGCGCGTCAAGGTTGGCCGGGTCTGCCTTAACTTCAGGCATTGCCTGGCTGAGCAAGCGAAGGGCGCTTTCCGCCACGCCATCACAAAAATAACTCGAATGATTTGAGCTCAGAGATTCCAAAGCATGATCAACCGCGCGTACGCCTGTGGAATGCCAGAGCCACTCTGGCGTGTGTACGGTGAGTGCTGGATCTAGGACAATGGCTACGGGTGCCATCATACGATGGGTATAGCCCTGCTTCTTATTTTCATGGTCATCGGTCACACCGCCCATGGTGTTGAATTCACCCCCAGACAGCGTTGTTGGACAGCAAATTACGCGGATATCGGGACCTTCAAAAACCGGTGCCACGGTGTCGCCGTTGTCATCGACGAATACGTAGAACCCCTCAAAATCTTCGTGAGTGGTGATGTTGTGTTTGAGACCTAGCGCTATCACTTTCCCTGCGTCGGTAACAGAACCCCCGCCCACCGTAATGATCAGATCTGCGTCCACTGACCGCGCAGCTTCAATCGCCTTTAACACGTCAGTTCGCGGGGCGTGGGCGGCTATACCATCATAGGTCTGTGCCAGACGCGCACCCAAAGCCGATTCAATTTCAGCAATCTCGTTGGTGCTGTTACGCAATGTGGTACTGACTAAAAGAAAAACCCGCTGCGCCCCCAAAAGCTGGGCCTCTTCGCCGAGAGTCTCGGCGGCTCGGCGCCCCATGTGAACCCGCTCAGTCGCAGTTAAGCCCAGTGTTGATGCGTCGTATCCAAACACAGCGTACCCCTATGTTTATTTTTTTGGAGTTGTTGTACTCAACGTATCAATTGCATACTCGAAAGTAAACATGTAGTACGCTGAGTAAAAAATGTGCCGGAGAGGTTTTACAACATGCGCCCAAAAGATCCACAAGATACGGTGCAGGCTTGCTCAGATATTCCCCTTAAGTCCTATTACACGGCAGAAGATATTCCCGCTTCACACGCCGAACGCGTCAACGTGGCGCCGGGCGAGGCCCCGTATCACAGAGGCTTTCATCCATCGGGCTATCGATCCAAACCGTGGCGTATTTTTCAGCTCAGTGGCTTTGGTAAGCCCGAAGACGAGAATGAACGCATCAAATTTTTGCTTAAAAACGGCGAGACCGGCTTCATCATGGAGCACGACCGTAATACGGCAGATCACTGCTACAACGTTGACCACCCAGAAGTACTCGCGCGCAGAGAAGATGTCGGGCTGACGGGCGCGGTCATGCAAAGTGTGCGCGACACTGCCATCTGTCTTGACGGACTACCCATGGACACCAGCTTCGGCCATGCCGGCGGCGCGGTGGTACAACATGCGCCATTTGCGCTAGCCGCTTACTGGGCCGTTGCCAAAAAAAGAGGTTACGACCTGAGTACGCTAGCCGGCACGGGGCAGAGCGACTTTAACCTAACTTATCTCGGGTGCGTCACCAAACAACAGATCCCCACCGATGCGGGGCTGCGCTTCAATGGCGACATCATTGAATTCTGCACAGAACATCTCCCACGCTGGGTGCCTGTATCAATTGCCGGCTACAACGGCGCCGATACCGGTCTTACCCCGGATCAAGAGCTGGGAAGTTTGTTTGCTAATGCCGTGGAATACCTCGACGAAATCCAGTTGCGCGGGCGAATTCCCCTTGAAGTTGCCGCTCGGGCTTGTGGTGGCGTTAGCTTCAGGGCCTCGATCAAAATCTTTGAGGAAGCGTGCAAGATGCGAGCCGCACGGCTTATGTGGTCCGACCTGCTTAAAGAACGCTACGACATCAAAGATGAGCGGGTTGCGAATTTGAGAATTCACTGCGTAACAGCAGGCTCAAAAATGGCCTATCAACAGCCCATGAATAATCTCGTCCGCGGTGCCCTGATGGCTGTCAGTGCGGTGCTGGGTGGTGTGCAGTCACTCGGTGTGTCGGGCTACGATGAAGCCTTGTCCATTCCGTCCGAACACGCCCATCAGATGTCGGTTCGAATTCAGCAAATTCTCATGGAGGAGACCGGGCTCACCGATGTCACCGATCCCCTAGGTGGATCTTATTATGTCGAAACTTTGACCGCGCAACTCGTTGAAAAATCCTGGGCTTTTTTTGAAGAAATACAAACACGAGGGGGTTATCTGGCCTGCCTTGATTCAGGGTGGCTTCACGCAAAAGCGGAAGAAAACCAGCACAAAGAATTTATGCAAACCGAAAGTGGCGCGGCCAATATTGTTGGCGTGACGATGGCGCATGATGACAGTAGCCCCTTTGAAATAGACGGTTTTATCGGCACTGATGATGCTTTTGACGTGGCGCTGGAGCGTCTCAAGGAAGTTAAACGGACTCGACACGAGAAAGGAGCCATGAGGGCACTCAAGGACTTAGAGCGTGTTTGCCGAGGCAGCGATAATATTATGCCCGTTATGATGGACTGTCTTGAAGCCGAAGCGACTCTTGGCGAAGTGGGTGACGTATACCGAGAGGTTTTCGGTGACTGGCGTACACCGATTCAGTGTTGAGGAGGTAATCACGTGAAGCCAAAGCGAATCCTAATGGCCAAAACCGGATTGGACGGTCACTGGCGTGGCCCAACCATTGTCGCCCGTGCCCTGCGGGATGCAGGCTTTGAGGTGATTATGATTGGCATGGCGACTACGGCAGAAATTGTTGCTGCAGCCATTGACGAAGATGTTGATTTGGTGGGGCTGAATATAGGTGGCCACATCGATGTAGCACTGAGGGCCGTTGACGCGGTGCAATCTGCCGCGCCAGACATGCCGATCTTTGCCGGGGGGACTATTCCACCCCATGCCTGCAAGCAGCTCGAGGCAAAGGGACTGGAGGTTTTCCCCCCCGGATCCATGTTGACCGACATTGTCGATTCAGCCAATCGGCTCACAGGGCTCAGCACCGCACCATGAGCGACGTCACAAGTGCTGACTGGGCAGACGGTTTCACCGCACGCAGAGCACTTGCCAAATCGATTTCGGCCGTTGAATCGGGTGGACCAGAGGCGCTGGCTATTGAACAGAGAGCCCTGCAGCAGCCCGCCGCCGCACACGTACTGGGATTCACCGGGCCCCCCGGGGCCGGCAAGTCATCACTGATCAGCGCGCTGCTACCCCATGCCCTAGATCATTATGGCGCTGTCGCCATTCTCGCAGTTGATCCCAGCTCATCTTTAACCGGAGGTGCACTGCTAGGAGATCGTGTGCGGATGGACTACCGCCACTTCGATCAAAAAGTATTCTTTCGCTCCATGGCCTCCCGGGGGTACCAAGGGGGCATTGCGGCTGCAACACGAGCCTCAGTCAACGTGCTGGATGCCGCTGGCTGGCCGCTGGTGATCATTGAGACCTTAGGGATTGGGCAGGTCGAGCTGGAGGTCATGGATCTTGCAGATCGCGTCGCAGTAGTTCTTAACCCCGGCTGGGGAGACAGCTTTCAGGCCAACAAGGCGGGCCTCACGGAGCAGGGAGATGCCTTTGTATTGAACAAAGCCGATCGACCCGGTCTTGAAAACGCCAAAATTTTGCTCGAGCAGTCATTGCAATGCCTGCCAACGGCGACCCCTCCCGGCGTCTTCAGCACCATCGCCACCGATGGTGAAGGCATTCCCGAACTGTGGCAGGCCCTGAGCAACTTGATGCAGGTACCCGCTGGAGAGCAACAAAGCAGACGCCGCAGTGTTGCGATCATGGAAGGCGCAAAAGCCCAGCTGCTGCAGGACTTTGATGAGTTTCTAGCGTCACCTGCGGCTGCCAGCCCGGAAACCGCACCCTCCGAGGGCGCTGTCGACCTCTTACAGCGGTTCTACCGACAACGGGACTAACCCGGCCCGCTTACAAATTTCTTCCTCCGAAAATACGCCTGGAGCGTCAACTGCTCCCCGGCTAATAAGGGCTATCCATGCGGCAATGATACTTTAGCTCGATAAGGCTGCGGCCAAGAACGGATACCGCTGAAGGCGTAGCTTAGCGTCCTGTTACCGGCCTTTGTACTCAGGGGCCCGCCGCTCCTGAAAGGCATGCATCGCCTCAGCGGCATCGTCGGTCATGGACAGCAACGTTTGGTGACGATCCTCCAGGGCCATGGTGGCCTCCATGGAAGAAGAATCAATGCCCAAATGCACTGCTTCCTTGGTCAATCGGAGGCCAAGGGGGGCCGTCGCCAGCATATCAGTGACTAAAGCTGTCACAGCAGGCTGCCTCTCCCCCGGCTCGGTCAGGTGAGAGAGAAAGCCACGCTTATCCATAGCTTCAGCCGAATACGCCCGTCCCGTCATCATCATCTCGGCGGCAAAGGAGCCGCCCACCAACCGGGGCAGAAGGTAGCTGCTAGCCATGTCGGCGCCCGTGAGGCCAATACGAATGTAGGCCGCACAAAATTTAGCCGTGCTGTCGGCGACCCGAAGATCAGCGGCGGCGGCGAGACTCAACCCCCCGCCATAGGCCGCACCCTGCACGGTGGCAATAATCGCCTGTGGACAGCGCCGCATAGCCAGATACAGCCGTCCAATGCGGCGCTGCACGCCCAGCAGCATGCCCACCGAGCGCTCGTTAAAACCCCAGCCACCGTCGACCAGATCAAGACCCGAGCAGAAATGTTTACCCGCGCCTTCCAGAACCACAACGCGGATGTCGTCTCTGCCCATCAGATCACTGAAGATTTTAAAAAGCGCATCGACCATGGCCCCGCTGAATGCATTGCCTACCTCGGGTCGATTCAGTGTAAGTGTCATTTGGGCGCCCTGCTCATTGATAAGCACGGGACTGTCGGTGGCGGCTGACATGGTATCTCCTGAGGTTTTACTACGTTGAAAGACTGCCAACCCTACCACCAGCAAACTGTCGGATCACCCAAAATCCAGCGGTAGGCCTTGCTGTGAGTCCGTTAGCAGCATGTCACTAAGCCTAGACGCCGGGCCAATGATCGCTGTTTTTCTGTGGCGCTAGCCGAGTCAGCCTGTCGCAGCACTGGAGGCCTATCAAAAGGTATCAGAGTTCAGGACAAACAATGACGAACCATAGCCTCGTAGTAAGGCCACATCGACTCGGCCAGGGTTCTGGCAGACCCTTGCAACTCAGGCGTGTCTGCTTTTGGTTTTGCAAAGCCTTCTGACGCCCAAACCGACTGGTACCAGTGGCTGGCCCACACCCCGTCAGTGTCTCGGGCCCCAGCAGGCCATGTGGTCATTTCACTCTCGCGCCAGGACACATCGAGAGCAGCACATAGGCTCTGTAATACGGCCGCCGGCGCTCGCAATACATCGGCACTGTCGATCACAAAGGGCCGCCTACCGGTGAGGCGGGTAATCGCCTCGTACAACTGCCACTGTCGAACAATGCCAATATCATCTGAGGTGACCGTGGGCATTTTGTTGAGATAAGAGGTAATCACCGCCGCCGGATCGCGAATCAGAAACACGTGGCGCATGCCTACCGCCCAAGACAAATCGCAATCGGCTGGCATGTGATGGGTCATGTGTTTTTGGTAGTAAATAGGCGCGGGCTTGGCCAATGTAAGGTCTTCGATCACCGTTTCCCGCCGCGTGGATTGGGACTGCAAAACCGCTTCGCGACAGGGGTGATCCGCACCGGTTTCAGCTAGATAGCAGGCATAGAAGGGCTCATCGACAACGGCGCAATCAGTTCGGTTTTCCCAGGCGCGCATCATCGCCGTGGAAATATTGCGCGGCCCCGACCACATGGCAATACGAACGGTCACGGTTGGCTAGCCGGCTGCAGACCGGCGAACTTCTGCGCTAAGCAACTCGCCATAAAGGGCCTGCAACCGGTCTACCAAAGGTCCCCGCCTAGCCTCCCCTATTTGGCGCCCGTCTATTTCAAAAACAGGTGTCAGGCCGGCAAAGGTGCCGGTGACAAAGGCCTCGTCGGCACTGTAGGTCTGCATGACCGAAAAGTTCTTCTCAAAGACGGGAATACCGTTGGCCTTGCAAAGGTTGATGACATTGCGCCGGGTTATTCCATCGAGGCAGTAGTCACCGCTGGAGGTCCACACCTCGCCGTCTCGGACAATAAAAAAATGCGTAGAGTTACAGGTGGCCACATGACCGTGGGGGTCAAGCATGAGTGCCTCGTCATAGCCCGCCTTGGCGGCCTGAATACAACCAAAAATACAGTTCAGCTTGGAGTGGCTGTTGATACGTGGATCCTGCACATCGGCGTAACCACGCCGCACATAAACCGTATACAGACGAACTCCCCGATCATTGAGTGATGGGTCAGGAGATTTGTATTCTGGAATGATAACCACAGTCGGAGGGCTGATGGTCACAGCAGGATCCTGATAAGGCGTCGACTTGATGCCTCGGCTCACCATGAGTCGAATATGAACATGCTCGTCCATACCATTGGCAGTGAGGGTGTCGTATAGCCGTGCCGTCAGGTCAGCCTGGCTGAACCCCAAATCGAGATCTAACGCTTTGGCACCCTCCCAAAGGCGCTTTAGATGCTGCGCAAGAAAGGGGATGGTGCCGCCATGCACCCGCATGCCCTCCCAAATGCCATCGCCCAAAATGAAACCGCTATCAAATACGGAGACCACGGCTTTATCCCGGGGAAAAAGCTCACCGTTGATATTGATCAATATCGATGCATTGCGAGGGTCGGCCTCGAAACTGTGGGTGCTGTTACTCATATCTGCTCCAACAAAGACCAACACATTATTAGAGCACGTCCCTAACGTAAACCCACTCAAAACAGTGCGTCGACTATTTTTCAAAGACCTGTCGGCTTTCGCAGCAATCGATGGGTAAGGTCTCGTTATCAGGCGCTATTTATCAAATATTCACTCTGAGATCTGCACGACAATGCACCACTGTGTGGAAACTCACTGTGACCGCACCCCAAGATGCGGCGAAGCCGGACAAGAAGTCATACAACGCAACATGCCACTTGCGTTGCTGCTTGTCCCACCTCATGATTGGTCATATTCGTACACGACAACCCATCCCCAGCAGACAATCGCCAGTAACGACAGGAGTGCAGGGCTATGCAGACAAAGACAGAACAGCGCGCCAAGTTCCACCACATGAAGGACGGAACGGCAGAAGATTGGGCCATCATTGGGGGGGAGGCCGCGCAGCACGCCAAGGGGTTGTCGGCAAGGGTGATAAAGCACCTCGAGCTGTTAGAGGGTGATTGCGGCGGATTTCCGGTCGACCGTCTTACCCATTGTTTACAGACTGCAACACGGGCGCACAAAGATGGTAAAGACGAAGAGTACGTGGTCTGTGCCCTGCTACATGACATTGGCGATACCTTAGGTCCTGCCAATCATGCCGACATTGCAGCCACCATTTTAGAGCCCTTTGTCAGTGCCGATAACGCTTGGATGGTGCGCCACCACGCCGAATTTCAGGGTTATTATTTCCTGCATCATTTAGGGCTTGACCGCAATATGCGTGACCAATACCGAGCTCATCCCCTGTATGACTATACCCTCGAGTTCATCGACAAATACGATGCCCCCGCCTTCGACCCAGAGGCCGAGACATTGCCCCTCGCCTTCTTTGAACCCATGGTCGAACGGGTCTTTGCGAAGCCAAAAAAATCCATGTACATGGGCGAGAATAGTGGCATGTATGAGGTCGCTGAAGCCTAAGGCAGCCCGGTAAAGCGCGATGACCCGAGACGAGTTTCACCACGGAAAATTCGCGGCAAAATTCGTTTTGAGTACCGCAATATTCGTCAGCTGCATGGCATCGGGCAACGCCTATTCCTCCGGCGAAGAACCGTCGATGTCCAAGGCGCAAACCGCGACATCCATGCCCGTCAGCTTCGAGGACCTCTTGGCCTTACCCAACGAGGGCACGTCACCCCAGACCGTCCCCTATGGCCCAGCGGTAGAACAAAGTCTGCTGCACTTTCAATCGCCCATTCCAGCGCGAGCAACGCTGCTCGTCATTCATGGCGGCTGCTGGTCCAACGCTTATGATCGCCAGCATCTGATCCCCATGGCCAGGGCTTTGGCACTGGCGGGATACAATGTATGGCTTGCCGAATATCGTCGAGTAGGCGACGCCGGTGGCGGCTGGCCGGGCACGTTAGACGATATTGCACTGGCCATACAACGGGTGGCTGCGCTAGGTGGAGAAGCCCCTTGGCTAGTGGGCCATTCGGCGGGCGGGCACCTTGCCTTGTGGGCTGCAGCTGACCCCGCACTTCCCCTCAAAGGCGTGGTGGCACTTGCAGCTATTACCAACTTAGCCCAATACGCTCAGCAAGAAGGCTCGTGCCCGAGCATGGTGGCAAAATTTTTGGGGGGATCACCGGAATCACTTCCTGATCGTTACGCCCAAGTAACGGTACATGACAAAGTTTTTCTCAAACCCATAAATTTAATTTTGGGGGAGGCAGATCCCATTGTTAGCCCAGACCAGCTTGCCGGCTTTGCAGAAACCAACACCCAAATTATTGCCGAGTCAGGACACTTTGATTTGGTATATCCAGGCACCCCTGCTTTTGACCAAGTTATTGAAACCCTGCGCAACTTGATACAGATCGGGAGTTACGGCGATGACTGATCAAAACGAGGCACTGGCGGCAATCCGCTCAGGCTTTCACCTGTCGCCTGAACGCATTTATCTCGACGGCAACTCATTGGGTGCCCTTCATAATACGGTGCGACAGCACGTGGATACCGTAATAAACAGCCAATGGGGTGAGGACCTCATAGCGGGTTGGAACCACCACGACTGGATTAATCTACCCAGTACTGTAGGCGACCGTATCGCCCAACTTTTGGGCGCCAGTGAGGGCGAGGTTTTATGCTGCGACAACCTGTCAATCAATCTGTTTAAGTGTCTGGCCGCCGCCCTTGAACTTAATGCACCACGCACACGGATTGTGACCGAAGCGGGACACTTTCCCACCGACAACTATATTGCGGCCGGACTGGCACAGCTGTTGGGCCCCCACCGCTGCCAGATTGAACCCGTTGCGGTGGAAGCACTCGATACCCTCGACTTCAGCGACGTCGCCGTGCTGTCGCTATCCCATGTCAATTTTCGAACGGGCACGCTACGGGATTTGTCGGGTATTACGGCACGTGCTCAGGCTGCGGGCGCTCTAGTGATCTGGGATCTCGCCCACAGTGCAGGTGTTATCGAAACCGCGCTAAATCGCCATAGCGTCGATATGGCGGTGGGCTGCACCTACAAGTTTTTAAATGGAGGCCCCGGCTCACCGGGGTTTCTTTATGTCGCCCAGCGCCATCAGGGTGCCACCAACCCGCTTCCCGGATGGATGGGGCATGCGGATCGCTTTGCCTTTGAGCCCGACTACCGGCCCGCGCCAGGCATTTCCAGGTTCCTAACAGGAACCCAAAGTGTCATTGCTATGGCAGCCGTTCAGGCAGCGCTGTCCATCTTCGATTCAGTCACCGTAAACACACTGCGCCAACACAGCCTGATGCTCACTCAAAACCTAATGGATCAGTTGGCCAACAATCCAGCAACCTGCGGTATTGAGTGCTTAACGCCCTCGGATGCCCATGCGCGAGGCTCGCAAGTCAGTTTGCGCCTTGAGCATGGGTTCGCCATTAGCCAAGCGCTTATTGATCGTGGCGTTATTGTCGACTTTCGCGAGCCCGATATTATTCGCTTTGGCATTGCACCGCTGTACAACCAGTCCGGTGACATTGACGTCGCCGTCTCGACGCTGGCAGATATTCTAAATTCGGGGGTTTATCGGGAGCAAAAATTTTCAAAGCGAGCAACCGTCACTTAGGGGGTAAGCCCTTAAGCCCGTCAGAGACTATTGACGCCGTGCCGAAATAGTCAATCCCGCGAGTCGAAATCAACCGCTGCTGTTGTGATCTCCAACCGCCCAAGTTTGGTTAAGTCCTGGCGCCTCGACGCGAATCCAGGTAACCGCATTTGGGTGCACGTCTGTCAGCAACGTGCTCTTAATATCAGGGAGTGCTGTCGGACTTGAACGATGCCACTCTTGAAAGACATACAAAAAATCGCCTTCCGCCTCAGCGCCAATCAAATCAAGCCGCACGGGTTTGCCATCTTCAGACAGCAAAAACCGATCCTCAACATAGAGCGCAAGATGCGCCAACCCTTCGGGGCTGTCCAGACTGCTGTCCACCTTTAAAGCCGCCAGAATTGCATGGGCGTCCTGAAGGTGCATGTGGTGCGTAATCTCAAAGTGATCCTCCCGCCAGATAAGCTCGGTCCAAACACCGTGCTCACGATGGGCCTGAGTGGCCTGAATACTCAGCAGCAGCAAACAGAGCACTGCCACGCTCACTAAAGTTACAAGGCCGCGAGGCAGTGGCGTCTCTGCGATTGCGGCAGACTCGCGTCGAGGGCGCGTCTCTGGTGTCTGCGTTTTGCCTCGGGCTACGCCCTGAGTTGCACCCGCGGTGCGAGCTTCTTTGTTAAAGAGATGCATTGTTAAACAGGGTCAATCCTGAACAGGTTCAAGCTCAACACTGCCACCCTGATCGGCACCTTCGCCCGATTTCTTCTTAAGCTCCACGAAGAGATCCGCCATGAGATTACGGGTCTCTCTGTCGCGTTTATACGTTTGTAATCTCGACGCTCGGATTTCAGGTGGGTATCGATTGTTGGCATAGTCCGTATCAGCGGTTTGATGCCCTGCATCAATTTGCACATAGGCTATGGGCTTTGCCTCTACCAATCGGTGGGTCACTTTCTTCGCACTTCGACGCCAAATTTCAGCGGGAATCATCAATGGGCGGCTTGAACCGTCTTCATAGACAATCTCAAGAGGCATCGGCGAGGGCACACCCCCCACATTCTCGAAGTCTAAAAAATAAAACAGGGGGTCTTCCTCAAGCGCTCTGGCGAGTACGGCCTGCTCCCAGGGCTCAAGTTTCTTATACGCTTTTTCGGCCTCATTACGATCTTTATTCGTCACGGTAAATCGATCGTTTTCACTGTAGAGATCTTCGAGGTCTTGAAAGCGCGTCTCGCGAGGGACCCGTCCCTCGTCTCGATTACGCAGCACCGACATCGACTCAGGATTATCCTGCGCAGCCTCGAGCCGATCTAATGGTGCGTCAATATCGGGGTCGCCAGATTTCAGTCGGTAAACCCGGATATCGCTAAGGGCTACATCGACATGATCTGTTCCGTAGAACCAAGCCCGCCAAAACCAGTCTAGATCAACACCCGAGGCGTCCTCCATGGTGCGAAAGAAGTCTGCGGGGGTTGGGCGCTTGAACTTCCAGCGCCGGGAGTACTCCCTAAAAGCAAAATCAAAGAGTTCGCGGCCCATCACAGTTTCTCTCAGCACCGTAAGCGCCGCGGCTGGCTTCACGTAGGCGTTAGGGCCGAACTGTAAAATAGAGTCTGACTGGGTCATGATCGGAACTTGATTTTTTGACGTCATATAACCGGGAATGTAGTCAAGAATATTGGTGTCATCTCTGAAAGCCGGGTAATCCTCCTCCCACTCGAGCTCAGCCATATACTCTAAAAATGTATTCAAGCCCTCGTCCATCCAGGTCCACTGCCGCTCATCAGAATTCACAATCATGGGAAAATAGATGTGCCCTATTTCATGAATGATCACACCGATCAGGCCGTATTTAACACGACGAGAATACGCGCGCGCCTCGTGGGCTAGCGTCTCTGCTGACTCCGGCTTCTCGGGCTTCGCCCGGGGAGGGTCGGGTCGATATCCGTTAAAAGTAATCATGGGATATTCCATCCCGCCACTTTCCCAGGTGTTTACCGACTGAGCGGTGGGATAGGGGTAATCAAAGGAAAAACGACTGTAAACGTCCAGTGTATGAACCACTGCCTGAGTCGAATACTTAGACCAGACCGGCTCAGCCTCATTGGGATAAAAAGACATCGCCAGTACCGACGCATATTGGGCGCCGGGTTGCTCGTGAATCATCGCGTCCCAGATAAACTTGGCGGAACTTGCCCAAGCGAAATCTCGAACATTCTCAGCCTTGTAGACCCACGTTTTTTCCCCGGTGGGCTGCGTCTTTTCATTTGCCAGAGCTTCCTCTGGCGTCACGATAAACTGCGCCTTAAGACTATCAACAGCCTCGAGCCGGTTGCGTTGCTCGGGGGACAGCACCGCCTCTGGATTAGCAAGAACGCCGGTTGCCGATACGATGTGATTGTCTGGAACCGTGAGCGCCACTTGGTAGTTGCCGAACTCAAGGGTGAATTCACCCCGTCCTAAAAAAGCCTTATTTTGCCAGCCCGCGTAGTCGGTGTAAGCCGCCAGTCGCGGAAACCACTGCGCTAAAAAGAACAGTTGGGTATTGGTCTCCTCAAAATACTCGTAACCGCCCCGACTGCCGACGGCAACCTCCTCAAGAACATTGAATCGCCAGTCGATAGTAAATTCGATGCGCTCGCCGGGGAGCAGCGGGGTGTTCAAATCAAGACGGGCCATAGTGTCAACAAGCACGGCCTGCATTGGCTGGCCGTCGAGATCTTGGAAAAGTAAACCTTCATAACCATACTGGTGGTCCGCATAGGACTGTTGCTCCCGGAGCGCTCCGTAACTCACCTGGTCTTCTGCTACCGTGCGTGACCGCTGATCAAGGGAGTCGCTGCGAAACCGATTTTGATCTAACTGCAACCAGAGATACGTCAAAACATCGGGGCTGTTGTTGGTATACCCCACCACCGCAGAGGCCGTAATTTGGCGAGCGGGCGCATCGAGTGCAGCGGTAATGTCGTAATCTACCCGCTGCTGCCAATAGGCGTGACCCGGCGCCCCCGATGCTGTGCGATAGCTATTGGCATCGGGTAATTCCTGACCCAATTGGGCGAATGCAACGCGGCCACTACCGACGTCATCAGCAGCATCGGCGACACTAAATGCAGCGAGTCCGATACAAACAAAAAACAGTAGGCACCGCCGCGCGATGAAATAAATGCATAGAGACTTTTGGCACATGTCGCTGAATACTCGCTGTCTAAGGCTTCGAATGAAAGTGGGCAGCGTGAATTGGAATACGCCTGCTGCGCACTCAGGAAAACTTGACGCTAAAGCTCGTTTTCCAAAGGTAATATCCTAATTATGCGCCAGAGCAGCCTGTCCCACCAACTACTCCCAGGGTCGCGGCTAAACTGCTCCGCTTCCCCTTCTGACTCGCCGGTCCAAACCAGCGAATCTTTCTCATCAAGCGACAACCGCCAGGCCGCCTCCGGGGAAAAGTCGCGTTCCATTTCTTGCAGTACACTCGCAGCGAAACCGGCATCTTCTACCACCAATGCAATTTCTGAATTCCAAACTCTGGAACGTGGATCCATATTGTAAGAGCCAATCACACTGAGCCGGTCGTCCACCACCATGGCCTTGGTATGCAAGCCCGCGTGGGCATCCTCACCCACCCGATCGAGATAAGCCGCCAGAGAGCCCGTGCCCTTAACTTCATACAATTCAATATTTGCGGTCAACAATTGCTGTCGATACTTCGCGTAATAGGCATGTACAGAACCGTGATTGGTAGACGCCGCAGAGTTAGTCAGAATGCGAATATCGACCCCTGACTGACTGAGGCCCTGCAAATTTCCCAACATGGGTCCATTGGGAATGAGGTAAGCGGTTTGGATAACTGCCGTGTTTGACGGGGTTAATTCGGGGTCTTCTGTAAATGCCGTAAACGCCGAATCAGGATAATCACTACCGCGGTCTGGGCGATCAACCACAATCCGAGCTGTTGTCCACAGTAAATCCTTGGAAAGTTCGTCCAAAAAAGACTGTGCAGCCATCGAAGTAGACCCCTCCTCATCGGGGGAGCGCACCCGCTCCCTAGCCGCTGACAACCTCTCACGTTGCGCTTGGTCTATTGCTTTCAACCCGCGCTGACTCAACGCCTCTACAGGAATTGCAAATTCCGAATTCCAGAAAAGATCAAAAGCCGCCCCCGCCTCTTGAGCCACCGCCCCCACGGCAATCGCGTCCATATCTTGAAAATTAAAACTGGGATTACGGCCGAAGTATTCATCGCCAATATTGCGCCCTCCCAACACCGCTGCAGCACCATCAACAAGAAAGATCTTGTTGTGCATGCGGTAGTTCAGCGTCGACTTATTGAGCGCATAATTGGGCATCCTCGCGGCACCCCTATTACCCATGGGATTAAACAGCCTAACCTGAACGTTGGGGTGTGAGTTGAGTGTCTGATAGGCCGAGTCTCTACCCGAGTGATAAATATCATCCAGCAAAATACGCACCCGCACACCGCGATCACCAGCCGCTAATACTTCATGACTCAAACTCAGACCACTGTCATCGCCCTGCCAAAGATAATATTGTAAATCGAGCGTGGCCTGCGCCAGCTCGGCTAAGTGCAGTCTCGACTGTAAGGCCTCTTCCGGATCCGCCAGTAAAGCCACCCCCGAACCCGTCTTAGATTGAGATAACGTCACCAGTGGCGATGCCGCGGGCTTTATTTCATCAAAATAGCTCAGGGGCTTGTCGGGTAATGAGGGCGCCGTCGAACAGCCCGCAATAAAACACGCAAGCAAAGCCCCAGAGAACAATCGAGACAGTACGGCAGCGGCTCCCTTACTATCTGCCCTTACCCGGCCCCACCGAAATGGCGGTAACCCTGTGCCTAATAGACAAACCTGTCTGTAGAAGCTAGTAACAATCACTAGGATTCAGCGAGGGCGGTCAGGGCAGCACCGGTCAGCCGATAGCCCACCCATTCGGATTGAGGCTCAGCGCCCAAGGATTCGTAAAAATCGATAGCAGGTTTGTTCCAATCCAGAACATTCCACTCAAATCGAGCGCAGTCATGCTGAAGGGCGACTTGAGCAAGGTGGCTAAGCAGCGCCTTCCCGGCGCCACAACCCCGGTGTTGGGGCGAGACATAAAGATCCTCGAGAAAGAGCCCGTGACGCCCTGTCCAAGTCGAGAAATTAAAGAAATAAAGTACGAAACCTATGGCCTCACCATCACGCCGGCAAATATCAGCCCACACTCTGGGAGCGGCTCCAAAAAGCGCCTTACTTAAATCGTCTTCGGTCGCATGCACCAAGTCGATAGCGTTTTCATATTCCGCCAACTCTCGAATAAAACGAATGATGATCGTAATATCCTCGGGTATAGCGCGCAAAATTTCGAAATCTGACTTCATTTTTGCTCCAACACTTTCCAGCAGGCCTCAGGGCTCAAACACATACAAGCGCCTTATGGGGATCGACATCACTTTGACGAGCCATCACGAGTACTATTAGCGAGCATGACCCAGTCGCAATGGGGTTTTAACGATCGCGTAGCCATATAATCGCCTCACATAGGCTACCTCAGCCTAAAAGGGTTTGCTATTCGCGGTCGGCCTGTTTTGATAGGTGTCGTATTCGCATCACGCAAGAGAGCCTTTGTTATGACCAGCCCGCAAACCTGCTCGGAGCTTCTTGTTAATCTTGAACCGCTTCTATGCCCTGAGATCTTTATTTTTGAACGCATGAGTGATGAGTCACCACCGACGTTAGACAGGGAAGACCTGTTCGCGCTCATTCGGGAATCCGAGGGCATTACCGTTATCAGAGCGGTGGCCCCAGAGAAAGAGCCTCAGACCGAAAGCCTGCAACAATTCGCGAAGATTACCCTACAGGTTTTTTCAGACCTTGATGCAGTAGGGCTGACTGCCGCCGTCGCTAGGGCGCTAACAGACATCAATATGTGCGCCAACGTTGTCGCCGCAGCGCTTCACGATCATATTTTTGTGCCCTATGCGCGTCGGCTAGAGGCTCTAGAATGTTTGCAAGCGTTGTCGGCTTCAGCGCAGGCACAGAGCCATAACGAGTAACACGCAGTCAGGGTACAACGCCATAGTACAAAGGAAAGTCGATTACGCTTCTTGAAATGACTCGCGGCCAGCTTGTCACACCCTGACTTTAATCCCCGACTTTAGTCACAAGCCCACCACTGGCGATTTCCGCACTCGGACTATGGCATATGGGTAAATCCGAGGCCTATAATGTGATCTAGCGCACGTGTTCAGGTCGCCAAAGGATAAAACGAACTCCCATCAGTTAACGGGCCCCCAAGTCTGAAAACTCCACAACCCTAATAACGATAAGGTGAAGAAGAAGATGGATGTTTCATCACTCAAAATACTGGTGGTCGATGACGAAGCCTTTGTACTTAAACTCACGGTCAGAATATTAGCTAAGCTTGGTCTTGATGACGTGGTTACAGCGAGCAACGGCTTAGTTGCACTCGATGAAATAGACAACGCGGCACTGCCTTTTGATGTGATCATCTGCGATTTGAACATGCCCGAAATGGATGGCATAGCTTTTATGCGCCACGCCGCCGATAAAGATGTCAGCGCCGGCATGATTTTGTTAAGCGGTGAAGATGAGCGCATGCTAGAAACCGCAAAAGATCTGGCCGCAGCCCACAACCTAAACATCTTGGGCGTAATTCCTAAACCGTTAAAGCCCGACGCCCTCAGTAATCTTCTCAACACATTCCAACCCGCGACAGCCGCTAAACAAAATAACTGGCATCAGGAAGGTATTTCGGAAACCGAACTGATCAATGGTATGGATTCAGACCAGCTACTCTTGGTATACCAACCCAAAGTCAATATCGCTACCGGTGAGGTGACCGGGGTTGAAACACTAGCGCGATGGATGCACCC
>ENA-OQVM01000280-OQVM01000280.1-marine-metagenome-genome-assembly--contig:-NODE-280-length-83581-cov-8.911094_pt1 | contig 83581 bp, 62 predicted proteins | sample MGYA00237776_ERZ505498 | MGnify/ENA primary metagenome ERZ505498 (study PRJEB26159, sample SAMN06265151) | marine metagenome | isolation source: Helgoland LTER site | place: Germany:Helgoland, sampling... | reverse complement strand
TATTCTTGTTTGTTTGTTTGTTTGATACATCTTCCGTTTAGGAAAATATGAGCTCATTTTTTCATAATAATGAAAAATGTCAATACTATAAACTGCCAAATGCTTTTAATGAATTGAGTTCATTTAGAACGGGGTTACAAAGGAAACTGTTTTGCCTTTGAAAAAATTTACAAATCCTTTTTCTTCAACGCCATCCGCATCAATATCACCGTAATAATGGTAAACTCGTTCAATTCTGGGATTTAAAGAACCTTTAATTTGATTCGGGTTACCTAAAAGTTTTCGAACTTTAAATTCAGTTAAATTTCTCCTCATCTCAGTCCATGTTTCTTTTTTTGTCCATGGTCCACGAGATTTCGCTTCTTCACTTTTGAGTTCGATACGAAGCTTTGACATAAATGATTTTTTCTCAATTTCATTTTGTGGAAGCGATATCTTGGACTCCGATGCAGATTTTGCATCGTCCGCTTTTTTTTCGACCAACGACAAATCCTGCTGGGTTTGAAAGTTTGCTTTTTCCAAAGTAGCCAGTCTTTTTTCTAAGGCTTCAATTCTTAGGAGCAAAATGGGGTCAGTCTCAGTATTTTGTCCGCAGAGTAAATTAGAGATTAGAAAAACGATAAATAATTTAAGTTTCATGTATTTAGAGGGACTGGTGAGGAATTGTTAATGATAGGAAATATGTGAACGGTATCGGTGGCAGGTTTTGGTTAGCCGAAGGGAGACTCGAAAGAGACTACCCGTTTGTCAGAAAAGTTTACAGTACCTTCTTCTTGGGATCCATCTGCATTTAAATCGCCACTGTAGTAATATATTTGCTCAATGTTCGGTTTAACAGATGGTTTTATTCTTGTAGGGGTACCTAAAACTTTCCGAACTTCATAATAAGACATTCTTTTTCTCATTTTTTTCCAATTTTCAGGATTTACCCAGGGACCGGATGCTTTGTCGGCATTGCTGTTGATTTCAAAGCGTAATTTATCGAGGAATGATTTCTTTTGATCTGGATCGCTGGGTAAAATTTGGGCAAGATCGGTAAGTTTAGAAGCATCGGTTTGTGTGGATTTAACAATTTCTTTTCGTAGTTGATTATTTTCTTTTTCAACTGATTGAATTCTTTGCTCTAATTGTTTCACTCTATTGGAAATTAATTCAATTTTGGCCAAAAGTTCTTTGTTCGAAACCGCATCGCTGCCCCAAACCGAAATACTAGAAAAAATAATTAAGAAAAAATATTTATGCATCCTACCTTTTTAAAAGTGCAGACCTAATTTAGCCAAGCAAAAAGCTAGTTTAAGCACAGTTTATAATTTTTTTTAATTAGTTCTAAAACTTAATTATTTTGTAAGGGTGCGGATGGCTAAGTCTTTAATAATATTAGGTTGTTCCTCTTTGCCTTGAGATAGGAGTTTTTCAAAGGCTCCGATCAGATCGGCTTGCAGGTCAATTAATCGACGGGTATTGAAGTTTTTTGTAAGGGGGAGCAGACGACCTAAAAACCAAGGGTTTTGTGAAAAGAGATTGAGTGTCGTTTTATCTCCTGATCCGGAGAAGTGATGAGCGTGTTTCTGACCAATTCTTTCGAGTTGGTCTTTTCCCAGCCTGCCATTGGGATCAATTTCTTTGCCATCCACTAGGACGCGAAGTTGAATGAGTAAGCGATTGCGGTTTTGTAAGTTGCTGAGGAGTGGACGGGCATCTTTGGCATGGAAAAAGTGCCGGTCAATTGCCTCGAGTGTCCACTTCAAATTACCGGAAAAGAAAGCCTCCGTGGCTTCAAAAAAATCGCCCTCTCCAAAATCGGGAACGAGTTGCATGATTAATTCCTCGGTAATGTCACCACCCTCTTCTCCGAGGTAGGATGCTAATTTTTTTGTCTCTTCCACTCCGAGGCGGGAGTGTGCTCCAATCTTACCGGCGAGATATTCGAGCGCACCACTGGCAAAAGTTACCTCGCAGGCTTGCGCTGTTTCCTGAACGAGGCGTCGAAATGCGACATCTTCCTTTTCCTGTTTGGCCACATCTTCATAGGTGGAATTTTTCTGTAACCATTTTACAAAGCTGTGCCCGCGGTGAACCGGGCAGGCAGATAAAATAAGGACAGTGTCTCCTAGATTTCCGAGAAATGGTTTCATTGAATCGAGGGCATTTTTGGAACCCTGAGCCGCCCCCACCTTGGTCTGGTTGAGAAAGTTTGCTTCGTTAATCCAGATCAGTTTTCCTCCGCCAAAAAGGGAGAGTGTTTGTCCGGCAGTACGGGCTTCATTTAAAATTCTTTCCACCTCATCGACCCGATCTGCCCGACCATCAATTTGTTCGCGGGAAAGATCATCGGGAAATTGATCGATGTGTTCCTCAAAAATTTCTTTTGCCCGCTGACGAACTAAAAAGTCATCATCTCCTAAGACTACAAAAAATCCACCGTTTGCCATTTTGCCGAGGAGTGAGTGTGAAAGGGAGAGTCTCGGATGAACTAGATATTAAATTCGCCTGACTCCGCTGCGGCAAAAACTTCTTCCAATTTATACTTGCGTAATTTTCTTCTCATCCAATCCAGTGCGGCCGTTGCAGCCCGCCTGCGGTTGGATGCCCGATCTCCCCGAAGTTGAATTTTTTTAGCCCATACTCCAACAGGAGAGGCATAACCGAGGTAAATTGAACCGACTGGTAGCACTTGTGTGCCCCCTGTTGGTCCTGCAAAGCCGGTCACACTGAGACCATAATCTGCCCCGTATTTTTCACAGGCACCAGTGGCCATAGCAATCGCCACTTCCTCGCTGACTGCCCCATGCTGTTCAATCATGCTTTCTGGAACATCAAGCATTTGAACTTTTGCATCATTGTGATAACAAACTGCACCGCCATGAAAGACTTTCGAAATCCCGGGGATCTCAGTAAAGGAGGAGGAAAGTAATCCACCGGTACAGGATTCTGCCACGGCAATAGTCTTATTTAAATTTCGAACTTCGCGAAAAATAACTTCGGCAATTGTACGATCGCCGAGGCAGACAAAATCTTCGCCCAATGCATCACGACAGGCATCGGCTAGATTATGCAAGTCTTGATCGTTAATACTATCTGAATCCAGTGAACTTAATCGAATGTCAACCATGCCCGCATGTGCGCAGTAGCCAATAATGAGACCTTTTTTTCCTTCGAATAAATGCTCCACTTTTTCCGCCACGGTGGATTCCCCAATACCGGCAGTACGAATTTGTAAGTAACAATCAATCTCCGGGAAAATGCCTTCTTTTTGTAGTCGGGGAATCACTTGTTCTTCAAACATGGGATGCATTTCGCGAGCGGGCCCGGGAAGCATGACGAGAATTTTGTTATCTTTTTTAAGCCAAATTCCAGGAGCAGTACCGTAAGGATTTTCTAAAATTTCTGAATTCCCCAGTCGGTAACATTGCCTGAGGTTTATTTCGGGCATGGGGCGTGCAAGTTGTTTGAATCGATCCTTTAATGCAGTTTCAATAACTGGATCAAAAACTAATTCCTCTCCCAGTGCCTGGGCAATATTTTCCCGGGTAATATCATCGGTGGTTGGACCGAGGCCACCTGTGGTGATCACTAAATCAGACCGTTTCCAGGCTTCGGAGAAAAAAAGACGAATATCTTCCGGATTATCCCGGATCACTAAATTGGCGGCGGGTTCCAGGCCGTGGTGGGCGAGTTGGTTGCCTAGATAAGTAAGGTGAGTATTTTCACGAATACCAAGGAGAAGTTCATCGCCGAGGGTAATTGTCTCGACGCGTATGTTAGAACTCATAGATAGTTGTATTTAGGATCAGAGGTTATAATTTGTATTCTTGCCAACTTCTAAAATACTCAAGATTTTATAGATTGCCAATGCAAAATCAGAAACTCGAACTTCACAGCTTTATCCGAACCCTTCCCCAGGGCTCAGGTGTGTACTTAATGAAGGACCGATTGGGTCATGTTATTTATGTGGGGAAGGCCAAAAATCTGAAGAGACGGGTGAGCAGTTATTTTCAGGGTTCCCGTAGGTTTGTGCGGGCACAACCTAAAATTGCCGCTATGGTAGAAATGGTTTGTGAAATTTCGATTCATGAAACCAAAAATGAAACCGAGGCTCTCCTCCTGGAGGGAAAATTAATTAAGGAGTATAAACCTCGTTACAATACTGACTTTACAGATGACAAACAATTCTTGTTGGTTCGGGTTGATTTGCAGAATGAGCTTCCCCGTTTTCGCCTATGTCGGCATAAAAAAGAAGACGGTTCTTATTATTACGGACCCTTTGCACAGGCCGGTTTTTTACGGTCGACTCTTTCCGAAATGCGAAAAAAATTTGGAATTCTTCTCTCGGACGCCAATCCTGTAAAATTAGAGGACGGACGCTTTCGATTGTATGATGATGCACGAGCGGAGATCTTTGCCGGACATAATGAAACCACTCAGGAAAAATATCGCGAGCGCGTGGAAGAGGCCTGTTCTTTTTTGGAAGGAAAAGCAAAAAGTTGGCTGGCAGAACTGCGAGAAAAGATGCAAACGCATGCCGAGGCGATGCAATTTGAACGAGCGGCAGAGTTTAGGGATTTAGCGGATGCACTTTCCAAAACGATTAAAAAAACTCGAAGGTTTACCAAGCAATGGCCCAAGCAGGAGGATGGGAATTGGCATGGGTTGGAACGCTTGCGTGAAGTTTTGGAGCTGGATCGTCCACCTGCGGTCATTGAATGCTTTGATATTTCTCATGTGTCTGGCACCTTTGTGGTGGCCTCAATGGTCCGATTTGTCTCGGGGAAATCAGATCGCCGTTCCTACAGGCGTTACAAGATAAAAAGTTTTGAAGGAAATGATGATTTTCGATCGATGGAGGAAGTGGTGGGCAGGCGGTATGGCCGATTGTCTAAAGCCGGTCGTGAGTTTCCCGACCTTGTCGTAATTGACGGGGGGGCAGGGCAGGTGAGCTCTGCAGTAAAGGCATTTACTTCGTTGGAAATTGACCCACCTCCAATGATAGGTTTGGCAAAGCGCGAGGAGAGCATTGTTTTTCCCGACGGACGTGAGGAAATGGTATTAGACCCGAGGGACTTGGGATTACGAATGTTACAACAAGTTCGAGATGAGGCACATCGGTTTGCAAACCAGTACAATGCAGATCTTCGAAGCAAGCGTATAAAAGAGTCCATTTTAGATGACTTTAAAGGACTTGGTGCAGTTAGGAAAGTGGCACTACTAACCCATTTTGGTTCGATTGAAAAATTGCGAAAAGCCACCTCTCTTCAAATCCAGGAGCTAGACGGGATCGGAGCCAAATTGGCAGACCGATTACAGTTGTATTTATCATCGGGGAAAAATGAATAGGCACTTTCTTCCAATCTGTTGCCTTCTTTCTCTTGCGTTACAATCTTTTCTGCACGGTGATTGGCCACGATGGAGGGGAGCGCAGGGAGATGGAACATGGAATGGTCCTGAGATTTCCAGAGTGTTACCGACTGCCGGTCTTAAGCGAGTCTGGAAAACTAAAGTGTTTCCGGGTTACTCCGGAATAACCATACAGGATGGACTTCTTTACCTAATGGATCGGCCGAATTCTGAGGAGGGGAAGGGGATGGAACGAATAGTTTGTCTGAATGCGAGTACAGGAGTGGAGGTATGGAGTTTTTCCTACCCGGTTGATTATGGTGATATGGGGTACGGGAAAGGACCACGGTCTTCCGTTACCGTTGAAGACGGGCGAGTTTTTACTTTAGGAGCCAGGGGACATGCTTTCGCCTTTAATTCGCAAACAGGAGAAAAAATATGGATGCGTAATTTGGTGGCAGAGGAAAATGCCACTGTTCCAATCTGGGGATTTTCGAGTTCGCCCGAGCCTCATGCGAGTGAAGTTCTTTTCCATGTTGGCTGTCAACCCACTGGTTCTGTCTTGGCGTTGTCCCAGGCGAATGGTGAAACGAAGTGGAAGGTGGGAAGGGATGAGGGTGCGGGATACGCTCCTCCATTGTTGATAGAATCGAAGGGGGGACCGCAATTAATATGTTGGGGGCCAAATCGAATTATGGGTTTACCGATTGGAGGAGGACAGGCGTACTGGGAGGTTCCATATGAGGTGAAATACGGAGTCTCTATCACTAAGCCAATTTATCACGAAGACATTATTTTGGTAAGTGAATACTGGCATGGGACTCGTGCGATTCTATTGGGGGAAAAGCTCGGTGATGCCAAAATCCTCTGGTCAGACGAGATCAATTTGAGAGGTTTAATGTCGCAGGCTTTATATCGGAAGGGCATTTGTTTTCTTCTTGATCGATCCAGTGGATTATCTGCATTTGAATTGAAAAGCGGTAAGATTCTCTGGCGTGATCAACATCAACTCACTCCGTCTGAACGAAATCCCCAGGCAAGCATCGTATGGTCGGAGCAGGAAGCGGGAGACGCACTTGCTTTGAATGCCTATGGAGAACTTGTTTTTATCAACTTAGGAAAAGAGGGTTATACCGAATACTGGCGTGACCAAATTATCGGTAAAACTTGGGCCCATCCCGCCTATTCTAATAATCGAGTGTTCTCAAGAGATGACAAATCGGTAGTTTGCCATGAATTACCCCTTGCTACAAAGTCTGTAAGAAAGTAGTAAATTCATTTTTTCATTCTTATTTGTTGAACGATGCATTTGTATAAAACTGGTGACGGATTTATTATTAAAAAGGAGGAAGATCATCGATTTGTGAACAATATTGATGATTGGAACTCTCTGATTAATAACGATAATTTGTGGGAGTGCCTTGAGGAGGAATGGCAAAGGGGGAGTTCTATTTCTGACCCTCAACAAGCTTTGATTAATTTGCTCCCTCCTGTCGGGGTACAAGAAGTTTGGGCAGCAGGAGTGACCTACCGCTCGAGTCGATTAGCAAGGATGGAGGAATCCCGGGATGCTGGTGGTGGAGATTTTTACAGCCGGGTTTACCAAGCTGACCGACCGGAGATATTTTTAAAAGCCACTCCAAGCAGGGTAGTGGGGCATGGGCAAAATTTTCGAATTCGCAAGGATTCCGATTGGGATGTCCCAGAACCAGAATTAACCTTATTTGCAACAACATCGGGAAAGATTGTGGCCTACACGATTGGGAATGATGTTTCCTCCCGGAGTATAGAGGGAGAGAATCCATTGTATTTACCACAGGCTAAAACTTTTGATAAATGTGCCTGCTTGGGTCCCTGCTTGTATGTTCCACCAGAACCTCTTTCTTTGGACACTACTATATCCATTTTGATTCATCGTGAAGAAAAGGAAGTTTTTTCCGGCAAGACGACACTTTCAGAAATGAAAAGAACCCCAAATGAATTAATCGGTTTTCTTTTTCGGGAGACCTCGTTTCCACAAGGGGTTTTTTTAATGACTGGCACTGGTATCGTACCGAGTAATAACTTTACTTTACAATCGGGCGATGTTGTCTCGATTTCGATTGATCTTATCGGTACTCTAGTAAATTCCGTGGAATAGCTTACTAAATTAAACAATTATATAATTATGACTGAAACTTCATTAATTGGTTTTTCTCGAGGAGAACAGACGAGTTCAACTTTTCGTGCGGTAGACCCGAAAACGGGAAGTGAATTGGGCACAGAATATTCGCATTCGTCGGAAGGTGATGTCCAGCGGTCCTGTGAACTTGCTCAATTGGCATCCCTGCCCATGGCTTCACTTTCGGGTCAGAAAAAAGCAGAATTTCTTAGATTATTGGCCGATCGATTGGATGGAGCGGTGGATTCAATTGTCGAGGTTATGACTGTTGAGACTGGTCTGCCAGAAGCTCGGGTTCGTGGCGAGACTGGCCGAACCAGTGGTCAATTACGAATGTTTGCAGATTTACTCGTGGAGGGTTCCTGGGTGGATGCGCGGATTGATCGAGCGGTTCCCGATCGCCTTCCTCTGCCCAAGCCCGATTTACGTGCCATGCTTCGACCGATTGGCCCCGTTGCAGTATTTTGTGCCAGTAATTTTCCATTAGCCTTTTCAGTGGCTGGAGGAGATACGGCTTCTGCCTGGGCTGCGGGTTGCCCCGTGATAGTCAAGGCGCACCATGCCCACCCAGGCACTGCTTTAATAGTGGGGAAATTAATTGTTCAATCTCAAAAAGAAAGTGGATTGCCGGAGGGAGCATTTTCCCTTCTGTTTGGTGAGGGTAGAACAGTGGGACAAGCACTTGTGACTCATTCAGTAATCAAAGCAGTTGGTTTTACAGGCTCTCGTTCTGGTGGTCGTGCTCTTTTTGATCTAGCCTCTCAGAGAAAAGAGCCAATTCCCGTTTTTGCAGAGATGAGCAGTATTAACCCCCTTTTCTTACTTCCTGAATTGAAATCGGATGAAATGGAGAATATTGCCGATGGATTATATGCTTCAGCCACCCTGGGCGGGGGACAATTTTGTACTAATCCAGGAATTGTATTTTATCCCAATAATGGAGACGGGAAAAAATTTCGGGATTCCTATGTTGAAAAAATGAAGGACTATACTCCAGTCGCGATGTTGCACCAGGGGATTCGCGAATCCTATGCCCAGGGAATTGAGGAAATGGTAAAACAACAGGGAGTTGAGGTACTCGTTCTGAGCGACTTATCGGAAGATGGTAATGGCGGTTGCGATGCAGGTAGCTGTGTATTAAACACTAATATTGAGTGTTTTTTGAAAAATCCTCAATTAACAACTGAAGTTTTTGGCCCCACTACTCTTCTTGTTTCTTACGAAGATAAAGAAGATTTATTAAGAGTAGCCCGTGAAATGGAGGGCCAATTAACGGCCAGTTTTTTCGGTCATAAAGAAATGTTACCCCAGCATGAAAACTTACTCGACCTGATGGAAACGAGAGCGGGCAGACTTTTATTTAATCAATTTCCGACAGGAGTAGAGGTGTGCGAATCAATTGTCCATGGGGGGCCTTATCCTGCTACCACAGACAGTCGGTCAACCTCGGTGGGGACTGGAGCCATTTTACGATTCGCGAGACCCGTCTGCTATCAGGGGTTTCCGGATGAATTTCTTCCCGAAGAACTAAAGGAAGAAAATCCGGGTGGAATCAAACGAAAAGAAGGTTGAAATTTAAGGAACCACATCGTGTATAATTGTTTTGCCATAAAGCACGAAAAATCACTAGCATCGGATTTATAATTTATTTTTATCTCTCAATGACTGTAACACATTTTTTTAACTATGCTTGGTAAGAAAAGCACCATAGGTATTTACGATTGCATTGAAGGGCAATTTCGTATGCTCGATAAATTCCCCTTTATTGTGGGATGCATGGGAAATGCAGACTGGCAAGTACCCGGTGGAGAAGGGTGGGAGGGAGCCTGTATGGTCAAGAAGTCGGGCAGTGCCTTTCGAATTGTACCGAATAAAAAAGGAGATGAGCGCCTTTTGGTAAATGGGGGTCCATTTGCAGAGCCTTTTAATGTGGAAGACGATGAAGTTTGTACCCTTCAATTTATGGGGTATCCATTAGTTGTTTTTGCAGGAAAGGATCCGAAGTCTTGGGCGGATCAGATTCAAAAAGGTCAATGGATCCTTGCAAACGGACGCACGGGCACAGACTATGCACAGTGTAGTCGATATGAAATTTTAGAAAAGATACAGGAATTTGGTGCGGATCTTTCAGAATGTGCGATCAAACCAGTTGGGTTAGATGTTCCGTTCTGGGTGGTTCATTTGGTGGAATTCTTGCAAAGACCTGAGGAGGAGGAAGAGGAAGAAGAGGCATTATACCAAGAGGAAATTGTCGTTGATCCGGATCGTGGCGAATTTACATGTCCGACTTGTTGGCTAAAATTTGATCGTGCCGATGTGCTCAGTATTGCGGTTCATGAGGACCTGAGAGGGGACCGTAAATTGGGAGAAGATGCAATGCTTCGTTTCGTACCAACTGAGTTTAATTCAAAGGGACAAGCGATGGATGCCATGGGGTTACCCACTACTGATGTTGCCTGTGTCCATTGTCACCGAAAACTGCCCCCCGGTTTTATGGATGTATCTCACCATATTTTTTCTATTGTGGGGGCACCAAGTTCGGGTAAATCTTACTACCTCAGTGTTTTAGTCCGTCAGTTACAACGAACCCTTTTTAGAGAGTTTGGAATTGCTTTCCGTGATGCGGACCCGAGTTGTAATGCGATTTTAAACTCAATGAAAAATCGACTCTTCGCGGGGAGTAGTTCAGCGGATGCAATGTTGATCAAAACTCAACTTGAGGGTGAAATGTATGAACGATTACAGAGGCACGATCGAGTAGTGGCATTACCCCGTCCATTTATATTCAGTTTATCTGACCCACGGGGTACTGGACATGATTGTTCGCTCATTTTCTATGATAATGCAGGGGAACACTTTGAACCGGGGATTACCAACGAAGAAAGCCCGGGTACTTTGCATGTAGCGAGTTCTTCGGGTATCTTTTTTCTTTTTGACCCAGTGGCCAGTCCGGAATTTCGCCGTGCACTTAAGGGGCATGATGACCCGCAATTTTCTATGGATGGAGGAGGGAAGAGATTGGACCAGCAAGATACGATCATGGCTGAACTGGAAATCCGGGTAAAACAAAATCAAAATATCAGCATTGCAGATAAAATTGATGTACCCCTTGCGGTGATGATTGGAAAGTGTGATATTTTGCGAGACCAGTTGGACTGGGAGCGAATTCTTTGGCCTGTTAAGGATAAGAAATTAGACCTTGATATTGTAGAGAAGAATTCCGAGATTTTACGGGAATACATGATGGATATGCATCCGTCGATAGTGGCCAACTCCGAAGCACTCTCCCGCAATGTACGTTATTTCCCTGTGAGTCCATTTGGGCACAGCCCTGAACGGGTTGAATTAAATGGACAAAAATACATTGCCCCAGATCCAGACAAATTGGACCCTGTAATGGTAGAAATTCCTACCTTGTGGGTACTTCATCATGTCGAACCAGAATTGTTGCCCGTAGTCTCCGGTACCTAATTAGATTGGGTTTCCTTTAATGGCTCAACAACTCATTTTTACCAGTACGCCCCAGGGTTTAGAACCTGGACGTACTGGTTATTGTACCGTTGCTCGGCACAAGGACTTAAGGCATCGGCTCGTCCGGGAACTCGAAAGGTTGAGTGTCTATGATTTTGGACAGCAAGCGGGAGGCACCCGGGTTGCAATCTCAATTTTTCGAAAGATTATATTAGGGTCCGAGGAATTTTATGTTCTCACTAAAATTTGTGACGCGGGGCTTGATTATACCAATCGAACCAACTACTTGGCCCATCATTTAATTTTGGATGGCTTTGAAATTGCTACCTGTCCATCCCCCGCAGAGATTTTTCTTAATTGGAATGGATGGAAGAGTAAGTGGGAGGAGGATGCACGTTATCTAACGCCTGGGGAGGAAATTACTCTAACTGATTATAAATCCAGCGGATTGATACCCTGTAAAAATTGGTTAAGTTTTACCAATGACCCTGGCAATGCGGCGACCCTTGTTTCTCCGGGATTGGTCCCTCCCATTGTCTTAGAAAATAGCCCCGCAAAAAGTGAACATTTATTACAGTTATTTGCTGAATCTTCTGCTTTGTTGAAGTTATCTTTGGATGCATGGGATTATTCCTTTACCACATTCTTACAGGGGAATGATGATATAAAATCTTTTGCCTGGGTCGGGATTGAAGGACAGCCGGCGGGAGAACGATTGAAACAAGGAGGCTTGCGGAACTACATTGATTTACGAAATTGGACATCCAGTTCAATTGCAGATGAGGTGGACCCCGCTCTTGCCCATGTGGCTCGAAAAGGTCCGAACGTTGCCCCCACTAAGAGAGTGAAGAATGCAACCTCTTCTAATACCCGCTCTCCTCTCAGTCAAAAACAAGTTGAGCAAATTAAGGGTGCAAATTCAGGATACTTGAGCACCGCTCCGAGTGGGTCGACCGTTAAGGCTCAGGAGGCTTCCACCAAAAAAGAAAAAAAGAAAAGACCCTGGCTATTGCAATTAGCTGTTATTTCGACCGCATTGTGCTTGCTGGGTGCATTAATTGTAGGATTGGCGTACAACCTTGGAGATTGGTTTAAAAAAGAGGAACCCCCTGTAAATCAAGTAAATAGCGTAGTGCAAGAACAAGATGAAGGGGATAATCTTTCAACTGTAAATTCTGTCGTTCCCGGTGCATTTGCTCAATTGGATCAAATTGAATATTTAAAAATTGCCCAAAAGCACCCCTATTTACGCTGGGTTAGTGTTGATGTGGGAACCGATGAACCTTTCCAGATTAATATTAATGACGACCAATTTGATCGGTTTGAAGAAACTTTGGAGAAAAGTCAGGAGGGGGATGAATTAAAAGTAGTGCTTACAGAAAAGGAGGGAGAGATTGTTTTTGATGAACTCTCTATGGCTCCTGCCCCCGAGGATCGTGGTCGAGCCCAGCAAATATCTTTTAATGAGGAGGAAACAATTGCCATTTCTGAAGAGGGGGATCAGGTCTCCTTCGTGGTGGGAGACGAAACTTTTTCCTATGACTTACGTCGTGCCCAAGGCAACGAAGCAAACAGGCTCAGAAAGTTAAACAAACTTTTACAGTCGGGGCAAAAAACGCCCCTTACTCTTAGGCTTGAGGGATCGCGGGTCGTTCACATCGAACCCTTTGAATTACCGGACGATAAAAAGATTGATGATTCAAATCTTGCCAACACTGCCAAGCAGAGGGGAAAGCCAATGGTACTTGAGCAAGTAAAAGGAAAAGGCTCTGCTTATTTTGAACCCGAACAAATGAGGATTCAATTACCAGTAAATGGTACTAGTCGAAAAGCCTACACCTTCAAAGAAGACGAGAGTGCAAAAATGAAAGACCTCTTCGACTTTCTTGAAAAAGGAGAAGAGGGAATCGATTTAAATATTCGCTTAAGCGAGGATGGTGAGGAAATTACTTTTCTTGATTTTGAGTTTCCGGAAGAGAAAATTCGTCCATCGGCTGAAGAACTTATTTTATCTCCCAGTTCTTTACTCTCCGAAAAAAAATTCCTCTTTTGGATACCGGGAGTGGAAAATAATGGAAAATGGAGAATTGATAATTCTAAAAAGTCATTCGTTTATAACGATTCCGAAACGGCCGATATTTTGCTTTCTTTATTTCGCGAGTTAGCGAAGAAATCGACTAATCCAGTTGCCTGGATGACGGACTACCAGAAAGGTTCATTATTTACTAATAATCAGTTTGAGAAAGAGTCTCTTGTCGAGGAATTCAGCTATGAATATAAATTGAGCCAGCACCCTTTAGACCCAGTCAAAATTGCCAACATATCTTTTAAGTCCGGGCAGAGTTATTCCTTTGATTTTGAAATAACGGAAGGAAAAAGCATTGAAATTTCATATGGCTCTAATCACGCTTGGAATTCATTAAACAATGGAAAGCTTATTCGATTGCCCCTGCTTTCTTCCGCTGGTGGATGTATTGATTTGTTTTTATTATCTCATCAACACGCCAACCTGACAGACCTTTCAGAAGTGGGTCAGGATTATGACCTGACTCGAAAAGCGTTATCCGTTTCTGACGAGTTGTTGCGCGATGGAATGTTTCAATTTTTATCGGAGGGGGAGAATAAATTACACCTTACTTATTCAGTTCTGCCCAATTCCCCTCATGCCTCAAAGGTTTTCTTTAACGAACCCGTCTGGCGTGATTTTATCGATTCTACAACGATGAAATTAGCGGGATTACCGACTGCACTAGTTCAATTAAACCCATCCCGTCCCTTGGATGCACAGGTTGAACTGGACTTAGATTACTTTCGTGGGATTTCAGAAGATTTTCTTACAGAAAGGCAGAGGTGTGAAGAGAAATTAAGTCAGTTGGGCAGTGCATTTCCGAACCCTGAAGTTTATAAAAATTTAGTAACTTATGGAAGTGAGTACCCTAATTTGCTTACCTTTCAGCCTGGTACCCCCTTTTCCTCCTTTGCTTACAAATTACCCCTTTTATTGATTCAGCAAAGTTTTTATTCCTGGGATGAGGTTCGATTTAACAATTTAAAAGGAGAACTAGACCTCGCTTATAATAATGCAGAATTACTTTCTGACCCTGCCCTTTTTTCTTTGTACTGGACCCAATTAGGCGAAGTGGTGGACCAATACATCTCGGACAGCATACAAAAAGACTTTAATTATAAAGCGGACAAGGCATTGAAAGATATGAAATTGCTTTTTGACTTTTTGACCTTAATTCTTCGCACAGAAAGAACATTGGGAATAAACGAGGGCGAATTATTGAAAAACCTGCAGGGTATCCGTTCTAAACTTGCCTCGCCCTCCGTTGAGAATCCACTCGGGTCGATCAATAAAGAAATTCGTGGGTTATCGAATCCGCAGTTAAAAGAAGCTTTTGACCGGTACTACAAAAATTATCAGAATCAGCAAAGAGAATTGATTCCTCCCACGAAGCTTACTTTTGAAACTTTGGGTCTGGCTCTTTCGACAATTTCAGACTTAGGCAAAAATATAATCTACAAGGAAAAGGAATCGGAGATTAGGCAATATCAATTTTGGGTTCAAAATTTTGCTTCGATTAATCAAGAGATTTTAGCCAAGCAGGAAGATATTATTAATTCGCTTCCCTTGGACTCTGCGGAACGAATTAAAAGAATTATATCAGAAATCCCCTGGACACTGGCAGTCTATAAAAGGACCTCAAATGGACAATATGTAAAGCAATCCGATTTTTTACGGCTTGCTCCTCCGTCCAAGTTTTAACTTTTATAGGGAATCAACTTTACTAAAACCCAACACGAAACAATAATTTAGACCTGTGAATATTGACCGTTTAATTGATCGCATCGAAAAAGCTCTTCGTGAGGATGGAACTACCGATCCAGTATTTCATGCATTGGCGAAGGAATATGCGAAATTTCGAACTCAAATTGATGAAAGATTAGAGCACTGCGTAACTCTGATTCGTTCCGGTAAAGACTTTGCTGCCCGTGAACTTGCGGAACAATCTCCAGATGTACTTACACTTATGGAAAAACTTTCCTTTGCCAATGATGGTAAATGGAAAAAAGAATGTGAAGAGAAGGGACTTTATGTCGGACCCACATGGGCAGATGAGCATGTGGATTTGCTCAATGGATTATACGATAAGGAAATCACAGAGGACAGCCCACTTTTTCGTGAATATCGTACTGCGGCACGAAGCCGGGACCAGGAAAAAACTTTTAAGGTGTTAAAGATGATCTTGAAAGCAAATCCAGATCATGGTGCTGCCAAGAGACATTTCGGTCAATTAAGTGTAAAGATTCTAGAGGATAAAATTAAGGAATTAACGCAGTTAATCACAGCGGGTCGAGAAGCAGAGTTTCTTGATCTGATGATTGATATTGAGGATACCGATTGGGTGGTGCAACCCAAAGGAGATGAATGGGAAAATGCAATTGCAGTTCGAGAAGGAGTGGAGCGAAGAAATGCAAAGGTACGATTGGAGCAAATTTTGGTCGAGATTGCTTCCTACAGAGCTGCGGATGACTGGAAGGGATCCCTTGCTTTAATCGGAGAATTTTTTAATTTGGCCCAGGAGCATAACCTGGAAAATGAATTAGCTGAGGATGACATCAATGTATACAACGAATACAAGGAATGGTCTGAAGAATTAGCGGAGGACGCGAAATCAGAGCGTGAACTCGAGGGCATGATCTCTCGTTTTAAGAACCGCCTTGCTGAAATGCATCAGGTGGACAGTCAGGGAGGAAAAACGTTGGAGGTTTACCTGGAGGAACAAAACGAATTGCGCAAATTTCGTCAGGAATTTCAAGACCTTGGTAAATCGCTCTCTGCAGAGATTATGATGGACCTGCAAAAAGCAGAGTCCCATGTGAAAAATCGTATTCTTCGCCTTCGTGGCCGGACTAAGAGAATCTGGATGGCGGGTGTTTTTGCGTTCGTTTTAGTTGCGATTGGTGCAGTGGCAGGACTTTGGTGGTTGAAAGGTTTTTGGGATGCCCGCTCCGCTGCAGAAGCGGTTTTGGAGGTGCCCAATCCCTCACAACAGTGGGAGAAGTTATCTGCCTTTGTAGGGAATTACCCTGATTATCTAGAGGATGTCAAGGTTCGCAAGTTTGTGGATCAAGCAGTGGAGGAAGTTTTTCGAGATGCGGGTGCAAATTTAGTTTCAGAAAGTCAGGACGAATTTTTGCTCAATACTCAGGATAAAAGTCTTTTACCTATTTTAAAAAAGGAGGATATTGAACGGAGAAGGGGCAATGTGGTTGCCTCGATGTGTGGCAAAATCCTTGAAGATCTTGATAATGATCCAAATTTTCAGATTCGGGATGCCAAAAGATTTTTAGAATTATTTGAGAGTGCACCGCGAATTCGAAAGAATGATAAAGGAGAAGATTTACCCTTAAACGAGGTCGATTATTATCGTTTCCAGGACAATAAATTAGTCTTGGACAAATTACAGGAGATTGCCGCATTTTTGGCTCGGATCGAGGATACAAATGATCGAAAAGGAGATCGGTTTAATAATTTAAAGAAGGAGGTTTTAAACTTTGATGCAAAAGTGCTACAAGCATGGAAAGCCTTCCGGGATTCCGGAAAGGCGGATCATGGCATTCTTGCTCAGGAAAAATACCTCGAGGAATTGGATGAAGAAACCCGTGGTTTTTCCGGATCAGATGCGATTGACCCCAATGATTATCGTGAGGTCAGGGATGCGATTCGACAACTTAAGCAAACTTGGAAGGGTTATTCTAAAGAAGTGGAAAATAAGTCCGGTTCGTCTTACGATCAGTTGCTCAATCAAGCCGATCAATTACTGGGGAAAAGTAAAAAAGCCCAATCTCGGGATGAGAAACTTGCTTTCCTCAGGCAAATGTCAGACTCATTGAGTAAGATTACGGAATTGAACGGCAGTTCAACCGATCAGGAGCGAATGTCTAGCGCACAGGGCAGAGAATTTAAAGAATTAGTGAAGGCACAAAAGGAATCAGTCGGAGCGTTGGGCCAATTAGGAGAAGTGGAGGGAGATTTAGGGAAAGCTCAAAACTTGGACGAGTATTTTTTTGCTTTGGAAAAACTTTTGCAAAATGATGCATTTGAAAAAACAAAAGCTTCCCTGGTCCGTACTGTACTTTCTCATCGAAAGAAATTTTCAAATGAAAACGGTGAGTTAAGAAGCCGTCTCTTTATAGAGGGACCTGCCGAGATATGGGAAAAAGTGGAATCGGGTAAGATTACACTCCAGCCCGATGAATCTCGAACAGAATACGATCATATTATGGCCCTTCTTTCCCGCCCCGATCTTCGCTCTATTTGGAGCTATCAATTAGTGGAATGTACTCCATTCCAATCCGGTGCATCCGGGGTTTATTCAACCCAAAAAAAGCAGATGATGTCCCTGTACTCCTATGGTCCGGTGAAGGAGGAGGAAGTGGCACAAAAATTTGATGAACAAGGACAGCCTATTGCCAACCCGATCAAAACTAATGTGCAAGTAGGCGAATTTCATTGGAATGGAAAGGTGGAGGGCCGAGAATTTCAAACCACCATTTTTGGCGGAGGAATGAAGGGGCTTGCAGTTGAGGGGGGCGAATTGACTCCTGAATCTACTTTTTTGCAGCAACAAATCGAACGCAGACTAGACCCTAATACAAAAAGTGTTGCCGGACCTTTGATGGAAATGCTTGAGGTTGTGATTGCCGAACAATCAATTTCCCCCCTGCTCAAGGCATATCTCCATCGTGAGATAGTTGATTTGATGAAAAAAAAGCCTGCCTCTTGGGGAGTTGCTCTGAGCAATCAACTATTGAAAGACTATGATGCTCTTGTAAGTCAGGTAAAAATAAAAATCCGACCGACAGATTGGATGGATAAGAAAGCGAACGAATCCCTTTCCCAAAGTTTGGCACAGTATTACCGTGTAGTGGGTAAGCGAGATTATTTTCCCGAAGCAAAATTTACACTTGGGGTTTTACAATCCTTACAAAAAGTAAATTTTTCTTATATTGGACATGTTGATATTGAAAAGAAGGCCCGATTTACCGGAAGTAAGCCAGCTTTGTATTGGGGTATTTCTCAAGTTAATGGTTCTTTTGAATTAACCAAGGGGGCACGGGCCTCCTTTATTTCATACAGTCCCTTAGTTGGAACCAACCCCAATATTGGAGCAATACTGGCACAAAATTATTCGAAAGCGAATGTGACGAATGGAAAATTTGGAGGAGTGGAGGATTTCCTGCCAGTAGATTTTTCAAATTGAGTATGTCTTATCAAGAAAAATATTCACTTTCAAAAAGAGGACAAATCTCGGGTCCCTTCACGGCTTTGGAAATTATTGACCTTCTTCGCATGAAGGAGATCAGCACTATTCATAAAGTTAAATTAGGAAAGGATTGGCTCACCGTATCCGATTTTATTGACCAATATGAAAAAGGACTTCTTCCAGAACAGAATTTAGATCAGGTATTTGAAGATGAGCCTGAGGAGGAAGAAGTGAAGAAAGAAGAAGAGGAGACCGTCGAATTACCTGAACCTGAACCGAAACCTGAACCGGTTGAAAAAGTAATTGAAGTGCCCGAACCAGGTCCAGCAACTGAAATTCACATTAATCGATCCGGGACTCAATTTGGCCCATATTTATTAAAAGAATTAAAAGATTATTTAAAAGCGGGTAATTTAAGATTCAGCGATTTAGTTTGGTTTGAAGGAGTTTCAGAATGGGTTCCTTTATCAAGAATACCTGGAGTTGCAGATGATCTAAGTTCATTGGGTTCTGCTGCACCTCCTCCCCCTAAGCCGCCCCCAGTACCTGCTGCTCCTGCTGCTCTCCCTCCTCCCGTACAGTCTGTCCCATCCAGTCCATCTCTTTCTTCCGCGAAGCAATCGAACACAGTGTTGATGGATTCCGATCAGTCTGCAGAAAAGGAAGCGGGCGAAGATGAGGTAACTCCGGATAAGCCCAGCATGGAAATTGAAAACATTGCCCCGCATGGAGCACGGGCGATTGCGGGGATTGTGGATAGTGCTATTTTACTATTGGTAGTGGTTATTTTAATTGGTACTGCCGGTGCATTTTCAGATTTCGATAATACTCTGTATCTTGCCGGTGTATGTGCTTACTTCTTATTGGGTTGGCTTTATTATGGACTGGGAGAATCTTCTCAAGCGGGCGGATTTATTGGAAAAAGAATAAGCAAAATTAAAGTGGTACGATTGGCGGATGATGAAATTCCAGGATTTGGTGTTTCTTCCTTACGAGCAGTCCTTAAAATTTTGATCTCCCTGACTATTATTTTACCCTTTATTGTATTTTTGACTCCTCGCAGACAGGGTCTGCATGATTTAGCCTGTGGTACGATCGTAAAGAGTGAAGGAGAAGAGAATTAATTTTCAAAATGCCTTATTTAATCGTGTGAAAGGAAAAAAATAAATGGACGGAGGAGTAGGATTTGATGAACCTGAGTTAAGTTGGTCGACGCAAGATATTGAGAACAAAATTGGATTTAGTGGCGGTAGATATACCGATACAAATGCATTTTTCACTTTTTTAGTGGGGCTCATATTATCAACACTCTTTTTTTTAGTATTGGAGTTTGTGATTGGAGATTCTGGAACTGCCGCCGAGTGGAAAGAACAGAACTCGGAAATGGTAACACTGGAAGATGGTACGCAAGAGGAACAAGTGAGGGACATTCCCTTACATATAGCATTATCTGATAAATTTATAAATCGAGGACTCGGGGGGTATTTAATGGGTGCGGGAATCACCATGCTTTTTTTCTGGGCTCTTGCGATTCTGTTTGTAAAGGGTAGGAAAGTGAGTTTTCAAAAGAAAATTCTGGCTCTCAATCTGATCCCCCAGGACCCCAACTTTTTTCTTAATAATGCGACTGCCCGAGATGCGTTGTTACGAATTCGTGGTCAGGTTGATGACCCGAAGCACTTTTTGCTTTTAAACCGAATTGATGTCGCCTTATCGAATTTGCAGAACATCGGAGAAATTAGTGAGGTCGCAAGTTTGACCAATGCACAGGCTTCAATTGATGAAGATCAAGTCTCAGCCAGTTACAGTTTAATCAACGGATTTAATTGGGCGATTCCAGTTCTCGGCTTTATTGGTACAGTTCTTGGATTGGGGTCTGCGATTGGAGAATTTGGAGTGACCATACAGCTCGCTGACGATGTTGACAAATTGAAGAATTCATTGACTGATGTGACCGGGGGTCTATCCACTGCGTTTGATACTACCCTACTTGGATTGGTAGGCTCGATTGTTGTGCAAATGGTAATGACCTTTCGAAAACGGCAAGAATTTTTACTTTTGGACGAGTGCAATGAGTATTGCCAAACTTATGTTTTAGCAAAACTTAAGCTTGAAAAAACGGGAAGAACTCGTTCGTAAATCAATTTGATCGTAGCAAGCTTTCACCTACAGTAAGTCAAGATGGGGAGAAGTAGTCGAAATAGCGAGCAGAGGGTTAGTTTCTTTGCCTTTCAGGATATTATAACTGCAGTAATTGGTATCCTAGTTTTAATCGCTCTTATCCTTGCCCTTCAGGTCAACCCAAAGCGAGAAAATGAAGGCGATAGTCCGGGTAATAATACTGCTCCTGTTGAATTAATTGTGGGAGCAAATGAGGGGGGAGGGAACGCCACAATTGTGGTGGCAAGTGAGTTTAATGCGACTCAAGTAATCGAAGAGATTGCAGCATTGCACCAAGAAATAAGCGAAGAGAAAAAAGAATTTTTAGTCAAAAGAGAGAAGAAGAATAGCGAAATTGAACAACTGTCGGAGGAATTGAGAAAGCTTAATTTAGAACTTCAAGTTTTTAAAAAAAAGCTTGGGATTGAAGATTCAAATGATTCGAAAGAAACAAAAGATAAGATTGAAAGTTTAGAATTACTTATGGACCTGGCAAGGGTTCAAAAAAATGAACTAAATGAGGAGAAGAAGGGACTGGAAGATAAAATTAATGCCCGGGTATTACGGTCTTTAAAAAACCTCTCCGAACTTGAATTACAGGAGCTTGATTCCAACCTTAATTCACAGGTCGAGCAGTTAGAATCACAAGTTGAAAATGAAGTCCGGGTAATCCCTAAAGAAAATAATCAGGGAGAAAAGCCGGTCCTGGTAATTCTAGGATCATCCGAATTTACAATAGGAATTTTTAATGGGGGGCAAAGAACGATACCAGTGAACTCGGCCAACTATTATCAAAAACTTGGTGGAGCCCTGACTTCCTATGATAAGAATAAAAATTTCTTTGTTTATTTCTTTCGTCCTTCGGCATGTCAGTTAACCATTACCAATGTACCAGGTAGAAATGGGACGATTGAAAAGAATTTATTTGATTTACTATGTGACCCTAAAAATAACCTGACCCGTATGCTCGGGTACAAATACGGATTCGAGCCAATCCATGAAGAGGCAGCTGTCTTGTTTACTGACAAGATTGCTGATCCATTTGTTGAGTTTTTTCCTAATCCATGAACTTTCAGAACTCACCAATTTTTAATTTGATGTTCAACTAATGGCACGCGAAGAAGAAGAGGGTGGAAGCTTGGATATGTTGCTCGATACTTTGTGCAATACATTTGGAGGGATTATTTTAATTGCTCTCTTACTTGCTCTCAGTGTGAACAAAAAAAGCGTCGAATTGTACGATAAATTAGTTCAGACCGATGACAATCAATCTGAACTTATCAGGGAACGTGAGCAGTTACAAAATTCATTACTCGACCTCACCGATGAAAACATTGAGATTTTAGAAGACTTGGAAGATGATTCTTATTCCAAACGAGAGGAAATTGAAGAGATAAAGGATAATTTAGACGATTTAAATAGCGATTCTTTCGCCCTTGAAAAATTAATGCAGCGTGAACAAGTAAAACTTGATGAACTCGAGGATAGCGAAGTAACAATTGAAAAAGAACGTTTAAGTATGGAGGAAGAATTAAGTCGTTTGGAAACGATTCTTGCCCACCAGGAATTAAGTAAAGAGTTGAAAAAAAAGCCCTATCGTAAGGTCAGCCTTCCTCAACAAAAAGACACGCGTAAAAAGCCACTCCCTGTTATTGTGGCACATGGTAAAATGTATCCGATGATTTCGCTGGGGATCGGTTCGGTTGAAAAGAATGAAGATGGATTGGTATGGAATCAAACTCCCGACAAGCGATTCCAGGTAAAAGTCGATCCAAGCAGGGGAGTCGATCCGATGAATGATGATGCATTGGATTTGTTTCTCTCCTCGGTTGGAGATGCCCCCCGTTTAGTTCGTCAAAATTTCTTTTTGAACCTCTTTGTATTTTCCGATTCAGAAAATTTTGCGATTTTTAATAAAATTCGAGACGAAGCAGTTTTAAGAAAATTAGATTATAATTGGATTCCCATTGCTGAACTTCCCCTCGTTCTGCGCTCGGACAATGTTCCTTGGAAAGTGCAATGAACAGAATGTTTTTCTTCAATTTGGCCGGGTAAGAATCACGAAATTTTTGGTAAGAAATCAAATTTTAGAGTAATTCCGATTATTTGTCCAAATTTGGTTACTACTGGCAGAACTATTAAAATGGATCTACTCTTACCAGTACAGTTTCCGAACGATCTTATTCGGTCCGCATTACTATTTCTTTTTCGTAATGTTTAAAATGACTCAAATGACTGCTCTTTTACCTTGCCTAAGCTACCAACTGCTCGAATTATAATCTTTATGTCGAAAGAACTTCTTATTTCTCTTATTTTGGGCACATTTTTACTGGGTTGTGTCCTTTTGGGTTTGGTTCAGACGAGTTTACTTTCCAGCCCGTTTTTTCTGCTATTTGGCTTCGCAATTATACTCGGTCAAATCGTTATGGCTCACTTAGCATTTAATCAGTATAAAAACCTTTCAGTCCAAACCACTAAAGAAAGTACCAAAAATGAAGAAGGAAGAGAAGAACGAGGAAGCGACGGATTCGACGATTGAAGAGACTGCGGTAGACGAGTCGCAGTCTGAAGAACGGGAACTCAATCCAAAGCATCGAACCGTTGCATTATCCAGCTTAGCGGCAGGTTATGCTTTGGCATTAGGATTTGGAGCCCTTCTCTATTGGGGATCCCAACAAGACCCACAGGTCGTAGTAAACGAAACTATTACCGAAGAGGGCGAAGTCGTTGGTGCTTCTGAGGGAGCAGAGATAGAATCTTCTGTCATTACCTTAACGGGAGGCACTAGCATACCTTGGCCGGTCGGCAAACTTTGGGTAGACCCTGGGTACACGGCGATTGATGGAGATGAAGATCTAACCGCATTTGTCGAAACAGTCTCTTTCGTTGATGTTTCTACTCCTGGGCAATACAAAGTTATTTACACTGTCAAAGATCCTAAGTCTGGAGAGGTATCAGATTCAGTGGAGCGATTTGTTACGGTTAACGCAGGTGGCTTTATTGCTGGTGCAAATGTCGCTTATAATGACCGACTTGATGGTGTGATATTGGATGATAAAAGAATAACCGCTGTGATTGGTGACGACGATGATGATATCGTTTATGTGGACAACGATGATCGCCATCTCCGACTCGCAGGGAATGACTTAGGTAACGGAAGGGTAGTCGGAGGAAATGGTGGGAACGGTCGAATACATGGTGGCCGAAATCGCACTGTGATTGAAGACGATGTTGATGTCGGCTTGCTAGATCGTAGATTAGCTAGATTAGACGACAATGAACTTATTATCATCGATGATAATGACGATGACTTAGTGGCCCGATTGGATCGACAGGATATCGGATTGGACCGGGGCGGAAATGATCGGGTTGATGTGGGAAATTTTGTTCCCGATGCTCGCCGCGGAAATTTTAATGATGAAGAACTGGGTGCCGTGGGAGAATTTGATAAAGATGGTGCCGGTTTTGGAAAGGGCTCGATGCCTGGAGTAGGGAAAGGGTCTGAGGTTTTTGCATACAACTTTCCTTCACAGGGTGTAGGGGCAGGAATTGGAAGTCCAGCCGTGGGAGCTGCAGCTGGATTTGCTGGGCTTGGAGCAGGAATTGGGCAGGCGGTAATGAATGGTGAAGCAGTTCCCGCATTGGGAGGAATCGGAACCTACACGCCCGCTGCACCCAGTCAACCGGAAGGTCCTGATTCAGATAACGATGGAATTTCGGATGCAATGGAATCTACTTTTCGCACGAACCCTCAATCCAATGATACGGATAAGGATGGGGTAAGCGATGCGGATGAGGTCAAGGGAATGTCCAATCCGCGTGATCCCCGTAGTAAACCGGGCACACCTGCTCCCGGTGCTGACAGTGATCAGGACGGAGTCCCCGCCTCACTGGAAGCTCTTTACGGTCTGGACCCATCCAATTCGGACAGTGATGGCGATGGATTTACTGACGGAGAGGAAATCTCTGCGATGACTAGTCCCACAAACCCGGCCAGCAACCCTGGTGAAATGGGGGGGCCAGCTCTTGCAGTTGCACCCGGAGTCGCGGGTGGAGTGGCCGGATTGGTCGGAGGTGCCGGAGCCGGTGCAGCAGCCGGTCTGGTTTCAGGTAGGGTCACTCATCCTCTCGGATTGGGAGTGGCAGATGTCGGGGTCGGGGTTGGAATCGGTATTAACGATGGCGACGGAGTTGGACGCGACGATTGGGATTACGATCACCTTCCCAAAGATGGAAATCTTTACATTATGATGCATGTGGATGGAAGTGGCTCAATTCTAAGCACAAGAAAGGCGTTGGACGAGATGAAAGATACTCTTCTTAAAAATGCCTTACTTCCTTATTACAAGAACGACGAAGATCTTTACAATCGCCGGGTACTCGTGGTGGATGGTGAAGGAGAACGCACACTTAAATTCTTTGCAGATGCGGCAAAGAAAGAAAATGTGTTAGCACTTGTCTTCCAAGATGAAGCCCAACCCGCATATCACCTTCCCAATTTCAATCGTAAACCAGAAGATCACTACATGGACGATTTGAATGATCTTAAAAAAGGGTTAAACGGATACGGTGGACTGTACCGTGGAATCATGTTCCAAGTCGACCGAGGGAAGACTTTTGCCAAATCATTTAAGGAATTTGTGGAAAACGCCTGGCGTGGAGATGGTTATCTTTCCGGTGCAGGTGAAAACTTGAAGCCGTACTACTGGCAGGAAAATGGTGACAATATTCGCAACCGTGATGGGATTGTATTCAGTGACGAATATCATGTAAATTCGGAAGGTGATCCCGCTTATTACATGAATTTGATCATGGAAGCATCCCGTAAAATTGGTTTGGATCTTGGGAAATACGGCGGAGGACAGGAAGATGGTCGCTATAATGCAAAACTAAGCGGTAATTCTTCCAGCACTTCTTCTTTGAACGAAATGTGTCCCATCAAAAAGGATCGCAAGGCAAACCCATCAATAACTGCGAAGAGTGCTAATGGTAAGACAGTCGCGTTTTGCTGCAAGGGTTGTAAAAATAAATATGCATCGGCTGATTGATCTTCACAATCTCTGAGCTCTCCTTTTTACTTCTCCTATAAAAAGGGAGCATACATTTTTTACTAGGAGAAGTTTGGTATGAGTACCAAGACCATACTTTCTCTTGTTCTTTCTTCGACCCTTGGGTTGGCGTTAATCGGTAATCTCATTGCCGGGAACCTGATTCTCTCTTCTGTTCTAGTCTTCACTGGTCTTGGTACCGGGATTCTGTGCCATCTTGCTTTTTTTGAAGAGAAGAAAAAAAAACCGCAGGGTACTGGCCCGATTCCCTGGCTCAACTTAGGAATGTCCTATTGTTTACTTCTTCTCAGTTTGGGAGCTTTTCTTTTTCTTCTGATTTCTCCTTCTGAGTCTCGCCAGACAACTATCGCCAAAGCGGGTCAAGTGGCAGGAAACGAAACGGAGGGTTCCACCGTTCCCCAAAGTGAGCGTACGGATGTGGAATCCGGCGGTGAACGTGCCCGTTTAGGCAGCAGTGGACGAGGGGAGGGTTTGGACGCACTTGGAGGTGCGAACGAGGACAATCAAAATGCCATGCGTGAAGCACAGGTTTTTAATCCGGCAATTGCAGGAGCAGATGACGGTGTTTCTGATCAGACCAAAATATCTTCTCAAAATATGGAGGAGAACATAGAACCGGGTGAGTTCGATCAAGGATTGGTCGACTCAAAAGATTTACTTCTCTCCCGGATTGGAATGGATGAAGAGAATAAAGATATTGGTGATCCAAATGCTTTGATTTTCGAAGAAAATGAAGATGATGCCCTTGCATTTGATTCGACAGTATTTAACGGGGCGGAAGACCCCAATGAAATTATTTCCAAAGCGAAAGGAGACAAAATAACTAATCTACGGGCTGCGGTAAACTCACTGGGAGTTTCCGTACCGAAGTCAATGAGCGGGCGATGCGACAAAGTGGGTCGGGTGGCAAGACTTGCCCGGGGAGGAGTGAAGAATCCGGATCGGGTTGAAACTTCTGTGATTAAGGCACTGAACTGGTTGAATCAGGATCAAAATGCAGACGGGTCTTGGGGGAATAATGCGAAAGGAGCGATGACTGGATTTGCCCTTCTTTGTTATTTGGGACATTGTGAACTGACTGACTCTCCCGAATATGGGGAGGCGGTAGCGAAGGGGATTAAGTATCTGGTTGAACTTGGTGATGAAAAGGATGGCTGGCTTTACATTACCAACAATAAACACGGATCCGCCTACGCGCATGGCATTGCAACCTACGCCCTTGCGGAAGCTTATGGCATGACTGAGAAGGATTTCATACTCCCGATCTTGCAAAAAGCAATCCATCGAATTGTCGCCGGACAAAAACAGGATGGCGGATGGGTCTACATGGAAGAAAGGCCCGGTGTGGATAATCTACGATTCGTAGATTTTGGAAAAAATGAAAAACAATCGAGCGATACATCCGTGAGTGGTTGGCAATTCCAGGCCTTAAAGGCGGCGTATAATACGGGAGCAATTTTCCCTGGTATTGAACCTGCATTGGAAGCTTCGGTCAAAAATTTTTATCGGGTCTATTCCTCTGGAAATGGAGGGTTTGGGTATCGTAAGGCATCCGATGCAAAGAGTATAAAACACAAGCTAACCGGAGTGGGTTCGCTTGGTCTTCAATCATGGAAGCATGGGCATCCTTCCGAAGAGGAAAAGAGGGCAACTTTAAAAAAGGCAATGGAACATATCTTGAAGAATAACTTGGCAATGGATTATACAAGTGCGGATGCAAATTTATATTCCTGGTATTATGATGCCCAGGCCCTTTTTAATTATGGGGGAGCCTATTGGACTGCCTGGAATCGAAAGATGGAACCCATGTTGCTCAATTCTCAACTCGCAGACGGAAGTTGGCCTAAAGAGGGTGGGGGAAAGACTTCAAGTCAGGGTGGACAGGATGCAGAAGTCTATCGTACTACTCTTTGCACCTTGATGCTCGAAGTTTATTATCGTTACGTCTATTGACGATTTTTAATTTTTTTCTACTATGAAACTAGGCTTATGAAGTTTCTTCCAATCGTTTTCTTCTTTTTCTCTTTCTTTTTATGGGGAGAAGATTTCATGATTAAAAAGGCAGGAAATTTAAAGGGGATTCTAAATGCCAAAGGAGATGCTTGGATCGAGGTTAAGGAGGATCAAGGTTTGCTCGAACGTTATCTTGCACCGTGGCAGGGAGGTTCGCCTGCTCGAGGGGGCGGTTTTGATTTAAAGACGCTTGGTGTTTTTAAAGAACTCGTGGTCGGAAACCGGGTACGATTGGATTGGTTTTGGGATGGTCATCTAAGAGTTCGTTCAATCAAAATTATCAATCCATTTAAAAGAAATGGGGTTATGAACGGCATTCTTGTTCAAAAAGGAGACAGATGGATTGACGTGGAAAGTGAGGATAGTTTTTTACCCTGGCGGTTTTATCCAAAATGGGTTGGTGGTATGCCTGAATCTGGTGGTGGGTATAATCCGACCACCTTGGCATTCTTTGATAAGTTTGATGTGAATGAGCCAGTTCGTATCGTTTGGAGTTATGACCACCGTCCCCGAATCGAGCGATTTATAGAACAAGAAATAGAGGATGTATTTGTACCTTTTTATGAAGGCAAAACAATTCCTGTCGGTGTAATTAATTCACAATCAGTTCGTCCCTCGGTTAATCCATTTGACCAAGCGGTCCCGGCACCCCAAGCCAATCCATTTGATCAAGCGGTTCCGGCACCTCAAGCCAACCCATTTGATCAAGTGCCTAACTCCAGCCCTTTTAACCCCTTCGATTCACCAAGTTTACCTTCGAGTAATCCGTTTGATGAGACGGGCAATAGTAAGCAACAACCTAAATCGCCCTTGAGTAATAACCCATTCGATAATGTTCCTGCCCCAGCGGGGAAGCAATCCAATCCCTTTGAAAATGTTCCCTTACCGGGAAACCCATTTGATGCTTTGCCTAAGAACTAAATTCTTACCGTAAAAATGGGTTTGAATTGAAAGTTGAATTCTCGTTTTTAATGGTAATTTGGGAACCATTGGAAAGGAGCCAATTTGCTTCGCTGGTCATGCCTTTCTGCCACATTCTCTTTAACTTCGTTCTTTTCCGATCAATTCTTTCGTCGAGAGGAATGATATCATTGGATTGTTTGCTAGACCACAGAATGTCAATAATAACACCCCTTGAATCCAACCCCACAATCTCAACTGCTGCTCCCTGTTTTTCGAATTGAGATAACATCTCAGGATCTAAAGTAGTGTCAATGGCAAGCAAGGTTTCATTCGCCAAATTCATCGCATCAAAGACAAAATCTTCGTATGTTGCGTTGAAGCGAGCATTAAGAAGGAAGCCGTCCATATTTCGGATGGCGATTGCCTGAATATGTGAGGACCAAATGGGAGTAATTTCATTTCCTCTTTCGTCAATTGCACAAACTAAAGCCGGTGCATTATTTGGGTTTCGGTAGGAAGGAATCTCCAATATCTTTTTTGCTGCTTCATCAATTGCTCGTGAAAACCCGTCTGAACTAGCGGGGTGAACGGTATCCAATCTTTTATTATCCGGCATGTTAACAATTAAAGCATGAGTTTGTGGATAGTAGGTGTATTGTTCCGCTGAAAGCACGCCATTTTCATTAAAACTACCTTCTTCCCGAAGGAGTTCATCTAAAGTTAGTATTTTACCTCTAGGGTGGAAATAGGAGCGGTATGGACCGACTGGTTTACCATCTGAGAAAGAAGCATCGAGACGAAGATGATTGGTTACTTCCAATTCACCAGGATCCATTCCTTTATCGTTTAATTGATCGTGGTAACGATTTACATCACTCGGAGAACTAGGATAATACAGTTTGAAAGTGCCATCTAATTCTCCATTACTATACGATTTTTCATAGACCAATTCTCCGGTCTTTCCGTACGCGATAAATAAACCGTTTCGTTTCCCTTTTTTGAATGCCCCGCTTACTAATTCTAAGCCATTTTCTTGCCAGAAAGTAAAGTTTCCATCCTTTAACCCATTTACAAAACCAATTTTGAAGTGATCGTTTCCATCTGGGTAATGGTCGACAATAAAAGCTCGTTTAGTGCTCCCGAAAGGTTTCTCACTACCTAACTGGTACAGGATTTGTGTTCCATTCTCATCCCTCCTGTATTCAACATCATCGGGGTGAAGTTCTTTATCTGAGCATGCAGCAAGCAAAAAGAAAAATACTAAATAAGCGGTCCGGTAGAATTTTCTAAATGTATGATTGAATTGAATGCTCATGAGATAACATAATATCTACAAGTTAATAACAGTCGCAAGGAAAACTTATTGAGTCCTTGTTCGAACTTGTTGGGCAATTTCAAGGACATCGCTCGCCGGTAAAGTGACAATTTCTGATGGTCTGCCACCGACCATTTTATATACCACTACTCCCAACCATTTTCCACTCTGGTCAAAAACTGGAGTACCTGGGCTAGTATTTTCGATTACAAAGTACTTGCGTGGTTTTTGTATGACTGCATTTACCCAACCTCGTTGAAGGGTGGATTGTCGATAAAGAGTCTGTCTTAACTTTCCAATTGAAACTACCTCGTCTAAAATTAATGGATCGGCCTTTTGTTTTGCTTGGGATGGAACTTTCGAAAAAATAACCTCTTTATATTCATCCTTTCTCTCCTTAATCGGAAGGACATAAGCGAGGTCGAGGTCTACATCTTTTAATAGAAGCTTGGCGGGTACCTCGGTCCCGTCCTGCATTAAAAGCATCACTTCCGTGTAGTTTACATTCACGGATGCACCAGGGGTGCGGATTCGCGAAAGAATATTGGCAGTCGGGTCGACTTTATTCAGAGAGAGCACGGTAAGACCATCCTCTGCAATAATGGTTCCGAGTGCTTCCAGTTTTTGTTCTTGGGGAGGAAGGCTTCTTCCCCCCGCACTAATTTCCAATTTTACCGTTACTGAAACCCAGGTAACGCAATTCGCATTTTCCTTGAGCAATTTTCTCCACAGTATTTCCGGTTTTTTTCCCAATGCTTGAAATGAAACTCCAAGAAAAAGAGCGAGTGTGAAAAGTACGAGTTTTTTCATATAAGTTTTGTCAGACTCCGTTTACGTGTTATCCCAATCGGGTTCAAGTTCAAGAAACAGGGTATGAATGCCTCTTTTCACAAAGAATATAATTCGTTTCTCTTCGTTTTTGATCCATTGATTCATTTTCTTTTCGAACAAATCAACCTCACTCATACTCTCTCCATTAATATTGAGAACTAAATCGCCCTGTCTCAGACCAGCAAGAGATGCCCAACCTGCAGGTTCCACATTCTCGACCACCAATCCGGGTTCCTTTTCCTTGAGCCTTTTGCTTACTCGGTCACCAAATGATAATTCACGAACTGTAAACTCGAAGGTCTCTTCTTCATAATCCGGTAGTTCATTGGAAGGATCCGGGCGTTTTTCCAAAGTAACATTAAGGTCAAGTTTTTTTCCGTCGCGCATTCCGGAAAATAGGGCAAGTGAGCCAGGTTTATATTCTTTGATCATATTTCCAAAAACTTCTGCATCTTCAGTTCGGTAAGCTTGGATAATCTGCCCATCAATTCGAAACAGAAGATCTCCCGCTTGCATGCCAGCTTTTTGGGAAGGTGTTCTGGGGTAGACTTGTGCAATTCTAACTCCTCTTGTTGTTTTAGGCATATTAAGGGCTTCAGCAAGTTCACGGGTTAATACTTGTGTGGATACCCCTAACCATGGTTTCCAAGCCTGAACTGGGCGATTTTCTTCCGCTTCCGGTCCAATCTTAACTACCGTTAACAACTTGGCCATGTCTCGTTCAAAACTGACCAGAGTAGAAACCGGTTCATTTTTCCCTTCGGTTATTTTTTTGGATAGGCGAACCAGATCTGCTATACCAGTTACCGGACTTCCGTTTATTCCAGTGATCACATCCCCGCGGTTTAGGCTAGGTTTTGCACTGTTGGAAGGCCCTCCCCGGCCAACCGAGTGAACCTGTGCACCCTTCTTCGATGAGCGCCGTGCTTCAAGTGATGACATTAAGGTGAAGTCCCGAATGGTAATACCCCAACTTTTCAATTCTCTTTCTTTGGCAAATGCAGATTCGCGAGTGGCCGTAGTCAGTACCCATGACATCTTTTTATTTTTCCTAAGCCCCGTTATCTTCAACTTCTTACCAACCTTCATTCCATAGGATAATTGATTGAAAAGAGGAAGGTCCTCTGCAATTCGAGCCATGACTGTACGACCGTCGTAAGTTTTGATTAAATCCCCGGGTTTCAAGCCGGCATCCTCAGCAGGGGATTCTTCAATAATACCAGCAACTAATATTCCCTTCTCATTGGGATTCAGTACGGGTTGACATTCCAGTCCAGTCCAACAACGGGAAATAAATCCGTTCTCGGCTAATTCTTTGGAAACGGTGCGTGCTAAGTTGGACGGAATCGCTCCGCCCAAGCTACCAATTCCGACTTCGTTAATACCAATAATATATCCCTTTTCATCGACAAGTGGTCCCCCGCTGTTTCCAGGGAAAATGACTGCATCATGCCCCAACCAGCGCACTAATTCCCCCACATTCTCTCCATCCAGCCTAAAAGAACCCTTATTGGGAGAAATGAGTGCGACATTGGAAACGATGCCACGGGTTACGGATTGGGAAAGTCCTGCCGGGCTTCCCATTGCAAAGCATACATCTCCAATCTCCACCTTATCCGAGTCTGCAAAATTGGCCACAGTGAGAGGTTTACTATTTGCAGGGCGATCCTCCATTCTTAGAAGTAGTACTGCAAGGTCAGTCATCGGATCTGCACCTAATAAATCGGCCATAACTTCCTCGCCGTTATGTAGCCTGCAGGTGATTCTGGTTGCTTTGCCCGCCACATGGTGGTTAGTCACCACGCGTCCATCCTTGGAAATAATGACTCCACTCCCTGTTGCCCGTGATTTCATCATCCTTCCACTCGAACCCTGTTCTGAAACCACTTCGATTCGAACAATTGCGGGGTACACATTTTCCACTGCTTCAGCGAGGGGCAGGGTGGGGGCGTTTTGAGTTTCTGCCCATGAATAGGAATTCAATAGTAAGCAAAAAAGTAGTATGTTTCGGTATGTATTGAGCATAATGGAATAATGTTTAAGCGTAACGGAGTAGTTCTTTCGTTTGACTACGAACTCGACATCATTCAATTGATGTCTATCCTTGAGTAAAGGCTCAAGCAAGAAAACAAAAGGAAAAGATACATGAAAGACAGTTCAAGTGCCTCACCAATTCTTTCCGACAGGCAACGGAAGTTTCTAGGGTTCGTGGCTTGTTTTGCCGGTGCATTATTACTGGGATGTTTACTGGCCTCAGTCATTTTGATATTGAATCGTGCCTTTGACTTGTTTGGCGGGGTCATCTGGTCATTGGCAATCTCGGGTATGCTCGCCATTTTGCTTCGCCCGATCGTGACCTTTTTAGAGGAGAAGATTAAACTGGGTCGTTTTTCCTCCATACTCTTACTTTACATACTAGTAATAACATCGGCTGGTTCTGCGACTTGGTTACTAGGAGGGAAAATAATTTTTCAAACCAAAGAATTTTTGGGAACCGCAGCAGATTGGCCAGATCAACTCGAGGAAAAAGCGAAGGACTCACTTCCACCTGAAACTTGGGAGTCGATTTCCGGGCAGGTGGAATCTTTCAAAGAATACTGGAAAGGAATTGTAGGAGAAGAGACTAACAGCATTCTGGTTTTACCCCCCCCTGAGCAGGAGATTTATGATACCCTTGGAACTGATCAAAGGGAAACTTTTCGCTTACTTGATTCGGAGGAAAAGCATGTCTTTTTTGCAATTGAAGAAAAAGTCGAGCAAATCGAATACTTGGATCGCAAGGCAAGCGAGATTCACAACCGTGCGATGGAGACAATGGAAAAGCAGGGTGGTGAAATAGCTGAAAAGTCGGCGGCTGTTATTCAGTCAGCTTGGAGTGGATTGCTCGGATTCTTTGCCCAAATGACTTACCTTGCCGTTATTCCTATCTATCTTTTTTATTTTCTTAGCTCCAATCGTAATCTAATTGATGAATTAGACCGGGAATTAAGCTTTCTTTCTGATTCAGTAAGAGAGGATGTGCTTTTCTTAATCCGGGAATTTGTAAGTATACTGGTTTCCTTCTTTCGTGGACAACTTATGATTGGACTGCTTATGGGGGTCGGATATGCAATCGGGTTTAGCATTAGCGGATTAAAATTTGGAATTACTCTAGGACTACTCTTTGGTTTGTTAAATATAGTACCCTATCTTGGATCGATTGTCGGAATTATCACCGCGCTTTTGGTTGCTTATTTGCAACCAGAGGGAATTGCAGAGACCGGCGAATGGAATGTTTTGATTGGGTGTGGTATATCTTTTGTGATCGTCCAGGTAATCGAGAGCTATTACCTGACACCCAAAATAATGGGACAGCAAACTGGTCTTCATCCCGTTGTGGTTATGGTCTCAATCTTTTTCTGGGGTACTGCCTTAGGAGGTATTCTAGGCATGATATTCGGTATCCCACTGACCGCATTTATTATTGTTGCTTGGCGGTTATTGTGCAGAAAATATTTTAATCGTTCTTTTTGTTAAGGTTTACCTGGGGGACGAACCGGTTAGATCGCTTCACATGATTCTTTTTATTATTGATACACCAGTTTGACATGCCATTTGACAAATTCGTTAAAAGTTTCCAAAAGGTACTAAAATAAGGGTCACTTAGACAGTAAACTAGGTTAGTTCGAGTTCTGTTATTTAAATTACCTAACTAGAAGTTAAAAAAGGTCTGAAGTGGGTGGTTTCTGATTGGCAGAAAAGCGATAAAATTTTTTGATAGAAATCAATTATAATACTATGAAAACCATCTACTTCTTTTTTCTACCCTTCGTCATTCTATACTCCGTTTTAGGGGCCAGGGAAAAATCTCAATCTCTTTTTAACGGAAAAGATTTAACTGGCTGGACGATGGATATTCCGGCCTGTGATAAAAAACCGGATTTGCCAAAACCATTTATTGTTCGGGATGGTATGCTGGTGAGTCTAGGGAAGCCATTTGGGCATTTGCTGACCGAAAAGGAGTTTGAGAATTATCGATTGATTGCGGAGTATCGTTTTGCCGGTAAACCCGGAAACTGTGGCGTTTTGGTCCATGCATCAAAACTGCGAAACTTGTACAAAATGTATCCCCAATCAATTGAGGTACAGATGAACCATACTCATGCGGGAGATTTTTGGTGTATCGTGCAAAATATTGAAGTTCCCAATATGATAACAAGGAGAGGGGCCAAGGAGAAATGGGGAATTACCGAGGGAAAAGCCCGACGAATTCTTAATTTGACTGACGGATCCGAAAATCCGGTTGGGGAATGGAATCGAATGCAGATTGAGTGTTTGGGGGATGAAGTAAAAGTCTGGGTAAATAGTGAACTGGTAAACCATGGTCATTCCTGCACTGCGAAGAGGGGAAAACTTTCCATTCAGGCAGAAGGTTCAGAAGTGGAATTTCGCCGACTCGATCTGACTACAATTCAAAAACTTAGTAAGTAACAAGGAATTAAACTATGACTTTAATTTACCTTGTTATGGCACTTGCACCGGCTCTCGCCATTGCACTTTATATTTACTGGAAAGATAAGCATGAAAAGGAACCCGTGGGTGTTTTAGTCATGTGCTTTATCCTAGGGGTCTTAATTTGTTTTCCTGCAGGCTTTTGGAATTCAGGGGTATTTGAAATATTCAAGTTCGACTTGGCGGACAAAAATAATGACATGCTGGTGTCTTTTTTTATGGCTTTCTTTGTGGTTGGTCTGGGGGAGGAGTTGTTGAAATATTTAGTGGTGGTTTTGTATGCTTTTCGAAAGCCAAGCTTTAATGAACCCTTTGACGGAATTGTATATGCGGTAATGGTCAGTCTTGGATTTGCCGCGTTTGAAAATGTTATTTATGTGATGGAAGGGGGATTGGGGGTGGCAATTATGCGGATGTTTACTGCTGTTCCCATGCATGCAGCTTTTGCGGTGATCATGGGATACTACATCGGATTATCTAAATATTACAAGGGGAACGCCCGAACTGAAAAGAGTCTCAAAGGATTATTGTATGCTGTCCTGCTCCACGGCTTTTATGATTTTGTTCTATTCCAGGATGATATACCGCTGTTAAAACTTTTGATCTTCCCGTTAATTGTATGGGCATTTTTCCTATGTCGGAAAGCGATGAAAAAACACTTGGATGTTTCTCCATTTCATCCTGATAGGAAGTAGGGGTTTGAAAATGTGCGCAAGATTCCCTTGAAACCATTTCATTCTTGGATGATGGATAGGGGAAAACAATTACTATTTAATGGCTACAAAGGATAAAGATTTTGTTCATTTACATGTCCACTCGGATTTCAGTCTACTGGATGGATGTTGTCGGATGGATCGTTTAATGGGGAGAGCACAGGAACTGGGGCAGTCCGCCATGGCACTTACTGACCATGGGAACTTATTTGGTACGATTTCGTTTATTAAACAGGCTGAAAAACATGGGATTAAACCAATCGTTGGTTGTGAAGGTTACATGGTAACGGATCATAAGAACGATGAGAAACCCGGAAGAGAAAATCATAAATCGTACCACATCGGTATGTTGGCGAAGAATTATGAGGGCTATCAAAATCTATCCAAGGTCGTATCAGATGCCCATGTGGACGGATTTTATTACCGGCCACGAACGGATTTGGAAACCTTGGCGGAACATTCGAAAGGCTTGATCGGGTTTACCGGTTGCATGCAGGGTTGGGTGCCCCAATTAATTCTGCGCGGAAAAGAGGACGAGGCAGAAAAAGCGATGGGGCAGATGATCGATATTTTTGGAAAAGAAAATTACTTCGTTGAACTCCATAATCACGGGATTGAAGAACAGGCTCAACTTGTGCCTGTATTATTAAAATTTGCCAAAAAGTTCGATTTAAAGGTAATCGCATCCAATGATGTGCATTATGTGAAAGAGGAGGACTGGGCTCCCCATGATGCTCTGCTTTGTATACAGACCGGTTCCAAGATCGACGACGAGAATAGGATGCGGTACGATGCGAAACAGTTTTATTTGAAGTCGAGGGAGCAGATGGAGGAGTTATTTAGAGAGGCTCCTGAGTCAATTACCAATACATTTGCCGTGGCGGAAATGTGTGAACTTAAGCTGCCCTTTGGGGAGAATCATTACCCGGTCTTTACTTTACCACCCGAGATTAATACCAAGGAGGTGGACAATGTGAAATACCTGAAACTTCTTTGTATTGAGGGATTAAAGGGGAGGTATGAAAAAGAGTACCTGGCTGAGGAACTTCGCGGGGAAGATACCGATGAAAAAGTACGCGAGCTCAGTGAGCGGGTGGATTATGAATTGAGCGTGATTACCAAGACTGGTTTTAATGACTACTTTTTGATCGTTGCCGATTTTATGGGATGGGCAAGGGACCAGGATATCCCGGTAGGTCCGGGAAGAGGATCGGGAGCGGGTTGCCTGGTGGCCTATGTTTTAGGAATTACTGATATTGATCCCTTACGATTTGGTTTATTATTTGAACGATTTTTAAATCCAGAACGGGTCTCACCCCCGGATTTTGATATCGATTTTTGTATGAGACGGCGGGGTGAGGTGATTGAATATGTCCGTGAAAAATATGGTCGCGATTGTGTGGCCAACATTATTACTTTTGGCACTTTTGGCGCAAAAATGGTGGTGAGAGATGTGGCCCGTGTGCGCGATGTACCCTATGCAGAGGCAGATAAACTGGCGAAAATGGTGCCCGATGATTTAAATATCAGTTTGGAGCAGGCCCTGGAAAAGAGTCCTGAGTTTCGACAGGAGTGTGAAACGAATCCAATTGCCAAGCAGATTATTGAGACGGGAAAAGTGATTGAAGGAATGGTGCGCAATGTGGGAACTCATGCTGCGGGAGTTATTATTGCCGACCGTCCATTACGGGAATTAGTTCCTTTAACCAGTCAGGATGGAGTTTTGACTACCCAATTCCCCAAAGACCCAGTGGAGGATTTGGGATTGCTCAAAATGGATTTTCTTGGGTTAAAAACTTTGACTGTTATTGCGGCGGCAGAGAAACATATTCGCGAAAAAGAGGGATTTGAAAAATTTCGGGTGGCCGATGTATCGCTTGAAGATGAAAAGACATTCGAAATATTAAACGAAGCCCGAACAATTGGGGTCTTTCAATTGGAATCAGATGGAATGCGTCGTTTGTGCAGGCAGATGAATATCTCCAATGTGGATGAGATTATTGCATTGATCGCACTTTACCGCCCTGGTCCGATGGAGTGGATTCCGGATTATATTAAAGGCAAGGAGGATCCCTCGACGATTAAATTCCCACACCCCTTATTGGAAGAGGTCTGTGAGGAAACCTATGGAGTGATGGTCTATCAGGAGCAAGTAATGGAGGCCGCCCGTCGAGTCGCGGGATATTCATTGGGTGGGGCAGATATTTTACGTCGGGCGATGGGAAAGAAGAAGCCCGAAGAGATGGCCAAGCAAAGAGAGATATTTGTAACTGGTGCAAAAGAAACGAACGAGATTGCCGAAAAGAAGGCCAATGAAATTTTTGATATTCTCGAAAAATTTGCCGGGTACGGTTTTAATAAATCCCACTCGGCTGCCTATGGAATTATCAGCTATCAAACGGGTTATCTGAAGGCTAATTTCCCCGTTCATTTTATGGCAGGTGTCCTCTCCTGTGAATTGGGTAATTCTGATAAACTATCCCATTTTATAGGCGAGTGTACCGAGATGAAAATCTTGGTCTTGGGACCGGATGTAAATGAATCGGGGGAGAATTTTACTCCAGTCGAGGGAGAAGAAGATAAAGCGGATTCAATTCGATTTGGTTTGGCCGCGGTCAAAGGAGTAGGGGATGCCCCGTCTGGTGTGATAGTAGAGGAGCGAAAAAATGGTCCCTATCTTAATTTCTCTGATTTCGTTGAACGAGTGGAAGGGAAAGCGGTAAATAAAAGAGTGCTTGAAAATTTGATCAAGGCGGGGGGATTTGATTCCTTGGAGGATAGCCGCTCCGAATTACTTGCCGACTTAGACCGGGCGATGGGGGAGGCCCAATTGCGGAGGAAAGATAGGGAAGCGGGCCAAGTTAATTTATTTGATATGATGGGGGACGATTCCAGTGGGGGGAACTCGGCTGAAAACGGCGGATTTGCCCCGATTACGGATCGGCCTTCGGTTCCGAAAATGGATGAGTTGGAAAAATTGGGCTATGAAAGGGCATTACTCGGATTTTTTCTTTCAGGTCATCCAGTTGATACTCTTGGTGGATTAGGACCTTTGTTAGACGACATTACTTCTGATCAATTAGATAATTTGGAAAGTAAGCGATCTTTTCGTTTATGCGGAGTATTATCTGAAATCGAACGACGATATACCAAAAAAGATGCCAAGCCCTGGGCCCGATTTACTTTAATTGCAAAAGAAAAGGATTTTTCAATCCCCATGTTCCCGGAGGCTTTTGAGCAATATGGCTTACATTTGGAAGAGGGGAAAATTGTCGTGATGGAGGGAGTTGCATCGAAAAAAGACGGTGAGTTACGAACCAATGTGACCAATGTAAGACCGGTTGAGGATGCGATTTCGTCGCTAACCGAGGAAGTTACTTGGTTATTGGACCCGGAGCATAGAGGGGCAGAACAATTTACAAAGGACATGTTTGCCCTGGGAGAGAAGGGAGAAGGAGGGACTTTGATTCGCCTTGCGTACGCACGAAATGGTGAGGACGAAGGTCTTGTGGTGGAAACCGATAGTCGATTTTCAATGCGTTTTTCCTCTTCGATTTTTAAGGATTGGCGTAAGCATGAATGCGTCAAGGGGGCACGGGTGCTCATACGAACTCCGGAACCCCCTCAAGAAAGAAAGTATGGAAAGAAAAATTTTTAAGCTATCTTCCGCCTTGACCTGTGGGCGTGAATCTTTACTTTAAACCTTTCTTATATGACAATTGAAATTAAATTACGTAAAGGCGAGCCTATCGATCGGGCAATTCGTCGTTTAAAAAAGCGCCTCGACCGTGAAGGTACAATACGAGATGTGCGTGACAAGCGTTACTTTGCAAAACCTTCCGATAAAAAAAGAGAAGCCCGAAAGGTGGCAGCTTTTACCCAGATGCTTCGTACTCGTTACGAGAAAATGTAGTTTCAAGGGAATCCTAATTGGATTTCTTGGTAAAAGTTAATTGAGGGGAGATCAAAAAATAAGATGTCCCAATTAAATAATAGAATAACTCCGAGTCTTCGTGCGGAGTGGAAGTTATTTGATCAGGAAAATTCTTCTTCGATTGAGTACCTTATTCTTTGTGAAAAAATGATCTCAGTTGGTGAGTTTTTGTTAGCCCATGATGTCGCAAAAGCAGGTCTGAGTATTCACAAAAATGACCGGAAATTATGTCAGCGAGCTGCTCATGCATTAAGCAAGGCAGGGTCTCCCAAACTTGCCTCTAAATTGCTAGAGGAGTTAGTTGGCGGAGGAGACAGGGGGGTTGAAACACATAGCTTATTAGCCAGTGCCTACAAAGATTTGTGGGAGCAGGCAACCGATTCAGAATCCAAAAAGCAGTATGCAGAACTTGCAATTGCTCGATACGAGGAGGGCTTTTCCACCAATAGCTTTGATAATCTAAGGACAAGTCAGAGACAGGATTTGGAAACCCAATATTACCCCTGCATCAATATTTCATTTATGCATTTTTTCTCCGGTAATGATGAGGCTGGAAAAGAATATGCAGAGAAAGCCTGGAAGATATGTGAAAAATTAAAGGCCGATGGAAAACATGATTATTGGATTCAAGCCACTGAGGCAGAAGCACTTTTACTACTAGGCTCGGTGGACGATGCGGTTTTTTCTTATACTGAGGCAGTGAAAATGACCGATGTTAAGCCTTCCTGGATTGCCAGCACTCGTAAACAGGCACTTCAAATTGCAAGTGCCTACGATGAGGAAGAGATCAGGCAGAAAATACAGAACGCATTCCCCACATTAGGAATTGTGGCATTTTCTGGACATGTCTTGGACCGTCCTGGTTCAATTCCTCGTTTTCCACCCGAAGCAGAAGAAATTGCGAAAAAAGAAATTGTGGAATCCTTGGAAGAAATGGAGGCAAATTGTGGTTTTAGTTCTGCAGCTTGTGGTACAGACATCTTATTTCTTGAGACAATGAATGAGAGAGGTGGGGAAACACATATTTTTTTACCCTTTGCAAAGGAAGAATTTATTGAGACGAGTGTGAGACGGGCGGGGGGGAATTGGGTTGCTCGATTTGAAAGTGTTCTTGATCAGGCGACCTCCATTCATTTTGTGACCAAGGATGGATACAATGGGGAGGACACTCTGTATTCTTTCTGTAATGATGTGCTACTTGGATTTGCTGCGATGCGAGGCCGTGGATTGGATGAAGATCCCAAGTTGCTCGTATTTTGGGATGGCCAGCCCGGCGCGGAAGGAGGAACTGGAGAATTGGTGAAAAAATGGCAAAAGAATTTTAATGACCCTGTTATTATTGATGCAAATCGAGTGTTAGATGCAACTCCTGTAGCAAACGAGTTACCCTCTCACGGCGGAGAGACAAATCCGACATTCCTAATGGGGGGGGATGCTTCCTCAGTATTACCGCGTACAATCAAGACTATGCTTTTTGCAGATGTGGAAGGTTTTTCCCGTTTAGACGAAAGTAAAACTCCGTACTTTGTGGAAAAATTCCTGGGAGGGATATCCAGTATTATTGAACGACTTTCTGTACCTCCTGCCTTCGTGAATACTTGGGGAGATAGTTTTTTCGCAGTTTTTGATAAATTAGAAGACGGGGTTGAATTGGCTCTTGAATTACGAGATTATTTTTCTAAAGGAGACTGGACTCAATTGGGAATGATGGAGGGGATGGAGGTTCGCATTTCAATGCATGCAGGACCGGCTTATGAAAAATTTGACCCCATCCTGGGAAAGTTAAATTTTTTCGGAAGTCATGTGAATCAGGCTGCCCGAATTGAACCAATCGTACTGCCGGGTTCTGTCTTTGTTTCCGAAACAGTTGCGGCATTACTTTCTTTTGGACATGACGGATTTGATTTTGAATATGTGGGGAATTTAGAACTCGCCAAAAATTTTGGAAGTTATCCGATTTATATTCTACAACGAACTGGTTATCATTATGATGAATGAGAACTTTTTAAAATGATTTCCTCTGCTGACATACCCGAACCTTTTGAGAGTTACTCAGGGGAAGGACCTTATGTATTTGTGAGTTATGCTCACGCGGACAAGATTCCCGTTTATCAATCTATGCGAGAATTTCGTGATGCTGGGGTTAATATGTGGTATGATGAAGGCATACAACCTGCTGGAGAATGGGTGGAAGAGATTGCCCATGCCATTAAAAAGTCGGCAATATTTGTTGTCTTTGTATCTCCTCGATCCGTTGATTCCCGCTTTGTTAAAAGTGAGGTGGGATATGCCCTGAGTGAAAATAAAGATATTCTCACAATTTATCTCGAACATACCACATTGCCAGCTGGACTATCTCTTTGCTTACAACAATTCCAATCGGTCTTTGTTTCGGAGAAGAATTGGCAGAAAAAAGCCGGCGCAACCTTGTTGGAAAAACTGAATGAAATCCCCAAGTTGGAAAAAGAAACAACTATAGTCGACCGGGGGCCAGTACCAGTAGATCATGGGGCTGAATTGTGGAAGTCCTGGGACCGGGTATGGATGGTCCAATTAAAGAGAGGTCTACAAAATGCTGAATCAAACGGAATACATTCGGAAAATGTGATCTCGAGCAGCCAGACCAATGAGATTAAAAGACCCGTTCAGGAAACGATTCCAGATAAGAGTTCAATTTTAAAGCTTCGCGGTCGTCCAGGTCGTGGGAAGACAAGGCACCCGCTCGCATTTGATGTATCGATTAATGAAGAGAGCCAGGGCCAGACTGACTTTCCCCAAGGGAATCATAATGATTACTATGCGGGAACTTTTTCGTGGATTCCATCCGGTAAGCTATCGATTTGGGTACCCTATGCAGAAGAACAAAGAGTGGTGGAGGTGGAGCACGGTTTTTGGCTCGGGCAATATTTAGTGACTCAGGAGGTTTACACCCAAGTAATGGGAGCCAATCCCAGTTTTACAGATTCTGAAAGTGATTTATCGAATCAATCTTTACCGGTAAATAATGTATCCTGGCTGGATGCAGTTGCATTCTCCAAGGCATTATCAATTTTATCATCTACACAAGGAACCTTGCCCGCGGGGTATGAATATCGCTTACCTTCGGAAGTTGAGTGGGAATATGCCTGCCGTGCGGGGACATCGAGTTCCTATTATTTTGGCGATGAACCTGCCCAATTACATAACCACGCATGGTTTCGTGGAAACAGTGGAAAAAAAATTCATCCAGTTGGATTAAAAAGTCCCAATCCATGGAAATTATTTGATATGTACGGAAATGTTCGTGAATGGGTGGGGAATTCTTTTGTAAATACATTGTTGAATGATAGTGAGCAGGATGAATTTCGTATTAGTCGGGGGGGTGCTTACATGAAAACTGCGGTGGAATGCCAATCATCGACCCGGTCCACAAATTCTTTATACCATCGATTTAGAAATTTAGGGTTCCGGGTTGCTTTGGCTCGTACCAATAATACTTGAAGCAGCGGTATTAATTCATCTGCAATTTTGAGGGATTTCCGTTGCTCTTTTGGGAAAGTAAATTCATTTTCTAGTCTTTTGTGATGAGCGAAGATAAGCCAAATAGTACCCCTCAACAAGATACTCCACTTGATGGAAGCGATCAATTTGCTGTCCGGCAAGCCAAACTTGAACAGATTCGTGAAAACGGGTTTGATCCATTTCGGTCGAATTGGGAACAAACGCATACCTCCACTGAAGCACAATCACTTTTGACTGAAGACATGGAAGAAGGTCCAGAGGTCTCGGTTGCCGGGCGCATAGTGGCATTTCGTTTGATGGGAAAAGCATCCTTTTTAAAAGTCCTCGACCGAGATGGTAAGGTTCAGGCTTATGTGAGAAAAGATGAAATTGGAGAAGAGGAATATGCCACTTTCAAAAAATTGGATTTAGGTGATTTTATTGGTATCCGAGGGAAATTGTTTCGCACTAAGACAGGGGAAGTAACCATCCGTGCACAGGAATATCGCTTGGTTTCAAAAGCCCTTCGTCCACTTCCTGAAAAGTGGCATGGATTAACTGATAATGATCAAATTTATCGTCAACGTTATTTAGATTTAATTGTGAACGATCAATCCCGTGAACGATTTCGTACACGGAGTCAAATTATTCGAGAAATTCGAGAATTCTTTTGGAATCGGGATTTCTTGGAAGTGGAAACTCCGATGTTACAATCAGTTTCTGGTGGAGCAGCAGCCCGACCTTTTCGGACTCATTTTAATGCTCTGGATTGCGATTTTAATATGCGGATTGCCTTGGAACTTCATTTGAAAAGATTGTTAGTAGGTGGCTTCGATCGGGTTTTTGAAGTGGGCAGAGTTTTTCGAAATGAAGGACTTTCGAGGAGGCATAATCCAGAATTTACTATGTTGGAGGCTTATCAGGCTTATACGGATTATCGTGGAATGATGGAATTAACTCAGTCCTTGATCCAACAAGTTGCGGAACGTTCTCTTGGTACTTTGCATTTGGAGAGAAATGAGGGAGATGTAATTGACCTTTCGGGTAAATGGAGAGAAGCCAAGTACAAAGATTTAATTATCGATGCGGTGGGAAGGGATGACTGGTTTGAATTGCCTAAATCCGCCAAGTTGGAAAAAGCCAAAGAACTTCGAATTGAAGTTGATCCAGAGTTAGAAGATTTTGAAGTTACTAATGATGTGTTCGAAAAAATTATTGAACACACTCTTATACAACCCACTTTTGTGACCCATATCCCTAAAGAACTTTGTCCTTTGGCTAAGATCACCGAAGATGATTCCAGTACCATCGATGTGTTTGAATTATGCATTAATGGCCAGGAGATCGCACCGGCTTATTCTGAACAAAATGATCCTGCCGTTCAGCGTGATGCATTTATGAAACAAGTGGGTGAGGAGACTCAGGAATTAGATGATGATTTTCTTCTGGCTTTAGAACATGGCATGCCACCGGCCGGCGGCATGGGTTTAGGGGTTGATCGATTAGTTATATTTTTGACCAAGGCGGCCAATATTCGGGATACAATTCTTTTCCCTACCCTTCGACCTTTTTAAGCATCTCCGTTCAATTCCCTCACTAATGAAGGTTAAAAACAAGGGAGATCAACAAAAGGTTATAATCAAACCAGTCCTTTGGAGACAGACGGCGTTCACCTTATTTTTGTGTATTACGGCGTTCTTTTTTTCCATGGTAAATTATTTTGGAGTTCTTTTTAGCTGGGTAGCTATGATTGTCTTTTTTATTTTAGCACTGCTCAATCTATTGGATCAACTTTTTCAATGGTCGCGATTATTGATTGATTCGGAGGGTTATTCCTTTCGCGGATGGTGGAGGAAACAGCATTATCGTCATGAAGAAATTGAAAGTTTTGATACTGAAATCTACGCGGCCCGCCCGCTTATTATAGTGAGTCTAAGAAAGAAATCTCAAAAGTTAAGGGGACTCAAAGATGAACCCATTGCATTTCCGTGTACATTTGGAAGACCGGTCGAGGATATACTGAAGGTTTTGCGTGACAACCACGACAAAACACCTCGTGCACTAGTCTAGGGAATTATAATCAGGAAGTTCCTTTTCCTCTTTCGGTTTGTTAATGGCTCCGAAACCGAAAAATCGTAATATTGGCGTGGAGTATGCTAATCCTATAATAATCAATTGGGACACGATGAAGGCCATAAGATAATCAAATGCCTTATCCATAAACCCATAGGAGTGAAGCCCAACACCAAGCATATTGGTTCCGAACCAAGACCAGGAGGTGACCACATTTCCAAAAATTGCAATGCAGGCAAGACCTTTGGTTTTCGCGATCCCAGAAAAGCGGGCATGGAGAAGGAGTGCATTCCAGATTACAATCAATAGGGCACCATTTTCCTTGGCATCCCAACCCCAAAATCTTCCCCATGACTGATCTGCCCAAATTCCCCCAAGAATAGTTCCCACCAGGCTGAATAGTAGTGAGAAACAGGTGATACCGTAAATCATTGAGTCTAAAGTTTTTTTCAACTTTTTTTCCGGTTTTTTGAAAACAAAACAACCGAGGTGATAAAAAACGTAAGCAATCCCAAGAAAACCGGCTAGGTAGGTCGTGGAGTAGCCAATACTTATGCAGACCACATGAGTAGCTAGCCAAAAGTTCGAATCCAGTACTGCGCGCATCATTTCCATCGTGTCACCCGTTGGATTGAGTGATGCATCCAAGCTTAGGCTGTGGGCAATTACCAAGCTGCCAAATCCGATCAGGGCACCCATCGCCGAGGCTATTCCCAGTCGGATATATTTTTCAGTAGCCAGGCAGAGCAGAACGGAAGCCCATCCAATAAAGAGGGCGGAAGAATATAAATTAGTAACCGGGGGGCGACCTTCAATCCACATTCTCGCTACCAATCCAAAAGTATGACAAAAGAATACTATGATGGTTAAATAATATGCTGCATTACGAAGCGATTTAACCATTGCAGAGTCCCCTAGAAGTGCTGCACAAAACCAGGAGAAGCTGGCAACCAAGAATATCAGACCGTATGCAATTGCGCTTCGGTAAAATGGTTCAAACCCGTTGAAAGTTTTTTCAAAAGAGAGTGTGGATGTGGCTGAACCTGCACGAAGTGTAATTAATTGATACATTTCAGTGACAAGATTATTGAATTTTTCGAAATGGTTACCCTGATATGCGAGTGCAAGCTCCTCGTATTGGAGGATAATTGGATCCACTCCTTCTTTTACTTTAATGGCTTCGGCATACTGGACAGCAAAGAGTGCGGAAGGATTGAGCTTTTCATTCTCTTTGATGTATTCAACTCTTTCCTTGAGAGAAGTTCTGTCCAAAGAAAGGAGTTCTCTTAAAATAAGGGCAAACTGTCCGGGGTCCATATTTTGTTTTTCCCTTGATTCGAGAGGTTCTGCCCCAACAAGAGATTCAGTAACTTTCAACCATTTTCCATCACCCTCTGAAATGATGGGTGGTATGGGAAGAAATTCAGTCCATAAATTGGCTTGGTTATAGCGGTCCACGAAGAATACCACCTTGGCGAACTCTTCACTTCCTAGTTTTACTACCGATGGATTTTGGGACAACTTAGCAGTCAACTCACGAAACCTTATAAATTCATCGCTTACCGCACGGTCCCGTTCAGGATCATACACTAATTCAGTAACTCCTAATTGCTTCAATACCTCGGTACGATCCGGCGTAGTGGGAGGGGAAAGGGAATGTTTCAGCTTTTTATAGATGAGGAGCGACCCATAAAGTTCGATAATGTTTTGTTGAAAGCTGTCCCGAAGTTCGCTTTCTACTTCCCCTGCTTTCCTCGCAGAGGAATCGATGTTAGAAAGAAAAGGTTTAAGTTCTTCGTAGGAATAATGTTTTCCATTCGTGCTCAACTTTTGACTAAGTAGCCCCAGGACTTGGTCGTGATCGATAAGAAATGTTTTTAGTTTATCTGCTTTTTCAGGTGCGAAGAGAACCTGAGCAAGCCAATCAACTGCTTGCACTTCGACCGCGACTACTTCGACACCGTTTTGTGGTATTTTTACTTTTTTTAACTTTTTGTACTCTTTTAAAATGTCTACCTGTTCTTCACTAAGTGAATTTCCCGATTTTTTCTGTTGAGTTATATTATCTATTTCCTCCGACTCCTCTTTTTCCAGAACTCGAAGCGCAGTTCGTTTATTTCGGAGAACAAGCAGGATATTTCGAGCTACACTGTCGAGTGGTTTAACCCTTCCGCCACGCAGCACAGGGAGTTGGGAGAACGAGTCCAGATTAAACGATTCATTGGATTCGATTGTGCTTGGATCACCGGAGCTTAGAAAGTCAAAGATTGATGCCTTAGTCCAAGTGTTTGGCAAAAAGGAAATATACAAACCTGAGAAAAGGATAACGGAGAAAACAATGGTATGGAGTTTGAACATATTACGCTTTCGCAGGAGTTTTCGAATTTTTCCTCAGAAATTTAAATAAGTGGAAACTAAATTGCCAAAGCATTCCTATCGAAACTAATATACAGGCAATGTAAGGAACAAGCCAACTGGGGTTACTGATCACCTGAAAGACAGTGTAGTTAGCAGAATCATTCATTTGGTACTGGTAAAAGGTCTTCCCTCCATGACGCAGCGGGGTATTCATGTAGACTAATGCCCGGCGTGTTTGATTTTCATCGAGGTGTAACTTGATGTCGCTTTCAAAATTAAAAGGTATTTCGGTACCTTGGTAATTTTCATGCTCAATATCGAGAAGTTCGATTGAAAAGGGAAGATATTCCCGCTTCTGTCGGAGAGTGATTCCCCATAGTTTTCCATTGTGTCGGATAGATTGAAAGGAAAGGTCAGCGAGCTTGGGCGATATCTGAGACCATACATGACTACCAGCGGGGTGAGAAATCGTCATCCAATTCCCGAGGCTTTTTCCTTGGTCAGTCAGTTCAAATACTAAGTATCCAAAATTCATTCCATCGCCACTAAAGTCTTCATCTTTATCGGTAATATTCAAATTGGCAGATTGCCCAACCCCTCGGTTTACCATTTGTGCAATTTTTGACTTGGGTGTTCCCGGAGCAACAAAGTCAAAATTACAGTTCACTCCAAAATGATGAACTTTGAGAGTAAAGGGAAGGGATTGATCTATCAATGTACCGCCTTTTTCCAAAAGATTTTGGGGAATAGTAACCACTCGTTCCTGGTCTGGGTCAGTCACATTGCGCAGGGCAAGTTCAACTCCATGAAATCGCTCGATATAATTACTACGTTCGCCTTTATTAATGGTCATGCGCGATTCTTCCTGAATTGCCTGAGTCACTAATTGACCGACAAGGAGAAGAATAATTCCCAAGTGAATGAGCTGAATTCCAATTTTCTTTCCGGTCCATTGAAAACGAACAATATAGGCGGCGGTCAGATTAATAATAAGGAGCCCACCCAAAAGATAGCCACCAGGAATTGGTAAAGGCAGACTGTGTAAATATTCTCCACCCCAGAACTTTTCAGGGTAATACCAAATACCATAAAAAGATTCAAAATATTCTGCAAGGGCTCCTCGAATTCCAATCCTTACCTGTTCGAGAGTAGCCACGAAAATAAGAATCATGGATAAGCTCAAGAGCGTAATGGTCAGTCGAAGAGATGCAAAAGGGATGAGGAAGCTGAAATTTTTCCTTCGTTGGCTGAGTGAATTTTTTCGTTTTGATTCTTTCATTTCTATTCAGTCTCCCCTCGTAGTGAGATAGAATTAAGAAAAGAGATAAAGTTACTCTTTTCTTTTTCAGCAAGTGTGCGGTTTCCAATTAATTTGAAAAACCACGACTCTTTTTCTAAAAAGAGAGTACCAGCAAGAACTGCTTTTTCTTCTCCGTAGGCTTCGACTAAATGAGCGGAGTTTCCCGCCAGGGTAATGGAGCTACAGTACTGGTCGAGGGAAGCCTCTTGGATTGGGGCGAGATCAATCTGTCCAATCCATCTGTTCACATTCGCAAGTAATCCACCCACGTCACCGGGGAAAGAAGTCACTGAAATATCTAGCTGCGTTCCATTGGGACCCGCTACTTTATAACTTCCGATTCTCATCGAAGAGGCCTTGCCTTCACTCCAAGTGGAGGGTTTTGACCAAGACCAAGGATTTTTGAGTGGTTTGGCTGAGTTGGTATTTCCCGTTTTGGGCAACGGGGCAGGCGATCTGGCAAGGATCGGCTTATTTTTCTCAGACCGGAGGGAGCAGGATTCAAGAAACTGAATAAAATTTTCCGATTCTTTCAGTACCAATTTTTGATCTGCGATAAAGGGAAAGAGCCATGTGTCTTTATCCTGCCTTAACAATGCGAGCAGAGCAGTTCGCGGTGGTGAGGATGCAGTTTCTACTTTGCTATTGAGATACACCCATTCAAAGGTTCGATCCCCTATTTTTTTTTCCTGTAAAAAAGGGGTTAGATTTTCTTGATTAAAAGGGGGGTATCCCATTTCGCGTCCAAACATATTTGCCACATCAACAGTGGATACATTTTCCCGAAATGGCATAACTCCAATTCGTCCTTGCGGACCGCTTTTCGTTTTTACATGAAAAGAACCTGCCATGGGTCCTGATAAGTCAGGGTTTTCTCCCCAGTTTGGAGGGAGTTTCCAGGATACAATGGGTCCGTCATATTCAGATGGAATGGAGAAGGATTCGATCTTTGGTTCCTCAGAACAAGATAGAATAAATAGGAGTACAGGAAGAGGGTACAGAAACCGAAAGAGGGTGTAATTAAAATTTTGGATCAAGGTCGAAAGCATAGTAGTTTAATTTTCCTTTTTGAGCAAAGGAGATGACTCAGGTTTATAATTCTATGAAAATAAACTTTCGAGGCAAGCGTGGGGAGCCAAAATCATGCATTACATTTGAAGAGGGTGACATCCCCATCTGCAAAAATGTATTCTTTTCCTTCTAGCCTAAGTTTACCCGCCTCTCTTGCCGCTTGCATTGAACCTGCTTCGAGCAGTTCATCATAGGAAACCACCTCCGCTTTGATAAAAGATTTTTCAAAATCAGTGTGAATTACTCCGGCACATTGAGGGGCGGTCATTCCTTTTTTGAATGTCCATGCTCTGGCTTCCTTCTCTCCAGCGGTTAAGAATGACGCGAGTCCGAGCAAATTGTAGGAGGATTGGATTAATGTGGATACTCCGGAGTCAGAAACTCCAATTGCTTCGAGGTATTCTGCTACATCATCCTCTCCCAATTCGGATAGTTCTTCCTCCATTTTAGCCGAAATCACACAGGAGTCAGCATCCTGTTGTTCGGCCGCCCAATTCCTAAGGTTAGTCACATGTACATTCGTGGAAAAGTCTGCTAATTCATCTTCTTTCACATTACAGGCATAGAGCATGGGTTTTGAACTCAGTAGGCAAAAACTGGGAAGTCTTTTAACTTCATCTTCATCCATTTCTAAAAGGTTGGCAGGTTTTCCCTCGTCTAAATGCGGAATCAACTTCTCTAGTAGAGCGACATTTGCCTCCGCATCCTTGTCGTTTCCCCGTGCTTTCTTGGCGTTCTTTTGTAATTGGCTTGAAACGGAATCTGCATCCGCTAAAACTAACTCCGTCAATATGACCTCGGCATCATTCACTGGGTCGACTCGGCCCATATTATGAATAATATCTTCATCTTCGAAGCAACGGACCACATGAACAATTGCATCGACCTCACGAACATTTGCGAGAAATTTATTGCCTAAGCCTTCGCCTTTGCTTGCTCCTGCAACGAGACCGGCGATATCAACCATTTCGATTGCGGCAGGTATAATGGTTTGTGTCCCTGCGATTTTCGCCAGGCGCGTAAGTCGATCATCGGGTACCTGAACTACGCCCACATTTGGATCGATGGTGCAAAAAGGATAATTTGCCGCCTCTGCTTTACGGCTTTTAGTAAGGGCATTAAAAAGAGTACTCTTGCCTACATTAGGTAGGCCAACAATTCCGGATTGTAACATAATATTAAAAAACCACTGAATATGTCTTGAGTTGGATGATTGGTCAAGAAAGCTCGGTTGATTATTGTGTGCTTTCTCATTGACGGAATTGTGTACTTCTTTAGTTATAGAGCTCTTATATGGCGATAGTAGCTCAGTTGGTTAGAGCATCGGCTTGTGGTGCCGAGGGTCGCCGGTTCGAATCCGGTCTGTCGCCCCATCCCTTTCTTCTTGAGGTTATCAACTACATTTTACCTTTTTATTGTACCGCTTTTTGTAAGTGGAATTTTAAATGCTGTTCCTTCCTTATTTCCCCAAAGCAAGGACACTAAAGAAACCTTAAATCTTCCTTATGGGAGTGATCCCAGGCAAATTCTTGATGTGGTGAGTTCTGAAAAGTGCCATGATTCTCCGGTGATTATTTTTACTCACGGTGGAAGTTGGCGATGGGGACAAAAAGACTATCACCGGGAAATTGGTAAACAATTTGCGCGAAAAGGAATCGTGTTCACTACGATTAATTACAGACTTTATCCCGCCGTTCGTTTTCCCGCTTTTCCAAAAGATGTTGCGTTAGCCGTAAAATGGGTAAGAGAAAATATTGCCCAATTTGGCGGAGACCGAAATAAGATCTTTTTAATGGGTCATTCTGCGGGTGCACACAGCATAAGTTTAGTTGGCCTTGATTCAAAATACCTCAGTGAATTAGGGGGTAACTTAGATTGGATAAAAGGGGTGATCCCGATGTCCTGTCCTTTTCAGTTTGAACCCTCGAAAGAATTTCTCTACCGGGATCTTTTTCCTTCGGAATTCGATGTTTCTCTGTTCATGCCAATGGGAATTAAAGTCGAGGGAGAAATCCCCTCTTTTTTCATTATGCACGGCTTTTTTGATCCCATTATTCCGCATGAATTGGCGACTGAATTCGCTGAAAAATTAAGAAGTGCAGGGGGACATGCCCAGACTAGGATTTATCATTCTCACGGACATTTTTCTTTGGTGAGACGAACTACTTCCTGGCACATTTGGCCTACTCCTTTACTGACCGATGTGGTTTCTTTTATTGATTCTGAATCTCCGTCCACCAGGAAGAATTAATTTTTGCAGAATTCCAAAAGTTTATCTATCGTTTTCTCTGTAGGTGATCCCTGTTCTTGCCTCCATTTCAATCCGGCTTTTTTCATTTGAAGTCTCAGTTCTTCATTTTCAATTAGAGAATGAAGGTGTTCCATGACTGACTCAATCGAGTCTCCCTGTTGAGCGGCTCCGCAAATTACTAATTCTTGGCAAGTTTCTGGAAAATTTGTGCAGGCAGGGCCAATGACCAAAGGAATTCCCATTGAAACCGGTTCGATTGGGTTTTGTCCTTCATCACGTGGAGGGAGAGTTTTTCCGAGAAAGCCAATATCAGCGCCCTCGATTAAATCAATAAGTTCGCCCGTTGTATCGGCCAGATAAACAATGCATTCACTCGTGTTATTCGATGGAAGGGTTCTTTGCCGATAGGAAAAAGAAAAAGTAGATAGCGTGCTTTTTACCTCATTTCTTCTTTCTGCATGCCTGGGGATAAGAAGAAGTCGGGCATCAATCTTTGTTTGGCGAATTTCTTGCAATACATCCAAGAGTAGTTTTTCTTCACCCGGCCATGTCGAGATTCCGGCCAGTACGAGAGAGGAGGCAGGAAACCCGAGTTCTTTTTTCCTCTGGTCTTTCTTCGAATCAGAGGGTGGGGTGGCAGGAGAAATATCAATTTTTAGGTTTCCCGTGGAAAAAGTGTTATCCTTAGCGACTCCAATTTCCTGCCACCTTTTTTCTTGAGTTGCCGAGGCGGCGAGGATTTGTAAGTGCTTTGGAATCAATAAATTTTGGAAAATGCCCAACTTACGAAGTCGATTATAAGATCGATCCGACAACCGGCCGTTGATAATGCAAAATGGAATCCCTTTCTTTTTTGCTTGGTACATATGTTCGGGCCAAAGTTCACTATCCACGCAAATCGCAAGGTCGGGTTTGATTCGAGACCAGGTGAGCCATGAAAAGGGGAACCAATCGAGGGGGAATGGACCGGAGGCGAGGAGTTCTTTTGAATATTTTTGCTCAGCAATTTTCTGCCCGGTACTAGTTGTACCACTGAGTACAATTTCAAAATTTGAACTGGAAAGAAAAGAGTGAAGGATTGAGTGGATAGAAGACAGTTCACCCACACTGACTGCTTGAATCCAAATTCTTGTTCGTTTTGAATCTTTGTCCGGTAGCCGTGGCCAGAAACCGAGGCGGTATTTCAATTTTTTACCATAGCCTCCCCGTTTAATCATCCTCTTTAAATAATAGGGAGAGAGGATCAGAAAAAAAACAGGATAGATAATACGATAAAGAAAAATCACTTAAATAAAAAGCAGTTTGGAAAGCTTTTCCATTGCCAAAAGGGCCGTTGATAAGAATAGATGCATTGTAATTACTTATGGAGACTATTGATCGAATCGCGAAACTATTTTCAAGTTGCCAAGAAAAAAAGCGTGCTGCTTTTGTGGGTTATGTGTGTGCATGTGATCCCGATTTTGATACATCATTATCGGTTTGTAGAGCTTTGATTGAACGAGGAGTTGATATTTTAGAATTAGGAGTTCCCTTTTCTGACCCGCTTGCAGATGGCTTGACGAATCAATTAGCCGCACAACGTGCGTTAGAGGCGGGATGTGGTCGAGATGATGTCTTTCGCTTAGTGGAAGAGATTCGAAAGTTTTCAGAAGTACCAATTGTTTTTTATACTTATTATAATCTTATTTTTTCGCAGGGCATCGAAGAATATGTTGCACGGTCGCGTGAGGCGGGCGTGGATGGTTTACTGACTTTGGACTTACCGCCTGAAGAAGCGAGCGAATTGGTTGCTTCATGCCGTCAGAACGGACTAAAAAATATTTTTATTATTGCTCCTACCACTCCCGAGAATCGTATTCCTACAATTGTAGAGAGTTCGTCCGGGTTTATTTATTACGTCTCAAGAGCGGGAGTTACCGGCGAGAGAAAAGATTTAGCGGATGATTTAGACATTCGAGTCACCACTATTAAAAAATACACGGATCTTCCCGTTGTGGTTGGGTTTGGAATTTCGACGCCCGAACAGGTGAGTAAAGTCAGTGCAGTTGCCGATGGGGTTGTGATTGGAAGTACACTGGTCAACTGCATCTCTGCAAATTTGGGGAATCCAAATTTAATCGTGGAAAAGATTTCTGCCCGTACTGAGTCTTTATCTACAGGTTTGTCTAAAATGTAAAATTGTCTTCCTTTACCGGTGGTGAAATCTGGAACGCCAAACTTATATTTTTTAGCTGGGGTAACTGCTTCAGGAAAGTCTGCAATGGCGTTAGAATGGGCCGAGAGAAATGAGGCCGAAATTCTTTCTTGTGATTCGGTTGCACTTTACCGAGGAATGGATATCGGTTCAGCGAAACCTAATCATGAGGAACAAACGAGAGTCAAGCACCACGGATTGGACTTGGCAAATGTCGATCAACGATATGATGTTTCCCAATATAAAAAGTATGCTGAGGCAATTATAGAGGAAGTATACCAGCGAAATGGGACAGTTTTAGTGGTAGGAGGAAGCGGCTTTTATTTACGGTCTTTTTTTTCCGCCGTAGTGGACGAGGTAAAGGTAAGCAATGAAATTAAGAATTCCGTGGAAGAATTATATCAGATGGAAGGACTTGATGGATTAATCAAAAAATTAAAAAATCTCAATCCATCTGGACTTGGTAAACTGGATAATCTCAATCCGGTCCGGGTAATAAAAGCACTGGAGAGATGCATGGCAACTGGATCTACTCTTCTGGAATTAAAGGTAGAATTTGAGAAAAAACCGACACCCTACTGCAATTTTCAAAAAAAGACATGCTTAGTGGACCGAGGAGACGAAGACATTGAAAACCTGATCAAGCTTCGAACACAATCAATGTTGGCAAATGGATTAATTGAGGAGGTCGAAGGTTTAATTGATCAAGGATTATTGCATAACTATCCCGCCTCTTCCTCTGTGGGTTATCGTGAAATATTGTCTTATTTAAGAGGAGAACTTTCTCGGGATGAACTTGGACCCGCCATTGCATTATCAACAAGGCAATTGGTTTCAAAGCAAAGGAAATGGTTTCGCAAATATTATCAGGCAGATCAGATTTTAGTTCCAACCGGGGGAGAACCATTAAACTTAGAAGATCTAATTTGGCATTCGGACACTTGACCGATGAGCCAACTTTTGGCTAGATTATAAATAGAATATCAAACGAACCCAATCTACTGTATTGAAACCCCTCCAAAAAATAGCAATTGTAACGAATGCATCAAAGCCTGGTGCAGAGGCATTGGCATCTGAACTGGAGCAAATTGCCAAAGAAAGCGGAGTATCTACGGTCGTGACTTCTGATTTTCCCTGTCAAACCGGATTGATTGAAGGATCGGATGCCTGTTTTGTGGTGGGAGGTGATGGTACTTTACTTGGAATGATGAACGAAGCCGTTCGATATAATGTTCCCGTGGCCGGAATCCGACATGGGAAACTTGGATTTTTAGCCACCTTTTCTCCGGAGGAAATGGATCACTTCCTTCCCTTGCTTTTTGCGGGGCAATACCAGGTGAGGCAAAGAAGTATGATTGCATATAAGGAGGGGGGGGGCGAATCGAGGTTTGCCCTCAATGATTTAGTAATCAAGAGCGGAAGTAATGCTCGTTTGGCACGATTTTCTGTTTATGTTGAAAATGAAAGAGTGGCAGATTACGCTTGCGACGGAATTGTTTTTTCTACTCCCACTGGTTCAACGGCATATAATTTAGCCGCAGGTGGCCCGATTGCTCACCCAGACGCCCAGGTCGTTCTCATGACTCCTATTTCAGCTCATACTTTAACGAGTCGCAGTGTGGTATTTCCTGCGGGGGTTACCTTACAGGTGAAGGCCCTGGCAAATACGGAAGAGCCATTTGTTTCGGCTGATGGACAACCTGCTTTTGACAAAACTCCAGATTTCCCGGTACAAATATCGTTAGCGCAGGAAACGTTTCCATTACTTGAAGTAAAGGATCATTCTCATTTTCGTGTTCTACGAAATAAATTAAAATGGGATTAATGGAAAAGGAATGAACTTTTAAAACCGAACCATGCTTTCTTCTGGTACCCGTATTGAATCTACTCGCATTTTAAATTGGCTAGGGGAGGGTTCGTGTGGACAAAGTTACCATTGTGAGGGTTCGGAGGGTGAAATTAAGGGACAAGAGTTTTATGTAAAGTTAATCCCCAGGGAAGTTTCCGAAAGGAAGGGCTTTCAAGATTATTTCATTCAGGAGGGACAAGCCTTAGAGCAATTAGATGGACCGGGTATCTGGCCGGTTTTAAGCACCGGTGTGACGAAGTGGAAGCATTGGTTTCGATATTCCTGGCTCGCAGGAAAAGAGATTAAAGTTGAAATCAAGCAGGAGGGGGAAGAGGGCGAGACTAGTATCGAAGAGGTTCGATATATTCGATCGCTTGAAGATCTTTGTGACTACGCGATAACCGAAATCTCACCCGAACAGTTGTTGACTATTATGATCACCATGCACCAGGGGCTATACAAAGCTCATTTGTCTGGCGTCTGCCATGGAAACTTAAAACCTTCCAATATTTTGGTTCAACAAAATAAGGACGGAGAGTGGGAAAGTTCAATTACAGAATTTGGTCTTTATCGATTGAATTTATTTACTCCCTATGGATTGTCTGATGAAGAGAAAAAAGAGGTTACGGTGATGAATATCGATGGTCGTGCCTCTTTTCTTGAAGGAGAAAAATTTCGTCCCGAGGACATCGATCATCAGCAATTACCCGAGGAAAATTGGGATTTATTTGCCCTTGGCAAGATCGTTTTTGGGATCATTGAAAAAGCAAAGCACAATTCTGATTCACTTCATGAATGGAAAGACTGGGAAGAATGGGCATCACGGGCGACAGGAAAAGAACAACGGGAACCTTTCCCTTCCTCCGCTCATTCAATGGATGCAATGCCTCATGTGGGTGATATTTCTCGTTTTGGAATAAAAGTGGAATCAGATTCGACTGAGTCCAATGTTGACTTAGAGGAACTTCGGTTGAAAAGAGAACTGAAGTTTCAATTAAAAGAAAAACTGAGCACCCTAAAAGCAAAGCGTGGAATAACCGCATTAATTGGAGGAGTTTGCTTTGTGTTTTATTTAATTTATTCGATTTATCTGTTATTGGCTCCTGCTCCATGGACAGAGTATTCACTCGAAGGTTTATTGGACAGCTATCAAATGGGGGCTGGTCTTTTTAGCGGCCAAGCATGGGGTATTGTGCCCGGTAATTATGATGAAGAGGGAGATGGTGGGCAGGATGTGGTCGGAGAGTGGAGTAAGGAAGATGGATTTTTTGTTTTAAAATTTAAGCGCTTTAAAAAAAGCAGGGAAGAAGAGAGCGGGAAAAAGTTATGGCAATTTATAGGCGATGGAAAAACCTCGGACGAAGATTATTTCATTTGGGAGGATTTTCTGCGGTACGATCGTGCAAGAGATGCACTCCTCCTCATCAAGAGGAAAGATTCTCGTTCTACTTATTTGCCAGGGGTTCGGGAAAATGGTGTGCCCCGATTATATCCTGAAGGACGAATTAAAACGAGCTTAGGTAAGATCAAGAAATCTGAACTTCTTTTCGTGAAAGAAGAAAAGAGTAGTACTCGCTGGTCTTTGTTTTTTGCCTTAGGTTTTATTCTCGCCAGTTTAATGTATCACCGAGAATTAAAAAAATTAGTTCTGACAAACGGAGAAATGGTTGAATAAACTAAATTTTCCCTGTTAACTCATTCTCTAATGTGTAGTACCAAGAAAAGGGTGGAATGGAAGAAATGGTTATGGGCTCTTTTTTTGAACCTTTTCTTGGTGTCCTGTTGGCAGAAAGATCCGAGTGGTAGTTATCAGGGGGAAATTAAGGACTGGGTTTACGAGGTCTATGAGGCTCCATTAATTACCCAAGGAAATGTATGTGAAATTGAGGTAATTCTTAAGCAAGTACCGGAAGGTTTCCTTTCACAGCTCATTTTTCAACACCCAAAAATGGAAAAGGTAACCAGGACAGGAAAATGGAAGGTGGAGGATGGATATCGAAGTGTATTTTTTAATGATGGTAAATCCCCTTCCGAGTATTTTCTTGTCAAAAGCGGTGCTCGATTTGCCTTTCAGACGAAAGAGGGGCTTAGCAATGATGACGGCAGTCCTATTCTGTTAATGAGAAACGAAGGAAAGTCCCGCAAGGCATCTTATCCCTTCCAAATTTCATTTTTGGAGGATGATGTTGTTCGTATTGAAACCTCGGAGGAGGATATTGCCTACACTGGAAAATGGAAATGGGGAGGTAATCAAATTTCTGTCAGCGTTGCTATGGCCGAAGAAAAGAAGGAAACTGGAAGTAAACCGGCAGAAACTTATAAATATTTTTTGACCTGGGAAGAAGAGGGGGGTGACAATCTTTATTTAGAAAAAATGGTGATCACCCGGCCCTTTTTAAACGAAGATGGAACGAGGCGTCAAAGTTGGATGAGTTCCTTGGTTTTTTCGGATCGTCCTGTACTTAAACCAAGATAATTCAGGATTTTTTGAATATTCAAAGGTTTGACGTATTGTGCATCATGTCCATGATCTTCTCTTTTAAATTATACAAAACCTCATGATTACAGCATTACAAAATTTTATTTCAAAGAAAGGAAAGTTCGTCTTTGTACTTTTACTTTTCGTGGTGGTTATTTCTTTTGTTCTTTACCTAGCACAAGGCACCTCGATTTTTGATCTCTTGCCTGATCCCAACCGGGAAAAGAAAGAATTCTATGGTTCCGATCTTAATAACCCGGATGAAATGCGTTTTTTATCAATCGAGAATCGGGTTGCTTCTGACTTTGGCGCAGTAGTTCCGCCTCTTGAAGATAGCATGCTCGAGGCCGATAAAAAGTTCTTCGAGTCTTTACAGGCTCAGTTACAGGCTGCCTTCCAGGCAGACCAAGGAGATATTGACCGTTCCGCGTTGCAAAGACTTTTTGGTTTTATGCAATCGTGGCCTAACTTACCCAAGAATTTTAAGGTCCAGGAAATTGCCCGTTCCGGTATTTACGATCCCGTTTTTTCGCAAGCAGCAATCCGGGCAAAATTAGTTATGGAAGGTCAGGCAAAGTCGTGGTCTTATTTGTCAGATACTGAAAATCATATTGGGATAAACGACGGATTTAATCGTTATGTTCGTGAACTCGTTCCCTCTTTAATTTCGGATGAAAATCGATCTCGTGCCTTGAAGCTTGTTGGTGTTCGCCAAGGAGTTAGAACAAGTTTTGTAGAGTCCACATTATTCTCTCATTTTCGTGCGAATCAAGTAGATCGGATATATTCTGATGGTGGTTTCACCTTGGATAAAGAGGGTGAAATTGATTTGTATAGTAATCAATTTGCCTGGAAAGCTGAATTACTCTCATTGAAATTATCAGAAATTGAAGATACTCCTCCTGCACTTTTTAGGTTCAAATTTTTCAAGCAACCCTCAGTTGATGACTCGATTAGTATTTCCTACGGTACGAATTCAGAAAAGATCACATTTGTAAATCAATCCCCAGATCAGAATTCTTCTGATATGTCGGTTCAATTGGGAGCCAACCTTCAAGCCACCATCATCAATTTTATTGAAGCACTCAATTCGAAAGATTTTGATTTTGAATGTACCAAATCGAAAGAAGAAGCAGTTATTATTACCCCTCGAATAAAAAGCCTTCCTCGAGTGACTCCGCAGCTTTTTTCGACCAGTGAAGCAATCGCAGTTACCAACTTGTTAACAGAACAACTGAAGAGTTTTCATGATGAGAGTAAAAATGATCCCATCTTTACTGAACCGGCACGAACCTTTGCTACGATGATCCGCTTTCCAACCAATGACTTCTTATCGATTCCGCCTGAGCCGGAAGAATCCAGGCTGCGTGGCTATTACGATCTTAACCGAGATCAATTTGATCCCGTACCCAGTGCACCCGAACCCGATTTGTCTGTTGAGGGTGAGAAAGGCCCCAAGGGAGAGAACGATTCCAACAACAGTGGTGAACCACTTGATTTTATTTCTTCCGCTTTGAATGATTCGAATCAAAGTAAAAAGAAAGAAGTGAGCTTTGAAGATGTGAGAGAGGAAATTCGCTTACGAATAATTGAGGAAGATCGATTAGATGCGGAAAGAGATGCAAAAGAACTTGCCCGCGAGGCGTCCTTGCAATTCTTGGATCAAATCAACTCGTTGCGAGATCAGCTTAATTCAAAATACTCAAATTTCATACAAAGAAGAAATTCGAATGAGTTAAAATCCCTGATTTCCGAGAGTGGGGGAGTCGCAAGAGAAATTTCTTTTACGGAAAATGATATGAATGTCCAATCTGCTATTCTGGGTATTGAAAGAAGGGAGAGTGAAAGAAGGAATAATCGTGAACCACTGCAGGAAGTTTTTGCCCTCAATGAAAGACTCTTCTTTACCCGATCAAGCCGAACGGTAAGGGATGGCTATGCTGTCTTCGTTCTCGACCGTAAAACAAAAGAAGAGGCGGGTACTTTTGAAAAAGCTTCCTTTGCTGACCTTTACAGAGAATATTCGAACAGCCTTCGTAACGATGCTTTCAACGATTGGACCGAACAAACTTATAACGGACTGCTACAAGATGAAAGTAATCAAACTTTACTAAAGCGAGGGAGCCATATTTCAATTGACGCGAAAAGTTTATCGGCACTGCAAAGTTCATTCGAGAGTCAGAATCAACGATTGAAAGCTCGTCTTGGTAAGCTCGAAACCGAGCGCGGGGAAATTTCTAAAGCGGAGAGGGACTCAAATGCCACCGCTACACAAGTGGCAAGGAAAGTAGTTTTAGATCAATTAATTGATGATCTTCGTATTGAACAGGACGAATCGAATGAAAATCGTACGCTTTCTGTGCAGTTGGCCGAGGCTTGCCCCAACCTTAAGATAGGGAGTGGTTGGTCAGAGTTAGAAAGAACGGAAGACCTTGCCACGTTTGTGAAGCTTTCTGACGTCTATTCTTTAAAGGCGACAGAGGTGGAAAAAGCAGATGTGACAACTCGGGTATCCGAGATTGAAAGAGCCCGTGCAGAGAGTGCACGCGATCTTATTTTAGAAAACTTACTTCAGGGAGCACTCTAGGAGAGAAACCAAGTAATTAATCCTTCTTTTTCCATCCGAGGAAAAACTCCAAATTACCATCTGCTCCCTTCGGACTGGATTCGGTTTGGGCAAAAAGTTCTGAGTTCGCTAGGTTTTGATTTGCAAAGTCAATCATATCCTGGAGCACTCTTTTGTGGATTAATTCATCTTTAATTATACCCCGGCCAAGATCAGCTTCCTTTTTTTTGCATTCAAATTGGGGTTTGATTAAAGCAATCAAGTGGCCTCCAGTATCCAAAAAACTCCATGCCCGGACTAGTACTTTTGAAAGCGAAATAAAGGATAAGTCCATTACCACTATTGGAAATGGGTAAAAAGTTAACCGGTCTGCCGATAAATTACGCAAGTTAGTCTTCTCTAAATTAGTGACCCTTTCGTCCATTCTTAATTTGTAATGGAGTTGACCGTGCCCAACATCGACGCAGGTCGCAGTTTTTGCTCCCTGCTGTAATAAATAATCGCTAAACCCACCAGTCGATGCACCAAGGTCGAGAATGTCGCTTCCCTTAATGGGGATAGGGAATTTTTTAAAAAAACTTTCAAGCTTCAATCCTCCGCGTCCAACAAAGGGTGGGGGACGAACTAAAGTCAATTCACTATCTTGACTCAGCATCTTACTTGCTTTGTCAATTTTTTCGGTTCCCAGTTTGATTTGCCCCGCAAGTATACAGGCTTGGGCCTGGGTTCGGCTTTCGCAGAGGCCATTTTTTAATACCAATTCATCTGCTCTGATTTTTCCTTTTTTCTTCATTAAGAGTCTCCTAATAATGGACTTGTGAAGGGATAATTGAAAGAAAATAGAACCCTTGAGTTTTAGATAAAAGAATAAAAATATAAAAAAAACTTGACCATGGTGGGTTAAAATGGCAAGAAATGGGTAGGAATGGAATTTAGTGGATAAATATTGGATTGGAAATGGCAGAAGATAATACAACTTATTTTGTCGGTGAATTTGTGCATGCACTTGATTCCAAAGGCCGGGTTACTATTCCTTCAAAATGGAGAATATCGGGGGGGGATAATACCTATCTCGCTCTGCCGAATCCCGGTGGGTATGTGACCGTTTATCCTCCTAAGATGGTTTCTCGCCTAGAGGAGAAGGTGTCGGCTGCAAGTCTTAGCGATGCGAGGGCTCAATCTTTATTAATGGAGTTGTTCTCCAAGGCGCATTCTTTTGGATGCGATAAGCAGGGTCGGATTAATTTAAATGACAAGCTTTTAGAACATGCGGGAATATCTGGTAAAGCTGTTCTTGTAGGTAACTTTTCCGCTTTTGCGATTTGGTCTGAGGACCGGTACGGCAAACGTGAGGCAGCGGATGAAAGAAATATTTTTGATGCGATGAGGGAGTTGGGGTTATGATTCTAGAACACATTCTGCGGGCAACTTTTAGGGTGGTTGCTTGCACAAAGGGAGGATGTGTTGAACTGCCCCGGTTCCCTCGCGTTTCTTTTTCGGGTCACTCAGGTGATTTTCTCGCAGCTAGAAAATTAAAGAGTCAAGAGGGAGGATTGGATTTTTCTGATGTATTGTGGTGCTGTTGAATTTGTGTGTGCTCCTTCTATGGTAAAGCATGTTCCAGTTTTATTGGAGGAGAGTTTGGGCTTTCTTAAGCCTGAGAATGGAGGCAGATTTGCAGATTTGACTTACGGCGGTGGCGGTCACTCAGATGCGATTTTAGGAGCAAGTGAGGAGGCGGAGCTCGTGTCCTTTGACTGTGATCCCGATGCTCTGGTTCGTTCCGAAAAAACATCCAGTCAGTTTGGGGATCGTTTTACTTTTCACGACTTAAGCTTCCAGAAGATGGACGAAGTATCATCGCCAGAAGATTTTGACGGCGTGCTGATGGACTTAGGGATTTCTTCTTTCCAATTAATGGAGCCGCTAAAAGGTTTTTCTTTTAGATTGGATGCACCTATTGATATGCGCCTGGATCCAAGAGAGGGTCAAAGTGCAGCAGAATTTTTAGAAACTGCATCCCGTGAAAGCTTGGTGCGTGCGGTTCGAGAGTATGGCGAGGAGCGCCGCTGGAGTCGCGTAGTTAATGCCATACTTGATGCTAGAGGTACTGGGGTGCTGCAAAGAACAATGAGTGCTGCAGAGTTAGTTTCCAATGCGGTGGGTGGTCTCAGGATTAGGCAGCGAATTCATCCCGCAACCAAGACTTTTCAAGGAATTAGGATTGCCATTAACGGTGAGATGGAGGCATTGGCAGTGACATTGCCTAAGGCATTCCGCTCGCTCAAGCCCGGTGGAGTTCTTGCGGTAATTTCCTTCCATTCATTGGAGGATAGGATGGTCAAGAGGTTCATGAGGAAAATGGCGGGTCGCCCCGTTCACAGATGGGATAGGAGTGTATTGGATGATCGAAAGGTATGTGCAGAGATGTTGAATACCAAGATCATTATTCCATCCAAGGAAGAAGTAGAGGCTAACCCGCGCAGTAGATCCGCTAGAATGCGTGTATTGAAGAAAATAGAGCAACCTAATCTGTAGTGAATAGTAAGACAAAAAACTTCAGTCGATATATTTTTGTTCTCGGTTCTGCCTTATTGTTGTTTTTTGGAGGAGGTGCACTTTCGATTGTCTGGTTGAGGATGGAGATTTCTGCAGTGGCAAAGAATTGCGGTCAACTGGAGGGGCAAATGGAGATTGTGGGGCGAGAGGTAAATCAATTAAGAGGGCAGAAGTCGAAGTCGCTCCGGCCTTCTTCATTGGCTGTTATGGTGGAAGGTCGATTATCGATGCCTGTGGCAAGAAATACTTTTCATATTTCAGGGTCGGATTTGGTGGACCGGGTAGGTGATGGTAGACCTAGACTCTACAAGGTTCAGGGAGAATTTGCCGGAACGCGGTAATGAAGAGCGTTTTTATTTCTCCTTTTCGTTTTTACCTCGTTTTCTTTGCTGTCTCTATAACTTTTTGCTCGTTGGGGGGCAGACTTGTTTACCTTCAAGTATTCAAAGCAAATGAATTTGTCGGTTTTGCACAGGGTGCCCGTAAGAATTTTGTTACCTTAAAGGCAAGGCGAGGAGATATTGTAGATCGAAAGGGGAATCTTTTAGCGACTACCCGTTCGGTAGTAAATGTAGGAATGGATCCGTATTCAATTAAAGAGGAAGATTATGGGAAATTTGAAGAGCTTTCAAAATTACTCGAAATCCCGCTCGATAAAATTGAAGACGCGGTCGCAAAAAAGATAACCAAAGGAACTCAATTTAAGGGAGAGATTAAGAAAGTGCGTTGGGTTAAATTAAAGGAAGAGGTGGATGAAGAAACCTACCGTAAGATAAAAACTTTAAAATTGGATGGCGTATATGGAAATTTTAAGCATTCCCGTCTGTATCCAGGTAACCGCCTAGGGAGTCATATATTAGGATATCTGAACAAAGAAGGACTGGCCACCATGGGAGTTGAGAGATTTGCAAATTACTACTTAAAAGGGCAGGATGGATGGAAGGAGAGCGAGAAAGACGGTAAAAGAAGGGAAATGCCTCAGCATCGAATTTTAGAAGTTTCCCCTACAAATGGTCTGAATGTTGAATTGACAATTGATTGGATGATTCAAGATATGGTGGAAAAAGAATTAGCCAGGATCGTCGAGGATTATAATCCATTAAGTGCCAGTATGATTGTGAGTGAACCTCGATCGGGGAATATACTTGCACTTGCAAATGTACCAGATTTTGATCCGAATTTTTATAATAAATCAGATTTAGCATTTCAACGAAATCGAGCTTTATCAGATTTATATGAGCCTGGTTCGACTTTTAAGATTGTAGCAGTGAGTGGTTGTATGAATGACGGATTAGTAGATGCTGATGATATAATTGATTGTTCAGTTTCAACAGTTCAGAAGGGAGCAAAAAAATTAAGACTCCCTGGGGATCATCACCCACTGGGGAAAATTAGCGTGAAAAAAGTAGTGCAGAAATCAAGTAATAGGGGAGCTGCTCAATTAGGGATAAAATTAGGATCTCAGCGATTATACGAATATTGTCGAGCATTTGGCTTTGGTGAAAAAACGGGTTTTGGCATCGGAGGGGAAAGGAAGGGAATATTACATCATCCCAAAAATTGGGATGGGTTAACAATTACCCGACTACCCATGGGGCATGCTGTTAGTGCGACCGCAATGCAGGTACATTCTTCAATGTCAACAATTGCAAATGGCGGAGTTTTAATGAAGCCGAAATTTATTTCTCGAGTATTTGATGAACAAGGAAAAACGGTGACTCCATTTAATTCAAAACCAGTACGAAGGGTGATTCAACCAGGTGTGGCAAAATCATTAACAGAAATGTTAGTGAGCGTTGTTTCGAATGAGGGAACGGCACGGAAAGCACGAGTGGATGGTTTTGATGTGGCCGGGAAAACAGGTACAACCCAAAAGATAATTAATGGAAAATATTCGAGAAGTCACCATGTGGGTTCATTTGTAGGATTTTTTCCAGCAGAAAAGCCAAGAATTGTAATTACTGTGGTGGTGGATGAGGCAAAGATGAAAAGAGGTATGTTGGGGTATGGTGGAACGGTTGCCGCACCCGCATTTCAAAATGTTGCCAGAAAAATAATTAGCTATCTTGGCATAGAACCAAAGAAAAAAGATATCAAAGTAGCAGTAAACAATAGAAATGATCGACAGGCATATTAGGGAATAATTTTTTTATCATGAAAAGCAAAAAACAAAATAGTGAATCATTGGTTGATGTTCGTAACAGACTCGCAAAGCCAAGCATGCTGAAGGATTTATCAGACAGTGATATGGTGGTGTCTAATGGACCGTTAAACACTGTGGTAACAGATTTAATTACGGATAGTCGACGAGTAACCCCGGGATCTGCTTTTTTTGCGATACCAGGTCAAAGGACTGACGGTAATAATTATTTAGAGGAAGCCATCAGTCGAGGTGCAAAGACAATAATTTCAAATCAAAAAAATGAAGATTTGCCCTTGGGCGTAACTGCAATTCACACCAAGGACCCTCGACTTGCCTTAGCAAAATTTGCAAAAAAACATAATGGATCACCCGATAAGTCTTTAAATATTATCGGGGTAACTGGAACCAATGGCAAAACAACGGTTACTGCATTAGCTCGACATTTTTTAGAACGACCAGGCCGACCAGTCGGTTTAATTGGTACGGTAAAATACCATCTTGGCGACCGTGATGTTCCTTCTTTTAAAACCACGCCCGAAGCTTCTGATATCTATCCATTATTAAAAAGTATGCTTGCTGCTGGTTGTTCAGAAGCAGTAATGGAGGTAAGTTCCCATGGTATTCACCAAAATCGAGTGGCGGGACTTGATATGGAGGTCGCAGTCTTTTTGAACCTGACAAGAGATCATCTTGATTATCATGGAAATATGGAAAATTATTTCCGGGAAAAAAGAAAAATTTTTAATGGGGAAAATGGACGATTGCCCAAAGTTGCGGTAATTAATGCAGATTGTCCATATGGAAGACGATTGATGGATGAACTTCCTCCTTATGTGCATATTTTATCATTTGGAGAACATGAGAGAAGTACATTTCGTGCAAGAAATATATCCTTATCTTCAGTAGGTTCAGAATTTATTTTGGATGGGCCATTTGGGTCAACTGTAGTTTCAAGTCCATTATTGGGAAGGTATAATGTAATGAATATTCTAGCCGCATTTTCTATTGTCCATGCTTTAGGAATGCCAGTTTCGAACGCAATTCATAAGATAAGTAGTTTTTCTGGAGTGGATGGCCGAATGGAAATGGTGGATCGTGGGCAGGGATATAAAGTAGTGGTTGATTATGCCCATACACCAGACGCATTACGAAACGCACTGAGTATGCTCAGGGAGTGTACAAATGGAAAATTGCACCTGGTCTTTGGATGTGGGGGAGACCGTGATAAAGGAAAACGATTAGAAATGACAAAGGTTGCATGTGCTGGTGCTGATCGGGTATGGGCAACTTCTGATAATCCGAGGACCGAATCTCAGGGAAATATTTTTAATGACATGAGGAAGGGTATTTCAAAAAGTTCGAAAGTATATTTTGTGGATGACCGAAGAAGAGCAATCAGTATGGCACTTGATTCGGCAGGAAATGAGGATTGCGTTTTAATAGCCGGAAAAGGACATGAAACTTTTCAGGAAGTACAATATACTGCGATTCCTTTTGATGACAGGACTGTCGCGGGAGAATTATTAAGTGCAAAGCAATTAACTGACTAATGCCGATCTTCGATCCAGATAAGTTAGAGAAATGGTCCTGCGGGACATGGAAGGATACTCCGAAGGGGAATATCTCTGGATTTTCAATTGATAGCCGGAATTTACATTCTGGAGATCTCTTTGTCGCAATAAAAGCAGATCGTAACGGGCATGATTTTTTAAGATCTGCAGCCGAGAATGGTGCCTGTGCTGGCATTGTAGAAAATGTAAAACTGGATATTCCATTACCCCAACTATTGGTCAAAGACTCACTACGTGCATTTCATCAGATTGCCCACCAGCACCGCTTGGAATTTGAAGGTGAAGTGGTCGGAATCACTGGGAGTTGTGGAAAAACATCGACCAAGGACATATTGGGTTTGTTGCTCGGAGAAGGGAATGCATTGTGTACGGAAGGTAATTTAAACAATCACTTAGGCGTTCCATTAACTCTTTTGCGTTGCGATAATAAAAAACACAAATTTGCTGTGGTGGAGGCTGGAATTAATCAACCGGGCGAGATGTCAATGCTCGCAGAAACAATTTCGCCGAATATTGTACTAGTCACAATTGTTGCACCTTCTCACTTAGAGGGTTTGGGATCGGTTGAGAATATCGCATCCGAGAAAGCAGAATTATTTTCCCGACCCGATAATGTGCGAAAAGTGATATTTCCACAAGAATGTCTGGAATACGAAAAGTTTTCTACACTTTACAATACTGGTGAAGGGGTAGTGGTCCTCCGCGAGGGAGAACCAACCTCTGAACCCAGTCCGATTGAAGCATTTTACTCCATTTGGACTGAAACAAACAAGAACGGGGACTCGTCGTTGCTAAGGCTTTGGCGACACGGGTCCCCCTCTTTTTCTTTATCATTACCTTATTTATCTAAGGGAATGGGGAAGAATGCTGCACTTGCAGTACTAGCTGCACTTGAGCTGGGTGTTTCAGTCCAAGAAATTTCTGAACGCCTACCCCGCTTTCGTCCTTCGACCTTGAGAGGAAGATGCTTTCAAGGTCGAGGGCGATCCTATCTAGTGGATTGTTACAATGCAAATCCGGCATCGATGATGGATTCGATTGAGTTTTTCAAAAATCAATTTTCGGATTCACCCAAATTATATGTTTTGGCTGGAATGGAGGAGTTAGGTAAAGAGGGAAAGAATTTACATCATTCCGTTGGGCAGTGTATTGAACTTGATCCATCCGATCTCGTAATCTTGATCGGAGAGAAAGCAACTTGGATGGCTCCCGCTTTACTGGAAAATGGGTACAGTGAAAGTCAAATTATTGTCCTTCCAGAAATAAATGATGCGATTTCATTAGTGGAGGATTTCGACGGAGCGATTCTATTTAAGGGCAGTCGTTCTTATCAGTTAGAAAAACTTCTTCCTGCCTGGGCAGTGGAAGAAAATGAGAATGGAACAGATGAGCAATGCTGAGTTACTTACAATTCGGCGAGGATTGGTTTGGCCCCCTTCGATTATTCCAATTTATTTCAATCCGTGCAATTCTAGCGGGAATAACTGCTTTGCTATTTGGATTCGTTTTAGGGCCAAAATTGATAAAAACATTAAGGAGTTTTGGGGCAAGACAGGCATTCAGGGGAAAGGACGAAGTGGGAAAGTTAGCAGCACTCCACGAGGCGAAAGCAAAAACACCAACAATGGGTGGACTCTTAATTTTTGGATCCGTACTCTTCTCAACACTCTTGTGGGCAGAACCCAATATTTATGTGGTCACTGCAATGGTGATTTACATTATACTAACGGGAGTAGGTTTTGCAGACGATTACCTCAAGATTTCAAAAAAGAACAGCAAGGGTTTACCCGGAAGGTACAAACTGCTTGGACAACTCTTCGCCACTGCCGTGGCACTTATCTTATTACTCGGCCCACTGGGAGATATTCTGAGCGGTGTGCAGGGGAAAGCAATGGGGAGTTCGGCAAAAATGTTGGAACTGTGGCTGCCATTTTACAAAGATATTGTAATTACAAGCATGCCAATTGTCTTAGTATTTACACTTTTTTTATTTACCTTAACCGGATCAAGCAATGCAATCAACTTAACAGATGGCTTGGACGGGTTGGCAATAGGATGTACTGTGACAGTGGCACTCACTTATGGCATTATGTCCTATGCATCTGGAAATTTTGTAATTTCAGAGTACCTTCGTATCAGTTGGGTTCCGGGTACAGGAGAGTTAACCGTGGTATGTGCTTCTCTACTGGGGGGAAGTCTTGCCTTTTTATGGTACAATGCACACCCGGCAGAGATCTTTATGGGAGACACCGGTTCATTGGCAATCGGTGGATTAGTCGGAATAATCGCGTTAATGATACACCAGCCATTTACTCTAATCATTGTGGGCGGTATTTTCGTAATGGAAGCAGGTTCAGTAATCTTGCAGGTAGCATCTTTCAAAAGTCGGGGGAAAAGAATTTTTCTAATGTCTCCCATTCATCATCATTTCGAATTAAAAGGATGGAAGGAAACCAAGGTTGTTATTCGATTTTGGATTCTATCTTTACTTTTTGCACTAATCGGTTTGGCAACCCTGAAATTGCGATAAGATGAATGATATTTTGGAAAATGGGGAGGAACTGCGACAAAACTATGTCGCAATTCTTGGCGCGGGTATCAGCGGAAATGGGGCATCTGCCTTATTGAAGCAATTAGGATGGGATCACAGGATATACGATGAGCAAGGGCGTGCCTTCACTGATGAGGAGGCGCGTAAATGCTCAATCGTGATCTGCAGTCCAGGATTTAAGAAAGATCACAAATGGAGAAAAATTGCTCAGGATTGTAATAAAAAAGTAATTACTGAAACTGATTTTGCTTCTCGTTATACAAAAGCAAAAATAATCGCGATTACGGGCACTAATGGAAAGACAACATTAGCAACATTTCTTACTCATTTGTGGAATGCAGTTGGAAGAACTGCAGTATGTGCGGGTAATGTAGGGGTACCCTTAAGTCAGTTAGTTGCGGATGGCATAGAGGAGGGGACCACGGTGTTCTTGGAAGCAAGTTCGTTTCAGTCTGCGGATTTCGAGTTTACAAAGCCTGAGGCAACTTTATGGACTAATTTTGATGAGGATCACATCGATTATCATAAAACGAGGGAGAACTACTTTTACGCAAAAGCAAAATTGCTCGAATTAACAGCGAATGGATTGGTAATGGTGGGCCGAACAGTAAATGATTTTGCAAAAAAGATTCACTATAAACTACCGGTGCAATGCGAGGTGGTGGATCGTTCAGAGGTAGATAACGTTAATTTTGATTCTGAACACTTCCTCTCTACCTATCCGCAACGGGAAAATATGGCATTGGCCTATTCCTTTGCGAGGAAACAAGGAATTGATGACCTATTGTTTCGTAACGCGATAGAAACTTACACCCCAGAACCGCATCGCTTACAAAAAATTGGAAGTGTGGGAAAAGCAACTTTTTGGAATGATTCAAAAGCGACCAACTTTTCTTCGGCATTAGCTGCCTGTAAAAATTTCAAAGGGAATTTATTTTGGATTGGGGGAGGACGAAGCAAGGGTGGTATTCTCCATGAGTTTGCCAGTAAAATTAGGCCACTCGTCCAACATGCCTTCCTAATCGGAGAAAGTAGACAAGCCCTTGCCCAACTTTTTTCAGAAGCAGGATTTTCAAGTGTGTTATGCAACTCTCTTGAAGAGGCGGTAAGAAAAGCATTTTTTACCGTAACCGAAAAAACAAATATTTTATTGAGTCCCGGATTCGCAAGTTTTGATGATTTTAAAAACTACGAGCATCGAGGAAATTCTTTCAAAAAGTTTGTTTTGGATTTGAAGAATATATCATCTATGACTACCCCTGAAAGACTCGCTTAATTTCGTATACCAGTAAGAAATAAATACTATGAAACTCACAAAAATATTTGGAATTGTTTTATCACTACATGTGGGGGTTATCCTGCTTGTTATGTTTCAACCAGGTTGCCAAACGGGCAGCCAAAAAGATCCGGCCAGTACCACTGAGAAGAAGGTCGATCCAAAAGAAGAGATTGGTTCTTTTAATCAAGGGTTGTCGAAGCCATCCGTTCCGGCAGAGGTTCTAAAACCAGCCTCTGGATTGAGTGAACCAACAAGACCGGTTGCAGGCGAATTATTTGTCCCCGGCGAAAACCTGGGCATTGATCCGGCACCCTTACCATCGATCATAGGAGAAGGTAGTGGAACCTCTGATTCTTTTGACCTTCGACCCACTGGTCTCACTGTTTATAAAATTGTCAAAGGAGATACCTTATGGGGCATCGCACGAAAAAATAATGTTACCTTACAAAGTATACTAAGTTCCAATCCGAGTTTATCGAAAAATTCAAGGTTGAAAATTGGTCAGGAAATTATGATCTCAGAGGGCTCTGGTGTATCGGTTCCGTCAGTAATTTCTGCACCCGTGCAAACGCCTGCAGGAAGTTCAACTTATACGGTAAGGGGAGGTGACAGTCTCTCCCGGATTGCCAAAAACAATTCGGTTTCTCTAAGCGACTTAATGAACGCGAATGGTATGAATCAAAATTCGATAATACGACCCGGTCAGGTCTTGGTATTACCGGGTGGGGCTGTGGTTTCACAATCTGCCCCCATTGCTCCGAGTATTGTCCCCCCAGGTTCCAGTATACACAAGGTCCAAAAAGGAGAAAACCTTACTCGAATCGCTTCAATTTACGGAACAACAGTGAAGCAAATCATGGAATGGAATAACTTAATTGATGCCGGTAAAATAAAGGTGGGCCAAGCTTTGGTAGTATCGGGAACGGGAGTTTCTGATAGTAGTCTATCTCCACAAGCGGATGCATTGGTAATTCCGGTAGTAGAGGAAGAATCCAGGGTGGAAGACTTTTTTAAGGGCGTAGTGGAAGAAAAGCCTATTATTGATGTGCCTGAACAACCGTAGTCGTTAGAGTTATCAATTTGGTGAATGTGGAAAGAAAAGAGTGGCGGAGACAATTCTAAGTAGAGGCGTAGTAAAACCCACTAATTGGATCACGGTCTACCTCATCGCAATTGCGCTGGGCTTGACCACCCTTGGTCTGGTTATGCTTTTTAGTGCCGGTGTTGTGCGCGATGCCCACTCTCTTTTAACCAAGCAGATTGTATGGGTGGGATTATCCGTTTTGATTGGTCTCTATGTTTCATTCATGAACTTAGAGTGGTTAAAAAAGAGGTCGTGGTGGATTTTTGGCTTTTGTGTGCTGGGACTCATTTTGACCTTGGTCCCCGGCATCGGAATTAAAGTAAATGGTGCCCAGCGTTGGATTGGTTTAGGGCCTTTACGAATACAGCCATCTGAATTCGCGAAAATTGGCTTGGTTCTTGGCTTAGCTGCTTATTTTTCTTCCCGACAGCGAGAAATTAAAACATTTGTTTCTGGCTTTTTAATTCCTTCACTTCTGATCGGGGTAATTTGTGGATTAATACTCAAGCAACCTGATTTTGGAACCTGCTTTTTATGTGGTGCAGTTGCCGCCACCATGATGTTTCAATCCGGAACAAGTTTGAGGTGGCTATTACCAATCGCATTTCTTGCCATTGCCGCTTTTAGCGTGCTTGTATATTTTGACCCCGTCCGTATCAGGCGGGTAACTTCTTTCTTGGATGTGGAGGCAAATGCAAATGATAGTGCCTACCAACTTTGGCAAGGTATGCTGGCCTTTGGAGTGGGAGGATTAGATGGGGTAGGCTTAGGAATGGGGCGCCAACAAATGCATTTTCTACCGGAAGCACATACCGATTTTATTTTTCCAGTTATCGGCGAAGAACTTGGCTTAATTTGTACATTGGGAATCGTGGCATGTTTCCTTTTCCTTTTTGTTTTAGTTGCATGGCGACTCAGGCAGGCACCCAAATTATACGATTACTTACTCGCCATGGGTTCCCTTCTTTTTATCTGCTTGCAAGCGATTATAAACATGGGAGTGGTGACAGGTTCGATGCCAACCAAGGGGATGTCGTTACCTTTTATCAGTTATGGCGGGTCGAACTTAATGGTTACTTTTGTTTTCTTAGGCATCATTATCAATGTCTTTCGCAATTGGGATAATCCAAAACTTCACCAACCAAGAGAAATAAGAGAGATATGAGGAATATTGTCATTGCATGTGGTGGAACCGGTGGCCATTTAACACCCGGTATCGCACTTGCTCAAAACTTGGAGGAGCGCGGTTATCCGTCCTGGCTTTTTATTAGCCAAAAGGCAGTGGATACCCGCTTGTCACGAAAGTACCCAAAACTAAGTTTTGAGGCAATGCCTGGGGCACCTCTAATTAAATCTCCTTTGGGAATGGCCCGATTTGGTCACGGTTTTCTCTTCTCTTTTCTTCGATCCTATCGTTTTTATGGTAAAATAGGGGCCGATGCGATGGTTGGGTTTGGAGGATTTTCTTCTTTTGGTCCGGCCATGGCTGCACGGGCAAGAGGAATTCCAGTTTTTATCCATGAGGCGAACCGGGCAGTTGGAAAAGCGGTGCGATTTTTGGCAAAACGTTCTACTCGCCTGTATCTACCTGAAGGGATGCATTTGGAAGGAATATCTCCCGATGTAATTCGCAATGTGGGCTATCCTTTACGCAAGGAATTTCGTAGAATTCCAAAAGAACGGGCCAGAAAGCAACTCGGGATTTCGTTGAGCGACCGCTTATTGGTCGTCTTGGGGGGGAGCCAGGGTGCAGCATCATTAAATCGGTGGGTAAAGGATCAATTAGAACCACTCGCTGCAGAAGGAATTTCGACTTATTGTTTGACTGGAATGAACAAAGAAAGTTCAGGAGTGGTACAATTAGAAGGCATGGGAGGCCAGACAGTAACCAACCGGTTTGTTTCGTTTACCGATGAAATGAATGCCGTTCTTTCTGCCGCAGATTTGGTTATTTCTCGGGCAGGTGCCGGGGCAATTGCGGAGATCATCCGTTGCCGAATTCCATCCATCTTAATACCGTATCCTTTTGCTGCCGATAATCACCAATTTTTAAACGCAGAATTTCTGGAAAGAAAAGGAGCCACGATTGTCTGCCCAGAAGAAAACATGGCAGAAAATCTTTTGAATGAAGTCCGCGAAGTAATGTTCAATGAAGAATTTCGCACCACTATACGCCGAAATTTATTCGCATTAGATAATGGTGATGTGGCCAATCGAATTTCAGACGATATTTCTCAGTGCTTAAAAAAACAGGCTCTCCACGATCCCGTTCAAGGTGGAATCCTTCGAATGATCGGATGAATAACCCCAAACGAGTACTGCTCTTAGGTGCGGGTGGAATGGGCATGGCTCCACTTGCCCTTTATCTGCATGGTGCTGGCGTTCAAGTGGAGGCTTATGATGATCGCTTTCGCGAGCCTCTACGCTCTCATTTACAAAGTGCTGGAATCGATGTACTTAGCGAACCCACTCCATTAAATAAACCCGATTGTGTTATTCGATCGAGTGCCATTCCCTTAAATAATAAGGGGGTCCAAGGTTGGGTTGCCCAGAATATCCCGGTTTATCAACGAGGTGAATTCCTGGCTCGTTTTACGGCCAAAAAGAAGTTTTTGGCTGTTGTAGGCAGTCATGGAAAGACAAGCACTACCGGTATGCTCTGTTGGGCATTAGATCAGGTGGGATTCCAGTTTTCTTATCTAGTGGGGGGAATGTTTACCGATAATCAACTTCCTTCTGGGCGCTATGTTAAAGAGAGCTGGGTCATTTGCGAGGTGGATGAAAGTGATGGCACGATTGATTATTTCACACCCTCCGTAACCTTGGCGTTGAACTGTGATTGGGATCATGTCGATCAGTATGATTCAAAAGACTCCATGGGAGAAACCTTTCGCACATTATTTTCACGGACCACTTCTTCAATCATTACCCCCACGAATTCGGAACTGTCTGAATGGGCAAAGCTTGAAAATGAGTCCCTGTTGTCGACTTTTGATTTAAAGAGCGAACCTTCTGCATTCTTAGAAAATAACATTGCCGCTGTGGTTGCGGCAGGAAAAGTATTGGAGGTTGATTTATCCACATTGGACTACAGTAAATTTCCTGGGATCGAACGTAGACAATCAATACTCCACCAAAGCCCGACCCGGACAATTGTAGAAGACTATGCCCATCACCCCACAGAAATTAATGCATTTCTGAGCCGGCGTCGATTGGTACTTCCCCAGCATTCCTTACAAGTTGTATTTCAGCCTCATCGATTTTCCCGGACCCAAGCATTAGCCCAGAACTTTGCGGAAGAGTTATCTCAGGCAGATGATCTTCACCTCCTTCCGACCTATGCCGCATTCGAAGAATTTGACCCAGCAGGTTCTGTAGAGAGCTTGGTTGGTTATTTACCACCACGGCTTCGGGAACATACCAACATCTTTTCCGATTTCACACAACTGTGTGACGAATTAGGACCCACTCCCTTAGAGAATAAAAAAGATCAAATTCTTTTTGTGGGGGCGGGAGATTTAGAAAAGTGGGCCCATGGTTTTTCGGCTTGGGAAAAAGCGAAAGGTAATAAATTGGATGCATTTTCTTACTACCTCGAAAAGAAGTTGTCGAAAAGTACTATTCTTCGTTCCTACGAACCATTGGCAAATAAAACCACAATAGGAGTGGGGGGAAGTGCAAGATGGTACGCAGAACCCGCCCACTCGGAAGATCTGCGTTCCTTGGTGGAGGCATGTAAACTTTTTAATATCCCCCGCGCAATGATGGGGCGGGGATCCAATTTAATTGTACCCGATGATGGATTTGGTGGACTTGTCCTTCGCTTGCGTGGAAAATTTTGGAAAGAAATTACTTTCCGCGCCGAAGAATCCCTCGTGGTCGGAGCGGGTGCACGGTTAAATGAAATTTGTAGTTTTGCCTGCTTAAATGGCTTAAAAGGATTTGAATTTTTAGAAGGAATTCCCGGTACATTAGGAGGTGCATTGCGAATGAATGCAGGGGCAATGGGCTGGGAAACATTTGACCTTGTCGAATGGGTTTCCTTTCTATTACCAGACGGAAGTATTCGGGAAATCCTTGGTACCGATTTAAATGTGGGATATCGATATTGCCGGGAAGCATTTGACGGAATTGCACTGCGGGCCAAGCTCAAATCGGAAGGGAAGTCCGATCACAGGGCAATTCGTAAAGCCATTGAGAAATTAGCGAAGCGCCGGCGCTCGACACAGCCTCGGGAAGCAAGTGCGGGTTGTATTTTTCGTAACCCGGAAGATGTTTCCGCTGGTTTCCTCATTGAAGACAGTGGATTGAAAGGCGAACGGGAGGGCGGAGCAGTCATCTCCAACCAGCATGCTAATTTTATTCTTAATCAAGGAGGTGCAACTGCCGATGAGGTAATTTCTTTAATCCAACGAGTTCGTGCGAGAATTAAGGAATCAAAAGGACTGATTCTTGAACCAGAAGTCACTCTGATGGGGAAATCGTGGAATGAATATTTATCTTAGAAAGAAATGATTATGAATAAAAATTTTAAGATTGTTGTATTAGCTGGCGGTGTTGGACCGGAGCGTGAGATTTCAAACCGTACTGGAAAAGCGCTTTCTGAAGCATTAAAGAAAAACTTTCAAGTTGAACTAATTGAATTAACCGAAGAGCAACTCCCCACTGGCATTAATCCGGAAGAGTGTATCGTTTTCCCTGCCATTCATGGTACTTTTGGAGAAGATGGCCGATTGCAAAAAATGCTGGAAGGCAGGGGAATCAATTATTCTGGAAGCGATTCCCAATCAAGTCGTCTGTGTATGGATAAGTTTGAGTCCAAAAAAGCAGTCGCCAAATCTGGGGTTCGAGTCGCTCCCGATGTTGTATTTCATCATCCAAGTGAAGTGAATATACCGGAAGTTCTTTCTTCTCTTGGTCAGGATTTAATTATTAAACCAACCGATCAGGGGAGTAGTGTTGCCTTGTATGTTCTTCATGGGGAAGAAGAATTAAGGAACACGCTCAATCAAATCGATCCGGGGAATTGGATGGTGGAGAAGCGTATTTTTGGCCGGGAAGTTACAGTGGGGATTCTGGGGGACTGTTCCATGGGCATAGTGGAGGTTATTCCCAAAGGGGGAGTCTATGACTTTGAAAGGAAATATTCTTCCGGTTCCACAGAGTACCGGTACCCCGCCGTACTGGATTGTGAAATTGAGAACGAGGTAAAATCATTTGCACTGGATTCCTTTCGAGCCTGTGGATGCAGAGATTTTGCACGAGTCGACTTTATCATTTGTGAAGACGGGCATGCTCATTTTTTGGAGGTTAATACTTTACCCGGACTTACCGAAACAAGCTTACTGCCGAAAAGTGCCTCTTGTTCGGGGTATAATTTTGAACAACTATCCAATCAACTTCTACTCCCTGCATTGGACCGCTTCAATGAACATGTTCTTCTCAGCGTGTAGAATTTACCATGACTAATAAAAAGAATAAAAATCAAGACGGACTTTCCGGGAACTGGAAGAAATTAGCCCCCAAATCTTCTCGGAAACCAGCGTCCAGAGCAGCATTTCGAAAAAGATTACTGGGTATCACCAAGGTGTTTGCACTAATTGTAGTGCTATGCTTAGTGGGAATTGTCGTTCAGTTTTTTCAAGAGCGTAGCCAACCGAATTCGGGTCCCCTTGATATTACTGGTTCTGGTATGCCCGTTTCCAAATTGATGTTCGTGAGCGATGGGGTATTACACAAGAACTGGTTCCAAAATTGGTTCGGTCCATTACGAAATCGAACCCTTATGGATTTGGATATCGAAAAAATCCAAAAAGAATTAAAAAAAGAATCTCAAATCTCATTCGCCCGGGTAAGCAGGCAATTTCCTTCCACCCTCAAGATCGAATTGAAGGAAAAAAAGCCAATTTTGCGCCTCTGTTTACGTTCCAAAACAAAAGGGGAACAAACATGGTTGGTTTCCTCGGATGGATCACTTTATCTCGGTACCTGCTATAGTAATGCCAGCCTGGTTCACCTTCCTTTCTTGAATATAGAACCGTCTCTCCTTACTCCAAACCCAGAGGGGAAGGGCTATGCAAAATTGGAGGGCATCACTGCGGTCGCACCCCTCATGGAACTCGCCCGTAGGGAATATCCGGGATTTTATCAGAACTGGAAGATTATTTCCTATCAAAGACCCCATGATAGTGATCCTGGTGCACATATCCATATTAAGTCAGGAAAAGTTCGAAATTTACGATTTGCACCACAGGGTTTTGCGGCACAATTACGTCGTTTAAAATATCTTTTAATGGAATCCGATTTTCGAAGGACCCCCGTTATTGAATCAATTGATTTATCCCATGACCGCTCGGTCTTTGCAAAACTAAACCCCTCGTAATTTTGTCCTCTAAGAACACAAAATTGAACCCGATCACAAAATGAGTAAAATTATTGGTGCTGTAGAAATTGGAACTTCCAAAGCGAAAGCTCTTATTGGCGAGGTTGCAGAGAATGGAAGTTTAAATGTGGTGGGAATGGCTTCTCGCCCGAATGAAGGAATGCGAAAGGGAGAGATTGTTGACTTTCGAAAAGCCGCGGCTGCAGTTCACTCCGCCTTGGAGGATGCGGAAAAGATGTCCGGTACAACAGTGGATGAAGTGTACCTTGCACAGACTGGTTCTCATTTAAAAGGTCATATGCTTCGGGGTTCGGCATCGGTTGCCTCTTCGGATAACCGAGTGGATGTGGCGGATCTTCAACGAGCCGCGGAAGAGGCAAAGCGTAGAAAACCAGATGATGGACGAACCTATGTCCATCATGTCCGCACTCCTATTTTATTGGATGGTCGTATCGTACAGGATCCTGTTGGCATGTTTGGATCGAAGGTCGATCTGGGCTATTGGTCTATCGATGGGGACGACCAGGCAATCAAACAGGCACTCCATGTGATCAGTAATTACAGTTTGGAGGTAAAGGACTTAATTCTTTCTTCAATTGCATCTTCCACCATGATGGCCGGCCCCGATTTAAGGCGTGCCGGTACGCTGGTAATTGATATGGGGGCGGGAGTAACAGATTTTGCACTCTACCGGCAGGGCTTTGTTGCCTGTACCGGAGTCATTCCTGTGGGGGGAGATCATGTGACCGGGGATTTGAGTATGGGATTACGTGTACTCGAGCCCTATGCCGAAAAGTTAAAAATCGAACATGGAAAAGCAATTTCAGACCCCATGGATGAAGGGGAGGATGTCTGGATTATTGGAAACAAAACTATTGGAGACCGTTCCATTCCCAGAAAAGCAATTACCGATGTCATTCATGTTCGTATTGCCGAATTATTTGAAATATTAAGTAAAGAATTGGAAGGCTTACTGGATCCGGATGAATTAAAGGGAGGAATTTTATTAACGGGAGGTGCTTCTCTTCTCCCTGGAGTGGAACAGATCGCCAGTAAAATATTGGGTTTTACTGCCCGACGGGCTAGTTTTCCAACCGGTATTGATTCGGAACTCGCACAGCCAGAAAATGCAACCGTCCTCGGACTGTTGCATTATGGATTGGAAGACCATGGATTACCGGGACGCAAGAAAGAAGAAGTGGAAGCTGGCTTCCTCGGTAAATTTCGAAAAATGGTGGGACTCGGAGCACAGAGCTAAACCGAATAAAAATAGACATAACACTGAAAGAATATCCTATGAGCCAAGACAATTTATTTCCCCAAGAAACCAATTTCTCACCCGAAAATGAAATCCCGGGCATACGGGCTAAAATAATTGGAATCGGAGGGGCAGGACTTTCTCTCGTGGATGGTTTACGATTTGATAACTTTCAAAGTGTCGAGCACCTGGCTGTGGATGTGGACAGTCGGGCACTCTCTGATTCGATTGCAGGAGAAAAACTCGCCTTTGGCCGTCGACATACCCGTGGCATGGGAACCGGGGGGGAGCATACCCTTGCCCGCAAAGCGATGGAGGAGGAAAAAGATGTTATTCGCAAAAAACTCGAAGGGGTTGACCTGGTCTTTTTACTGGCTGGATTAGGGGGAGGAACGGGTGGTGGAGCTGCTCCGGTAATTGCCCGATTAGCCAGGGAGGCAGGCGCACTTGTCTTTGCCTTTACTCCATTACCTTTTAGCTGGGAAAAAAGCAGACACTCCATGGCCGAGGAATGCCTCGCCGATCTGCGTAAGTTTGCCAATGCCGTGGTTCCATTACCCAACGATTCACTATTACAAATGGGAGGTGCCGATGCCACTGCCCTGGAATGTTTTGCCGAAGCGGGGAGAAATGTAAGTAAGGGAATTTCTGCCATCTGTTCACTCGTATTCCGAAGGGGAATGATCGATGTTGATTTTGTTCACCTTCGCAAAGCCTTTAACCGCAGAGCCGGAAGAACTTTATTTGGATATGGAGAAGGAGATGGAGAAGATGCAATTCGGCAGGCCGTTCGCGAGCTCCTTTTATGTCCCATGTTACACCTTCCAGATGTTTCAAAAGCAGCAGATGCATTGTTAATACTGATAACGGGAGGTACGGGTATGGGAATGGCTGCTCTTCAACAGGTCTCCAGTGAAATTCGCGAGGAATTCAAAGCGGGTGAACATATCGTTTTTGGTGCTCATGTGGATGAAAATATGGGCAACCGGGTGCAAATTACAGTCTTAGGCGCCACTGATTTGGAAGCGGGTATACCTACCGCCGATGTGGCTCCCACTGCCAAAGAAGTAATTGCGGTTCTTCCCAAAAGTAAAGTGGCACACACTTCCAAATTAGCGAAAGAGAAAAAAGGATCGAAATTAAAGACAGTTCCTGCAGCACCTCGGAATAAGAAAAAGGATGACCTGGATCAAAACACCTTTGAATTTATGGAGGCAGAAAATCAACGGGGGATCTTTGGCGATTTACCTTCCCGAAATATTTATGCGGGAGAAGATTTGGATGTTCCTGCCTATCTTAGGCGAGGCGTAAAAATTTCGATCTAAAATCGATTTCCGGCCCTTGATAGGGGTGAAAATGTATCCAAGTTCTGATTTTCCATAAAAAACCTGTTCCACAACTCATCCCATTGGGGTCAGTTTATGGATAGGGCAACCATCGAAAAATTGTCACGTCCGTAAAATATTGTTACGGAGTTAGTTCAATCCATTCCTTTTGTTTTTCGTCGTAGAATCCCTTTTCGCTTAGGTAATAGCGCCATACTTCGTCGGTATGGAAATAGAGCCACGGATACGCACTCTCCTTCGTCCATATCCACTTTAGGTTGTCATTGTATAACCAGACGGACTGGTCCGATAATTCAACCGGATATACCCAGCCCAGTCCGAGGTGAAAAATCCACGACTTCGCCGGGTCATACATCGTACCGAGCCATGAACCGGTTCGCCATTTGGTCTTCCCGTCCCTTTGCGTCCCGATTCGCAGGGCAGGGGCCAGACTGGGATCCTGGTAGTCTCCGCTTCCAAAATATTCATCATCCTCCTCCAAACTGAGGATATTTCCATCCCTATCACTAAACTGGGTTGGAATCGATGTAGAATTAGTGGGAGATTTTTGCTGTTTTACAATAAAGTGAAGATGGGGCCCGGTGGAAAATCCCGTATTTCCCGAGAGACCGATCACCTGTCCCAGACTTACCCAGTCGCCCACTTCTACCAATGCCCCGTTTTGTTGGAGGTGGGCATAATTTGCCTGGCTCCCGTCCTCGTGTCCGATCAATACAAAATTCGCCAGTGCGGTGTATTCCTCGGTCAGTCCCGCCACATTGGAATCCTCCTTCAAATGAAGCACCCGGCCCTCCCGGGCAGCATAGATCGGAGTGCCGATGGGCAGGGTCCAGTCAATCGCATAGGTTCCCTCATGGCTAAAACTGCCAAAGTATCCCTGTCCGATCGAATAAGAGGAATCGGAAGAGTAGGGGAGCCGGTAGATGTAATCATCATTATGATTCTCCCCCGAAAATCCAAAATTCCATACATATTTCCAATTGTAACTAAACCCCTTACTTAAACTGATATAGTTCAGCGACATTAAATAGGTATCTCCCTTTCCTTTTACATTGAACAGAGTCTGACTGGTAGAAGGGGCGAGATTGTCCAGAGTGGTGAAGGTAATGACCACACTGTACTCGGTATTCACCGTGGTGCGGGCAATCAGATCAATCCGAGATCCCACATCATTGGTAATGATGGTCAGTTCATCATCCGCCCCGTGGACAGGGGTGATTCCCCAGCAAATGGAGAAAATCAGAAAAATCTTACCGGTAACTAAATAATTTTTCACTTTAATATCTATTTTATTCTAATTTTATAAACCTGGCAAAACAAAGAACCCATATTGTAACTCTGTAGTATGCAAAATCCTCATTTTACGATTGTCATATTTTACCAAAAAAAATTTCAGGTATGTTTCATAAAAGGTGAAAGATGAAATTTAAAATTACATTGTAAATATTAGATAAAAAACCTTGCTCATACAAAAAGATATACATTTACTCTTTTTTAAGCCCTTTTCGTCTACTTTTTACTCATGAATATCCTTAAATTATTCCCTTTTCTTGTTCTTTTAAATGCCGGTTTTGTTCACGCCGCTCCTGAAATCCTTTCCTATTCCGGGAAGATGAGCGTATCTGGACAACCTTACAATGGAACGGCCGAGCTCAAGATTGCCCTGGTAAATCGAACCGGTACTTTTTCGTACTGGACCAATGACGGAAATTTCACCACTCCACAGGAACCGGCTCAGGCCGTCTCTGTAAATGTAGCCAATGGAATTTATACCGTCCGCTTGGGAGATAGCACAGTTTCCAACATGCAGGCATTACCCGGTTCGGTATTTAAGGATCATAACGATGCTCACCTGCGCATCTGGATCCGTTTGGGAAGCACGGGTAATTTTGATCTGCTTTCTCCTGACCAGGCAATTTCCTCCGCCCCATATTCTTTGGGTGGAAATGGATCCGTTTCCGCTTCTCCTTCCTCCGGTGGAAGTGTGTCCAATGGATCCGGTTCCTCGGGGTACACCGTTTCCAATCCCCAATCCGTCAGCGCCGCAACTGTGGGTGCTTATGCCCGCCTGGTAGCCAATGGGCCCAGCCAACCCTCAGCCACCCTGGTCTTACTCAC